>X127_Alpine_Marmot__coassemble_23_pt1 | contig 33133 bp, 26 predicted proteins | sample X127_Alpine_Marmot__metabat2_high_PE_012 | metagenome-assembled genome bin X127_Alpine_Marmot
ATGCTCAGGGGCTTCCTCTCGATGAGAAAGGTGCTCCCTGCAGCGAGTTCGCCTGTCCGCACTGCCACCACAAGTTGCCGCCTTTCTTCCACCAGACGGAACAGCACCTTTTCTCCCTCGTGGGCGTCCCGGCTGCGGGAAAATCCTATTTTCTGGCGACGCTGGTGCGGGAGCTGGAGCAGGTTCTGCCGCGGGAGTTCGGGCTTCCCTTCCGGGATGCGGATCCTGCCAGCAATGCGGTTCTCAATGACATGCGCATGCGCCTCTTCTCCGCCCATTCGCCGCAGGAGGCCTACATCGGCAAGACGCGTCTGCAGGGCAGTCTCTACCAGAGGGTGTGGCGGGAGGGGCAGTTTTCCGTCTCTCCCCGTCCTTTCATTTACCACATCACGAGGGGCGCACGCACCCATTCTCTCGTTTTTTACGACAATGCCGGGGAGAACTACGAACCCGGACGTCCGGCGGCTCAGAAATCGTCTGCCGACCACCTCTGGGCGGCATCGGCCATTCTTTTTCTCTTTGACCCGACGGCTAACCCCGGGTTCCGCCGCCTCATTCAGGATGCGGACGACCCGCAGGTGCAGCGCGCGCTCTATCCCCCCGGCAGGCAGACTCTTCTGCTGACGGAGACGGAGATGAGGCTTCGCACGCGCCTCAACCTGCCGCCGGGCAAAAAACTCAACGTCCCCTTTGCCCTGATGATTGGCAAGTGCGATACCTGGCAACAGCTGCTGGGGCCGGAGCCGCTGCTGCCCATTATCCACGGCGGTCAGCTCATCCCCGGCAATATCCGGACGAATTCGGCTCGCCTGAGAAACCTTCTTTTCAGCATCAGCCCCAATATCTGTGCGGACGCCGAGGCCATTTCGGAGAACGTCTGCTATTTTGCCGTTTCATCCTTCGGCCAGTCGCCTGTGGAATTCAGGGACGAAAGGACGGGGACGCTCCTCCTGGGGCCGGCGTCCGGGAAGGTTCAGCCCTTCCGCGTCACGGATCCCGTTCTGTGGGCACTCAGTTGTCTGACCCCTTCCCTCCTGCCGGGTTCTCCGAAGGAGAGAAAGTAGTTTTTTCGTTTTTTTCCCCTGACGCTCATGTCCTACCAGCTCATTTACACCAGCGCGGAGGAGTTGCTCGACCCCGGACTCACGGGCTACGGGGTTGTGGCGTGCAGTGTCGGGATTTCTCCCCAGCTGAAGGACAGGCTGATTGCCCTGAGCGATGTCCATGAAGCGGAGGGCGCGGAGGATTCGGAGGAGTGGTTCGCCTATCGGGTCTGCGTCTGCGGAGGCGATACGTTCCATGTTCTCTCCCGCTATGGCTGGGCAGGAGCCGACTACAGCAACAGGAAGCGCAGCCTGGCGCATCATCTGGCGCTGACGGCCGACGAGGTCGCCGCCCTGAAACGCAATGCGGCCAGACCCACTCCTGCCGGGATTATGCTGGCGCTGCGCAAAAACCGTTTCTGGGTCGAGAGCTGGGAAGGGCCGCCCCGGGAGCTGGAAGGCGAGCCGCGCCTGACTTCCTCCTCTCTGCCGGATGCCTCCCGGCAAGTCACCTGGAAGACCTGCACGGGACACAAAAACAATGCCCGGGCTTTCTTCACCCCGCCGTATGACGGCGCGTGTCTGGTGGAAATGCCTCCCGGCTCGGATGCGTCGACGGTGCTTCTCCTGCTCAATGAAAGCGATTGGCTCTCCACCTCCAGAGGTTGGGGAAAAAGCTTCTCGAGCCGCACCGATGCGGGGAGCAATCTCCGGGAGACGGAACGTCTCTTCGGGGTGCCCGGCTCCATGCTCCGGGAGATGCGGCTCCGCCACGCGGAAACGCCCTTTCTGCGCATCAGCCCGGAGATGGCTCTGCCCCGTCTCCCGGAGGTCGCCTCAGATTCATCCTCCGACCCCTCTTCCGGCGCGCGGCCGGAAGTCGGCGACCCGCCCAGCACGCCCCCTCTGGCTCCGGCGACAGGGGGGCTTCCCGGCTGCCATATCCCTTACAAGTACTGCGAGCGCCCGGATGAGGAAACCTATCCGGGGTGCCGTCGTCAGAGGCGCTCCCTCCTGCGGTTCGTCCTCATTCCGGGCTGCGCTGTCCTCCTTGCCGCCGCTCTTCTTTACCACTCCGGCCACCAGGAGGTGCCGCACAGCCGCCCGGCCAGCCCTCCGGCGCCCGTCGTTCCGCGCGGCGATGCCCCGCAGAAACTCCTGCGCCATCTGCTGACGTCTCCCTACTCGGCCGCCGCCACAGCTCGCCAGCTGGACAAAATACAGGCAAAGCTGAAAAAAACAGCTGATGCCCCCGGAGGGGAATCGGCTCATCGGGAGGCTCTCCGGGAGTGCGTCTCCATCCTGCAACACGCCTCGTCCGATTCCTCCGGGCATGCGGGCAATCTGTTCAGCCTTCGGGAATGCGCCGGTCTGCTTTCTCTGGATGTTCGGGCTCTCTGCGAGCTTTACATGAATGAGGCGCTGCATGACCGCTCTCTGGAGGAGTGGCAGACTGCGCTCGATGAGGAGGAATATCAGGGGTGGGCCGCTCTCCTGGCACAGGCTCCGGAGATGGAGAGCTGGCTTTCTCAGGAGCCTTTTCTCCCGTACATGGAGGGCATCTTCTCGCGCCTCGCCCTCCGTTCGGAGGAGGACGGGGGGGGTGCCTCCCCGGCGCGGGAGTTTTCCCCTTCCCCGCTTCCATCCCGGGGAAATCCGCCTTCTCCGTCTCTGACCCCGGCCATTCCTCCTTCAGCCCATTCCGGGGAGTTCCCCCCTTCTTCAGTCCCCCCCGCAGAGATTTCCTCTTCTTCGGCTAATCCCGGGGAGTCCCCCTCTTCTTTGCTTCCCGAGGGAACGCCAGCTGATGAAAAACGGTCAGTCGGCCATCTGTCTGATGGAGCACGGACTGCCGACAATCAAGCCGTCCAGAATCAACCTGCCGACAAACAGACGGCGGACAATCAGGCTGCTGAACATCAGCTCATCCCCCATCAGCCAGCCTCAAATCAGCCTGTCCCAAATCAGGCTGTCCCAAATCAGGCTGCCGACAAACAGACGACGGAAAAACAGCCCGCTGTGACGGTGGAGGAAGAGCCGCCCCTCATGGTGGGCATGCCTCTGCCCTCACACCTGAGAGAGGCTCTGGCGGCGGCTCCCGTCGTCCTGCAAACGGGCGTGTGCGATCTGTTCCTCCTCCCGGCAGACAAGGGGCAGCCCCGACATTACCGCTGTCACCCCGGCGAAGAAGGGACGAAGTTGACGCTCCTTCCCCTCGCAGAAGAACTTTATGCTCTGCAGGCGGAACCCGCCGCCGGGTTTCCCCCCGTCACCATCCGATTGAAGGATGGTGTGTTGCAGGAAATCACCTCCGAAGGGACTCCCGCCATCCTGCGCTTCACCCTTCCCCTGCAACCCGGGCGGGCGGGAACGCTCACCCTCGTCTCTCCCTGGAAGCTCACTCTGCGCCCCATGGGTGAAGGCGCTCCCCCAACGACCGACAGGGTGGACTTCTCCCTTCCCCCCGAGCGCCTGATTCTGACGCCGACCGAGCAGGGCGTCTCTCTCCGGCTCAAACCCGGCAAGGATTTCCCCTGGACGCCTCTTCTCAGCGTGTTGCAGCTGAGGCCCTCCCCCACGCTCCTGTATCTTCCCGTTCTGGACGGAGCCAATGTGCCGCTTCCGCTCCGCCAGGAAACGCATCAGCTGCCCTACAATTGGCTGGCAGAGGGAGATCCTTCCCGAAGCTCGCCGACCATGGATGCCTACATCTGCTCCATGCGGCGTGTCTACGACTTCGCTCAGCCTCTCATGCGCCGCTTCCACGAGGTAGCCAACCTGTCCTGTTGCGGGGAGGTGCCCGGGGGAGATGCTTTCTTCTCTCTGGCAAACGTCTATTCTCTGGTCAGCCTGCTGGACGACGGGCAGCTTTCCCGCTCGCAGAGGGAAGGCCTCGGGAGGAAGTACATCCGACTTTTCACCCATCCCCGCTTTGCCCGACAGCTGGGCGACCTTTTCCGTGCGAGGCCTCAGCTCCTCCTCACCCCCCATCAGGCGGAGGGCAACGGGAAAGCGGCGCTTCAACATCGCCGCAAGGTTCATGAGGCGCTCGCGGTGCCGGAGAATCGCCGTTTCCTGCTCGAGAGAGTGAGGGAGTTCCTCAGCCTGTCTCTGGCCGAAACTTACGAGCGGGAGAGGCAGATGCCCCCTCCGGAAGGAGCCGGGGAGATGCAACTGCTGCTGCATCATCTGGACAGAAGCCCGCAGGGAGAACTTCTCTGGTTCTTCAGCCTTCAACCGCTCGCACCCTCCCGATGACAGGAAAGAAACGACCCCTTCGCAGAAGACGGAAGGCGTTTCGACCCGTTGAGCGCCCCGCTGAACAAGGCTCCTCGCGATTGGGGCGCCTTCGTCGACAGGCGGGGGGAATATTGCTTGTTGTCCTTCTCCTGGCGGGGGGTATCAGCGCCGTCGGGAGCGTCCTTCATCTGCGGGCGGCGCACAAAGCGGAACTCCTGCAACAGGCTCTTGATGCCGGGAACTGGGACAGGGTTCCCTCGCTGAAGGACGGAGCCGGAACCTTCCTTTACAGCCTCTTTCATGACCGCCTGAAGCACGAGCTCCAGCGGGCGGAGCTCTGGGAAAAGCGGCAGGCTCAGGCTTGCCGTCTGCTGCAGCGACGCCTGGCGGAAGTGCGGCAGGGGCACCTCAGCCCCTCCTCCCTCCGGGCGTCCGAACTGGCCGAGGTGGAGCGGGCGCTGCGTGAGCTTTCCCCCTCCTGTCGACATCTCGGGGAGGAATGGCAGGAGCTGTGCCGCAGGGAACAGGAACAGCTGGAGAAGCGTCGGCAGGAAGTTGTCCTGAAATTGCGGTCTGAGCTGCTCCCGGAGGCAGAGCTGTGCGGCGAGCCGGAGAGGGACAGTCTGGTCTTGCGCCGCCGACTGGAGCAGGTAGAGGAGCAGAAGCAGCGCTGGCTCGACGCCCGCGATGCCTACCATCTGCCGCAAGAAGAGCTTCAGCCGATTCTCCGGCAGGAGGAGCACACCCGCTGCCTGCTGAAGGAAGCGACCGCGATGCAGCACCTCCTCTCACGGCTCCCCCAGACGCGGCATTACGGACAGTACCTCGTCCAGATGCGCCAGACGACCGCCTCGGCATATCCTCCGGCGCGGCGCTGGATGAGCATCGTCCCCCGCCTCCCGGAGGAAAGCGAGCTCCTTCGTGCCATGCAGGCCTTCCGACTGGGGCTTCCCCTGGGGAAGCTGGAGCACCTTCGCTCGGCTCATCTGCAGAGGGGCGCCGCCTTCTCTCCGGCGTGTCCGGCGACACAGAAGCAGGTTCATCTCATGGAAAGAGTCTTCTCCTGCCACTTTCTGCTGCGCGTCCTCGCGGAGTGGGAAAACGGTCGGGGGGAGCACTGTTTTGTCGAAGAGGCACCCCGGCGGACATCCCATCATATCCTGCGCCTGACCCGCTCTGACCTCGACCCGGAGTATTCCCTGAGCCGCTCCCCTTCTCTCCTGTGGAATGAGGCGGACAGCAGGCAGGTGCGGCGCGTGGATGTGGCCGCCCTGCTGAGGGAATGCGGCATCCGCCGGGAGACGTTCTTCCGGGAGCTCAACCTGGCGGAAGCCCTGGGGAAAATTGTCCGATACGAGCGGGAGGACTGCCCGGCTCTTGCCCGGGCGTGGCTGTACGGTGTGCTGCTGGACGTCATGCAGGCGCACCCCAGCCCGAAGCTGATGGGGCTTGCCTGCTCCTCCTCCCTGCGGGAGGACGGCGAATCCTTCCGCCAGATCAGAAGCCGCTGCCGGATTCAGCTGAACGCCGGGTGCTGGCTGAGCTTCTCCCGCGAGGTACAGCAGGCGGAAGAGGCCTTCCTCCAGTGGTTTCGGGAAAGACGGCACCGGGATTATGCCGGGGAGATTTCCCGGAGGATGAGTTCCCTTCTCCGCGTGTATCCTCTCTACGTGGGATACGTCAACGAAGAGGGAAAGGCCGTTTTCTGCCGCGACGTGCCTCCCCGTTCGCTTCTGTGGTACCTCTCGGAAGGGGAGCTGATACAAACCCCGGAGGGCGCCCCCCTGCACCACCCCTCCCCCCTCTCCCCCATTCTGATAGCCGAAACCGCCTTTCCGTCATGAAAGTCGCCCTGATTTCCGATATACACGATCACGTTTCCCACCTGCATCTGGCGCTCGAACGGGCACGGAAGTCGGGGTGTTCCCCTCTCCTCTGCATGGGGGACATGGTGAGCCTGGATACCTTCCGCACCCTTTGCGAGGCGTGGACGGGGGAACTGCACGTCGTTTTCGGCAACAACGAGTACGAGAGGGAGGCTTTTCACCGCCTTGCGGACACCTTCCCCCACGTCACGCTGTACGGCGATGAAGGACAGCTTCGGCTGGACGGGCGTTCCCTCTACATGACGCACCTCCCCCGGACAGCCATGCGCCAGACCCGAGCGGGGCACGATGCCATCTTCTTCGGCCACACCCATGAAAGGGAGCTGCTGATGCTGGAAAAAACGCTCATCGTCAATCCCGGAGAAATTCTGGGGCGGCGCTCCCACCCCTCCATGGCCATTTACGACACCGGCGACAACAGCGCAGAACACGTCCTTCTCTGAACCGGGGATGAGCTGCTTTAAACCATGGATTATCTTCTTTACCGTCTTTCGCACCAGTCCCTTCCGCCCCGGCAGGAGGCGCTCTCCCTGCTCGACGACGAGGAGCGGAAGGAGTATGCCCGGCGCGGAGAGACCTACCTTCTTGTCCGCTACCTCCTCCGCAGAGAACTGTCCCGCAGGACGGGGAAGGAGGCGCGGGAGCTTCATCTGAAGCGCACCTCCACCGGCAAACCTTTTCTGGAGGAGGGACTTCCCTTCAACATCAGCCATTCGGGAGACTACCTCTGCCTGGCCTTCCACCATCGCGACATCGGGGTCGACATCGAAGCCGTCCGCCCGTCTCGCGTCCGCACCCGTCTGGCGGCACGCTTCATGCACCCGGAGCAGCTGGAGGCCTTCCTGTCCCGGGAAAGCCCGCCCGAGGAGTTTTTTGCCTGCTGGTGCGCCATGGAAGCCCTTGTCAAACAGGCGGCTGCCACCATCTGGCAGGCGCAGGAATTCCCCTTCCTGTATGAGAAGGGGCGCATCGTCCCCCTGTTCCCTCACGCTCCCCGGGTGGAGCTTTTCGAGCCTGCCCCCGGATATTGCGGAGCCGTGGCCTTTCACCCCTGACGGCTCACCTTTCCCCCGACAGACAACGCGACGGTCAACTTAACGGGCTGACGGACTATCTCCTGGCAGACGACATGACGGGTAACTTGACAAGAGGCTCGACGGAGGACGCGCCAGGTAATTTGATGAGCCGCTCGTGACAGGCAACCCGAGACCGCCGGAATTGGCAGACAAGGTGACAGCCAGCTTGACGGGTAACCCGAGACCGCCGGATTGGCAGACAACGTAACAGTCAGCTTGACAGGCAACCTGACTGTCGGGACAGGCAGACAACGCGCCGGGCAGGCAGACCGTCGGCTCAGCGGTCAATTTGGCGGGCAGCTCCCATCTCATCGTCGTTTGAGTGATGATTCAGGGGAAACTTTGTGAAAACAGGTCAAATAACAGGGTTATCGGTATTTGACATTTGACCTGATGGGGGAAATGTGATAGCCTGTAACCCACAGTACGCAGAGCAGGACAAAATACCTCTGCACCTTCTACGGACAATGAAACAGAAAATGGTTGATTTGGGCGACCTCATCAAAGGAGGACACCGCCTTCCTCGTTGGCTCCTCAACTGGGGGGAAAAACGCCTGGGTCTCCATGCTCTCAACGTGGCTCATGCCCATATCGAAGAGGACTGGGATGCCGGGAGTCAGGAAAACTTCTTTCATCTGGCCTGCCGTTACCTCCATCTTTGCTACGACCTGACCGGGCTTGAGAACATTCCGGCGGAAGGCCCCTGCGTCATCGTGTCCAATCATCCGCACGGCATGTCCGACGGGCTGATGTTCGGGGATGTCGCCATGCAGGTTCGTCAGGATATCCGCATTGTGGTCAATGAGTTCCTGCATTGCGTGCGGGGGATGCGCCCCTATGAAATCACCGTGGATGTCTTTGGCGGCGACGCTGCCAAACGCGCCAACATGGCGGGCATGCGCGAGATGCTGCGCTGGCTGAAAGAGGGGCACTGCGTCCTCGTTTTCCCCAGCGGCTCCGTCGCCTCCTGGTCCGGGCGGGATCGGAGAGTCATCGACGACCCGTGGCAGGACAATATGGCCGCTGTCATCCGCCGAACAGGTGCGACCGTCGTCCCCATGCACATCTCCGGGCACACGGGCGTGTTCTTCCAGCTCATGACCGTTCTGGCCAAGGGGCTTCGCCCCAATTTTCTCACCCGGGAAATTCTGCGCGACGGTCGCATGCGTCACCGCATCTGCATAGGGAAACCCATCGCGCCCTCCACCATTGCGCTGTTGGAAGGGGATCATGCGCTGTCGGACTATCTGAGGCTCTGCTCCATGCTGCTGAGATACCCGGAGGCATCAGACTCTCCTGCCAAACAGGCCGCGCACGCCCCTGTTCCTCCCGCGACCGAGCCGGATAAAAGCCATCCGGCAGAGGCGCTGCGCAAGGAGGTTGAATCTCTCCCCGACGAGGCGCTCTGCTACGCCCACGAGGGGAACGGCCTCTGCGTCTATGCCGCCACAGCAGGGCAGATTCCCTCCCTGCTGCACGAAATCGGCGTGCAGCGGGAGCGCACCTTCCGGGCGGTGGGTGAAGGCACGGGCACGGCCTGCGACCTGGACGCCTACGACCCCCACTACATCCACCTCATCATGTGGGACAGCAAGGCTCACCGACTGGCCGGAGCCTACCGGATGGGGCGAACGGATCTCATCCTGAAGGACAAGGGCATCAAAGGACTCTACAACGCCTCCTTCTTCCGCTTCTCCCCCGCCGTCCTCTCCCTCCTCTCGCAGGGGCTGGAGATGGGGCGAGCCTTCATCACCCCAGATTATCAGCGGCTCCCGGCGTCCCTGGATACGCTGTGGATGGGCATAGGCCGCTACCTCAACAAGCACCCGGAGTATCGCTACCTGTACGGCACCGTCAGCATCTCCGGGGACTACACACGGCGTTCCCGCTCCCTGATTCTCTCCTGGCTGAAAGCGTGCCACATGAATCCGGAGCTCTCTCGGCAGGTGCAGGCGCTCTACCCCCCGAAGGGGCTCGACCTGCTGAGCGAGGATGCGCGCCTTCTGCCCTCTGCGCTGGCGGATCTGCGCCTCCTCAACGGGCTTGTCTCCGACATGGAGCCGGACGCGCGCGGTATTCCCGTCCTGCTGCGCCAGTATCTGAGACTGGGGGGCAAGATGCTCTCCTTCGGCGTGGATGAAAGCTTCGGCGGGACGCTGGACTGTCTGGTGCTGGTCGACCTTCAGGAAGCGCCGGAGAGGGTGATTCGACGCTACCGCGGCAGGGAGCACGTCCGGGCTTCCGCATCGGAAGCAGGCGCCGGAAGCTTGACAAAAACGGATGTTTCAGGCACAATGAGCGGCAATGAGCGGTAAGCTCCCCAGAAGGACGACTCTCGCGACGGCGCGTCGGGTATTTTTTTCTCTTGCCGTGACAGGAACGGCATTTGCCCCGGCTTTTGCGGAAACGCCCCTCGTCCCCCTGCCGAAGGACGTCTTTGCCCCCTCCACGGCCAATCCCGTCATCGACCTGGCAGACAGGATGATCAGCACCACCGGGAACAGCCTTACCCCCGCCGTTCCCGATGCCCTGAGCATTCAGAACGAGGGAGGGGCGATTTCCATTGACGCGGAGAACCGCGCTCTTCTCTACAGCGGCGGGCAGAACCCCGTGCATCTGCTGACGGACGAAGGGCTGGATGTGAAAGCATCCTCCATCCGCGCCGAGCTGGAGACCCACACGGCCACGTTGAACGGCCCGCTGACGGTCTACCAGGGAGAAAGCCTGACGCGCGCCTCGTCCGGCAGCTACAACTGGGAGACGCAGGAGCTGGATATCCGGGACGTGCGAACCAAGGTAAACGGCCTGCTGGTGAGAGGCTCCCGCATCGAATACCGCAAGGATGACCAGGGGAAACCCTTCCTGCGTATTCACGACGCCTACGTCTCCACGGAGGACGTCCGCAAACCTTCCACCTGGGTCGGAACGGGCGAACTGACAGTTTACCCGGGCGACTACGGCCGCCTCACCCGCCTCAGTCTGGCCAGCGGCGAGACGGATATTCCCATCCCCATCCTCGGGTGGTTCTCCTTCTCGCATTCGCTCAATCCCCGGGAGGGATACATGCCGCAACCCGGCACCAAGTCCACCTGGGGAGCCTATCTCCTCAATCGCTACGGCTTCCTGCTGGGCAACCGGCGGGTGGAGGGCGGCATTCCCGTCGCTGATTATATCCTGACCACGCATGCGGATTATCGGAGCCGCCGAGGCGGTGCCACGGGGCTTGACCTCGAGGATGTCGCCATGAAAAAGCGGTATCACGACATGACGGGTCTGAGCACCTACTACGTCGCGGATCGGGATCCGATGATTAACCCGACGGATACCCCCCGCGACGACACGAAGCACAACCGCTACCGCGTGGCCATGCAGGCGCTCTGGGCGAGCGGGCAGGCTCATTCCCTCTCCCCCGTGTGGTCGCTGGCGACCAACATCAATGTCCTGAGCGATCAGTACATGCTGCGGGACTTCCTGGAGGACGAGTGCCGCGTGAATGACAAGCCTGACAACACCGTTCGCCTCGAAAGAAGAGGACGGAGAAGCCAGACGATGCTTCTCACCCGCTTTGCACCCAACAACTTCTACGCGACGGACGAACGGGCGGAACTCTCCTACTACCGCGTCCGCACGAACATCGGTCAGAGCCGCATCAGCTACGAAACGCGCAACAGCTTCGCCGCCATGCGGCAGGATATCCCGGCGCTGGTTTATATGGAGTACCGTCGGGAGCTGGACAACCTCCGCAACAGCGAGCTGAAGAACTACTATGAGCGCCTGCTCAACACGAACAGCTACCTGCGGCTCAACTCCACGCATGAGTTCACCACCAGCTTCAACATCTGGCGCTTCCTGAACGTGACGCCCAAGATGGGATTCGGCTACTCCGGCTACTACGATGTGGCGGGAGTGGGGGCGGATAACCGCTACCTCGGCTATGTCGGGTGCGATTTCGACATCAAGTTCCACCGCTACTTTGAGCGCTTCCGTGTGCCCTTCCTGGGGATGAAGGGGTTGATGCACATCATCCGTCCCTACGCCTCCATGTCCCACTGCTCGATTTCCTCCTCCAACGATCTGGTTCCGAAGCTGGATACATGGTCGAGCACCTACGGCAGCAGCACCAGCAACCCCATGTCGCTGGATCTCATGGGCTTTACCGGGATTGACGGCTGGGGTAAGTGGACCGTCTGGCGCATGGGCGCCCAGAATGTCCTCTCCACCACCATCGACGGAGAACCCCACATCGTCCTCAACTGGAACGCCTTTCTCGACTACAACGTCGAGAACCCCAACACCGGGCGCCGCTTCTCCAACCTCTACTCCCTCATCCAATTCAACCCGACAGAGCGCTTCCGCCTGACGCTCGAGACCCAGACGCCCACCATCAAAGAGGGCGACGGCTTCAGCCAGTATAACACCTCCGTCTCCTACCAGCCCTTTGCCTGGCTGGAAGGCATCGTCGGCCACCGCTACATTCGGAATCACCCCATTCAGGAGGACGCCAGCCAGGTCTACATCCAATCCAACATCCGGCTGAATGAGCGCCACACACTGGCAGGGCGCTGGTACTGGGACACGGAGCAGAAGAGGCTCCCCATCCAGCAGTATTCCGTCTTCCGCAAGACGGGAGTGTGGTACATCGGCGCAACCCTCTTCCTGCGCGACAACGGCGGCAGGAAAGAGACGGGCTTTGGCCTCTCCTTCACCCTGGGAGAAACCGGGACAGCCTTCCCCGTCAAATTCTTCTGATTTTTTCCGGCACTCATGAGCGTCACCGACTCCAGAAGCATCCTCTCCGGCCTCTCCGGCGACAGTCTCGAGTTGCGTGTTCTCTCCGGCATTTCCCGCGTTCTCGTGGGGCAGAGGGAAGTCACCGGGCTGCTGGAGCATATTCTGCAGGTGTTGCAGGAGAATCTCGGTTTCTCCCAGGGGGCGCTCTGCCTGTTGCAGGGGGATGTCCTCGTCATCGAAGCCACCTACGGACTTTCCGATGACGAGAAAGCGCGCGGCACCTACCATCTGGGCGAGGGTATCACCGGCCAGGTGGGGCAGAGCGGCAAGCCCGCCGTGATACGCGACACCGCCCGCAGCCGGGTCTTTCTCAACCGCACGGGTGCCCTGCACGGCAACATGAGCGAATCCTTCCTGTGCGTGCCCATCATCCACTCCGGAGCCGTCGTCGGCACGCTCTCCCTGACCTTCCCGGTGCTCACTCAGTCCACGCTCAACAAACTGGTGAATCTGCTGGAGGTGGTTGCCAATATCTTGGCCGACGCCGTCGCCTCCGTGAGGGAGCAGGTAGCGGAACGCCAGCTGCTGGAGCGGGAAAATGACCGCATGCGGTACGAACTGGGAGAAAACAAGAGCTTCGAGAACATCATCGGCCACTCCTCCGCCATGCGCTCCGTCTATCTGGAAATGGCCAAGGTGGCGCGCTCGTCCGCGAATGTTCTCCTGCTGGGAGAATCCGGGACGGGCAAGGAACTTCTGGCGCAGGCCATCCACTACGCCTCCGACCGCAAGGACGGGCCTTTCGTCGCCGTCAACTGCGCCGCCCTGCCGGAAGGCCTCATCGAATCAGAACTCTTCGGGCATGAGAAAGGCGCCTTCACCGGTGCCATCAAGCAGCGCATCGGCCGTTTCGAGGAAGCCTCCTCCGGCACGCTCTTTCTGGATGAAATCGGCGACATCCCCGTTCAGACGCAGGTGAAGCTTCTGCGCGTGCTTCAGGAAAAAGTGTTCGAGCGCGTCGGCTCACAGCAGCCCATCCGGACAGAGGCGCGCATCATCGCCGCCACCTCGCGCAACCTCGAAAAGATGAAGGACGAAGGCAGCTTCCGCGAGGATTTATACTACCGCCTCGCCGTCCTGCCCATCGCCGTTCCCCCCCTGCGCAGCCGGAAGGTGGACATCATTTCCCTGGCGGATTTCTTCCTCACCAAGTACAACAAGCAGTATCGGAAAAACGTTCTGCGCCTCTCCACCCCGGCCATCGACATGCTCATGGGCTACCACTGGCCCGGGAACGTGCGGGAGCTGGAAAACATGATTGAGCGCGCCGTCATCATGTCCAACAGCAGCGTCATCAACGCCATCGACCTTCCCCCTTCCCTTCAGACCGCTGCGGCCACGGGCACAGAATCCATCCTGACGGAAAGAACGGGAGCTTCCCTTCCCGGCGCGGGTCTGGAAACCCTCACCTCCGCCTTCGAGACGGAAATCATCACCGCATCCCTCAAACGGACAAAGGGTAACGTGTCAGCCTCCGCCCGCGAACTGGCAACCACCATCCGGAAGTTGCATTACCGGATTCGCCAGCTCCACATTGAGCCTTCCCAGTACCGCTGATCCCCCTTATTCGGCCTTCTGAAAGGCGCCGAATAGAAAAATATATAATGTAATACAAACTTTAGGCTTGCCATTTCCGAAAGAATGAGGCAGCATGTCTCCCGTATCCTTTCGGCTTCATGCAATTTCGTAAGATAGGACTCATTCAGAACGCGCCACTCACGGCAGACTTCTCTAACAACCTGCGCCAAATCGTGCAGGGATACCGGGGTTGTCTCGACCATGGAGCAGAGCTCGTTATCGCCCCGGCCTTCGCTCTTTGCGGGCCGTCTCTTCATGATTTGATTAACAGAGCCAGCTTCCTCTCGCAGACGCAGGCCGCACTCAATGCTCTTTCTCAGGAGCTGGGCAGTGCACCTCTTCTGCTGGGAGCCTGTTCGCCCCTCATCCCGGCAGATTTGCAGATGAGTGACGAGCAGCTGGACGACCTCGTGGAAGAGGACGAGGAAGATAAAACCTCCGGCAACACGCTGGCCTCCGTCGTCCCCTTCCTGCTGGAAAAGGACACCGTCACCGAGCTGGAGGACGCGGCCGTCTTCCGGCTGGGCGGGCAGAACATCTACGTGGATGTCGGCGACGACATCGTTCTGCCGGATCTGGCCGAGCCGGATCTGATTGTCCACCTCGGCACAACGCCCTGGTACGCCTCCGCAGCGGAGGCGGACGCCCGTCAACGGCAGTGGGAAGCCGTCAACAACGAGGCTCCCGTCATCTGCATCCGTTCCGTCGGTGCGGCCGAAGGGTCTCTGTTCGGCGGCGGCCCCTGCGTCTGCTCCGCCTCCGGACATGCGCTGCAACGCCTGCCCTTCTTTGAAACGGCTCATCAGGTCGTGGATCTCCGGGGGAAGACACGGGCCAAAGCCCTGCCCGAAGAGGTGGAACTCCTCTCCATGGCGCTCTGCTGCGGCATCAGGGACACCGTGCGTCACAACGGGTACGGCGGAGCCTGCCTCCTGCTCGATCACCCGAACTCCCCCCTTCTGGCCGCCCTCTGCACGGAAGCGCTCGGCAGAAGCAATGTGCTGGGTATCACCTTCGACGGAGACGAGAAGACAGCCCGAACACTGGGCATCTCCTGCCGACACCTCTCCCTGGACGGGCTCTTTCAGGATGCCTGCCACCTCCTCGGTCAGGAAGATAACGCAGCCCTCAAAAGTCGGCTGGCCTCCGCCCTTCTGGCCTCCGTTGCAGAAGAAAGGGGGCTCATGCTGCTTTCGCCGCTGGATCGCCACGATGCCATGGTCGGCAACTTTACCCTCTACGGCGAACCCTGCGGCTACCTCGCCCCGCTGGGAAATCTCTACACCATTGATATTCACCTGCTCTGCCGACATTTCAGCGAGAGATATCCGGATCTCTTCGGCATCCTGGAGGAACCGACCGCCCCGGAGCAGGATCGCATCATCCATGAGCTGGCAGACTGCAACGCCAGCCCCTCCTCCCTGCTGAAGGCGCCCGGCTCCCCCTTCCGGGAGAACGATGTGCGCTTCATCCAGCGGCGCCTCATCGCCTCCGCACTCAAGCGCTCACAATTCCCGCTTGTGCTGCATGTCGATTCCCCGGCGGAACAGCTCAGCTTTCCCATCTCTCATCGGTTGAACGACTGAGGAAGCGTTCCCCCCGGACAGTGATGGCTGTCCGGGGGGGTAATCCCCGCTTCCCCCCGGCCAGGTACGACTACATCACCGGATTGCCGGGGTCAAGGGGGAAGGTTTTCGAGGCGGCGCAGGCATAGGGGGGAGGTTTTCAAGGTGGTGGTGCGGGCTCAGGGGGCAGTGTTCCTTGTGAGAGTCTGTCCATGTGAGTCTGTCATCTGGAGCCGGGCCACAGGGAGAATCAACCCACGAAAGTCAGGCTGCGAGGCGGAGTTTATCCCTCTAAGCCGGGGCAGGCTGCGGAGCCGATGTCAACATCCGCCCACTCCCCGCGTCTGGCAGCGGAGGGCGGAGTTCATCCCTCTAAGCCGGGTCAGGACGCAGAGCCGATGTCCACATCCGCCCACTCCCCGCGTCTGGCTGTGGAGGGCGGAGTCCGTCCGCCTAAGCCCCGCGTCTGGCTGCGGAGGGTGGAGTCCGTGCGCTCCCCCTTTTATTTTGCTCTCCCGGGAGCCAGAGCCAGGAAGAGGAGTGTCCACCCGGAGAAAATCATCTCCACCGCGATGATGGTGCCGATGAGCCATACCGAGGATTCCGGCCAGCTCCAGACAACCATGGCTCCGAGGAGCAGGGAGATGATGGCGTTAAAGAATCTCCACGCGTTGCCCGGCTCTTTTCTCATGCTGATGGCGACGCCGAATCGCAAAGCACCGCCCACGAGGAGAGCCACCCCTATCAGCAGGGTCAGCATCGCCATGGAAGGCCCGGTCATCAGCAGCAGCGCCAGACCCAGGCAGAGGTAGACGGCAAACGCCAGCAGATTCCACCACCGGTGGGCAGGCGCGCTGAAGGCCTCCACCAGCCGCATGATGCCGACGACGACCAGCACAAATCCGCCCACCCAGACGGCCGAGGCGCCGAGCAGATAGGGAAAACTCAACAGGATAAATCCCAGAATGAGTTCCAGCACGGCCAGCAGGGTGACAAGCCAGGTGTTGGACGCAAAGCGTCCCAGAGAGGGGATGGGGGTATCATTCATGGTGGTGAAGGAAGCGTTCCTCAACGGTTTCCCAGTTGATGATTTTCATGAAGGCGTCGATGTAGTCGGCGCGCTTATTCTGGTAGTTCAGGTAGTAGGAATGCTCCCACACATCGCAGACCAGAAGCGGACGGAACCCCGGCACCAGAATATCCTGATGGCGGCCTATTCCCGTCACCATCAGCTGATGGGTCACGGGATCCACGCCCAGCACGCCCCATCCGCTGCCCTGAACGGCCAGGGTGACGGAGCGGAACAGTCGGACAAATCCCTCATACGAGCCAAAGGATTCCCTGAGCGCCTCCGACAGCTTCTCACCGGGGGTGCCGGAGGGTTCGGGCGTCATATTTCTCCAGTACAGGCAGTGGAGGATATGTCCCCCCAGATGGAAAGCCAGCTCCTGGGAGGCGGCGGGAGCCTGTGACTCGGGCAACTCGCCCCGGGCGATTTTTTGCAGGGTCTCGGTGGCGGCATTGGCTCCGGCGACGTAGGCGGCGTGGTGTTTATCGTGATGCAACTCCAGCGTGCGGGAATCCAGGAAGGGTTCCAGCGCGTCCGTCGCATACGGAAGGGATGGCAGGGTGTAGCGCCTGCCCCGGCAGGCTTGGGTGAAACAGGAACAGCTCATGCCGGGTGAGACACACCGACGCCCCGCCTGTCTCAATATCGGGTGGAAGGATTTTTTCCTCACCCTCACCCTTACCCTCACTCAGCGCCAATCCAGACAAATCACCGTCACGTTGTCGGCAGAGGGATCCTCCAGGCGCTGGCACGCCTCCACGATGAGGGGCGAGAGAGGAGCGTCCCGCGTGTCCAGAAGCTCACGTGTCGATGTCGGAAGCGAGGCCGGCAACAGCAAATCATCTACGCCGTCCGTCGAGAGGATGATGCGATCCCCCGGCAGCAGAGGATAGGGCGTGGGGGGAGCATCCACCATGGTGAGAGCCTCTCCCGTCACGGCGGAGCGCAGCAAATGCCCCTGGTTCATGGCCTCCTCATAGCTGAGGGAACCGGCGCGGACGAACTCGCTGAAGATGGCCCGCATGGAATGATCCGCATTCAAGCGCATCAGACGGTGATGGCGCCAGAGGAACAGCGGGGAATCCCCCACGCTGATCCACCAGATAACCCCTGCCCCCACGTAAGCCGCCACGAGCGTCGTCCCCCCGTAGCTGGAACAGCGTTCGAAGGCGACTCCGACAGCGGCATTGGCCGCCGCCAGCGCATCGGAAAGCCGGTGGGAAACAGGGCCGCTTCCCGCCTTCTCGAAAGCCGCGACAAAAGCATCCACGGCCACCTTGGAGGCCATGGAACCCTGCTGATGTCCTCCCATCCCGTCGCACACGACAACCAGGAGACCGTGAGGATAATGCCTGACGGCGTAAGCATCCTCCTGATGCTCCCTTTTGCCAATCCACTGTGCAGCGCTGACGTCCATGCAGCCTTCCTCTTATCATGAGAAGTCCCTCAAGGCAAGAAAAAACTGCCTTGAGGGAAAAAGAAGAATCAGAGGCGGGATTTCAACTGGGGGAAGAGGATGATATCCCGAATCGAGCTGGCACCGGTCAGCAGCATGCAGAGGCGATCGATGCCGATGCCGATGCCGCCGGCGCTGGGCATGCCGGACTCGAGCGTCTCCACGAAATCGTAGTCGATTTTCTGGGTCTCTTCTCCGGCCTGATGCTTGAGGCGCTCCAGCTGCTCCACGGGGTCGTTCTGCTCCGAATAGCCCGGGCAAAGCTCCTGCCCGTTCATGACCAGCTCAAAGACGTCCACCACCTCGGGATTCTCGGGATTGGCCTTGGCCAGGGGCACGAGATCCCGAGCCACATGGCAGACGAAGAGCGGGTTCGCCTGCTTCTCCTCCACCAGCTTCTCGTAGACCTGCTGCGTCACGGCCGTATCGTCCAGCTCCGCGCCAATCTGCACGCCGAGTTCTCCCTCCGCGCGGGCGCGGCGCTGCTCCGGCGTCAGCTCGAACCAGTCCGCCCCCGCCACTTCCTTCACCAGGTCGCTGTAATCCGCACGCCGCCAAGGGCGTGTCAAATCCACCGTCAGCGCAGATTTCCCTCGTCGTCGTACTGGTCGAAGCGCAGCTTGCCGAACACCTTCTCCGCCACGGTCGTAATCATCTCCTCCATCATCTCGGCCATGGACTCGTAATCGCCGCCTGCTTCGTACACCTCCAGCACCGTGAACTCGGGGTTGTGACGACGATCCACGCCCTCGTTGCGGAAGTTGCGGTTGAGTTCAAACACCTTGGGGAACCCGCCCACCAGCAGACGCTTGAGGAAAAGCTCCGGCGCAATGCGCAGCGTCACCGCCTTTTTCAGCGCATTGTAGTACGATTCAAAAGGTCTCGCGGCCGCGCCGCCTGCAATGTCCTGCAACATGGGAGTCTCCACCTCCAGGAAGCCCCGGGATGTCAGGTACTGCCGGATTTCCTGCACAATCAGCGAGCGCTTCACGAAGCGGTCGGCGCTCTCCGGGTTGCTCATCAGGTCGAGATGGCGCCTGCGGTAGCGCATATCCTGATCGGCCAGCCCGTGGAACTTGTCCGGCATGGGACGAAGAGCTTTGGAAAGGACGCGGAAGGACTCGACCCGGACGGAAGATTCCCCCGTGCGGGTCACGAAGGTCTCCCCTTCCACCCCCACCCAGTCGCCGCGCTCGAGGAGCTTCCACAAAGCCCACTGCTCCTCCGTACACGCCTTGCGCGTCAACATGCACTGAATCCCTCCCCGAATGTCGGACAGGGTGAAGAACTGCGTTTTTCCCATATCGCGCAGGGCGGAAATGCGCCCCAGCAGACGCACCTGTTTACCCTCCTCGAAGTTTGCCTTGATTTCCGCCGGAGACGTGGTGACCTCAAACCTTCCGCCATAGGGGTTGACCCCCAGCTCGCGGATTCTGCCCACCTTCTCCCGACGCACGGCAATCAGTTCCTCCTCGGAGGAACCCGGAGCGGTATGTACTGCTGGTGTATCTGACATAGCGGGGGGGATTATACGTGTTTTCCTCTGAATTTCCAGCCTAAAATCAGGGGAGATTTTCCTTCTGGGCAGCACTTTCTCTCATCCCCCTCCACCCCTCACCCCCGCTCACCTTTTTTCTGCCCGGCGCGGGGTCGTTCGAATGCAGTTTTCCCTCACTGACCGCGGGGCTGCTCCGAATGAAACTCCCCTTCACCGACGCGGGGCTGTCCCGGATGTAACGCTCTCCCCACTGACATGAGGCGGCTCCGAATGCAGCAGGAGGGAGACACACTCCCGCGCCACCTCGGCCAGAGCGGCCGCCATCTTCTCCCGGCTGTCCCGGGAATCTCCCACGAAGGCGGCGACACAGGCAAACCGCCCATCTGGCAGGAGGATGATGCCTGCATCATTCAGCGCCAGCGTCACCCCGTTCTCGCTGCCGGAGGAACCGGTCTTGTGCGCGAGACGCGCCTCGGGCGGAAGCCCTGCCCGCAGACAGTCGCTCCCGGTGGTGGAGGAAGCCATGATATCCCAGAGCCAGCGGGCGGTTTCCCTCTCCAGCAGGGGATGAGAGGGAGGCTGCGGCGCAAAGGCGGCCAGATGCAGCTCTCTCAACAGGCGACAGATGGCTCGCGGGGTGGCATGGTTGGCTCGCATCATCCGCCTGTCCCGAAAAGCTTCTTCCGAGCAGACGATGGTGATACCCTGCCCCGCCTCCGAATGCTCCTCCAGAAAGGCCCGGATGGCCGGAGCGCCGCCCACCAGAGAGAAGAGGATGTCGCAGGCGTTGTTATCGCTCTCCGCGACGCAGAAGCGCAGGAGTTCCGCTATGGTGAAGGTGCCTCCTTTCGGGAATTTTCTCAACATCGGGCTCCAGGTGTCGGGATCCAGGCGGGAGGCCTCCAGCGTCAGCTTCTGTTCCAGGCGGAGCTCGCCCTGCTCCACCCTGTGCAGGACGGTCAGAGCCAGGGGAAACTTCATCACGCTCATCAGCGCGAAGGACTCATCCGGCAGGTGCGCTGCCGAGAGTTCCTCCTGCCCGTTGAGCATCACCGCCACGCCCAACCGACCATCCACCTGATCCGTCGGCAGCGCCGCCTGCACACTCCCGAGCGCCAGCACGCCCGGGAGAAGCTTCAACGCCAACGCCAACGCGCGAGCGACGAGCAGACCCCGCTTCATGACTGCCCGAAGGGGTTACGGGATGTAGCACTCGATGACGGAAGGAATGTCATCATCCCGGCGGAAGGAACTGATGATGGCCTTGCCGCGCTTCTTCTGCGATTCACCAATCAGAATCATGGCGCGATTCTTCCGATCTTTCAGCTCTTCCACGCGGGCAACGATGCACTCGCCCGACTTCCCATTCCGCTCACAGTAGCTCACCAGATCATCCACCGTGTCGAAGCACAGCCCCCTCTTCGTCGGCCACCACAGAGAAAGCGAATCGGAACGGGGGTACAGGGTGCGTTCCCACGAGTTGAGTTTCTCCATCTTCTGGTCGGGAAGGCCGAAGAAGGTGCGGAGGGAACGTCCGGGGACATCCGGCACGGGGTCGTCCGAGGTACAGTCCACGTGAATCCATTCGCCGTCAATCTTCACCAGATTCCAGCCGTGGTTGATGCCGCGACGGGACACGCCCGACACGTAGAGATTCTCAATGCCCGCCATGTGCAACAGCAGCCAGTAGACACGAGCGTAGGCATCGCAGTTACCGGTGGTGCTTATCAGCAGATCTGAGGCCGGGGAAGAATGATGGAAGGAGCCCTCATCGTAGGAGTGTCGGCTGACGAGGTGATCGTGCAGCGCAAGCGCCCTGTCGTAATCGGAGCTGTAGCGGGACTTCACATCCGCCACCACGGCACGAGCCCGATTCAGAGCCTCGAGCTGCTGAGTCGTCAGGGAACTTTCCGGTGCATCTCCTCGAAAGACGCGCAGCATCAGCACCCCGTCCACATAGCGCGGATGAAACACCATCATATCCCCCAGCGCCTCGCAACGCACGGAGAAGGTACGGGCGCGGTGTTTCGTCCCCAGCGCAATTTCACGAGCTTTCGCCATGGAAGCGCCCTGCTTCAGGCGCAGCATGATGGGGGTGTTCCCCTTCTCCATCTCCGTACACACATAGCGTATGGCATCATCGGTCGTCCCGTAGAGCGGAATCCCGAATTGCTCGGAAAGGGGCTTCGGGGCAGAAAGCGGACTTCGGGACGAACCGCAACCCGTCAGGGCGACGAGGGCTGCACAGCACACAAGGCAGGAGAGAGTCTTCATCGGAAGGCGGATAAAACCACGGCGGGTATAACACAGTTTTTCTTCCTTGTCAAACACTAACGGAAAAAATCTTTCATGTCACAGGCGCACCTGATTTACCCTTGCTATGAGAGGCACGAAGGAATATAATAAGCCGCGCGGGGTTCGTGGCTCCGCGACGCTCTTTTCCTATCGCCCTTTCACGATGAACGATTCCTCCGGCAGAAAGATGACGCACCGCAGCATGGCCGCCCTCATGGCTCGCCGGGCGGGAGTTCGCCTCACCAGCCAGCGGAGGGCTGTCCTCGAGGCCGTCGTGGCCTCCCGCGATCACCCGACGGCGTCGCTCATCTACGAGCGGGCGCGCACGCGCGTGCCGGGCATTTCCCTGGCCACCATCTACAACTGTCTGGAAGCGATGACGAAGGCGCATGTCATCAATCAGCTGCGCTTCGACGGAGGCCCTTCCCGCTTCTGCCCGAATCTGGTGCCGCATGTCCACGTCATGGACGAAATCAACAACAAGGTGATTGACGTCCATCTCAAGCCCGGGCTGACTCCCGAAGATATTTTCGACCTGCCGGAGGGAGTGTGCATCACGAGCATGGAGGCCTGTCTCCATGGGCACATCCCGGATAACTGTCCCCCTCACTTCAAGAAATGAGTCTGATTATCAAAGATCTGCACGCCCGCGTTAAAGATGGTGCCACCATCCTCAACGGGGTCAATCTCGACATTCCCAAAGGAGAAGTTCATGCCATCATGGGGCCGAACGGCTCCGGCAAGAGCACGCTCTCCAAGGTTCTGTGCGGTCACCCGGACTACGAGCTGATATCCGGCTCGGCCGAACTCGACGGGCAGGATCTGTTCTCCATGAGCGTGGATGAGCGCAGCAGAGCCGGACTTTTCCTCGCCTTCCAGTACCCCGTGGAAGTTCCGGGGGTCAGCAATGCCAACTTCATGCGCGCCGCGCTCCAGGCACGCCTTCCCCGGGGGGAGGAGCTTGATGCCGTCTCCTTCTACAAGAGCCTCCGCGCCCGGATGAAGAGTCTGGGCATGGATCCGTCCTTCACGGCGCGCGCCGTCAACGAGGGCTTTTCCGGCGGAGAAAAGAAGCGCAACGATATTCTCCAGATGATGATGCTGGAGCCCAGCTACGCCATTCTGGACGAGACTGACAGCGGGCTGGATGTGGATGCCCTGCGCATCGTCTCGGAAGGTGTCAACGCCATGCGCGCACCCTTCCGCAGCTTCGTCGTCATCACGCACTACAAGCGCCTGCTGGACTACATTCGCCCCGATGTGGTACACGTGCTCTACCAGGGTCGCATCGTGAAAACGGACGGCTACGAGCTGGTGGATTACATCGAGAAGAACGGCTTTGACTTCCTGAAAAACGAGGCGTCGTGAACATGGATGAATCCCCCCTTCAGACGGACGCCTCCCCTCTTCGGACGGGCTCATCCTCCCTTCAAACGGAAACATCCTCCCTTCAAACGGACACATCCTCCCTTCAGGCAGACGCATCCTCCCTTCAGATGGACACCTCCCCCTTTCAGATGGACACGCGCGGGGAATTCTCCTTCCCCGAGAATCACCGTTACGACGCAGGATATGGTCTGACGGAGGAAACCATCGACTACATCTGCGACGCCAAGGGAGAGCCGGACTGGCTCCGGCAGTTCCGCAAGGAGGCGCTGCGCAAGTTCCGCTCGATGCCCATGCCCCTGCACTGGGCGCCGGAGGGAATCCGCCGGGTGGATTTCGATAAAATCCGCTACTACCTCTCCCACGGCGAGCCTCCCCGCAAAAGCTGGGACGAGGTTCCCGAGGACGTGAAGCGCACCTTCGAGCGCCTCGGCGTCCCGGAGCAGGAGCGCGCCTTCCTGGCGGGCGTGGATGCCCAGTACGACTCGGAAACGGCCTACAACAACATGCGGGAGGAACTCCGGGCCAAAGGGGTGATTTTTGTCAACTCGACCGAGGGGCTTCGCGACCACGAGGAAATCTTCCGCCCCTGGTTCGGCAAGGTCATTCCGGTGGGGGACAACAAATTTTCCGCACTGAATCATGCGGCCTTCTCCGGCGGCTCCTTCATCTACGTACCCAAGGGGGTGAAGCTCACGCAGCCTCTTCAGGCCTACTTCCGCATCAACTCGGAAAGCATGGGGCAGTTCGAGCGCACCCTCATCATTGCGGACGAGGGCGCAGAGCTCATGTACATGGAAGGCTGTACCGCCCCCAAGTTCGACAGTGCCACGCTGCATTCGGGCGTGGTGGAGCTGGTCGCGCTGAAGGGAGCGCGCATCCAGTACGTCACCGTCCAGAACTGGGCCACCAACGTCTTCAACCTCGTCATCCAGCGCGGCCTCGCCATGGAGGACGCGGAAATCCGCTGGATTGACTGCAACCTCGGCTCGGCTCTCACCATGAAATACCCGGCGGTCATCCTTCAGGGACGGCGCGCGCGCGGGGAAGTCGTCAGCATCTCCCTGGCTCACAGCGGGCAGGATCAGGACACAGGCGCCCGCATGATACATGCCGCCCCGGAGACAAGCTCCAACATCGTGGCCAAATCCATCTCCATCGGCGAGGGCAGAGCCAGCTATCGGGGCGAGGTCAACATCCTCAAGGGGATGAAGGGCTGCCGCAACAACACCGAATGCGACGCCCTGCTCATCAACGCCTCCAGCCGCACGGACACCTACCCGGCCATCACCGTCAACGGCAACGCCTCCGCCGTCCAGCATGAAGCCTCCGTCTCGCAGGTCGACGAAGAGATGCTCTTCTACATGCAGCAGCGCGGGTTGACCCGTGCGCAGGCCATGAGCCTGGCCGTCAACGGTTTCATCAACGACCTCGTCAAGGAATTTCCCATGGAGTACTCCGTCGAGCTGCGGCGCCTCATCGACCTCGAAATGGAGGACTCCATCGGCTGATACCCCCTACCATGAATCTTCCCGATCACAACACCGTCAGGCTGGCGCTGGAAAAAGCGGAGGCAGAAGCGCGTCTCGCCTCCGCCCGGACGCCCGACAGATTCAACGAGGACTGGCGCTTCGGCCGCCCCCATCGCTACGCGGAGGAACTCGTGCGCCTGCTGGAAGCCCCTCCCGTCGCCCCCGCCGGACGGGTCACTCTCAGCGCCCCTTCAGGGGTGGCGGAGGAGATGGATGACTCCCTTCGGGACAGCGAGCTGCTGATGTCCACCATCGGTTCCGACCGCCTGCTGGCGCTCCACCTGCGCCATTTCGGCCGGGGTGCCAGTCTGCTGATTGAGGGGGAAATTGAGGAACCCATCGTCATCACCTACGAGACGGACTCCCTCTTCCTGCCCACGACCTGCATCATGGCCGCTCCCGGAGCGCGGGCGCGCGTGGTGGAGCGCCATCTCGTGCGGGGCGAGGGCGTCATGTTCTGCACCCGCACCCTGCAAATCATGGAGGGCGCGGACATCTCCGTCGAGCTGGAGGAGTGCGGCAGCGGCGCCTCCCGCACCATGAACATCACGAATATATCCGTCATGGATGCGCACCTGCGACACCTCACCACCCACGCCGGGCACCTCTGGGCCAGGGAGGAGGCCCTGGCGGAGATTCTCCGCAGCGAGCAGGGAGCGGAGGTGCGGCTCTGCTCGGCCAACCGCCTGAGCGGCCAGCAGGTGCTGGATCAGCACACCCGGCAGATTCACACCTGCGGCGGAGCCTCCAGCGACCTTCTCTACAAAAACGTGGTGGACGACAAAGCGACCGCCATCTTTGCCGGCAACATCCGGGTGGAAGCGGGGGCGCATCACACCGATGCCTACCAGTCCAACCGGAACATGCTCCTCAGCGACAACGCCTCCGTCCACTCCCTGCCCGGGCTGGAGATTCTGGCGGATCATGTACGCTGCTCCCACGGCAGCGCCAGTGCCCCCATGGACGAGGAGCAGCTCTTCTACCTCCTCTCGCGGGGCATCCCCCGGCATGAGGCGCAACTGCTGGTGGCGGACGGCTTCCTGGCCGACGTCCTGACGCGCTTCCGGGAGGAAGGAAAGAAAGCGTGAGCCGTGCGGGAAGCCGCGCCCTCCCCCGTCTCCACCCCGGCGCAATCCTTCCCCGTTGGGTTCACTCCGTCACCCTCCCCAATCCTTCCCCCGGGCTCAATCCGCGCCCCGCGCGGGCGATATCCTGCAACGTCCGGCGGCAGCCTGCATCAATCCTTTCCTCCGGGATTAATCCACGCCCCGCGCATCAATCCTCCTCATGCCGAAGGGCTTCCTTCAAAGCCGGTGAGCCGAAGAAGGCGGGACGCAGCCCGGCGAAGTGGTGGGACACCCTGTCGCAGGCCTGTAACAGCAGCTGTACCTGCAGATTGGCCTGGCACAGCTCACGCTCGTACCCCTGCCCCAGCGACTCCCCGCAGAGCGCCCGCAGTTGCTGCGCCAGCTGTTGCAGACGGGGCGCGGCGGCATCCGCCGAAGACCTGTCCCTGACCCCTCGCGCCAGATTCAGCCACTCGCGCAGAAGAGGCTCCATCGCCGACGCCACGCGGGAAACCTCCCCGATGGTGGCAGGATCCGTCGGAATGTCCATATTCTCCAGTATCTCGCTGAACTCCGGCAGCGCGGACTGGAGTCGGGAGGAATCATAGTAGGTGTCACTGCGAAGCTTCAACTGCCCCCACGCCGTGAGCAGACGAGCCGCACGGGGACGAAACTCCGTCATCAGATACCGCATCATCGAGCGATAACTCTCCGAGGGCGGATCCGGTAACTTATTCGCCCTCGAGGAAAGGGAAAGCATGTAAGGACGGAAATTCTCCACCATCTCCGCCGCCCTGTCAGCGGAAGCCTTGTCCCGCACGGACTCCAGCACCGCAGAGAGATCATCCATGGACTGCGTCAAATCGGCCAGCACTTCTCTATGAGGCCGCAGGGATTCCGGCAGGGCGGTATTCTCCTGCGGCAGAACCGGCTGCAACGCCTCCCGCAGCGCCTCCGAGCCGAAGCAGTTCGTCATGCTCAGCAACTCCCGGTCGTACTCGCTCAGCGCGAAATCGGTCACCACCCCGGACACCCCGGATACTCCTGATACCCCGGACAGCCTCTGCTTCACCGAGGGTGCGGCGGCATCCGCTGAGGCTCTGTCGACAACGAACATCAGCACATCATCCAACGTCACTTCCCGCGTCGTCGCAACGGCGGGCGCCCCCGGCTCAGGTGCCGACAGGTCAGCAGCTAACGCCGCCGGGATGCAGGGACATACCCACATGCCCGACATCAGCAACGTTTCAACGAGGTACCGTCTCCCATTCCAGTTCATATCCATAGCGGTGATACAGTTGTTCCAAAGCCTTTTCCAGTTCCGGGGAATCCGGGATAGCGCACTTCTCCGGCTTCGCCCCGTGCCGGAAAAGGTCGTCTGCCATCTCCAGCAGAACAGCCCGATGGGAAACATCCGCCTCCTCCAGCGAGGACAAAACCATCCGAAGGGGCGACTTCTCCTCCCGGAAAACATGCGACAACGCTTCCCCCTCTTCGCCCGGCTCAGGGCGCGGATTCGGCAGCAAATTGGGGTCTGCCCCCAGCTCCAGAAGCTCATGCAGAACAGCAGCCTCCTCCCTCTCCCCCGAGCACCACTGTACAGCCTTCTGCAAGGGCGTCGAATTCCCGGAGGTGTCATTCAGATCCACCCATCCTTTCCTGAGGCAGAATCGCACCAGCGGGAGTTCCCCCCCACTCCATGAAATGAGGTCATTCAGGGGAAGTTCCCAGCAGATTCCGTTCCAGTAGGCCTTCATGCTGAGCCCCCTGTCCATCAGCCATTCCAGCACCGGCTCCGCCTTCGCAGCGGGATGCAGGCATGCGTAAGAATACAGCTCCCACTCATCGCGCACAGCTGCGCCATGCTGTAACATCCACTCCGCCACCTCCAGACACCTCCCCTTCTCCTCGGGAAGGAATCGTTCGCCCCTCACCGCAGACGGAGCCCGACAGGTGCCTATCCAGGCACTCAGCACATCGTGTCCATCCGCATTCTGGTACCCGGGCTCCGCCCCATGCAGCAGGAGAAGCTTCACGGCCTTCTCATTCCCCGAGGCCGCCGCCGCCACGGCGAGAGCCCCGGCACCCCGCGCATCCCCCGCAGAAGCCACCTGCCGCAGCTGGCGATCCAGAGGGGAAGCCAGTTGCGCCGTTCGGACATCGTCGAAAAATATCTTCAGAAGCCACGGCAACCCGACCATCACCGCCTCCTCTTCGTCCTCGACCTCCTCCCCTTCCGCGTCATCCTCTGCACTCCCCTTACCCCTCACCGCTGCGGTGCAGATTTCCTCCAGCGTGGAAACCCAGTTCCCCCCCTCAGCATGCTCGAGCCGCAGAGCTAATTTTCCTCCCCGAAAGATGCGGGAAACACCGAAAACCCGCAGGGGCGACGAAGAGTCCCGCATTTCGGCACCCAGATTTTCCAAAACGGAGCGCTCCTCCTGAGTCCAGCCGGGGTGAAAGGACAGAGGCCCCCGAAACAGCCAGCCGTAGGCGAACACGCACGCGCACGCGGCCAGCAGAGCCTCGCTCATGAGGACAACAATCCCCACCGCCATCATCATCCTGCTCACCAGACTGCCGACGGTAGCAAGGGAAAAACGCGAGCAGGATGCCTGACTGGGGAGAGAAGAGTTCATGCGAAACCGGCCGGAGCGACAACACCTTGCCACCCACAGCGTCAGTCTAGCAAAAAAGCCCCCTCATGGCAAGAACTCAGTCAAAAAAGACCCGGGCAACCGCATTGGAGAAGCGTCATGCAAAGCAGGTCTTACAAACACACTCTTAAACACCTTGAAAGCAAAGTCCTGTAGAAGTGCCGCCCTGAATTTCATCGGGAGACAGGATAGCTTTGTTGGATGGGTATCCTTGTGACGTATATTCCCCAATGCATTTACCCTGGTTGATAGAAACTACCTTTTCTTCAAACGGACAGAAAGCTGCGAGATGAGCGGTTTCTCCACCTTCGTGAGAGCCTCGCCCTCTGCGTTGTAACGCATCCGAGCGGCACAGCAGAAACCGCCCTCCTCCGTCTGCTCCGGCGTGTAGGCGAACTCGGCGACGGGGGAGTTCGTGGAATCCGGCTGCTCTGCCAGGACGAGTGTTTGCCCGGTGAAGATGCCGAAGGAATCGTACTCGTAGAGGGTGGGTGACATGGCGACAGGCTCGGGAGCTTCTCCTGCACCTCCTGCACCTTCTGCGGCGGGTTCCTGTGTTTGCTGATACCGGCGAATGAGCTGTCCCTTAGCGTTGTACTCGCTCATCGTGCTGAGGAGAGCTCCCGTGGTGGTGGCTTGCACCTGCCGCACAGTCTGGCCGAAGCCATTAGTTCAGTTTTGTAATCCTATTAACAACCTCTCCACATAATCGTTTACAAAAGAGAAAACGCCGGTTTCCTGTTCGAGCAGCCGCAATTCCCACACGGCTATATAAAGCACCGGAGTAGAAACGCGGAGATGGCGCTTGAAAAGCACCATCTCCTAACGTTACATTAATTTAATAATTGATACCATTTTTGCCTGAGTTTATCTATTTTTCTGAAATTTGGCAATATAGGATCATTTGCAACGAGCTGCTCGTAGTTGTCACATATATTTTTTAGTTTTAATATAATAAATATCTGTATATCACAAGCGTCTTTATTAGTTGATATTTTTTCCTTATACCCTCTATCGAACATTATTTCAAACGTCATAAGAATACTCTTAGATGTTAGAAATAGATCTAGTGGGTCATCTGTGAAATCAGTTTCTTTTAGATAAGCATTTAATGATTTCAGATAGTACAGAAAAGCATTTATACCCATCCAGTGCAAATCGTCGATATAATAATCAAAATTCTCTCGAAACAGATTTAACGCTTGTCTGTAATCCAGTCCCTCAAAATGCTCAAGCGCAGTTTTTTCGTCTAAATCCAGTCCATTAGTGGGGCTGATTTCTTTCCTCGATGGAACATATATCATACACTTCAACAGTTCGTGGTATAAATCTCGGAACAAGTCAACAAATTTAGAGAGCTCTTAGCATACTCTTTTTTATGATTCTGTTCTTTTCTTTTTGACCCCCTCTCGGATACTGCCAGCTAAATAATAGTCGCATCTTTTATCCCAATAGGCCTTCCTTCCCGCACTTAATGCCGCCCAACATGCGATATTGAGGGCGATATCGGCACATGATAATCCATTTTTTTGTCTATTACACTTAGTTTTTTATTCCTTTTACCACAACTTTTGCAGGAAAGTGAATGATATGCTGCATAAATGGCCTCACATTCAGCTACTCGTTTTGCCTTTTTTGCGGCTTTACGTTTGGGTGCTTTGGCTGCCTTTCCGGCTGCTCTTGCCAATTTGCTTGCGCCTGCGGGAACGCCAGGAACGAGCGCAGCTGCTGTATCGAAGAGCAAGACTTCTGCCCCTTCAGCCATTAAACCCTGATCTCCCGTAATTGCTCCAGTCGCAATCTTTCCTGCGTCCCATATCATGTTACCCACATCCCAAATCGTATCGATAACAAGTCCTGCATAGTCTATGTGCTCGTATGGTTTATTATTAACATAGCCATTCGGACTCGATTCTTCGCCTAATACATCCCTTCCGAGCCACCTGCCATCTGATGGGTTGTAGTGGCGGTAGTTGTAGTAAACGAGTCCCAGTTCGGTGTCGCTGTATTCGCTGCTCCATTGGATGGGTTGGACGGTGCTTCCGCTGGATGTGACTTCGCCGCACGGGGTGTAGGTGTAGATGGTGTTGATATAACCATTTGAGCCGAATACTTCGCAGATGTTCTTCGTCAGATCCCAGCCGTAGGCGTACCATGTGCTATCTTTGAGGATGGCGAGGGGGCGTGTGGCGATGGCCTGTGTCGGATCCCACGTGATGAGCCACAAGCAAGGCTGCGTCGAATCGGTGAGGTCACATGCTGCAATTTGCAGGTAGTCGCGGTAGATGTAGCGCTGGTGGAGAGTGATTTCTCCATTCACCGTTACTTTTTTAGTCGCACGGCGGCCGATGTAGTCATAGGTGCAGGTGACCTGCGTCGTGATACCCTCTTCTTCTTTTGTGAAGGAGACGGGGCGGTTCTCTGACCGTCCAGATGCCCGTGGAGGTTTTCACCAAGGTCTGGTTGCCGTCGGCATCGTAGGTGGGCGTGAGAATATCTGCGTTTTCTTCGCTGCCATGTTGGATGACGGTGCACTGGTTGAGGGCGCCGACGGTGTAAGCCGTGGCTTCTTATGCCGCTTCCCGTGCGCTCTTGCGCTTGCCGACGTTGATTCGGGCGCGCCCTCACCCCTTCGGGGCAAACCTGCTGTGCGGTTTGTCCAAGCCCCCTCACAGCCGCCGGGGGCTTTGTCGTAGGCGTAACTGTAGGCGGCTCCGCTGACGGTTGCTGTAGGCGAAGGTGTCATTCACCCTGGTGCCTTTTCGGGCAATGCGGCGGGTAAGCGGACATCCGAGGCTGTCGTAGGTGTAGGCTCGTTCAACAACTTCAATCGTGACGAGTCTCAAGGTTTCCCTATTTATTATAAATAATTTATGATGAATGTGGCAAGGTTAATACTTGTTTTCTTGTTGACTTGGCCGCATCTCCATGTTAATAGAACATCCATCAACGATATCCTTAGCATTTTTATATGAAAAAAATTATATCTTTAGGACTGTTTTTTATTTGTGCCCTTTCTCTGTTGAGTTCATGTGGAAAACACGAGCGGAGGGAGATGAAATCTGTGGAGAAGTTTTCGGAGCAAATCAAAGGAAATACACCATTTTCTGCAAAAGCAAAAAAACAAATTCTCGAGCACTACGAAAATTATCTGTCAAATAGGGAGTCTCTGAATGAGTACCCATATATCCCGAATCTCATTGCTATAGCGGCCTCCGAGCATTTGGAGGGGGATATTGTTTGCGATGCCGTAAGAGAGCTTCATCATTCTGGATGTAATCTCTTTGCCAATAATGAGGAAGGTTGGAATGCCTTAATGTACGCGTATATGGGAGGAGACGAGTGCACTATAGCGTATCTTGAAAGTTCAGGTATGGGGATTCTATCAAAATTTCCTCTTGGCCGCAATGCTCTGATGATGGCCGCATATGGAGGTCACATAAACCTTATCCAAAAATGTGAAGCGGCCGGTATTGATCTTTTTGGAACGGATGATTTAGGTAACACTGCGTTGATGTATGCCGCTTTTGGCGGGCAAATAGAATGCATCAAGTACCTTCAGCAGAGAGGACTTAATGTGCATCAAAACAACAATTTTGGACTCACTTCTTTCATAAGCGCAGCGCAGAGTGGTAATATAGAGTGTCTCCGATACTTGCAAAATGAAGGCTCAGATATTCATGCTCGGGGGACAGATGGCGTTAATGCGCTGATGTATGCAGCTTGGGGAGGTCATGTGGATTGCTTTCAGTATCTTTGTGACTTGGGACTCGATATTCAGGAAAGGAGTCATGCAGGCGATACAGTCGCGCACCATGCCGCTTTTGGCGGGCATCTTTCTATGTTAATGTTTTTAAGTGAACGTGGCTTTAATTTGGAGGCAGTCAGTAAGAAAGGGATCTCTGTCCTCATGGTTGCAGCCATGGTGGGAGAAGAAGATTGTATTCGCTTTTTAGTGGAAAAAGGATGCAATACACAACGTAAAGATGCCGATGGTCATACGGCCTTATGGTATGCAAGGAAACATGGACACAAGAAATGTTGTCAATTACTGAAATAAAATAAGGCTAAGCCCTGCAAAATGGAGGGAAGTCCGTCATTATGTGTTAGATGAAAGGTCCCGCTGTTTGGTAGGAAATAGCTTGAAATAAAAACTTCCAGGCGTGAGTGCAGAACTCACGCCTGGGTGGGAGGATGCCTTTAGCTTATGGCTGATTCCAGTTTTTATTCCAACATACTCTTTATCTTATCCTCAATTTTATTCGTTATTGCCTCTACTGACACCTGAATCTCTATATCCTTAAAGATCCGTTCAAGACTTTCTTCCAATTTCTGTTTTAAGACAGGAAGCCTTTTATCTGCCCTTACGGCGTCTACTGTGCCTATCGCAAGAGAACGGTAGTAGGAAGTAAAGAATTTAGGTGTATTTTTGAGGATACAAGATACTTCCTTATGAAATCTGACAGGGATATCAATAACGACACCTGATGTGAAAGCCACAAGTCCGTCTGAGAACGTATAATTTTCATTTTGATATGAAGAAACGGTCATATCCATAAAAACAGAAATCATTCCATCATATATTTTCGTTTTAACGATCTCTCCGCCCTAATTTGAAATTGTACAATAACTTCCTACTTCTGCTGCCGAGACGCTTACAACCGCAGATCCAGCTGCAAGGAGGCATAAATCACGTTGCTTGTCGTTCGTTTCTCCTGAATATCCGCACGTAGCAGAGTAAAAATGACAACCCGGCAATGGAGCAACCCCCTGATGCCCAAGCCTGTCTAGTACGAGCAGGGGTGAATTGGAAACGAATGCATATAAAACAGATATATCTTTTTCCTGCATCTCGTCTCGAGTTAACCACCTACCATTCTTGGGGACGTAGTGGCGGTAGTTATAATATACTAATCCCAGCTCTGTATCCTTGAACTCGCTGCTCCACTGGAGGGGTTGGACGGTGCTTCCGCTGGATGTAACTTCGCCGTATG
>X127_Alpine_Marmot__coassemble_34_pt1 | contig 29747 bp, 18 predicted proteins | sample X127_Alpine_Marmot__metabat2_high_PE_012 | metagenome-assembled genome bin X127_Alpine_Marmot
GGCGGCATCCGCAAACTCAATGACGGTGTATGGCGGGCGCTGTCCCCCATCCTCCGGGTAAAGCAGGGAGTACAAATGGGCGAGTCCCCGAATCTCCTGCCCGTTGACACGCGTGACAATGCGACGCCCGAAATCAGTAAAGCGCGCATTAACCTCATCCCGCAGCACCTTCGTCAGAACAACGATGTCCTCCTTCTCCCGCGAGCCGCCCTTGCGCTGAAAATCGTCCAAATCCACCATGAAATCTGCGGCATCCAGCTGATGGGCCGCAATGACATTGAGCTGCAGCGGCTGGAACACCAGCCCCGCGAATTCAACATAGCGCGGCAGCTGATCGTAAGCATTGGCCGTCACGGAAGCCGCAGGAAGGGGCTTCAGCGTCGTCTCTGCCTCCTTCAGCTCACCCTTTCGCAAGAGGACAAAGCGGAGCTTGTCTCCTTTGAAAGCACGTTCCGCCAGCTCCATGAGCTGCACGCGCTCCCCGTCCAACTCAATCATGGCGGAGCTGTCCACCTCATGTCCGTTGACGGAAAGAACGACATCCCCCGGCTGCAACGCCCCGTCACAACTTCCTCCCCGCACAACATCCCCCACAAGCGCCCCACGCGCATCATCCTTCAGCCCCAAGCGCTTCCTCATGGCCGGATTCTCCAGCGGAAGAATCCAAACCCCGGGGTTGACGTAGGCATCGTAATGACCATCCTCCACATCCTTCAGGAATCGGCGAATGACAGGCATGGGAATCACGTACCCCGTTGAATTAGCCTCCATAATGCCCTGAAAAGCCACACCCACCACCTTATCGCCCATCAGCACGGGGCCACCGCTGTTGCCGGGATTAATCGCCGCATCAATCTGCACGACCAGATGGGACTGATTGCGCGGGTGAGCATAAGCCACCGTATCAATGCGGGAGACAATGCCGCGCGTCACGGAAAGACGATCTCCACCGATAGGATAGCCGATAGCGCGCACCGTATCCTCCAGTTTCGGCAGACTATCACTGAACTCCAGGCAAGGGACATCGCGGAAAGGCTCCGTATCCTTCACCTCCAACAGCGCCAAATCAGCATCATGCGCCACAAACTTGACCGTAGCAGGCAACTTGCGTGAATCCGCCCAGGGGGAAATGTAAATACGCTCAGCATTGGCCACCACATGAGCATTCGTCATAAAAAGACCATTCCCCACCATAAACCCCGTCCCGTTACCCCGACCAAAGCCCCCGGCATTCCAAGGCGTACGATAATCGGGCATACGGTTAGCCACCTCAATCTTCACAATCCCCCGATATGCCTGAGTCACATCCCCCTTTGGAGAAGCAGACTCCACTGTCTGCGCTGAGGGCGCAGCAGGCACCACCTGAGGGGATGCAGAAACCGACCCCACTGGAGCCGAATCAGAAGGCGGCACAGGCTGAGCCCCCCCCATCCCCTCCGACGGCGGAAAATTCTCCGGAGAAACCTCCGGCGTTGCCTGAAGCAAAGGCAACGCCGCCAGCAGAACAACTGTGGCAATTCTCATGAACACCCCCTCATTTTGAGCCATCGAGCCTCAGAAGTCAAGCGAAAAGGCCTCAGCTCAACGCCTCGTGTTGCCTGCGCATTTCCTCAAAATAGAACACCCCATCATTAACACGTGACGATAAAGATGAAAAGCAAAGAGTGTAGAACATTCGTGCTGCATGTCGAGGCTGAATATACCCGTTTACCAGCAAAGGGGGAAAAGGGTGCCATCGCTTAGTTGTCGTCAGCCAACTCATTGGTTGCAAGCCCAGAAAATAGACTCAGCAGACAACGAAACTGGTGACAAGCACCGTATGCAAGTCTGATGAAGCACCTGAAAGAAACGTAACGCAAAAGGCGCTTGAGAGCCCGGCATGAAGTGCCCGCTCCTTGGAAAGTGAGGAAATAGATTCGGGCAGCAGACAAGGAAATTCTGGTACTGCAAGGAAAAGTTATCCACGAGCAACGGAACAGATGTGTTTTTTTGTCTAATTGTCGAAAAAAAAGTGTTGACACTGCGTTCGAAAAGTGATAAGTCACAAAATATTTGTTATTTGTAATCCAAACAAACAACACGAACCAACCACTGATCGGTATGTCAGGAAACAGTCAAAAGTTCATCGGACGCAACAGGGCTCCGCGAGTTCAGATAGAGTATGATGTAGAGTTGTACGGAGCAGAGAAGAAGGTGGATTTGCCCTTCGTCATGGGGGTGATATCGGATTTATCGGGTAAATCCAATGCGGAGTTGCCGCCGGTGTCAGAGAGGGGATTTATGGAATTTGATGCGGATAATTTCAATAGCCGCATGGAGAGTATGAAGCCTCGGGTTGCTTTCTCGGTGCCAAATGTGATTACGAATGAGGGGAGCATGGGAGTGGATTTGACGTTTAAGGGTATGGATGACTTTAACCCGGATGCGATAGCGGAGAGGATACCGGGCGTGTCGGATCTGTTGGAAGCGCGCAAGCAGCTTGCGGCTCTGGTGTCCTACATGGATGGTAAGGCCGGAGCTGAGGAGTTGATCGGTAAGATTCTGAAGAATCCGAGTTTGCTCAAGGCTCTTTCTGATCAGGCGGTGAAGGATAATGGGAATGCCCAAGTAATCTCAGAAAATGTATAAAGCTATGTCAGACACACGGACAGACGCACAGGGAGCAGCCGCAAGGGTGGTGGAGCTGAATGATTTTGAATCTCTATTGGAGCGAGAGTTCCGCCCGAAGAGCGAGAAGGCAAGGAATGCGGTGCAGCAGGCCGTAGGTACCTTGGCCACGCAGGCGTTGGGAAAGGCCAACATTATCTCAGATGATGTGATTTCGACGGTTGAGTCGATGATTGCGGAGCTGGACAGGAAGTTAAGTGCGCAGATTAACGCTGTGATTCACCATCCGGATTTTCAGAAGTTGGAGAGTGCTTGGCTTGGGCTGCACTACCTGGTGTCTAATACGGAGACGGATTCCCACCTCAAGATTCGCGTGCTTAATATCTCGAAGGATGAGCTTGCCAAGAGTATCAAAAAATACAAGGGGGCAGCTTGGGATCAGGATCCGATATTCAAGAAGCTTTATGAGGATGAGTTCGGTTCGCCGGGCGGGGAGCCGTATGGCGCGTTGATAGCAGACTACTACTTCAGTCATCAGCCGAAGGATGTGGAGATTCTTAAGGGAATGGGGCGCATTTGCGCGGCGGCTCATTGCCCGATGATTTCTGCGGCAGATCCTTCGCTTATGAATATGGATAGCTGGCAGGAGCTTGCCAATCCGCGCGATGTGAGTAAGATTTTCTCTACTCCCGAGTATGCTGCGTGGCGCAGTCTGCGTGATTCGGAGGACAGTCGCTACATCTCCCTGACTATGCCCCGTGTGCTGGCGCGGCTTCCCTACGGTGCAAGGACTACACCGGTGGAGGGGTTCGCGTTTGAGGAGGAGACGGGGGCGGGCGATAATTCTGCCTATGCATGGATGAATGCTGCATACGCGATGGGCGCTAATATTAACCGTTCCTTCAAAAAGTACGGTTGGTGTGCTTCAATCCGCGGTGTGGAGTCCGGAGGTATGGTGGAGGCGCTGCCTTGTCACACTTTCCCGACAGACGATGGAGGGGTGGCTATGAAGTGTCCCACGGAAATTGCCATTACTGATCGACGAGAAGCAGAGCTCTCCAAGAACGGATTTTTGCCGATTTGCCATTGGAAGAACACCGACTACGCCGTATTTTTGGGCGGGCAGACGCTTAATAATCCGACGGTGTATGATGATCCGGATGCAACGGCCAATGCGCGCCTCTCGGCTTCATTGCCTTACATTTTCGCTACGAGCCGATTCTCGCATTATCTCAAGTGTATTGTTCGTGACAAGGTGGGTTCCTTTAAGAGTCGCGATGACATGCAGAAGTGGCTTTCTAACTGGATTGCCGGTTACGTAACAGCCGATCCGAATGCAGATGAATCGGTAAAGGCTCGCTACCCGCTGGCTGCTGCCGATGTGGTGATGGAGGATGTGGAGGGGAACCCAGGATACTACGCTGCCAAGTTTTACTTGCGTCCGCACTTCCAACTGGAAGGTTTGACGGCTTCTCTTCGTCTCGTTACAAAGCTTCCCAGCGAGAAGAAATAAATCGTTAATTCTAATCCCAATACAATATTATGGCATTCAACTCATACATCAAAATCGAGGGTATCGAGGGACAGTCCACCGATACGGCTCATTCAAATTGGATTGATGTAATCTCCTTCACGCATGGTGCAAGCCAGGAGACTCAATTCGCGAACCAGACGAACGCAGCCGGGCGCGGTGTGCTTGCTCCGTTCGTGTTTGTACATCTGCTGGATAAGGCAACGCCGAATCTGCAGAAAAGCTGCATGAGCGGGCAGAACATCGCCAGTATTAAGCTGGAGGTTTGTGCCCAGATTGGGGGAGCCAAGCAGAAGCTCTATGAGGTGGAGATGACTAATGCACGCATCACGGAGGCGAAGGTCATGACGGTAGATGCCCCTGTTAGTTCAGACACGCAAATGGCCGGAGTCGGTCGCGATGCCGCTGCTTTACGCCTTGTGGAACAGGTCGCCATAGTGGCGGAGGAGTACAAGTGGACCACGCACACCTTCAAGACAACGGGTGAACTGGGTGGCGATGTTGCTGCCGGGTGGAATGTAGCTGCTGACCAGGCCGTCTGATTCGCCTACAACCTCAATTAGGAAAGGCTGACGGCTTCCCTCGAGAAGTTAGTTGGTCTTTCCTTGCGTTAAGAGATGACGATGGAAGAGCTTTTTGGCAGCGGGGACCTGCCCGGACTGCATCGGCAAGCGGCGGCCGATGTGGCTGCACAACCCAGGGAGGCCTCAGCACGAGCCTTCTTTGTGCAGGTGCTTTGTATGGAGGCACAGTGGGAACGCGCTGCCACGCAGGTTGATGCGTTGCTTAAACTGAATCCTTCGGCAGCAGTGTTTTGCAGCACTCTGATGCAGCTTATTGATGCCGAGCGCGAGCGGGATGCTGTGTTCACCGGGCGGAATGAGGTGCCGTGGCTGGGGGAACCCGCGCCGTATGCAGCAGATTTTGCAGGGGGAATTCGCGCGTACGCGTGCGGGGATGTGCATGTGGGCGCACGCGCTGTTGCGCGTGTGATGGAGGTTTTGCCGGTGATTCCTGCTGTGGTGACAGATGGTACACAGTGTGCATGGCTGTTGGATGGGGATGCTCGTTTGTGCGGTGTGCTGGAATTCATCAGGGGTGGGCGATACTGTCTGGTAGAGCAGACAAAGGTGAAGACGCTCGAGGTTGCTGCTCCGGCACACCCGGTGGATGTCCTCTGGCCGCACGTGCGCATGCAGATGCGAAATGGGGACACATTGGTGGGGCGCATGCCGGGACGTTATGTCTGCTTTCCCGGTGAGGAGGATAGCGCTTTGCTCATGGCGCGTGAAACTGCCTGGCAGGATGGCGGCGAGGGGTTATATTTAGGTCGCGGACAGCGTTGTTGGAACACAGCTGAGGGTCTGCGCCCTATGCTTAGGGAGGCGAGAATCACGTTCGGAGACATGGCTTCGTAATTCACGATGACGGCGGAGTCCCTTCAGAAAAAGTCCAGTAAGTATCTTCCCTGTCTGCTGACGAGGTTGACGGATGAGCATCCTTTTTCCAAAGATGATGCGGGGTATGACTCCGCGTATGCTCCGGAGCAGTTGGAGCACGATATCCTGGTCAATCTGGTCATGCTGCTCAATTCACATACGGCTCCGGGGGAATCGATCTATCTGAGGCAGCATTATCCGGAGGTTGCTGCATCAGGTTTCCAATACGGCATAGATTCCTGCACGGGCTATGTGGTGTCCGGACAAAGGCCGACGCTTATTGCGCAGACGGTGCGTCGGGCTATCGAAATTTTTGAACCCCGCTTGGAACCAGGTCGTACGCAGGTGAAGGTAATCACGGAGCTTTCCCTCCACGATAAGACGGCGGTGCATCTCGAAATCAGCAGCCGTCTGGCGGTAAAACCGCTCACTCAGGATCTTTATTTCCGGCTTCGTGTGGATGTGGAAACGGGTAAGACCACACTGAACTCATAATTTTTCTCAAATCGGCGCATGGATGATGTTTTTCTGAGGTATTACGAGAAGGAACTCGATGATCTGCGTCGAGCTTCCAAGCGTTTTGCTGCCGAATTTCCCAAGGTGGCCGGACGTCTTCAACTCGGGGATGGGGAGTGTGCCGATCCCTACGTTGAGAGGCTCTTGGAGGGAGTGGCTTTTCTTACGGCGCGCATCGCCCGAAAAATGGATGACGGGCAAAGTGAGTTCCCGGAAAATCTGCTTAATCAAATTGCTCCGGAATACAATGCGCCGGTGGCTTCACGCGCCATTTTGCACATCAGGCCTGAGGAGGAGGTGGTGAGCCTCCCGAGTGGTACCGTTTTTGAGGTGCCTACGACATTGCCGGGTAAACCTGTGTGCCGCTATGCTTTGCGCGATGATATCGTTTTCGCGGGGGTGGATGTGCTGAATACACAGTACGATGAGGTGCTTTCGGTATCAGCTGCTCGCACATACGCGGGCAGAACGGGCGTCTGCCGGTCGGTGGGAGGAGTGAAGCTTACTCTGCGTTGCAGACCCGCAGCCGGGGTTCGGGATGTGCGCTTCTACACCAATATGCCGGAGTCTGCCGCAGGGGAACTGCAGCATGCCCTGCTTACCCGGTGCTGCGGCGTACTCGTGCGTTGCGGCGATGAGGAAAAGCTGCTGCCAGCCGAAGCAGTACAGGAGGATCTGATGGGTACTGCAGAACCCGGATTGCCGCCCACAGCGGAGTATTTTTTACTGCCGACGCAGCAGGGATTCATTACAGTGCGCGGGCTGCGCTCGGTTCTGCCGGAGAAGGGCGAGGCAACACTCATTTTTATGCTGCATCGTGCTTTGCCGGATCGTATGCGGTTACTGCTGCAGGAATCCCCGGCTTTGCAGACAAATTGCGCTCGCGTTATCAACGCCTTTGAGCGGCGGTTGAACCGTGTGGTGCCATCTTGGCGCCCTGCGGAGCATCTGGTGGCGGATGCAACGGCCACGGCAGACTACGAAGTGCTCCGGGTGTACGATGGCTCAGTTTACACGGATGAGAATGAGAAACTTTTCGACATTTACCCGTTTTACCACGCTAGTGATGTCAGTATGCCGCTTGGTACAGAGCGTCTCAATTATTTTTCTGTGCATCGGGAGCAGCCTGTATCCCCGCCGAAAAGTCGCATGAGTCCCTATATCGGCAGCGAGGTTTATCTGCAAATCTCCGGTCCTGATTACAGTGCGCACCGCGAGTCTATGGGGAGTTTGGCGTTGCGTGCGCTCTGCTCCAATCGGGATCTGCCGCTTTTTTTGCGACGGGATGCTGCGCTCGTGTCCGATAAGGCAGAAGCGCGTTTTGTTGCCGGGCCTACTCCGCCAGGCGACCCGCTCATGTGCGATGCAGCTCGCTGGATGGGACTCGTTCTGGCTCGTCGAACCCCTACAGCTATGGCCGCGTACGACGGCGATGCGCTGTCGGCTATCGTGCGACTCCTGCTCGAACACCAGCATGATGCAGCAAATGTGGCAGCCCGCCGCCAGGTGGCGGGGGTCGAAGATGTACGTCTCTCCTCCACCACGCGTGCCATTCCCGTGCATGGGGATTTGTGCGTTGCGCGCGGATGGCGTTGGGAGATTCTGCTCAACGAAAAGGCGTATGGTGACGGCGGGGTGTTCCTTTTTGCCCGGAGTTTGGCGGCGTATTTGCTCAGCCTGAGTGAAATCAACAGTTTTTCGGAGGTGAGTATCCGCACTACTTCCCAACTTCTCAAGACATGGTATCAACAGGCACCAGAGGCGTGAAAGGTAACTTCATGCGTACACTCGCTGCGTATCCCGGGCGATTTTCCTTTTTTGCGGCCGTGCGCAGAATGGAGCAACTCTCCCTGGAAAAGGGCCGTGTGGGTTTCATGGTGGCCGGAGAACCCATCATGCACTTTGCTCAGGTACCGCACCTTCATTTCCCGGCATCGGAGATTTTTGATTATTCAGTCAGCGGCTCCCGAACGGGTACCATGCAGCTTTATTTCTTCGGCCTTTTCGGCCCGAACGGTGCACTCCCTCTCCCCTTTACCGAATATGTGCATGAGCGCAGTCATCATGACTATGACATGGCTATGCAGCGCTTTGTCGATATGTTCCACGATCGCTTGGCCTCGCTTTTTTATCGCGCCGGCACGCGTGCGCAATCCGCTGTGAGCTACGATCGCGCGGCGGATGACCCGCTCAGTCACGCTGCTGCAGCGTTGGGTGGTATACCCGGGTCGCCGCAGGGGGAAGATTCCCCCCTGCCGGAGTCGGCAGCCGTGGCATACGCTCGTGAACTGGCGGCTTGCGGTAAGCCCCCGGCTTTGCGTCGACTCCTAGAGCGATTTTTCCGCGTGCCGGTCAGGTTGCGTCAATTTGTTCCTGGTTACTTGCCAATCCGCGAAGAGGAACGTTGTTTGTTGGGGAGCAGTGCACGCGTGTGCTCCCTGGGGCTCTCTGCTTTGCTCGGGTGCTGCCAGCGTTCTGTCAGCGATCGCGTGGGGGTGGAAATCGGCCCCATCAGCTATGAGCAATTCAGACGACTTGCTCCGGGGAGCCGCGGGCACCGTCGCCTGAAGGCCTGGCTGCAGATGATGAGTCCGGTGCCACGGTGCTGGGAACTCATTTTCCGAGTCAAGAGCGAGGGTGTTGCGCCCCTTGCTCTTGACGGCACACATGCGCTGGGCTGTGATACGGTACTGCCCGCTGAACATGCTGCAATCATTCAATGTGCATTATGTTGTATTCAAGTGTGAAACTTTAACTTTACCACACAAGTCATGGCAGAAATCAAACGAACCGAGCTGTTCGGCAAATTGGACGAAGTGGCCTACAAAGCCATTGAAAGCGCAACCGTGTTTTGCAAAATGCGGGGGAACCCTTACGTGGAGCTGTTGCATTGGATGAATCAGATCATGGCAATGGATGAGACAGATCTGCATTTCATTCTACGGCATTTTGAGGTGGATTTCTCGAGACTCTCTGCGGATCTGACAAATGCGCTGGATGCTTTGCCGCGAGGCTCTGCGTCCATTCGCGATTTTTCTCCGCAAATCGAGCTGACCATTAAGGAGGGCTGGATGCTCGCCACTCTCATGTTCAAGCGCGGGGCTATTCGCACGGGCGATTTGCTGCTGGCTTGTGTACGCACGGGTGAACTCAGGCGAGCCCTGCTGGAGATGTCGGCTCAGTTTTCCAAGATTAAGGCGGAGGAGCTCTCGGATCACTTTTACTCTATCACCAACGGCAGCTGTGAGGAAGGCGGTCGACCGGCAGATGGCTCGGGACTCTCTTCTGCCGAGGGTGGCTCTGGAAGCGGTGCCATGTCTCCTGCTGAGATGGGAAAGCAGGAGGCTCTTAAACAATACTGCACGGATCTTACGGAGGAGGCTCGCCAGGGCAGGATAGACCCGGTGGTAGGACGCGATGCGGAGGTGCGACGTATCATTGATGTCCTGCTGCGGAGGCGTCAGAATAACCCTATTCTTACCGGTGAAGCTGGCGTCGGTAAGACTGCCGTGGTGGAGGGTCTGGCTCTGCGCATCGCTTCTGGTGATATCCCCGATATGCTTAGGAATGTGCGCTTGCTCTCTCTGGATTTGCAGGGGTTGCAAGCCGGAGCCTCCATGCGAGGTGAATTCGAGAGCCGCCTCAAGCAGGTGATTGATGAGGTGAAGGCTTCGGATGTTCCCGTCATCATGTTCATCGATGAAGCGCATAATTTGGTGGGCGCGGGTGGAGCTGCCGGGCAGGGGGATGCGGCCAATTTGCTGAAACCTGCTTTGGCTCGCGGTTCGTTCCGCTGCATCGCCGCCACTACCTGGAGCGAGTACAAGAAATACTTTGAGAAGGATCCGGCACTCACCCGCCGTTTTCAGAACATCCTTATTGAGGAGCCGGATGATGAAAAGGCTCACCTCATGATGATTGCCGTGGGGCGTGTGATGGCCAGGCACCACAACATCCTTATTCTGGATGAGGCACTGCGTGCTGCTGTCACTCTCTCCCGCCGCTATCTGCCCACTCGGCAACTGCCGGATAAGGCAGTGAGTTTGCTGGATACTGCTGCGGCTCGTGTGGCGTTCACCCAAAGTAGTGAGCCGACAGAGGTGGAGGATCTTCGCCGGCAGATTGAGGGGCTGGAGGCTCAGATTGCCGTGCTGCAGAAGGAAGCTAAAGTCGGCATGGAGCGCGCAGAGGTTCTCGCAGCCCTGGAGCGGCAGAAGGAAGAGATTTCCGGGCGGCACGATGCACGACTCGAGGATTGGAAGAAGGAGAAGTCTCTCGTTGCACGCGTTGTTGAGTTGCGCAACAGTCTGCAGGACGATGAATTACCGGGTGAAGAGGCCACGCCCCTTCGCGAGGAACTCAAGCAGAAAGAGGAAGAGCTGGCCGCTCTGCAGGGGGAAAGACCCCTGGTGCTACCGCAGGTGGATGCGCAAGCCATCGCAGCCATCATCAGCGAGTGGACCGGGATTCCCGCCGGTCGCATGGTGAGCAATGAGCTGGAGAACGTGCTGCACCTTGCGCATACCCTTTCGGAGCGCGTGGTCGGGCAGGATCACGGACTCAAGATGATAGCGGATCGCATCCTGAGTTCCCGCGCTGCATTAGCAGACCCGGAGAAACCCATCGCTGTGCTCATGCTGGCCGGCCCCAGCGGCGTTGGTAAGACGGAAACGGCACTTGCTTTGGCTGAAGCTCTGTACGGCGGCGAGCAAAACCTTATCACCATCAACATGAGTGAATTTCAGGAAGCTCACACGGTCTCTACCCTCAAAGGAGCGCCTCCGGGGTATGTGGGCTATGGAGAGGGTGGAGTACTCACCGAGGCTGTGCGCCGCAAGCCGTACTCCGTGGTACTGCTGGATGAGGTAGAGAAAGCGCACAAGGACGTGCACGAGATTTTTTTCCAAGTGTTTGACAAGGGGCGCATGGAGGACGGAGAGGGACGTCTCATTGATTTCCGCAACACCATTATCCTGCTCACCACCAATGTGGGTACGGATGAGATGATGAGTCTCTGCGCGGATCCGGAGCTCATACCTTCCCCGAAGCAGGTGTCGGAGGTTATGCATGAGTCGCTGCTTAAGGTGTTTCCTCCGGCTTTGCTTGGTCGCATCGTCACCATCCCGTACTATCCGCTCTCGCAACCGGTTATGAGCAGAATTATCGGCCTCAAGCTCAGCAAGGTTGCGCGTCGACTCAAGTCTGGCTATGATGCTGAGCTTACATGGAGCGAGGATCTTCCCCATTTCGTCATGGCTCAAGCCAGGCGTGCCGATGCCGGTGCTCGCATCATTGACAATATCATCACCCACTCCATCCTGCCGCGCCTCAGTACTCTCATGCTTCAGTCCGTACTCGAGCAGAAGAACTACACTGAAGTTGCTCTCGGCGTGGTGGATGATGATATCGTTATCACCCCTGTCTGAGCGGTGGGTGATGGGTAATCCGGATTCGTAAAAGCACTGCAGCAATAAGGCAAAACGATGATTTTTACCATCGACATCAAAGAAATTGACGGGAAGGAGCCGAATCAAAATCTTAAGGTTCATCGCATCGTAGAGGGCTGCGAAGAGATGTCTGCGTTGTACCGCTATGAAGTGCTTGTCAAGGATAACTCCAGGGAAGAGCAGGAAGCCGATATGCGGGGGTACCTGGGGCGTCGGGTACACCTCACCGTATCGAGCCGTGAAAGTTCAAAAGACGGTTCCCCCACCACGGTCATTCAGCATGTGGCGGGTGTGATTATGTCCATCGAATCCACAACGGCAGAAACTACTGTCAGCAAAACGGAATCGTGGTACAAATGGACGATACGCCCCTCGCTCGCGCGGGCATGTTATTCGAGAAATCGTCTGGTATATACGCGAAAATCCCTGGGAATCTCCGAGAATGACAGGGAGTCTCCGGCTCTGGCCTTTTTCAGAACACTCTGCAGGCGGTGGGATACGGATGTTGAGATGTCTCAAAAAGCGCAGGATTGCCTTGAATCGAATATACGAGTGCAGTTGGTGCAAAATGATGAGAGCGATTACAACTTTATGAGTCGCCTGGCGGCTGCGTGGGGATTGGCGTTTGTGTGGGAGGTGCCTGAGGACACCGGCAGGGAAAAGCTGTGCATCTTTGATGCGCTCAGTGAGGGGAAGAGCATCGCCCGTGATAAGACGCCCCTCCCGATAGGAAATCGGGCAGCTAAGACTCGTTATTGGACCAGGCACTACGGAGTGCAGGATTTTCAGGCGGATGAGCTCAAGGTGCAATTCTACCAGGATACCACTAAGCTGAAGACTCTTGTGAGGTACAGTGCTTACGAGCAGGGGAACATCCTTGAGGGAAAACCGAATAGAGAGCAGCTCAAACGTCGCGTAAATACGTTGCGGATGGCACTGGACAATCGGGGAACGTGCTTTGGGGCTTACCGACACACAACGAGCGGGCAATCTCTTCCCACTCTCGGCAGGGTGATGCATTTTAGACCCGCATCCGAATCAGATGACGGCGGGTTGCAATACAGCACCGAGACACACTACCTGCTCACCAGGATGACAATACAGGTGGCGCAGGAATCGTGGCAGGCGGATGTGGAGGGGACGATGATTGACGGCACGGAGACGCCCCCCATCTGCCGATTGCCACATCCGGTTGAGGTGAACATGCGTGCCACGGAACCCTCCGAAATGTTGGTAAGCGGAGAAGCCTATCAAGAGCCGAAGATACGTCTCTTCGTAGCTCGGGTGGTGGATGCGTCTCCCTTTTCTCACACAGAAGGCGAGAATAAGGTTACCGAAAACACCTGCTGGGTGCGTGAAATGGCATCCTTCGAGGGTGAGAACAGTGAAAAGACTACATTCTCCAATGAGATGCTTGTGGAGCTGGGCTCCCCCTTTGCCGACAAAAACAGTGGTATACTCGCGCGGCCGAGAGAGGGAAATGTGCTTGTGTGTTTGGATTGCGGAGACTTCAGTCTGCCGATAGCCATCACCGCGCTTTTCCGCGATGGGAACCAATCCCCCTTTGCCGAACTCAAAGCCATGGATCGCCACACCCTTGAGGAGCAGAATAATATCACGGACTACACCGCTCTCACCCTGCGCAATCGAGTGCAGCTGCCTCCACGAGATTATACTAAACAAGAGGAGAATCCGAATGGAACAGAGAGCCGTTTCGCAGATAATAAATTGGCCATAGACGGGGATTTGCTTCGAGACAGTCAGGGAGAAATCGCTGCCGTTACACGCCCGCTCTCCGTGCATGAGTTGGCCAAAGGCAAGTACCCGTTCCATCAGATACAGCTGATTACCCGCGACAACGGTGTGAGCCCCGTGCAGCATAATGAGGACATTACGAATACCTATATCGCCAGTGATGCTATTGGGACTGTGGTTGGTTTTCTTTCCGAGGCGGATTTCTCCTCCGGGTATGCTATGGAGAATTTTGCTGCTGCTGCGCAGAAGGTGCAAGAGGCTCCCACCACGCGCCCGCATTTCGAGGGTGTGAACGTATACTCCGCGAAGGATGTGCTGCTGCAATCTGCCGATCACCAGATTGTGAATGCAGGTGGTGAGATTGTCATCACAGCATCACAGGGTATTACTCTGCGCGTGGGTCGCTCGTCCATCAAGATTACCGAGGCGGGTATCGATGTGATGAGCGCTTGCGGTAAAGTGAGCAATCCGGGTGCTTATCCGGCTTACAATTCGAGTGAAATGCAGGAGAGAGAGCACCTTATGGGACTCGAGTTGGGCTGCTTGGTGGGCGGTAAGTTGCGTGTGGATGGCAGCGGCGTGAACAGCAGGGGCTCCTACATCAGTAATACGGCCTTCAACATGTTCAAGGCGCAAACAGCGCTCGGCTCCGTGTTCCAGATAACAGATTACAGTGCTCAGCTCTTTGCTCCCAAGACGACGGTGGTCGGAGGAGCGGCTGCGCAGAACACCATGGTGGGAGTGGTAACCAATGCCCTGTTCAGCGGAATCGATTCGAAGACCGCTTTCTCTGGATTATCGAACCTGTATGTAGATCAACTTCAGGATGGGCACAAGGTATACGGACTATCCTGCAGTGACTTCACTGGGAGTATCGCGGGCGGCGTATACAAAACCATCCTTGTAGTCACCGGAGTGGCAACTGGTCTGGATCGCTTCCGAAGTATTTTTTCACTTACGGGTAGCATGGTACAGATGGAACCGGATGCCCTCACTCTCTCCGGTAATATGGTGTACACATACAGCGATAAGAAAGTTGAGGTGTGTACCCCCACGGCCGGCTTCCTGGCTATGACAGAGCGATCCACGGCATCGGGTGCTTTGAAGACTGTCGGAGGCCTGTTCAAAAAATTGGGGGAAATAGGAGCCGTGATAGGTGCAGTGGGTGGGGTGCTCCTGGGCTGCGGCGTGGGTGTCATCGCTTCCGCTCTACTGAATTCCGATAAGCGGCACGGAGAAAAGGACATTTTCACTACACCTTTCTCGACAACGAAACCTACCCCGAAGTGCAGAGATTTCGGGGATGCAGGGTCGAAAACCTGGGCGAGTGCACTTGGGGCAGGCGGAGGAACCCTCCTCGGCGTGCTGGGATTGATTGCCGGCAAATATGCCACCAACGTAATGGATTTCTTCTCCAACCTGCTCTTTCTGTATAAGCGGGAGGTTACTATGGGTGTTGAGTCGGTGAAAGCTCTCAGAAAGAAGGTCGTGACACTACAGAAACAGAGTACTGCAGTAAGTGAGCAATCTACCAATCTGCAAAGAAGCGATACCGCAGTTAACCAGAACACGCAGGCTGTGGCAGATAGGAGCCAGGAGGTAGTTGCCACTGTTACCACTGTGTCCAGGAATGCCACCTGGGTGCAATCAACTGAAGAGGGGGCGCAGAGTACGGCTACCACCGCAAGCACTCAGACAGTACACGCTATAAAAACCACCACATCCGGCAATGAAACCAACGTTGCGAGCGTGGAGGTAAATGTATAACCAGACCAACCTGATAAACGATTATGTCGTGGAATGGAAAACAATTCGGGAGGCCGCTCATTATGCTGCAGCGCGGGGATTTGCAGACATTGCATCATCAGCGGGGGTATCAATTCACAGAAGCCGTGGAGGGGGTGCTGCCAGACAGACGCAATATGAGCACGGAGCTGGCGCTCTCCATCTTGCTGCACAATGGCATGAAGGAGGATGCTGTAAATATGCTTTGCTACGCTATTGTGCCTCGCGTCGGTGTGTGGTGGGCCTATTTATGTCTGAAGATGGTCATGGAGGATATCGAGAAGGAGCAGGCCAAAGATGGTCTTACTCCCCGGGAACGTTTTCTCAAAGAGCAAAAGGAGCTCGCAAACAAGCTCAGCGATACTTCGGATATTCAAGCCATGGTAGAGGAGCGCAAGAAGCAGCTGGATGCGCAGGTCGCTGAACTGAAAAAACTGGCTGGCGAGCAGAATTACCTCAATCCTGTGGAGCGCCTCAAACTCAAACTGGCGTGGATTCAGCGCGAGTTTGCTGCGTTCGAGCAAAGTTTGCCGCCGGGCAGCTTGGGCAACCCGAATGATCCGCCTGTTATGCAGGACCTCATCGACAGCCTCACTCAGTCAGCCAACTCCGATTTTCAGAACTATTTGGAGCATATGGCTGCGGTGCAGCAAGCTCGTGTCAATATCTCCCAAACCCCAGATCCTATCTTCGAGACGGTACAGCAAAAAACCTCTGCGGTGAAATCCGCCATTGATGAGATGTTGTCAAAGTATTTCCCGCTTAAAATCAAGGGGCTGCCTCAGAGACCGACGCCTGCGAAGAAGAATAAAGCTGTAGAGTCTGTTCTGCGTTGGATTCTTGTGCCCAGCGATGACAACGGGAAACTGGCTTGCGAGGCAGCCATGGCGGCACAGGATGGCCCGGAGGCCATGCTGGCCTACTCAGCGTTCTGGAGCTCCACCAACCTGAAAACGGACACGGGTATGGCACCCACGAACATGGGGTTGCCTCCGCTGGGAATAAGCAAGACTCTGCTGCAACTGGCCTTGTTGGAAGGTGGAGAAATGGACTACGACAAGCGCTACGAGGAGTTTTTGCACATAGGCATCGAGTGTGCGGATGGAACATGCACCTGGGATGAATATGGCCACCCCGTGCGAGCTGTCGTGGAGCGGAAGCAGGTGAGTGATGACAGCATATTCAAGTCCCGCTTCGGTTTCGCTCGCCGGGATACGGATACCATGCTATGAACGAATATACCGCACAGAGACTGGTCATGGCTGCATCAGCTGTGAGCCTGCTGGCAGGTTGCGCCCGAACGGGCAGCAAGTCGCTGCCCATCTGTGTGGTGGATGAGCGCACGCAGGGCAATCGAGGGGAGCTGCGGAGACATACAATCACCCCGGTGGAGGAGTACTTCGACACGCTCGGGCGTCCCTCGCGTCCTGTTTTAGTATGGCGCTGCTATTTGGATGCAGGCATGCGGCAGGTTCTTTGGGAAGATTCTGCTATCAGTCGTACCTGGAAGAGCAGCGGAGCAACTAATGGAGTGGCGGTGACGCTGCATCCCCCACGTGTGACAACCAATGCTGCCGATCCCCGCCTGCTCAGCTTCCCCCTGTGTAAGGAAGACAATCCGGCAGGAACCGAGACCTTAATCGTACGAGTGGAGGATACCGGACTGCAACTGGAACCATCGCCCATCAAACTGAAAAAAACAAAGGGAGAATAAGATCATGCCGACTCCGATTATGCTTACTGCCGGGGTTTCAGCCACAGGCGATATTGTGGTCGGAACCGTCCCCAACTTTCTGGTTCATGGGCTGCCGATATCTACGCTCACCTCTCCGGTGACCGGCCCCATGTGCACCGGGGTGCTTACGGTTACCACAGCCGTCAACAAGATTGTGCATGGCTTGCCCATGACCAATATTACCTCCGCAGTATCAGGAGCCAACCCGATCACAGGTGTACCGGTCACTACGGTCGCTTCCGTATCAACAGGGATTAACTATATATGCTGAAAATAACAAACGCACACAGGGCTGCTTTGCTGGCACTCATTCTGCTTACCGGGTGCAACTCCGATGCCCCGCGCAAGATGGGGATACAGATAGCGTATGATCCAGTGACTATCGAGCGCTTTCGCGTGTTCCCGACGGTGGAGGTGGATGTGGTGCCGACTAATGAAACCACGCTCAAGCAGTTGGAAGCTGTTGAGATAGATGACTATTTTGACCCGGATAATGTACTGCGAGATTCGCTGCGCAAAGAAACCTGTTTTTTCGGCGAGGAAGATCATGAGGCCAAGATGCTGTCCAAAAAGGCGAAGATATGGGATGCCTGGCTTGACAAGTATGGGGCAAGTCACTTGATACTCTTCGCTAACTTGCCGAAGGACGGGGCAAAGGGGCCGGATATGCGCAAGCTCATTCTGCCGCTGGCAAAAAAGCGATGGAATACGGATGAAATCAGCGTGAGCATACTGCCGACCGGATTGATGCTCCAAACCCCCATGCTCCCGGATGACTAGTCCCTCCCCCTACACACACACCACGAAATTTCCAAACGCAAACTATATGTATCGCAATTTACCTGAACTGAATTGGACGGAAGGCGTATTTCTGCGTCCGCACCATTTTCAACAAGCGCAGCAGGCTCAAGATGCCGCCCTGCGCTCGGCTCGCGCTCTGTGTCTGCCCTTTGAATATGGTCTGGTGCATTTGGAAGCGGATGAAAATGCGCTGGACAATGGTTGCTTTCGCGTCGCCAAACTTCAGGCGGTGCTGCCCGGCGGCGAGGAGGTGGATTTACCCGTCAACTCTTTTGCCCAGGAGTTGGATTTGAACGCCGCGATGAGCAGCTCTTCGCGCATCACAGTCTATGCTGCTCTGCCGCCTTTGCGCGAGGGAGAACCCAACACGGATGACGGTACCCGTGACAAGCTGAGCCGCTATGTTCCCACCGCGAATACTTGCTATGATTTGAACTCCGGCGGGAATGAGCAACTCATCATGTTTCGTCGGGTGCGCGTGCTGTTGTCCACCGATGCGGATGCCCTGCCGGGTTATGAGAAGATGCCTGTCGCGCGCTACGAATGTCGCCGCAATCGCGATGGGAAGCCTTCGCTGGTGCCTGATTCGAAGTTTGCTCCGCCTGCGCTTTGCATGGCTGCCGTGCCTGCGCTGTGTAAGCGGGTGGAAACTCTCTGCTCCCACTTGAAGAAGATATCCATGAACGTTATCACCGCTTTGCGCAACCGCGACATGCAGATGCCGGATAAAGCTGTGCAGCGTCTGGAAAGAATGAGTAAGTGTGCTCTCATTCGCTCCTCATATACGGTGCTGCGGCGCATGTTGGCCTGTGCCGCCACGCCGCCGGTGGCGATTTATACCGAGCTGTGCCGCCTGCTTATGCAGCTTTCGGCATACAGCCCGGCAGAGGATGTGGGGGATACCCCGGAATATCGGCATGATGATTGTCTGCCGCAGTTCACAGAGGTGATAGATGCTATCTATCGGCTGACCGCCACAGAGGCCACGGAGTGGTGTGTGCGCGTGGAGTTGACCTACCGCGAGAGCGATACTGCCTGGCACGGCACACTGGAGCCGGAGTGGCTTGCAAGCGTGCGTATGGCATACGTGAGTGTACAGAGTAGCGAATCTCCGCGCCGCGTGGCTGATCGGGTTGAGGCTGGTGATGTGTTTAAGCTGACTGCCGATTCGCAACCCACCATGCGCGTACGCGGTGTGCGGCTGGTGGAAGAGCGCCTCCCCTCCCCCCTGCTCCCGCCCGGCGACAATCGCCTGTGGTTTCGCTCAAGCATGCTGGAGAATGATAATGCCTGGCAGGATATCTGCCTCGAAAAGGCCTGTGCCCTTACCTGGAGCGAGAAAATGCTCCCCGACGCTCGAGCCGAACTCTACCTCATCCTTTCAGCCCCGAACGAGGACTAATGACTCTCTACGAATTATTCCATCCCCTGGTCTCCTACATGGTGGTCAACCGCGATGAGGCGGCTGCCGGGCGCATGCCGGACAAGGATGTGCTGCTCGGGCACATCATGCGTGAGCTTGCCTCCATCCGCAAGACAGGAGCTGCTTCCCCGAATTTAGCAGATGGGCTGGAGGACGCCTGCACCTACACAGCCTTTTACATCGACTATATGGTACACGAGGGGAATTTTCCTTTTGAGCGCGACTGGCAGGATTTGGGGCGAACCATGTACAACGAATTGGCGGGGGATGAGAAATTTTTTGACTACATGTGCCGATGGTTGGACGACGATACGCCGATGGCAAAAGACCACCTGCGATTGATGCATGCCATGGTGGCGAGCGGTTTTTCCGGCGTGCTTGAGCGCCGGAGTATGCAGCTTGAGGAACTTATGCGTCGCACGGCAGAGAAGCTCCATCTGCCCGATGAACAGAAGGCAAAGGAGGCTCTCTTTGACGAGAGTAAGAAGCAATTTGCAATGAACGTGTTTCGTAAACCAACGCTGGGTGTGGGGATTGTGACAGTGTCATGCGCTCTGGTGCTGGGGCTGGCCATCTTCCACTATATACGCACCTACCGCGTCGCAACCAGTTCGCTGCTGCAGGTGCTCGATAAAACAGGAGAACACATACGCCTGGAAGCCACCCTGCATGCCCAGAACTCCGACAGAATGGTGGTGCAGCATGTCGAGCTGGATAAGCAGACCATCCGCAAGGCCGAAGAAGCGCCGCCCGCCGCCAACCGGGATGCGTCGACCGAACAAACGATGCCCGATCCGCAAGCTCCCCGTACCGTTGAGCCTCCCGATTCTGTGTCGACCCCGGCTTCCGTTGCGCCACGGCAGGAGCAGCTTGACACGGAACAAGTGCTCTGCCCGGATCTCCCGGAGGAGCAGTATGCACAACCTGAGGAGGTGAACGAGTGATGTCTGAGATACTTGCAGCAGTTGGTGCTATGCCCGCAGCTTATCCCGTGACAGCGGGGGCGACTCACGCCATGGTGCAGCCCGAGGCGGCGGGAGCAAGCCGGGCAGGAGAATCGATGATGCCCGCATGGGTGGAGAGAATGGGTGTGGCGGATTGGTTGCTGATGGGGCTTGTGGTGCTCATCGCGCTGGTAATTTTGTCTGTGATTGTCCGCATTATGATGCGGCGTATCAAGCTGCGCAAAATGGTGAATACCATGCGCGAGGACCTGCTGCTGCGCCGCGAGTTGGCCTCCATGGCAGCCGGGGAAGACCTCAAATCCCAACAGCGTGAACAATACCTGCGCACCGAAAATATTCGCATGGATTTGGCTGCGGCTCGTCGCACCATGGAGGATAAAGGTCTTTCAGCTCGGCACACGAGCTGCTGGTTCCTGCTCGGAGAACCCGGAGCCGGGAAGAGCCGACTCATGGAGTATGGCGGTATTCATTATCCTGCCGGAATCAATGACTTTTCACTCGCCTCCGAGTCTACCTCCACCTTTAACATGTGGTTGGCCGACAAAGGCATTGTCTGGGATATCGGCGGGCGCCTCTTCCTGAGTCGTTGGGGTGGTAGAGCTGACCACGAGTGGCAGACTTTCCTCACCGGCTACACCAGAATCTTCAAAAATAACCTGCTTGACGGCGTGGTACTGACCATTCCCGCAGATGCGCTCATGCTCGACCCCTCCGAGTTACGCGACCGTAAGGTGTCACTCATTGCAGAGGAGATGCGCGTGCTGAGTCGAATCTGCGGTTCCTACTGTCCGGTGTGGGTGGTCATCACCAAGTGCGATCAACTGGATGGTTTCTCGGAGTATTGCTCACTGCTCAACGAGCGGGATTGTGAGGAACCGCTGGGCTGGCAGAATCCCGACCCCAATCGCCCCTTTGACCTCTCTGCGGCCGATAGCGCTTTTGATTGCCTGCTGGATAAGCTTAAGAGTCTACGCACCGCATTCGCTCTGAACGAGCAGGTGTGGGGAAAGTGCGCCGTTTCCGGGCGGCGCGATGAAACTGTCATTCCAGTGTACCGGATGCCGGAGGCATTTGAAAGCATCAAGGAAAACCTCATGCGATACTTGTCCGGTATTTTCACCCATGTGGAAAACAAGACGAAGGATCGCGGCCTCTTCCAATTCAGGGGGGTATGGTTCACCGCCGTGCTGGATAAACCGATGACCGCCATGGAGCGCGTCATGTTTCGCAAGGATGGCGAGAGGCTCAGCCCCGTTGTGCTCTCCGAAGGGGATTCGCAGTACTCTGTTCCGTCCCCTGATGACAAGAGCCGAATTGGCGGCACAACAGAGGTCGTCTCAGTACGCGAGAAAATCCTTTCCCTGGGTTCCTCTCGACACTACTTCACTGCGTACCTGCTCCAGAATATCGTGTTGGGCTCACCCAATCAAAGCGACTATACGGCTGCCGCAGCGCAGAAATTACGCCGACCGTATTGGATTAGTTCGGCTCTATTGCTGGCCATGGCCGTGCCTCTGGTCCTCTGCTCGGCCTTCCATCGAGAAGGCCTTGAGCGTTTATCTGATCGCCACGTGGAATTTTGGTCGCATACGCAAAAACTCTTTGAAGAGGGAGCTATCAAGAATTCCCCACTCATAGCCGCAGACAAGGGACATCAGGTGTCGCTGACGAACCTTCCCGTACCCACCACGCAGACATCGCGTCGCGAATACCTGTACAACCTGGACAACATGGCTACGCTTTCCACCGAACTGCCGCTGTTTTGGCGCGCAGCATCGTGGGTAACGGACGGCGAAATATCGGACATACTGCTGGAGAAACACAAGAAATTCATCGACAAGGCAGCCGTGGTGAGCATGCTGCTTCGGCCGGTTGTTGATTCCGCACGCGATGTATTCAACTACCGCGCGGAACACTATGCGGAGGAACACACAGCGTGGGACGAGGACGACACAGATGCACTGGCCACGCTCATGCAGATTACCAACTACGGCATACACCTGATGAACGGCAAGAAAATGCTCGATGATATTATGTACTCTGATCTGGTGAATCTGGATGGTTCATCGAGCCACGAATCGGCCATCAAATCTCTGTGGAGCGCCAGTACGGCCGGCAACAAGACAATTCTGGAAATGAGCATCCTCAACGGCTACCTCAAGCCGGTATCTATGGAGGCCGCACATGCGATTGCCGCCGGGGTGGCTCTTTATACCGCCGCGCTTGATTCCTGTGAGCTCTACCCGGATCTCAAATACTTGACCATGAGAGACTTCCTCAAGAAACTGCGCCGCATGCAGCAGCTTCAAAACGAGATGAAGCAGCGCGAAAGTTTGTTCTGTGCGGCCGTTCGTCGCGAGGATTCAGCCCTCATGCACACCTATCGGGCCGAGTGGAAAAATCTTTACGAAGAAGCCTGCCGCCTGCAGCAGAACATCGAGGAAGAAGAACGTATGCTGGAGTTCGCGGGCCGGGATTCCCTGCGTGAGTGCGTGGATGCCGTGCAGACGCGTTTTCATCGCGCCCTGGAAAACGACATTCAGCGCTTTGATGCGCTGGGCAAGTACTTAGGAGACTCGGAGAATGCCGAGTTCCTGCGCAACCAGGTGATTGCTTTGCACAAGGCACTGAACCGTAAAATACCGCTTATCGCCCAAGAGTGTGATGCCGTGTCGGATGATCTATATGCCATTTGGGATCGTACCAAGGAGACAGGCTCTGACCTGCGTCCCTGGCAGCGCTACATGGCCTACGCAAATTCTCTTCACCGTATCCTCTTCTACCCCTTGTCCGCCGGCGAGCAAAGTGAGAGCTTCCACCGCCGCATCTCTCGCGTGAGGGAAACGAAAAAGCGATACGATGAAAGCGTGGCTGCACTCGCCAGGCACGGGGAATCTGATTTAGATGCCTCGTGCTGGGAGCAGAACTGGATTATTCTTACCAACAGCGTTATCCTGCATTGGCTCAAAAATGTGCCGCTCACCAATACCGACATCATTCTCCCTGAGGCTCTTTCCCGCACCCCGCGCAGACTTCCCTCCATCCCTTACACCCAAGCCGGCAGGTACTCACTTAACCCCACCTACGACCCTGCTGTGGTAGAGGCACGCATATCAGATCTTGGCGAGTTATCCTTATTCGTTCACGAACACCTCGCCACAGGCAAATCGCGGGATGCTGAGGATATCGCTGCTGTGATCGGGATGATGGACGAAGCCTGTCGACACTTTCTTGTGGACTACGTTATGTACTGGTCCGATGAGATACCGACTCATTACAGGGTTCAGGGGATTCGGAGCTGGGCTCAGTTTGTGGAAAGCGGGGAGGTGTTCTTTACCTCCGACGTATCAGAGAGGCTTTATGAAATCAATGAGCTGATGCGTAAGGCGCTCTCCATACCCTGCTTAGAGAACAAAGATTTATTCCCGGACATATCTGCAAAAACAGAAGAAATCGCTCGTGCGCAAAAAGCACTTAATGCAGAAACTCGCCGCAACTTCCGGCATACTGCGGACTTCATCAGCCGTCTTGATCTCTCCCCAGCCAAAGCCTGGCAGAATCTCGTGAACATGCCAGTGGATGAACTCTTCCGTCAGTACTGGGGATCATGGTACAGCAGCGAATCAGAAAACACCTTCCTATGGTGGAATGATTACCTGAGTAACGGTATGCGATTGCTCAAAAAGGAAGCGGCGGAAGAACTAAGCCGGAGTGTGCGCGGTTGCCTGCCCTTTGCTTCCATGTTTCCGCTGTGCAACACGCCCCTGCGCCAACCGAATAAAATTCTTTCCTCCTTTGAGCTGGAAAATCTGCAGGAGAGCCTGGAAGGTATCTCCGGTATGCCTGGAGAGAAGCAGGAAGCAGAAATCGCCAGGCAGGCAAGTTCGCGCAACATCCCGGAAGAAATGGCTTCCCTGCGTCTGCCCATGCCCAGGCAGCGGGAAAAAGCCTGGGCGAAAGTGTCAGAGGTGGTGCACCTGCTGGCGGATCCCGAGATGCCTCTCAACGCAAGCATCTTGTTGCCGGCGTCAGATGTGAGAAGCGCCCCGGTGAGCGGGGAAGACGGCAAGAAGCGCATGCTGCCGGCGGTGCGGCGTTTTCCGTACTGCCGGGTGACGCGCGATGGAGAGGCAATCTCCTCGCTCGTGAACCTCAACCGACAGAATGAACAAGACATTGAACTTACTACCACGCCAATACCTGCCGAGACGGGCAATCTGCAATTCGAGTTCTTCCGCCGCTCTGATGCCGAAGCCCCCGATTGCACCATTAAGTTCCCCGGTAGCTGGAGTACCATCAACCTCTATCTCCGTCCCGGCGTGCGCGTGGACAATGATAAGAAAACAGCATACGTGCCGCTTACGTTCCGCGACAGAGAAGGCTATTCCTGCGTGTTCTGGGTGGGCGTGCGTTTCAACCGTGACATGATACCGCCGGGCGTGTGGCTCCGTTCCGATACGTTTGACGAAAGCACCACCTCTCAGGAGAATGACGCCGCAGCCAGGGAAAAAGAGCTGCGCAGAGCCATTCGCTCCGCCTTTCTCACCGAGCGTAACCTGCCGCGAACCGTTACCCCGGCCGACCGCAACGAGTTGCGTCGTGCCGTCCAATCAATTTTAGGAAAGTCATATTCGGTGGCGTTTGAAGTAGTAATGCCCGGTGCAGACGAAGTGCCACAGGAGGATAGACAGAGTTCCTGCGCACTCTTTCCCTACTTCGCCGTGGGTGCGGCCAACGGCAGTTCCGGCAAGCTGCGCGCCGTACCGGATTCCACGCAGACCTCGACGTTCCTCCTGAGCGGCAGGGAGAAGCTGCTGCTTCGCCTCTACCGACACGCCCAGGACGAATTCTCGGCCATGTACGTGCAGCAGCAGGTTCCTCTTCTCGACTACGTCATTGACCATGCCACCGCATACTCTCCCATCCCGGGTTATTTCACGCTACCCGTGACAGTTTCGGACAGCAACGGCTCGATGACCTACACACTCTACCTGCGCCCGTCCATTGGGGTGTTTGCCGATGATGGTCTGCTGCCGGAGGATGGGGAAGATCTGCAAATAGAATATGCTGATGAAGAATTACCGCTCTAACCTGACGACACCATGAAAGAAGAAGAAATCATCCGATTATCAAGCCCCCTGAGTGATCATGCACCCGCCGGTGAGAACTTGGAGTACGACCCGCGCATGACAGCGTTGGAGGAAGGTATAGCAGGAGAACCGGAACGCATCATGGGTGATTCCGTCATCCCCGCAGCCCCTCCCGACTGGCGTAAAATTGAGAAAGACTCATTTGCCCTCATGCGCGAGAGCCGCGATATCCGTATTGCCGTCATCTGGACTGTCGCCCGACTTGCCAACAGCGGAGTTGGCGGCCTGCGTGAGGGACTGACCCTCATTCTTCGCCTCTGCCGTCAGATGTGGGATACTGCCTGGCCTGTGCCGGATGATGGGGATGTGCAGGAACGCATCAGTTCGCTCATGCTTTTATCCCCGTTACCGGGTAGCTTCGATGCCGATACAACCGTGCTGCACTTGCTGCTGGATGTGCCGCTCACAACCTCGGCCGTACTCGGTCGCTACTCGCTCAAGGACTGGCACGATGTGCGTGAGGGGAGCGAAGCCTCGCGCACAATCACAGCAGCCCTGTGTGATACCGGAGCCGAGGCCACAGCTGCCCTCACCGGTGAAGTGGAGGGCTGTCTGGATGCCATCAGGCAGATTCGCGACTCCTTTACCGAGCATAACCGAAGTGCGCCGGACTTCCGAATGCTCACAGATTTACTCAAGGAGATGCAGCTCTTCCTTAACACAGCCGTCTCTGCTGCCGGAGACGAGCAGACTTCGAAGGTTGATGAACCTGCCCCATCTCTCACCTCAGCAGGCGAACACACTCAAACGGAGACTCCTGTCATTCATCAGCCGGATAAATCTTCAGCGAGCGCATGTTCAACTGAAATTTTCTCCACACGCATGATCTGCTCTGCCGATGCCCGCACCGGCCGTCGGGAGGCCATACAACTCATGCAGCAGGTCTGCGATTGGTTCGAGGAAAACGAGCCTTCCAGTCCGGTACCCTTCTTCCTGCAGAGAGCCATTCGCCTGGTAGGTGCCAATTTTATGGATATCGCAGCAGAGCTCGCTCCCTCCTCCATGGAACAACTTCGCACAGTGCTCAAGCCGGAAGAGCCGAGCCCGGGGACATCTGGTTCCAAGGCTCCCCAATCCGCAGTACCGGTTGCCCCGGCCGATCAGCCTCCGCCTGCAGAGACCTCCTCCGACGGCTATTTCTCGCCATTCGGTTGATTAAAAATCGCGCTAAACATGCTACGCATTGTGGCGGCTGGCATTGGTGATAACCGAGGAGGAGCGCAGTTGCAGGAGAAAACCGGAGATGAGTGTGCCGAAGCGCAGGAGTTGAGGAAAGCCTTTGCAACTCAAGCTTCGAAATACAATTTCCGGGCGGCGGTAAAAAAAGAATTGATATTTCTCTGTAAAAGGGGGATAGTAGGGGAGTGCAGACGAAAATGTTTATGAAAAAGTTTTTTTGCCTTTTAGCTGCAAGCTGCTTGCTGTTGGGGTCATCCTTCGCTGATGAATCTAAACTGACGGAGGCACAGGAGGAAAAGCTGGATGAATGCCTGGCTCCGATTCGGAAGGTTCAAAATGATATGCACAGGGCTTGTGAGCTGTTGATTCAGGTTCGCGAGGGAAAGATTCCTGCAGGTGAGGCGGCTCCGGAGCTTAAGCGCTTATTTGATTCGGTGGATCAAAATCGGAGGGCTTTTTTTGCCATGCCCAAACCGGAGGATGAGGAGGTGGCAAAAGTTGTTTCCATGTGGATGCGTTGGAATCGGGAAAAATTATCCACTTATACGAACTTCCTGATTCAGCTGGGTAATGAGTTTCTCAATGCTCCGAACACGGATGTGGAGCTGATTTCTGTGTTCGAACAGAGTTTTTTTGCCGGAGACTTGCATCGTTTGAGCCAGTATTCTGCGGAGGATCTCGCACAAGTCGATTCAGAGTTGAAGATTCTGAAGCAGTATACGGACTGCATGCGTGAATGTGTGGGTGTGCTTCATTCCATTACCAACAGGGCAGAAGCAGATGCAGCCGCTCCTCGTGTGAAGCAACTGCGTGGGCAACTGAAACCTCTCGCGGCTCAGGTGATGAGCTTATCCCCCAAAGGTAAGTCTGAAATTCATCGGGAAATCGTCAACACCGCGGCTTATTCGTATGGCCTCCCGCTGCTTATGATGGAAATGGAAGGAGCTATGAATGCAGTGTCATCCGAGCATGAATTTTTCGGCTCTGCGGCATTGAAGGAAGCCTTTGAGGCGCTTTAACCGCGTTCGGAACCCCCTTCGGCTATTACCGGGGGGCTTTGGGCTCGTCAAAATACATGGCTGGCTCCAGTTTCGTTTCCCAAGGGGCTGCCTGTAGTTCTCTTGACACCGCCAGAGGGGAAGTGTTGACCCATTCCCCCATTTTTGACGAAGAACCAAATTTTGGGGTTGACCTGAAAAACTCGCCGCCTATGTTCCATGAACATAGGCGGTGGGATGGAGCATAGGGGATTCGAACCCCTGACCTGTTGCGTGCGATGCAACCGCTCTACCAACTGAGCTAATGCCCCTCGTTCGAAGCGGGGCGATTCTACATGAAATGTGGAGCCTGTGCAAGCTTTATCCGCGTTGACTGTGATTTTTTTCGAAATGGGAGAGCCTTGCGGGTGCCTTGAGGGTGAAAAGTGCCTCACTTTCCCCCGGATATTGCTTTGAATAAAGAACCTATCCCCACAACGATCGGCGCAAAACATATGGGATGACTGAAAAGAAAATCTATAATATCACCGAAATTGTCTATAATAAAGAATATGAGGCTTAATGCAATTATAATTCCCCCAAAAATGCATACAATTTCTCCGCCTGAAAGTTCCTTCTTGGGAACTCCTGAAGTCTGTTGCTGTGGAGTGATATTAGGTGCTTGCTGTTTTGCAGGACGGCTTGCGGGGTGATTGGGGCTGCTCGCCTTTCTCTGATGGATGCTTGTGGCGGCTTCTTTTTCTCTGTTATACTGATCGAGATAGGCTTGCGCGTCCGTGTGCCCTCCCTCCGCCGCCAGTTGGAACCAATGAAGCGCTCGTTGGGGATTAGGCTGTACTCCCTTGCCCTCTTGATAACACAGTGCGAGGTTGTATTGCGCTTCCGGGTACCCTTGGTTTGCGGCTAGAAGGAACCAGTAAGCCGCTTGTTTATCGTCTTTTGGCGTACCCATTCCCCCTTGATAACACAGCCCAAGATTGTATTGCGCTTTCGCGTGTCCTCGTCGTGCAGCTTGGCTGAACCAGTAGGCTGCTTGCTCATAATCAACGCCCCAGTAGCTTACGCCGAGTGCGTTTTGTTCACTAGCGCTCATGGAGGGCTTGGGTATGTTGTCCTGGGGTGGCTGTGCTGAGGAACTGCCGGGTTTACCAGTGTTTTTTGGATGATTGACTGGGTTAGCTTTTTTATATAGCTCGAGATATCTTTGCGCGCCCTTGTGGCCTCCCTCCGCCGCTCGTTGGAACCAGTGAAGCGCTTGTTGAGGATCAGGCTGTACTCCCTTGCCCTCATGATAACACAGTGCGAGGTTGTACTGCGCTCCAGTGTGCCCCTGTTGGGCGGCTTGCTGGAAGCAATAGGCTGCTTGCACGAAGTCCTGAGGCACGCCCTTGCCCTCTTGATAGCACATGCCGATTCTATATTGCGCATCTGAGTCGCCTTGTTTCGCTGCTTTCTGGAACCAGAGAGCCGCTTGCACATCGTCTTTTGGCACACCTTTACCCTGCCGATAACACTGTCCGAGGTTGTACTGCGCTTCCGCGTGATCTTGCTGGGCGGCTTGAAGGAAGCAGTGGGCGGCTTGCTCAAAGTCCTGAGGCACGTTATCGCCCTCCCAATAGCGCATGCCGAGGTCGTTTTGTTCACTAGCGCTCATGGAGGGCTTGGGAGTGTTGTCCTGGGGTGGCTGTGCTGAGGAACTGCTGGGTTTACCAGTGTTTTTTGGATGATTGACTGGGTTAGCTTTTTTATATAGCTCGAGATATCTTTGCGCGCCCTTGTGGCCTTTTTCCGCTGCAAGTTGGAACCAATGAAGCGCTTGTTGGAAATCAGGCTGTACTCCCTTGCCCTCATGATAACACAGTGCGAGGTTGTATTGCGCTCTAGTGTGCCCCTGTTGGGCGGCTTTCTGGAAGTAATAGGCTGCTTGCACGGAGACCTGAGGCACGCCCTTGCCCTCCTGATAGCACATGCCGATGCTGTATTGCGCATCTGAGTCGTCTTGTTCCGCTGCTTTCTGGAACCAGTGAGTCGCTTGCTTGAAGTCTCGAGGTACGCCTTTACCCTGCTGATAACACTGTCCGAGGTTGTACTGTGCTTCCGTGTGCCCCTGATGGGCGGCTCGCTGGAAGTAGCAGGCGGCTTTCACAAAGTCCCGAGGCACGTTATCGCCCTCCCAATAGCGCATGCCGAGGTCGTTTTGTTGATCTGGGCTCATGGAGGTCTTGTCCGTGCCGGTTGAGGGATGTTGTTTCGGGGAACGACTTGGTGCGTCTGTATTTTGTTGATGGCCGCTTGCGGAGGTGTGCGCGGCGATGAGAGCGGCACCGAGGGCGACGGCTTCTCGCGAGTATTGCCATTTACAGGCGGGCAGGGAGCAGGAGGCTTCCAGCTGTTCTTTGATGAGGGGAATGCGGCT
>X127_Alpine_Marmot__coassemble_66_pt1 | contig 21572 bp, 13 predicted proteins | sample X127_Alpine_Marmot__metabat2_high_PE_012 | metagenome-assembled genome bin X127_Alpine_Marmot
GAGCGTGAGGTGCTCATTCACCTTGTATTGGGCAAACCAGCGGAGGGAGTAGTACCCGTCCAGACGGCCGCCGGTGTACGCCCTGCGCCCGTCGGCAGCCACCAGCCCGAAGCCCGTCGTGAGCCCTTCCAGCGGGGAAGTGTGGATGTCGGCCGACCAGGTCTGACGGGCGGTGGAGCGAAGCTGACGGTCGTCCGAGCTCTTGGGCTGGGTCAGCGTGCAGGCGAGCTTGTAGCCCGTGTTCCAGGTCTTTTCCAGCGTGCCGCGCAGGGCGAGTTCGACACCCTGAATGGTCCAGTGAGCATCGGAGTTCACAGGGGTTTCGACGTTATTGCCGGGGTACATCATCATGATGCCGTCCTCCACCCGGCTCCAGAACAGCGTGGCGCTCGCGAACTGATCCGTGGCAAACTCATGCTCCAGACCGAAATCAACGCTCCAGTCGGTGGCGCATTTCAGATCCGGGTTGCCCCGGTAGACCGTCGTGCCGCCGTACCAGCCGGGGTAGGAGTACTCGCCCGGGCTGGTCTGGAAGGAGGTGGGGGAGCGGTAACCCCGACCGGCAGAGGCAAAGAGGCGGCTTCTGTTGCAGCGGTAGCTGGTGGCTGCGCGCGCGGTGAACATGGTGTCGAAGTTCGAACTCTGATCCAGCCGCAGAGCCAGCGAATTGTCCCAACCCTTCGCCGGGGAGAAGCTGTGCTCGGCAAAGAGACTGTACGTGTTGTTCAAATCCCGGCTCGTGCGGGCGGACGCCGAGGAGGTGTCGACGTGGTAGTCGCTCCGCAGCCAGCGCAGCCCGGCGGTGGTGGCATTGGACGCATTCCAGTCGTAGCGATGGCGCCACTCCACCTGAACGTTGCGCAGTTCAGGGCACCAGTCGTCGCCCAGCTTGTTGTCCTGTCCGCTGTAGCCCACCATGAAGCTGGTGGCGTAGCGCTCCGTGATCTGGCTGCGGAAGCGGGCGGTCAGCAGGTTGCTCATGAAGGCGAACGTGCCCGGCGTCAGGTTCTGGCTGTCCCGGAACTCCGCATCCTGACGGCGGTAGGTCAGGGTGAGTTTGTTCCGCTCGTTGAAGGCGTAGTCAAGGCGGACGGCTTCCGACCAGTTTTCGTACTTCCCGGCGTGTTTGAACGGCGGATGGGCGCCGTTGGCGTACTCGGGGTCGTTGTTGGTGCGCTCGCAGGTGGCGGAGAGGAAGTAGGAGAGTTTTTTCACCTGTCCCTGCGCCGTGATGTTGCCCGTGTACGAGTCAAAACTTCCGGCTTCGTTGAACAGAGACCAGGAGGGCTTCCCCTTGCCTTCGGGGGTCTCCAGGTAGAGAACGCCGCCCATGGCGCCGCTGCCGTAGAGGGCTCCCTGAGTCCCCTTGAGGATTTCCGCTGTCCCGAGGTCGAACAGCTGGGCTCTCGCCACGAGGTTGGACAGGGTGAGGCCATCCCCGGAGATGGTGTCGACAGGCATGCCGTCCAGCATGGGCAGGGTGTAGGATTGGCTGTTCATCCCCCGGATGACCAGGTTGGAGGTGTTGCCCCTCTGGCTGAGACCTCCGCCCGGGAGGACGTAGACGCCGGGGACGGTCGTCAGCGCTTCCGAGAGGCTGATGATGCCCTCCTTTTTCAGCTCCGGGATGTCCAGCACGGAGACGGAAACGCCGGTCTCCGTGCAGGGAACGGCCCGGCCGTCGTGTGCGGAGACGGTGACGGGCGGCAGTTCTGCTTCGGGAAGCGTTGAGGAAGATGCCGTTGCTTCAGGACGAGCCTGGGCAAAGGCGCAGGAGCCCGCCATGACAAGGACGGGCACGACGCGGAAAGCGCCCCTTCGGGACGCAGATGGAGTATGAATCATGATAGTATGTTGCCTGTGGAGCCGGTGCGACGCCGACTGGGGTGAAGGCGAACTCCCTGGCTGGCATTCCGACTGAGCCTCTGACGCGGCAGAGACAACACGGTTGCGGCACAGCGGCGGATTCTCACCGCCTTCCCCATCTATTTCCTGCGGCATCGAAGCCGCCTCCGGGGAGTCCTCCGCATGCCTATTCACATGCGGGCTGCGCCCATCTAACCACAGATGCCCCGGCTTGGCAAGTCCAATGAACATGGTAGGAGAATCAATTTCGCGGCATAGCGCGCTTTGGCCTTGATTTTCCCTCTCCTCTGGGGCATAACAGGTGGCGGTATGACGGAGGAACGCGCACACAAACCATCGTGGCTCAAGGTTAAGTTGCCCAAGGGGCAGGCTTTCAGGGAGGTGCAGCAGCTGGTGAAGGGCAATGCCCTTGTCACGGTCTGCGAAGAGGCTCTGTGCCCCAACCGGGGCGAGTGCTGGAGCCACGGCACGGCGACGTTCATGGTGTGCGGCGATGTCTGCACGCGAGCCTGCGGCTTCTGCGCCACCCGCACTGCCAGGCCGAAGCCGCTGGATCCTGAGGAACCCGCCAAGGTGGCGGACGCCGTCGCCCGCATGAACTTGGCTCACACGGTGGTGACCATGGTGACGCGCGACGACCTGAAGGATGGCGCCGCCGGCCATATCGCCGCCACGATTCGCGCCATCCGTCAGGCCAGCCCGACGACCATCATCGAGGTGCTGACATCGGACTTCAACGGCAATGAAGAGGCGCTGGCCACCGTCATGGACGCCCGTCCGCACATCTTCAATCACAATCTGGAAACGGTGGAGCGCCTGTCGCCCCTGGTGCGTTTCCGGGCGCAGTATCGCCGTTCGCTGCACGTCCTGCGCCGGGCGCTGGAGATGGCGCCGGGCATGGTCGTCACCAAGAGTGGCATCATGCTCGGGCTGGGGGAGACGCGCGAGGAAATCGAGCAGACGATGGATGACTTGAGAGAGCAGGGCGTGACGGTGCTGACGATGGGGCAGTATCTCCGCCCGTCGGCTCGACACCTGCCCGTGATAGATTACCTGCGCCCCGAGGTCTTTGATGAACTGCGCGATGTGGCGCTCGCCAAGGGCTTCCGCCATGTGGCCAGCGGGCCGTTGATTCGTTCCTCGCACCACGATGCCAACTTCCGCCCGGAGCTGGACATCCTCGAGGCCATTCAGGCAGACCTTCGCGCCCGGGGCGAGCTGGCATCGTGTAAAAATGATGAATAGACGAGAAGGTGATTCTGTAAGCCTTGTAGTTGATAACTCCAGAGAGAAAGACAGAATCAATTTTCAATTAGAATGAGTGCCCCCCCCAAAAAAAGAGGATCGAATAATGAAAATATTATATTATAATTGGATACAATTTGATAATGAGGGCAATGTTGGCGGTGGAGTTAATGTCTATCAAAGGAATTTGATAGATTATTTGAGCAGAAAGACAAACCACGAAATCTACTTTTTAAGTTCGGGATGGAAATATAATCCTCTTAAAAAAGAGCCATATATAAAACAAACAAAAAACATATTTCAAAATAAATGTAAAAGCTTTGAAATTATAAATTCATCTATCATGGCTCCGGCATTTGCCATTTTTATGAATCCTCAAAAATATATCGAGGATGAATCAACTTGTGAAATGCTGGATGAGTTCATCATTGAACAAGGAGGGTTTGATATTATTCATTTTAATAATATTGAAGGAATTTCCGTTAATGTGCTGAAATTAAAAGAAAAATATCCCAGCACAAAATTTATTGTTTCCATTCATAATTATCAACCGATTTGCCCTTTAGTTCAATATTTTCAAAATCACAATGGGCGTATTTGCAACGATTTTAGAAATGGTAAAGAGTGCTTGAAATGTTCTGTTGCTTTGCCAGACGAAAAAGAATATTATAGACGTTCAAAAAATTATTATTATGGTATTTTAAACAATGGCTTGAGATTTTTGAGACTGCCTGCAAGATTATACTGCAAGTTGTTCAAACACAGAAGTGAAGAATATATTGGTTCAAGCGCTTCAATGCTGCCTGAAAAATATGCAGAGTATAGAAGTCATAATGTTGAATATCTAAACAAATATGCAGATTGTGTTTTGGCTGTGTCGGAAAGAGTTCGTAAAATCATGATTGATAATGGTTGCAATTCCGAGGTGGTGAAAACGTCCTATATCGGCACAAAGTTTGCGGGAAATGAACTCAAACATTCGATAGCAAAATGTACTAATCCATTCACAATTGCCTATTTGGGGTACGAAAGAATTGATAAAGGATTCTTCTTTTTTGTTGACACACTATCAAAAATAGATAAAGAAATTGCTCAGAATATAAGATTGGTATTCGCCGTTGCAAAGTTACACAGGGAAAATATAGAAAAATTAAAAGATTTTAAAGAAGTTGTTGCCTATAATGGCTATTCTCATGAAAATCTTCCCAAAATATTGCATGATGTAAATCTGGGTGTTATTCCTGTTCTTTGGGAAGACAATCTGCCGCAGGTGGCTATAGAAATGGTTGCCTGCGGGGTTCCGATATTGTGCAGCGATTTCGGAGGTGCAAGTGAACTTTGTAAAAGTGAATTGTTTAAGTTTAAGGGCGCTGATGAAAAAGATTTTAGAGACAAACTGCTGAATTTGGTCAATAATCCTGCACTGCTGGATGATTATTGGGCAAATCACAGTGATTTAACAACAATGGAAAAACATATTGATGAGCTTTTACAGATATATGAAAAAGATAAAACACCTGTTGTATTATGATTGGCACTTAGATATAAGGGCAGGAGGGCCTCCCGGATATCTTGCTAACTTGAGATATGGTTTGGATCGGATTCCAAATCCTGAGCATTTTGAGATTGAGTTGTGGGCATTGAAAAAGCAGCCGGAGAATCATAAAAAATCCAAGTGGAAAGATTTTATAAATAACCACAGATTTTTAAAATATCTCAGTGCGAATTATTTCTCAAAGTCAGGGAGACGCTGGTTTAGAAATTATGTTCGTTTTCTAAAAAGTATTGATGACCAGCTTATTCAGGATGAGGTCATTGAAAAAATAAAGAACGAGAATGTTAAAATGGTTCATTGCAATTATGTGATTGATGCCATTAAAGTTATCAATACTTTAAAAATAAAGAAAATTCAAAATGTAAAAGTTATTCTTACTTCTCACATGCCGGAAGCCCCATCAAGTGAAAATTATAGTTTAGCTATCGAAATGGGGTATTCAGAGAAAAAGGCTATACAGTTTAGAAAATTATGGGAACATATTGAAGAACGAGCTTTTTGTGAATCCGATATTTTAATATTTCCTTCAAAGGAAGCAATGGAACCTTATGATGACACTTTGCCCAATTTTAAGGAATGGATAAAAAATAAGGATGTGAGATATTTTCAAACAGGTGCAAAAGCACTTGAAACAACGAAAACAAAAGAAGAACTAAAAAAGCAATTTAATGTACCTGCTGACAAAAATATAGTTGTTTACATAGGTAGGCACAATGAAGTAAAAGGATACGATGTGCTCATCGAAGCCGGAAAAAAGGTTTTATCAACAAGAGACGATACCCTGTTTTTAGTCGGCGGAAAGGCAAACAATTTAATTCCTCCTCCCCGGAATAGAAACTGGCGTGAGCTTGGTAGGATAAATCCTGCCGAAGTTCTGAAAATAGCGGATGTTTTTATCCTTTCAAATAAAAGGACTTATTTTGATTTAATTCTACTTGAGGCCATGTCAACAGGCACTCCCATTATTGCAAGCAATACTGGCGGTAATAAGTCTGTTCAAAAAGCTACAGATTCCCTGATACTGTATGATGGAACGTCAAAAGATTTAGAAGAAAAGTTGACTGATTTTTTGAATAAATCACAAGAAGAAAAAATTGAATTATCAAATAAAGTTCTTGAAGCATATAAAAATAATTACACCCCCGAACATTTTGCTCAAAGGTATATCGATTTGATGAACGAAATTTATAAAGATTATGAATAATGCAATGATTTCAATAATTTTACCCATTTATAATGTGCAAGGTTATATTGCTGAATGCTTAGAAAGTGTTATTAGTCAAACTTATAAAGACATCGAAATTATTTGTGTAAACGATTTTTCGATGGACAACTCTATGACGATTGTTAAAAATTACGCAAAAGATGATAGTCGTATAAAAATAGTAAATAATGAAAGGAATAGAGGGTTAGGTGGTGCAAGAAATGCAGGACTTGATGTCGCACAAGGCGAATACATCATCTTTTGCGATACAGATGATAAAATGAACCCCGATATGGTTGAAAAACTATATGACTGCATTGTTAAAAATGATAGTGACATGGTCTTTTGCGATATCGAGTTATTGGGAAATGATTGCTTGCGAAGACCCTATAAGCCTTTTCATGATATGACTTTCATCAATGACAGAGTATTTTACCCTGCAAAACAGCCTTGGGCGTTTTGTAATATGTGGCCCAGCGCATGGAATAAAATCTACAAAAAGTCAATCATTGATGAAAATAATATCAGGTACCATGAAAATATACTTTATGAAGATCATACTTTTTATTATGAGTATCTGTTTGCATCAAAAAAAGTATCTTATCTTCCGGAAGCTCTCTATGTCTATCGTCACGAAAGAGCCGATTCTATTACAAAAGAAGTTTCTCCAAGAATTTTTGAAATCTTTACCATTCTTGACTATATAAAGGATATTTTTAAAAATAATTTAAGCGAAGAATTGTATAAAATTTTAATGCCCAAAATTGCAGTTCGATTGATATGGGAAAGATATTGCAGCTTTAGAAAAAAGACCAAGCTCAAATCAAAGTATGTCAAAAAAGGCCAAAAGTATTTAAAACAATTCAAACAAAAGGATGTATTCAGACAAAAAGATTATTTCATAGATGATAACTACGCCTTTTTGTACACCCCATTGCAATTATTTATGTAAAAAATTATCTCCAGAAAGTATTATAGAGATTGCGAGGTGGTTACAATCTTTGGCATAAAATTTTCCAAACAGCGCCATTTGAGGGAACTATATATTAAATTGGACATGATGCAGCAAGAGCTGAATAGCTTAAGGAAGGAACTCAGAGACGCACATAAATAAAATTCTAATAGCAAGTTATTTATTAAGACCGCTTGTTGAAAAAATGGACATGTGGAATATTTTCATAAAGCGATATTAGATAAGTATTATTATGTTTTAATTTATCAGCTTCAGAAAGCCGTTAAGGTTCCTGTTGAAAAGTTCAGCTTTTCAAATACGGATTTTGCTTTTCACGAGTTCTATTCTCTGTGTGGATTTGAATTAAAAGATGTTTATAGTTTGATTCACATCTATAATTTAGAAAGATTACCAGATAACGCAATTTGGGGTAGATGTTCTACAGGACGTTGTTGAAGTAAAAAGATGTCAAGGAACTCATGTTGCCACACAGAAATAATGAAATAAGAACGGCTTTAGGCGATTATTGGGGGCAGACCGAGTTGGATCCGGGTGTAGAAATCAATAAAAAATACTTTGCTAATATAGAGAATGCATTGCAAAAAACTAAAACTGATATAGAGAATGCATGGCAAAACGCTAAAACTGATCTTTATGCTTTTATAGACAAATGCCGTAGTTCCTTGTAGGTAGCGATGCATTCATTACAAGAAATAACAAAACGCAAAATGAATAAATTTTTGGCTATGTACTACCAAACAGGAGACATCTTTGATCATTCATTATCACAGTTGACAGGCAATTTTTCACGCAATATCCTTTATTGGGCTATGGAACACGATGTAATCGGTGTTTGTCACCCATTTGGTGAGACAGAGCCAAATTTTTTTTATCGCAAATATACGGGGGGGTAATTGTCCACATCGGAAACGTTAAAATAAAATACAACAAAAGGAGAAAGAACGAGTAGTAACTCTTGATGAGGCCGTTCAGTATGACAGTCTCAGGCGTTTTGATTGAGGCCGGGCAATGGGCGCTCCCATGTAAGACAATGAGACGACGGAAGATACAACAGCTGAAAGGGCTGGTTGTAGAAAAATCTCGCTTTCGTGTCAAGAACAGCCCTTTCCCGTGCTCTTTTACACGTGGAGTGATTTCGATTGACAAATTTGTAATACAAAATTGTCAATCGTTCTTTCCGGTTTGACAAATTTGTCATCAGGCGACGCGCGGCGGAATCCTGGGAACAATAAAAATAAAACTGATAGCCAGCCGGTAAGAATCTTTTTTCAAAAGTTGGCACGCTATTTGCAGCATGAAAGATGTCGGCGATGAGTTCGTCAGGGACTCTGCCGGGAACATTCACCCACTCAATCCACACTATGGCTACAGAAACCATGACAGACGCCGAGAGCGCCCTTGAGGCTCTTTACGGCTGCGATACATTCGGAATCAAGACAATGGAGAAGTACCTCTCCAAGAGCGCCTTCAAGAAGATGATGCTCACCATCCAGAAGGGCGGCAAGCTTGACCTGAGCATTGCAGACGAGGTGGCGCAGGCCATGAAGGTGTGGGCTCTCTCCAAGGGGGCGACGCACTACACGCACTGGTTCCAGCCGCTGAGTGATGCAACGGCCGAGAAACACGATTCCTTTGTGGAGCCGGACGGCAAGGGCGGCATGATTTGCGAGTTCACCGGCAAGAACCTGATTCAGGCGGAGCCGGACGCTTCCTCCTTCCCCTCCGGTGGCATCCGCGCGACCTTTGAGGCTCGCGGCTACACGGCCTGGGATCCCACCTCTCCGGCCTTCATCAAGCGCACCGCCAACACGGCGACCCTCTGCATCCCGACGGCTTTCTGCTCCTACACGGGCGAGGCGCTGGACAAGAAAACCCCGCTTCTGCGCGCCATGGCCGCCGTCAGCCGCCAGACGACGCGTGTTCTCAAGTGCTTCGGCATCGAGCCCAGCTGTGTGGATTGCAACCTCGGTGCCGAGCAGGAGTACTTCCTCGTTGATCGCGACCTGTATCTCCAGCGCCCCGATCTCATCGAAACCGGGCGCACCCTCTTCGGCTGCCTGCCGCCCAAGCACCAGCAGATGGAGGATCATTATTTCGGCTCCATCAAGGAGCGCGTGCTGGAGTTCATGACCTCGGTGGATCATGCCCTCTGGGCGCTGGGTGTCCCGGCCAAGACCCGCCACAACGAGGTGGCTCCGGGTCAGTTCGAGATTGCACCTCTCTTCGAGCCCAGCAACGTTGCGGTGGATCACAACGTGATGATTATGGACATCCTGCAGCGTCAGGCGCTCAAGTTCAACCTCGTCTGCCTCCTGCACGAGAAGCCCTACGCCTGCGTCAACGGCTCCGGCAAGCACAACAACTGGTCCCTCTCCACGCCGGAACTGGGTTCCCTCTTCTCCCCGGGCAAGACGCCGCACAGCAACCTCCTCTTCCTCACCTTCCTGGCCAGCGTCATTCAGTGCATCGACCTGCATGCCGACCTGCTGCGCGCCTCCATTTCCAAGGCGGGCGATGACCACCGTCTGGGAGCCAACGAAGCGCCCCCCGCCATCATTTCCATCTTCCTGGGCGACCAGCTCACCGACATCATCGAGCAAATCAAGGCCGGTGGCGCCAGGACATCCGCCTCCAAGACGACCATGGAACTGGGGGTGGATACCCTGCCGGCTCTGCCCAAGGATACAACCGACCGCAACCGCACCTCTCCCTTTGCTTTCACGGGCAACAAGTTTGAGTTCCGCGCCGTCGGTTCGTCCCAGACCTGCGCCTGGCCGATGACCGTCCTCAACACCATCATGGCCGAGACGCTCGATGAGGTTGCTACGAAGCTGGAGCCGGTGGCAGGCAAGCCCGAGTTCAACTCCGTCGTCTCGACACTCATCAAGGACATGGTGACTAAGCACGACCGGGTCATCTTCAACGGCAACGGCTACTCCGAGGAGTGGGTGCAGGAGGCCGAGAAGCGTGGTTTGCCCCATCTCCGCACCACGCCCGAGGCGCTCGCGGTGCTGTCCCGCGAGGATTCTCTGGCGCTGATGGAGAAGTACGGTGTTCTTTCCCGCGCCGAGCTGCTCGCCCGCAAGGAGGTTCAGATCGAGAGCTACGAGAAGCTCATCGACATCGAGGCCAAGACCTGCCTGAACATGCTCCGAACCATTTATCTGCCGGCCATTGATGCCCAGATGTCAGAAATCTGCGGCACCGTGGCTTCCATTCAGGCCGCCGGACTCACGGCCGGCCTCAAGGCCGCCACGTCGCGTGCCGAAGCCATCGGTGCCCTGTATGATGAACTGCCCGGCAAGGTGGAGGCTCTGGAAGCCGCCATCGAGAAGGGGTGCCCCTGCGCCATGAAGGCCGCCATGGAGGATGCCCGCGTTACCGTTGACGCCCTTGAGGCCATTGTGGATGCCGACCTCTGGCCGGTACCCACCTATGCCCAGATGCTCAACATCCACAGCAAATAATCAGCCGCAGCCCGCGCGCGTCCTCCTTTCCGCCGGGGCGCAGCAGGCTGCGTGCGGCGGGGAGCCTCGGGTGAGGGTCCCCGTTTTTTGTGCTTTCTCGCTCTCTCCTTCGGGCGGTCTTTTCCCTTTGCGTGGGAGTCTCCCTTCGTGCGGCCTTCTTTCTTCGGTCGGCTTGCTTCCTCCGCGCGGCCTCCTTCCTTCGTGTGGATGCCTCCCATCGTGTGGCTTTCTCCCTCTGCTCGAGCTTCTCCCTTCGTGCGGGGTTCCCCCATTGCGCGAGCTTCTCCCATCGTGCGGGGTTCCCCTCTGCGCGGGCTTCTTCCTGCGTGCGGGGTTCCCCCATTGCGCGGGTTTTCCCATTGCGCGAACTTCTCCCTTCGTGCGGGGTTCCCCCCATCGCGCGGGCTTCCTTCTATCGTGCGGCTTTTCCCATCGTACGGGCTTTTCCCTGCGTGCGGTTCCTTTTTCCTGGCAAAGCAAAGGGGGAGGCTCACGGATGAGCCTCCCCCGAGCACGTTGAATGAGAGAAAAAAGAACCGTCCGGCGTTACTTCTCGCTCAGCGAGCCGATGCCGGGAAGAACCTTGCCTTCCAGCAGTTCCAGCGAAGCGCCGCCGCCGGTGGAGCAGAAGGAGAGCTTGTCGGCCACGCCGAACTTCTTGGCAGCCGTCGCGGAGTCGCCGCCGCCCACGATGGACACGCAGTCGGACTCTGCCAGGCACTCGGCAATTGCCTTCGTGCCCTTGGAGAAGGAGTCAAGTTCAAAGACGCCCATCGGGCCGTTCCAGAGAACGGTCCTGGCGCCCTTGATGATGGAGCAGCACTCTTCAATGGCCTTGTCGCCGATGTCGATGCCCATGCCGCCTTCCGGCACCTCGCCGCCCTCTGCCCAGGGAGCGGTGCAGAAGGTCTCGGCGCCTTCCTCAAACTTGAAGGAGTAGCGCGTGTCGGCGGGGAGGATGAACTTCACGCCCCTGGCGGCGGCAGTGGCGAGAATCTCATTGGCCAGGTCGAGCTTGTCGGCCTCAATCTTGGAGGCTCCCACCTTGTGCCCCTGAGCGGCAAGGAAGGTGTTGGCCATGGCACCGCCGATGATGAAGGTCTGGCTCTTCTCCATCAGCTTGGAGAGAACCTGAATCTTGTCGGAAACCTTGGCGCCGCCCATGATGACGACGAAGGGCTGCTCCGGGGTCTCGAGCTTGCCTTCCAGGTACTCCAGCTCGTGCTCGATGAGGAAGCCCATCGCGGATTTCTCAGCAAAGTGAGTGACGCCTTCGGTGGAGGCGTGGGCGCGGTGGGCGGAGCCGAAGGCGTCGTTGACGTACAGACGGGCGTCGCCCAGCAGAGCCCTGGCAAACTCGGGGTCGTTCTTCTTCTCCTTCTTATCGAAGCGCACGTTGTCCAGCAGAAGAACATCGCCATCCTTGAGCGCCTTGCGGGCGGCGGTGGCGGCCTCCCCGATGGTCTCCGGGACGAAGGCCACGGGCTTGCCGAGGTGAGAGGAAAGGCACTCCGCAGCGGCCTTCAGCGAGAACTCCGCCTGATAGCCCGTACCCTCGGGGCGACCCAGGTGGGAGCAGAGGACGAGGCGAGCGCCTTTGTCGAGAAGGTACTTGATGGTGGGCAGAGCCGCCACGATGCGGGCATCGTTGGTGATGCTGCCGTCCTTCATGGGAACGTTGAAGTCCACGCGCATCAGGACTTCCTTGCCTGCGACGTCGAGGTCGCGAACAGTGAGTTTAGCCATAGTTGTGAGTTTGTTGAATAGTAAAAGAGGTTTGTACACCCCCGGAGGTCTGTACGCCCCGGCGGGGAGCATTGTAACCCAATCGAGCCTGTTTTCAAGGCCAAAGTGAGGGGCGGAGGAAACCTATCGTGTCAGTCGGCCGCCGACCGGTGCGGGCGGGTGGTCTGCGCGTGCCGGAGTGGCTCTGCCATAAATGATATTGAACGTCTGCGGGCGGGGGACAGTCCTCATCGCATGGCCGAAAACAGCAGTTTGTCTCTCCTGATGCAGAAGGCACGCAGGGCATTTGAGTATCTCTGGGGCTACATGGGAACCCTGGCCGCCATGGGGATGCTGCTGGGCGTGTCCGCCATGGGGCTTCGCCACATCTGGGGGGAGCATGAGCCGGAGTATCGCTGTTTCAGCGGTCTTTTCAACAGCGCGCGCGCGGAGGTGCCGCTGGGGCTGGGGGAACTCCCGAAGGGCGAAGCCGGGCTGGTGGGCCCCCACCTGCGCTTCGAGTACGGGGAGGGCGGGAGGCTGGAGCGGCTGGTACACATCGGGAAGGACGGTCAGCGTTGCCCCATGCTCGGAAGTCGGGTGACCGAGCAGCGGCTGGAGTATGACGGGAACGGCCGCATCACCTGCAAGCGTAATCTTTCTGCGGACGGACAGCCTGTGCCGGACGGGTCGGGCGTGGCCGTCCGCCAGTACCATTACGACGATGCCGGGAGGCTGGAGCGCACGGTGTTTCGGGATGAGGCGGGCAGGATGATTGTCCCCCGCATGCCGGGATACGCCAGCGAGCGCATCAGTTACGACGATGCCGGGCGTCCCCGCCGCATGGAATACCGCGACGGGGAGGACGAGCCGGTGGTCAATGCCCGGGGGGAGAGCTGCGTGGAGTACACCTACGACGACCTTCGACACACCAGCGTGCGCACCAACCTCGTGGATGGTGTTCCCCGGGAGAATCGCCATGGGATTGCCTCCGAGCGGCGGCAGATGACGGCGGACGGGCGAGCCTTGCGGATTTCCTGGTATGACGCCTCGGGAAGCCCGGTCGTGAATCCGGAAGTGGGGGCTTCCTCCATCCTTCAGGAGCGGGGGGCGGAGGGGACGCTGGTGCGGAACCGCTTTTGCGGCGAAAACGGCGTGATGCGGGGGGACGGCCGCACCTGCTCCGAGCATCTGGTGCGCCACACACCCGGCGGCAACCTGGAATGGGAGTGCTTCAACGCGGCGGACGGGATGCCCTGTCTCAACGAGTCCCGGGGGTATGCCGAGCGCGTCTGTGAGTACAGGGACGACGGCTCGCTGGAGCGTGAGTATTTCTGGGATGCCGAGGGTAACCCCACGCCCTGCTACGAGAAGCGCTACGCCCATGATGACTCCGGGCGACATGTCCTGTCGCTTCACACGGACGGTTCCACCGAGTGGAGGCGGGAGTGAGACTACCTCCGGGCTTGCCCTTTCCCGGGCAGCATCTTGAGGAGGAGCCGTTCCCCTGCTGCTTCGGCAAAGGAAGAGTCCGGGAAAATCTCCGTGATGGAACCGGAAATAATACGGTGATAGAAAAGAGTTTTGCTCTCCGTACATCCCGACATGGATAAGACACAGGCGGAAAAATTGTTGTCCAGGCGGCTTTGGGTGGATTGGCTGCGACTGCTGGCTCTCTTCATGGTCGTGTGCAGCCACTGCTGTGATCCCTTTACGGCCAACCCTGACCCGATTGTCTCACAGGATGCGCGTCTGGGCTTCTGGGGTGCCATCTGGCAGAGCGCTGTTCGTCCCTGTGTTCCTCTTTTTGCCTGCATGACGGGTCTCCTCCTCCTGCCCGTGAAGCAGGAAATGGGTCTTTTCTACCGCAGGCGTATTTCCCGCGTATTATGGCCATTCCTGATTTGGAGCGTCCTCTACTGCCTGTTCCCTGTGGTGGTAATGGGGCTGGGAGGAACGCAGGAGCTGGTGCTGCGCTGCTTTACATCGGCAGGGGAGCCGTCAAGCCGTCTTTCGGATGCTCTTCTCAACATCGTGTGCATCCCCTTTGACTTTTCGGCATACAGCGTCCACATGTGGTATGTTTTTCTCATCATCGGCCTCTATCTGTATTTGCCGATTTTTTCGGCATGGGTGGAGAAAGCGACGATGGCACAAAAGCATCTTGTTTTGGGAATTTGGGGGGTGACGCTCTTCCTGCCCTACGCTGAATGTGGGACGGAACAGCTCTTCGGAGTCTGTGCCTGGAACAGTTTCGGGATGCTGTACTATTTTGCGGGCTTCAGTGGGTATATGCTGTTGGGACATGTCGTGTCGCAGTGGAAGCCGATGAGCTTCAAGAACTCGCTTGCTGTGGCTCTCCCCCTTTGGCTGTTGGGCTACGCGGGAACATTCGTGGGCTATCGCTTCATCCAGACGGGTGCCGTCAGCTCCGGATCCTCCATAGCGGAGATGATGCAGATGGCGTTGTGCCCGGCACAGGCGGGGCTGCCCTACGAGGCTTCTCACGAACTTTGCCTGCTATATTGCTCCCCGAATGTTGCCCTGATGGTGGTGGGCATTCTTCTCGTTTTCCGCCACTTCGGCACAGCCTCCCTGAGGGTGCGCGCCCTGCTTGCTGACATGACGGCCTGCGGGTTCGGTATTTACCTGATACATTACCTGTTCGTCGGACCGGCCAACATGGCAGCCGCAGCCCTGCACATCCCCCTTGAGGTGACCGTTCCGGTGGCGGCGATGCTGGCATTCCCTGCCAGTTGGCTGATGGTGAGCCTGCTGCGCAGGCTTCTGCCCACCTCGTGGAGCCGCTGCCTGTTGGGATGAAATTTGCCCGGGCGCGGCTAACAGGGGTGGATTTGCCGGGCGGGTTAGAGGAGAATGGGGAGGTATGAACACCACCATTCTCGAAGCCGTCAACAGGCAGGTGCAGCTGGAGTTTGAAGCTGCCTTTCTCTACCTCTCCATGTCCGCCGCTCTCAGTGAGCACGGAATGTCCGGCGCCGGGCGCTGGATGCGGGCACAGTATCACGAGGAATGCGGGCACGCTCTGAAGCTCGTGTCGTACCTGGAGCGGCGCCGCGCCCCGGTGCGCCTGACGTCGCTCCACTGCCCACCCTGCGAATGGGAGTCGCCGCTGGTGCTTTTTCAGCGGGCGCTGGAGCACGAGCGCCTCATCACGCAGGAGATTCACGAGCTGGTGACACTCTGCCGTCAGGAGAGGGATTATGCGACGCAGTGCCTTCTTTTTGAGTACGTTCGGGAGCAGGTGGAGGAGGAGTACGCCGTGGAGGAAATCGTGGACGCGCTGACGCTTTGCGGGGACAGTGCCGAGGCGCTCATGCGTCTGGATGCCCACCTGGGCATGCGCTCCTGCCGGGAGGAGACAGGCATGGCCTCATGAGTTGTTTTCGGAGAAAGAGCAGGGGAGGCGAAAAGGGATGAATTCTGCGCTTGCAAGTTGGATGAAAAGGGCTATAATGCAGCTTCCTTCCATGAGCAACGAACTAGCAGAACGCGCCCTGACCTATCACGAAACACCCCGACCCGGCAAGCTGGAAGTGCTGCCGTGCAAGTCCTGTTTCTCGATTGATGATTTGACACTGGCCTATTCCCCCGGGGTGGCCGTTCCCTGCATGGAGATTGCCCGGGATGTCTCCTCCATTTCCCGCTACACGGGGCGGGGGAATCTCGTCGGCGTCATCAGCAACGGTACGGCAGTGCTGGGGCTGGGCAACATCGGGGCGCACGCCGCCAAGCCGGTGATGGAAGGCAAGGGGCTTCTCTTCAAAATCTATGCAGATGTCGATGGGTTTGACATCGAGCTGGACATCTCGAAGCCCGAGAAGCTCATCGAGGTCATCAAGACCATGGAGCCGACCTTCGGAGCCATCAATCTGGAGGACATCAAGGCTCCCGAGTGCTTCATCGTGGAGCAGCGCCTTCGGGAGGAGATGAACATCCCCGTCTTTCACGACGACCAGCACGGTACCGCCGTGATATCCGGCGCCGCTCTGCTCAATGCCGCCCACCTGACGGGGCGTCTGCTGCAGGACATGAAGTGTGTGGTGAGCGGCGCGGGCGCGGCGGGCATCGCCTGCGCCAAGTTCTACATGGCGCTCGGGATTCGCCGTGAGAACATTTATATGTTTGATTCCAAGGGGCTCATCCACACGGGACGCCTCGATCTTCACCCCACCAAGGCCATGTTTGCCCAGAGCGAGGATTGCACGCTGGAGGTGGCTCTGCAGGGGGCGGATATCTTCCTCGGTCTCTCCAAAAAGGGACTGCTCAAGCCGGAGATGGTCAGGAGCATGGCGCCGGATCCCATCATCTTTGCCTGCGCCAATCCCGACCCGGAAATCACCTACGAGGAGGCCAAGGCGGCTCGCCCGGACTGCATCATGGGTTCCGGCCGGAGCGACTGGCCGAATCAGGTGAACAACGTGAGCTGCTTCCCCTACATCTTCCGCGCCGCGCTGGACATGCAGGCGACCTGCATCAATGAGGCCATGAAGATTGCCGCCTCCCGCGCCCTGGCCGATCTGGCGCGTCAGCCCGTGCCGGAGTGCGTCGTGCAGGCCAATGGTGGCGTGCCGCTGTCCTTCGGGCGCGATTACGTCATTCCCAAGCCCTTTGATCCGCGCATGATTGAATACCTCTGCCCGGCCATTGCCGAGGCCGCCGTGATATCCGGCGTCGCCCGCGCTCCCATGCCGGACAAGGCCGCCTACACGCGCGAACTCAAGCAGCGCGTCGCCCGGGTGCACGAGCGGACGCGTGCCCTGGTGGACAGCTACGTCTCATGAGAGCGGAGCTGACGATAAGCCTGCTGGCCGGATGCCTTCTTCTGGCCTCCTGCGACAGGCAGAAAAAAAACTCTTCCCCGAGTACGCCGGAGGAGATGTACGCCCGCGTTCAGGAACTTCTGCGCCCCGGTGTGGAGGACGCAGAGCCCCGCGTGAAGGAGGCCATGCTCTGGCTTCGTCGGGCGGGAGAGGCCGGTTATTTGCAGGCGCAGACCGACCTCGGGGGCATCTACCTCGAGGGGGGGCGGGGCGTTGAAAAAGATGAGGCGGAAGCCTGGCGCTGGTTTTCCCGGGCGGCGGAGCAGGGCAGTCGTGAGGCGCATCTGTACCTGGCGGAGATGCTGCTTCGCGGCGGAGCCACCCCCCGGGATGAGGCCGCCGCGCTGGAGCACGGCCGCAAGGCCGCCGAGGCGGGGCTGGCGGAGGGAATGCTCATGCTGGGGCTGCACCTGATTCGCACCGATGAGGGCATGCACGAGGGCGTGGAGTGGCTCCGAAAGGCGGCACAGGGGAAGTCTCTGCGCACGGCCGGAATCGCCGCCCGCACGCTGGGGCAGATTTATGCCCGGGGGGCTCATGGCGTGGCGGTTGACAGTGCTCAGTCCGTGCATTGGTACATGCAGGCGGCACAGGCGGGCGATGCCAGGGCTCAATTCATTGCGGCGCTCATGCTGATGCGGGGGGAGCAGACAGAGAAGGACGCAGAACGGGGCATGGCCTACCTGCGCATGGCCGCCGGGCAGGATTACCCCCGAGCCATCGCGCTGCTCGTCAACATCCTGCGCAACTCCGGGGGCGGGGAGGCGCAGGAGAAGGAAGCCGAAGCCTGGGCGAGTCGGCTGGAGGGATTGCGCCGCAGGGAAAAGAACGACTCTTCGCCGGAGGCCGCGCCCGTTCCCGCCGAATCTCAGGAATGAGACACCCCGCGCGAGCCTTCTTTGATGGCGAAGAGTAAACCCTTCCCCGGGGACGGTGTCTTCCGGCGTTTTTTTCGAGAGTGGCGTCCGATGTTTTTTTCAAGGTCTGCGGAAGAAAGTTCTCGAGGTCAGGGCGTGAGACGTTCCCCTGCGCTGTCCGAAGTTTTTTTCAAGGCCTGCGGAAGAAAGTTCTCGAGGTCAGGGCGTGAGACATTCCCCTGCGCCGTCCGAAGTTTTGGCCGAGGACAGCAGATGAAAGTTCTTGAGGGCGGAGGGGAGAGATGTTCCCTTGCGCCGTCCGAAGTTTTGGCCGAGGACAGCAGATGAAAGTTCTTGAGGGCGGAGGGGAGGGATGTTCCCTTGCGTCGTTCGGAGTTTTGCCGAGGACAGCAGATGAAAGTTCTTGAGGGCGGAGGGGGTGAGATGTTCCCTTGCGTCGTTCGGAGTTTTTTTCAAGGCCTGCGGAAGAAAGTTCTCGGGGGCAGGAGGGGAGACGTCCCCTTGCGGTGTCTGAAATTTTTTCCAAGGTCTGCGGATGAAGTTTTTTTGAGGGCAGGGGAGGAAAGCGAAAAAAATCCGGGCGCAGCGGGGGCGAGGGGACGAACAGATGGTAAGACAACCCAGTTTTTCCATCAGTTTTTTCATGCCTGTTCATAGGGGGGCGTCTCAGAGGTGTATGAAACCTAGACTTTCACGCTCCCTGCGGCGCATTTTGGCAGGTATCGTCGTCTGCGGCCAGCTGGCCTATGCAGACAGTCTCGACTGGAACGGAACGACCGCTGATCACAGCTGGAATACCACCACAGGCAACACCAACTGGCAGAAGGACGGAGCTGCTTCCTCCTTCGCTGAGGGGGACGATGTGACCTTTGGCATCATTCGCAGCGGTGATCCCTCCGCCACGGTGGAAATCGCCTCGGATCTGACGGCCGGAGACATCCAGGTCAACGATGCTTACACCTTCGACGTGACGGCGGACAGCACCTTGACAGGTGCCATCACCGGCAACGGAAGCATCAACAAGACCGGCACCGGCAACCTCACCATCGCCTCCTCCGGCGCCACTTCCGGCGTGGGGCTGAGCGTGAATCAGGGGCAGATGACCCTCGACGGCACGGCGGCTTATCGTGGCTTGACGGCCGCGGACGGCACGACCCTGACGATTGCCAACGGAGCCGACATCACCGTGACCGGGGCTGCTCTCAGCACCACGGGCAATACCTCCTCCCTTGTCGTGGACGGTAAATTGAGCCTCGAGGAGGCTGCCACCGTGGGTGGCTCCATGTCGGTTGCCGACAGCGGCACGCTCGTCCTCAACGGACAGAACGCGCTGGATGTCACCGGCACCCTGACCCTCGCCAGCGGCTCCACGGTGGATGTTTCCGCCTTCCGTCCCACGCTGAGCGGAGCGGACACCACCTTCACCCTGGCGACGACCGGCGGTGCCGTGAGCGTGACCGGCGTCCGGCTGACAGGCCCCACCTTCGATTCGGAGCTGTACGGAGCCAAGCTGGTGTCCAACGGAAACAATCTGGATCTGGTCATCCGCGTGCTGCATGCCCAGTACTGGGCGGGCGGCAATGGCAACTGGAACAACGATGAAAACAACAACGTCTGGTCGGCTCAGCAGGGCGGAACCGCCGCGGAAGCCTACCTTCCCGGAGCCCCCACCACCTTCTCCGGCGGCACCGCCGCTGTCACGGTGGCGGACGCCGTCAGCACCTCCACCATGACAGTGAGCAGCGGCAACTACACCTTCTCCGAGGGTGCGGACGGCTCGCTGGCTGTCAGCCAGAAACTTCTGGTGACGGATAACGCCCGGGCGGACTTCCAGCAGGCCCCGGATCTCTACACCGCCGACGTGCAGGTCGATCAGGGCTCCAGCCTCACCATCGGGGAGGACGTCCTCATGGGCTCGCTCACCAATGCAGGCACCGCCACCTTCAACGGCGCACTGACGGCCGGTCGGGCGGAGAACAATGGCTCCCTCGTCGTCAACGCGGACTCGACGATTGGCACCCTCAGCGGCAACGGCGCCCTCCGCGTGGGGACGGGAAGCACGCTGACGCTCAACAGCGGAGCCGTCATCAACACCCTTGACAACGCAGGCACCATCACCACGGGGCAGGGAATCACCCTCCTCAACAGCACCGCCAACGGCGGCAGCGTGACAGCGCAGAGCGTCAGCCTCGCCGGTGGTGATCAGTTCACCTCCCTGACGACGGGTCAGCTCGCCCTTCGCGGCGCCCTGACGCAGAACGCCCCGCAGGTCACGACAGATCAGCTCTCCGGCATGAATCAGTCCATGAACGTGACCCTGGGTCAGCTGGTGCGCGGCTCCGGGGACTACACCCTCGTGGAAGCCAACGCGCTGGACGGCAACACCCGCTACACCCTGTCGGCCGACACGCTGGAGAAGTTCCTCTACTCCGGCTACCGTGCCACCCTTGTGAATCGGGATAACAACCTCGTGATGAATCTGGAAACGGCAGACGTCAACTACTTCGGCCGCAACACCACCACGAGCAACGGCTACGCCGGTGCCACCATGCTGGATGCCGCCTTCGATCAGCTGGATCCGCAGGCCAACCGCGAGCAGTATCCCGATCTGGCCGCCGTAATGGATGCGCTGGACGTCTACATCGCCTCCGGCAACACGGGAGCAGCGGAAGCCCTGAGCGCCTCCGTCGCCGGAGCCGGAGTCACCGCCCTCAACACCGCCTGGCGCGGCCAGATGGAGAGGCAGCTTCGCACCATCCGCAACCGCACCACCACCATGGACGGCGGCATGCCCTGCTACCCGCCCGACCCCAAAGCCCCGCGCGTCGAGCAGCCCCGCTTCGTGGTGTGGGCCAATGCCGAAATTGACTACCAGAACCTTCGGGACGACGACGCCACCCCCGGCTACAAACTGAACAGCATCGGCGGTACCGCCGGCTTCGCCGCCCGCACCTGCGAGGAACTGACCCTGGGCGCCGCCTTCACCGGCATGGCCGGACGACTCAGCTCCAAGGGCTACGGCAGCAACGCCTCGGGTGATCTGGACGCCTACTACGCCAACGTCTTTGCCCGCTTCAGCCCCGGATGCTGGACGCACACGCTGGTTGGCACGGCCGGTTGGGCTGACGCCAAGCTGAAGCGCGGCGTCACCTTTGAAAACGGCGGCTACTCCACCTCCGGCGACACGGACGGTCTGGGACTCGGCGTCATGTACGAAGTGGGTCGCACCTTCAAGATGGGCGACACCTACTTCACCAACGCCTGGTGGCAGCCGGTCTTCAACGTTGCCTACATCCACAGCGAGATGGACGGCTACACCGAAAGCGGCTCCGATGCAGCCCTTCGCGTCGGCAAGCAGGAGTTTGACAACGTCGTCTTCGGACTGGGTGCCCGCATGCAGGCCGAGCTGGGACACAAGCTCTTCAACCGCACCGCCTCCGTTGAAATGCGCGTCCTGGGCAAAGCCATGGCCGGTGATCGTCGCGGTGAGGCCGACGTCTCCCTGATCGACGCCGTTCGGACGACAAAAGTTCGCGGCTCGGAACCCGGAGCCTTCGGCGTGGAAGTCGGCATCGGCCTCTCCATGCCCCTGGGAATGCACGGCGGCACCATCTTTGCCGACTGCAGCGCTGAATTCCGTGACAACCTCAACACGGTGAACGGCGTCCTGGGCTACAGCCTCGACTTCTAAAACATCGCCTCCGCTGGCTCCTCGCTTTCCCGGGAGCCGCAGGCAAAAAACTGACCCTCGCGTCAACCGCCCCCCCGACATCGGATGATGTCGGGGGGCTTTTTGTCGTGATGTCCCGCCACCC
>X127_Alpine_Marmot__coassemble_75_pt1 | contig 19472 bp, 4 predicted proteins | sample X127_Alpine_Marmot__metabat2_high_PE_012 | metagenome-assembled genome bin X127_Alpine_Marmot
CCCACCCGACCACAGGAAAAGAAACCCTCACCTTCAACCGCCCCTTCCTCTGGTTTGTAGGCGACCTCACCTCCCCCGCCCCCCCGTGGTACCTGGGCATCATCGAAAACATGTAACGCGCCCCCGGCTCGCCAGAACGCCGCCTGTACCCTGCCAGCGTCCCACCGGCACCTCACCTGCACCCCACCTGCACCCTGCCGGAACCCCACAGGCACCCCACCTGCACCCTGCCGGAACCCCACTGGCACCTCACCAGCCCCCCGCTGGCGCCCTGCTTGCGTCCACCCTTCCCCGGCAGCCTCGCTACCCACGCTCCCCGGCAGCCCCGGCAGCCCCGGCTCCCCCGACACACCCGACAACCTCGGCACACCCCGCCACCTCAGGGCATCATCCCATACAAGCGCCGATACGTCTCCAGCGCGAACGAATCCGTCATGCCGGAGATATCATCCAGCATATACTGCAAACGGACGTCGCGATTCTCCTTCCCCTCCGGCGGAACACGCACACCGAGCAGACGCCCCAGCTTCGAGCCCATGGCAGAAGTGGGCTCATCCACCCATTCCATGAAAACAGCCACCAACGCATCAATCACCTGAAAACCCATCACCTCCACCGACTCCACCTGCGGTGCCTGATAAATCCTCTCCACGGAAAAAGCAGACACATTCCTGTACGCCTCTCCCAGCGGAGACGCTGCCATCAGAGAGAGCGACATGCGCCCGGCCAGCAGCTCCTCCTCATGCTCCAGAAAGGTTCGGGTCACCGCTTCGATGCAAGCCCCGATAGCCATCGCCCGCAGATAATGAATCGCCTCCGCCTCCTGTGAACCACCCTCGAGAATCTTCAGATACTCCGGAACCTTCCCCAGAAAAGCCAGCAGATGCTCCCGTGCCTCTTCATAGCCGATGATACCGCACATGAACGCATCCTCCACATCCGCAATCAGATAACTCATATCATCCGCCGCCTCCATCAAATACGCCAGAGGATGGCGGCAAAAGCACAAAGGCTCCCCCGTCATCGTCCGGCGCAGCAGCCCCGTCTTCTCCGCCACCCAGCACGCCGCCTCCTCATCAGCCGCGATGAATCCGAACTTCTTGCATTCCAGCTGATTGACGCAGGTAATTTCCCCGGACTTCACCTTCTGTCGATAATCTTCCGAACAGGGATACTTCATAAAAGCCGCCAGCACCGCCGCCGTCAGCTTGAGCCCCCGCCCCTCCATCGGATCCGCCGTACGCGTCAGCAGGCGAAACCCCTGAGCATTACCCTCAAAAGGGCGCGCCTCCCCGGGGCGGGCATGCCTCTCCAGCGCACGCAGAAGAGCCTCCTCCCCCGAATGACCGAAAGGAGGATTGCCGATATCATGAGCCAGACAGGCCGCCGCCACAATGGATGCCACCCCGGAAGGCGTAACGCCGACCTCCTGCACCTCCTTTCTTCCGCAGAGCACCTCCCCCACAGCCAGGCCCAGCGAACGCCCCACATTCTGCACCTCCAGACTGTGCGTCAGCCGGGTGCGCACATAATCATTGCGCCCCAGCGGGAAAACCTGCGTCTTATCCTGCAGGCGACGGAACGCGCTGGAGTAGAGAATGCGCCCCCCATCGCGCTCAAACTCGCTCCTCAATTCGGACTCCCTCTTCCCCGACGCCACCCGATGCGAGCCATACCGCTCCGCACAGAGCAACTGCCGCCAATTCATCTCAGACATCCTCTCTACCCCCTTTCCTGAGACTTCCCGCCGCCTCCATTTCAATCCCCCTCACCACCGCGCACCCCATCCTTCTACCCGGCAGAAAAACCGTCTTCCCGGGCAAGGCCTCAGCTCGACGCAACACCGCAGCCCGGCACCAACACACCACCGACACCTCCCGCCCCCGAGGCAGGAAAAAAGTATCATCAGACAAAAAAACGCCCGGATAAACACCACAACTCATACCAGCCCAATCTAACGCACGGGAAAGTTCATGTCAACTCTGTTCTCCGCATACGGGAAATCCGGAGCCATCTCTGTCTTCCCCCTGCACTCCCTGCCCCCTCTCCACGCCCCCCCCCAAAACACCCCTTCCGCTCACGGGGATACCAGCGCCAAAACGGGCGGCAACGCTGGACCGGGACAAGCTCCGAAGGGCAACGCGGAGGGAGGATTTGATACCCCTCAGCCATCTCAAAAAGAGCGTTCCCTGCGTCGACCGCAGCAAACAACCACCCAGCCCGGACGCCTCCCGGCAGACAACGTGGCTCCCTGCAACGGAGATATGTCAGGGGGCTCCATGTAAACGCTGACGGTAACAGATGAACTGCCGGGTCGAATACAAAACAGAGCGATAGGACACAGGGGGTAATATGCCACCTGTCAGGCACTGCGCCACATCCTCAGAGAAGAGCCACTGCGGGTACGCTCCATCAACATGGATAACAAACCGCGCCATCCACTTCTTCTGCCCTGCATACCGCCGGACAACAATCCCCTGCCGCCCCGTCCGGCAAAAGAGGAAGAAGGCTCCCGAGGCGAGTTAAGCGACTGCCTCATGGCTCGCGGATGGATTCATCAAGAGCCTTGATGAAGGGATTGAGCAGGTAGGAAATGACCCGTCTTTCCCCCACCTTGATTTCCGCGCGCAGTTTCATTCCTGCACTCCGCCAGAGTTCCTCAGGCACGCCTTTCAGTTGTCCGCTGAGGGAGAGACGGGCGCGAAACTGCGGCATACGTCCGCCCGTGGCTATGGCAGAGGAATCCGGCTGTTCCTGGGCATTCGCATGGGATTCATACGTGTCCGCTGAGATACTTTCGATGGTGCCTTCCAGCGTTCCATACTGCTGGAAGGGGAAAGCATCCAGTTTGATGCGGGCGCGATCACCCCGCCTCAGATGCCCGATGTCCTGCGCCAAAATGTCCACCTGAGCTTCCAGCCCGCTATCCAACGGCACCAGGGTAATCATGGCTTCCGCCTCCCGCACGGCAGAGCCTTCCTGATAGGGAGCTATTTCATGCACCATACTCCGGCAGGGTGCCTGGAGGCGTTCCTGTTGCGCCAACCACGCCGTCTGGCGGATTTTTTCTTCCAGTTCACTCAGTTTCAGTTCGACTTCGGCCAGTTCACCGGCGATATCCTTGCGCCACTCTTCCTCAAACACCTGCGCTTCCGCACGGGCTGATTTCTCCAGTTGCTGATTCTCCACCAGACTGGCACGCTGGCCCTCTATTTCGATTTCGTTTCCCATGCGCTGCATTTGCACCTGGCAGACGTCGATGCGGGCGGTTGCCCCCTGTCTCTGCAGCGCGGCGTATATTTCTTCAATCTGGCGCATGGGCTGCATCAGCTCGGCATACTTGTCCAGCGAGGACTGAACGGAGGCGGCTATGGCCTGATAGCGTGTGATATTTTCAGCAAAGGAGCGCATTTTCTGCCTGTGGTAGGCTTGCCGGGTTTGCCAGATTCTCTGTTGTGTCCTGCCGGATTCTCTGGCGGCCAGTTCCGGCGGCAGGCTGAAGGAATCGGCTTCCTGCTGCTCCGCTCTCAGACGCAGAGCGTGGCACAGCCAGATATCGCGCTGCTGTTGCAGGGTGGCGAGTTCAGCCGCATTAACGGTCGGATCCAGCGTGATGAGAGTCTGCCCGGCTTCCACAATCTGACCGACGTGCACCTCGACGCTCCTGACAACGGTGCGCTCCAGCGGTTTGAGGGTGATGTTGGGGCGGGTGGTGGTAAGCCGACCTTCAGCCGCAACAACTTTGTCGACTTTTGCCAGACAAGCCCACGTCACCAAAGCCACCAGCAGAAGGATGAGGACGGCCAGGACACAGTGAGCCGACAGAGGGCAGCGCCTTGTTTCCAGCCAGATGGCTTCCGGTTCGCAGGCGGCTATGTCCGCTTCTGTCAGTTCCCGTTTTTTATTTTTGCTGCTCATGCGTCTTCCTCCGTTCCCATTTGTTGCTGCCAGAAGCTGGCGTAGAGTCCCTGACGGGCTATCAATTGCCGATGGGTGCCATGTTCCAGAATGCTTCCCTGCTCCAGGACGATGATGTCATCCGCACGGCACAGGATGGAAAGACGGTGCGAGATGATGAAGACCGTGCGGTCACGCGCGATTTGTTTGAGGTGACGGCGGATGAGCGTTTCGCTTTCCGGATCCAGAGCGCTGGTGGCTTCATCAAAGATGAGGATACGCGGATTAGGCAACAGCGCGCGGGCGATGGCGAGACGTTGCCTTTGCCCGCCGGAAAGATTGCTGGCGTTTTCTTCCAGCATCGAGTCATAGCCCCGAGGCAGTTTTTGGATGAATTCTTCTGCACCGGCGATGCGGGCAGCGTAGATGACTTCTTCCATGGTTGCATCTTTTTTGGTGAGGGTGAGATTCTCCCGGATGGTGCCATGAAAGAAATAGTTGTCCTGCAGGACAACTCCGATGTGGGAGCGCAGATGGGCGCGGTCGATTTCGCGAATGTCGATGCCATCATATTTGATGACTCCCTGTTGCAGGGGGTAAAGTCCCTGCATCAGTTTCGTGACGGTCGTTTTGCCGGAGCCGCTGCGCCCGACGAGGCCGACGGTGGTGCCGGGGAGGATTCGGTAGTTGAAGTCCCGGATGGCGGGAGGGGCATCCGGGAGATATTGGAACCGGATATTTTCAAAGGAAATTTCCCCCCTCAGGGGCTGGCGGATGCCTCCGCCGACCTGTTCTTCCCGGGCATTCATGACAACACCAAGCATGCGGACGGAAAGGGAGGTTTGCTGGTACTCATGGACGAGGCCAACGATGCGAACGAGGGGGCCGGTGACGCGTCCGGCAAGCATGTTGAAGGCGATGAGAGCGCCCACGCTGATTTCAGCGTCAAAGACGGCCAGGGCGCCTACCCAGATGATGCATACCCCCATCAGCCTCTCCAGCCAGTTGCTGAGGGTGCGGGCGGTCATCGAGATTTTCGCGACGTTGAAATAGCGGGTGATGGCGTAGGCGGCGGTGTCGTTCCACTTGCGCTGCAGGACGGGTTCCAGCGCCAGAGATTTGACAGTGCGCACGCCGTGAATGGTCTCGACCAGCATGCCCTGTCGTCTCCCCTCGGCCAGGTAGAGTTCTTCCAAACGTCTTTGGAAGGGTTTGATGAGGGCTGCTATGACTCCGGCCATCAGGAGGGTGAAGAGCAGGACGACGGCCGTCAGTTTCACGCTGTACCAGAAGAGAATCGGCAAAAAGACAATCAGAGAGATGAGTTCCAGCAGGCTGAAGAAGAGACTGCCGGAAAGGAATTGCCGGATTTTTTCTGTCTGCTGCATGTGTTTGATGAGAACGCCGCTGGAGATGCGTTCGTAGAAATCCACCGGGAGACTGAGCAGCTTGCGGAAGGTTTTGGTGGCCAGCCGGATGTCGATTCGATTCGTCGCGAAGATGAGCAGGTAATTTTGCAGGTACTCCAGCAGGGCATTGAAGATAAGCGCCATGCACACGGCTACACCCAGCACGGTCAGCGTGGTGTAGCTTTGGTGCACGAGGACCTGATCCACGACGAGCTGGAAGAACAGAGGCGTCACCAGGCCGATGGCACTGATGGTGAGCACCGCCAGAGCGACTTCCCCCAGCAGACGGCGCTGGCGCGCAAACTCGGGGATGAACCAGCGCAGGCCGAATGGCTGTTTTTCGTCCAGCAGAGAGAAGGTGCGCTTGAAGAGGATGAGCTCTCCCGTGTATCGACGTTCATATTCCTGCCGGGTAATCCATTCGATTTTCGGAGCCTTCCCCTCCGGCGGAGCAGGGTTCCACACGCCCAGCGTTGTCGTCGCGTTTTCCTCCGTTCCGTTCGCCTCCTCTTCCCTCATGCCGCAGAGCACCACACCACCGCCCTCATGCGTCAGAGCCATGCAGGGATACAGATGATCGCGCTCTTCCAGTTTCTGCCAGCTCATGTGACCACGGCGGGCATGCAGCCCCAGATCCTCCGCCATTTTGAGCAGCAAATCCCGGCTCGGCTCCTCACCTATGGCATATTCATGCAGCAGACGCCGCACGTCCGCATCGATATTGTGGTGGCGGCTGATGCTTGCCAGGCAATACACAAGGGTGTGTCGACCATCCGCGGCATAGTGCTGGTTCGTGAATCCGCGCAGATAAACAGCTCGTCCCCCCCAGGCGCGTTCCAACGCTTCCCGAAGCAGGAAAAGCACTTTACCGGCTTCCTCGCACAGGGGATCAAACACGGCGAAGTGTCCATCCTCCCCTTCCGCCCCGCGCCGGTAGCCCAGAAAGATGACCCAGTTACCGTTGCGCAACGGCAGGAGAACCGGGGAGCCGAAATGCGTGGACAATTCGCCGCTCTGCACGTTCTCCTTCAGCTCGGGGCCCAGGCGCATTCCCTCCAGCACTTCCATCATGCGCCCCTCCCCATCCGGAGGCGCGCCACCCAGCAAGGCGTCGATATTGCCGACGCCGGGTGCCAGTTTGGCCAGTTCCTCCAGGCAGGCGCGAGCCGTGGCCTGTTGCGTCGTCTGCTCCGGCGCCGCTTCCCCTTTGCGCCTCTCCTGCTCATTCGAACGGAGCGGGGTATCTTCTGTTCCTTCCTCTTCCATCATTCAAAGTTCGGTGAACCTGCTGCGGGTTGGGGCTTCTGAGCCGGGCGGGCGTTCTCCTGCGGAGTACGCGTGATGATTCCCTGAGCTTCCAGTTGGCCGACAAAGCGTTTCATGGCCTCGTACGCCCGCAGGAAGCCACCCGCAGGCAGTACCAGTTGACGCGTCACTTCCCGCTCGGGCGTAGCAGCCCCTCCGCCCTCCGTTCCCGGCGCGGCGTCGGATTTCCCGGTGTAGTTATACCAGTCCAGCCTCACCATGCCCTCCATCATGGTGATATGCTCCAGACCGTCAGCGTATTCGTATCGTTTCATTTTCTTTATCGGCTGGCCAGGGCGTAACGCGTCCTGTTGCGTTCCTTCCCTTCATGTTCCAGTTCCAGAGCATAGCCGGTATTATATCGCCCGGCTCCGTTGTCATACGATTCAACGGCCACAAAATAAGTACCGCTGGTCAACGAAAGCGTGTGATCAACCAGCCCTGTTGCCGCCTTCACAGAGCGCGAGCAAATCTGCCGGGTCTCTCCCTCCGCCGTTTCGGCATACACCTTAATCTTGGCGGCGCTTTCCAGGCCGGAGAGATTCAGCGTCAGACGCCCGGCTTCGGCCAGTTCCAAACGGTAGTAGTCCACCGCATCGCCAACGCCCACCCAACCGGTGAGAGGCTGTGCGCCCTCATCCAGTCGTGTCGCGGTCTGAATGCTGTTGTTGTCCGTCATCTGCGTTCCCGCTTCGGGCACGTCGGCCTTAATGCTCAGGCTGTATTCGCCATTGTAGCGACCCAAGCCCTTGTCATAGGCAGAGACGCGGATGTAGCAGTCCTGCCCCTCTTTGAGCCTGATGCCCGCCAGAGCCGTCGTTGCGGATCCGGGGGCGACAGCCAGGCTGTATTCGCTGCGGAAGGCGCCGCTCTCATCCAGCATGCCGACACTCAGGCACACGGGCGTGCCCAGCGGGGTATCTCCCGTCAGACCGACGACATAACTGCCCGTTCCTTTGGCAGTGAAGGTATAGAAGTCGTGCGCATCATCAAAGCCTACCCAGTCGCGAACAAGGGTGATGTTGTGACTCTCACCCCCCGCCGGGTCGGACATGATGATTCCCCGGGCGACATCAGGTGCATCATCCGCCACATTCGCCACGCCGGTACGGAACGAGTCGCCTTCAACCCATTCGCCGACATTTCCGGCACCATCCACAGCGGCAACGCGCCAATAATACGTCGTATTCTCGGCCAGCGTATAGAAGGCAGCTCCCGGGCTGCTGACCCGCATCCGCTGCACCTCTTCTCCGCTAAAGTCCTCGCTCGTGCCGTACTCCACCAGATACGAAGCAATGCCGGAAGCATCCCGTGCGGCCTCCCACGACAGCTGAGCCGCCGTGCCATGGGCCACCACGGTCAACCCCTCAGCCGGCATATCCGGGGCGAGCACATCCAGGGCTCCCTCTGCGACATCGGACCAGCTGGAGATATTGCCCGCAGTATCGGTAGCTTTGACACGCCAGTAGATCCGCCCGGTGGTGGCATCTATCGGCAGCTCAAAGGCGGTGTCGGTGATGCCGGATACGCTCTGCGCTTCCCTGAAATCGGCGTTGAACGCGTATTCCAGTTCGTAGGTAACAGCATTCTCATCCCAGGCAGCCGTCCACGAGAAGCGAACACGCCCGTTCCTCACCTCAGTTGTCAGGTTACCCACGGCATCCGGGGCGGTGGCATCGGTGTTGAATGTTCCTTCCGCCTGCCCCGCATTACCGGCTCCGTCCGCAGCCTCCACCCGATAGCTGTGCTCCCCGTCCTCCACCTCCACAACCCAGCTTGTGGCACCTCTGACATCGTACTGCACGCCGTCAACGGTCAGTGTGTAAATGGCGGGTTCGCTCGAATGCCAGCGCAGGGTGACCTTCATCCGTCCGTCGCCCGATTTCTCGGCCAGCGGTGTCTCCAGGGTCACCGTCGGGGCGACGATATCCTTGCCGGTAAATGCCTTCAGATAAGTGCAGGTTCCGAGCACATAACCCGTCAGCCGCTCACTGCCACCCCCAATGCGGTAGTAACCGGCCGCCTCATCATAGCTCACCTGCAAGGTGGTAAGCCGGGTTGCGCCATCATCGGAATCAGTGACGTACAATTCCGAGAGCCGCCCTGTGGCACTGTCCTCGGCAAATCCCCAAAGGGTCAGCGAATGACCTCCGGACAGGGTTCCGCCGCTGTTAACGCTGCGGAAAAGCCCGAGCGTCAGCATGCCCCCGGCAACATAGATGTCATTCCATGCCGCAGCCAGAGTCGCGGCATCCTGACCTGCCAGCGATACCTGAGCCGTTGAGTCGGCGATAGTCGCGCCAGTATAGAACTGCCCGTAGTAGGCACCGCCGCCCGGTTCTCCGATGTAATGCTCCTGATGATAGGCCGTGAAGCTGGCCGAGTCCGCTTCACCGGAAAGCCACCAGATGAAGCCGTAGACATCGGCTCCCGAGCTGTTCTGCCAGCTTGATGTCATGGTAGCATAAATGTCAGTCGCTTCCCGGGGAATATCAGCGCCGGGATGGCCGCTGACGCTGTTGGCCTGCCACCAGGCGAGGGTGTTGGATGCCGCCGCTGCCCAGCAAAGCTGGCTGTCTCCCTCTCCGCTCTTGTTGACATCGTACCACCCGCCGGTTACCTGGCCGCCGGCGCTGAAGGTCAGCCCATTGGCCCAATGCTTCACAACATCCGGCGCCGTTCCGCCAACGGTAAAACTCTGTTCCGGCGTCCAGGCGGAGGCGTTGCCCGCCCCATCAACCGCACGCAACTGCCAGGTGTAATCAGCAGCGTCCAGGGCGGTCAGTTCGAGCGTCGTTTCAGCAGTGGTGACGGTGCGCCACGTGCCGTCCGCACCGGCTTTGTAGCGCAGCTCATAGCTCACGCCGGACGCATCGCTCACCTGCGCCCAGCTCAATGCCACTCCCTGCTCACCAACGACGGATTGCGGGGTCGATGGCACCTCCGGCGAGACGGTGTCGACAGCAGCCGCCACAGCCGCGCTCCAGGAACCGGCGTGCCCCTGGTTCAGGGCGCGCACCTGCACGCTGTATGCTCCATCCGCAAGATCCGGCAGAACCAGCGACGTTTCCGAGCCTGCCTGAACCGTCGTTTCCGTGCCATCAGCCAGCCGATAGCGTATCTCATAGGTAATCTGCTCGCCATCCACGGCATCCCAGCTCAGCGACAGCGAGCTTCCGTTCTGCGTCCACGCAAGATTTGTCGGCGCGTCCGGCAGCGGAATGGCACCGGCAAAGGCTTCTCCCAGCAAAAGGGTATTGTCAGTGCCGTAGAAGGTCAGAACCTTCCCATCACTTTGCCCCACAGCCAAATCAAGAACGCCGTCCCCGTTGAGGTCGGCCGCCGCGATTCGGGCACGGCTGGTGGCTTCGCTGAGATCCAGATCGACGTCCCCAACGCGGATGCTCACCGCCCGGGCAAAGAGCGGCTCCGTCGCGCTTCCTTCGTTGCGGTAGAACAAAACGGTTCCGCTCGAGGTTCCCACCAGCAGATCCATCCGTCCGTCGTGATCCGCATCCCCGGCGGCGATGGATGCCCGGCTGCCCACGTCAATGAGCCCGGCGCTGTCATGCAGATACCGCCCGCCATCCAGCGACAAGCCTTTATCCACCGTGTTGAGGTAGAGCGCAAGGCGTCCATCCCCGGCACCGATGAGCAGATCCGTGCGTCCGTCTCCATTGAAGTCAGCAAACTCCAACGCGGCGCGTTCGCCGACGGAAACGGTCGACTCCTTGCCGCCGCTTGTGCAAGTGAGCAATCCGGCATCGACCCAGTGCCCGTCTTCTGTCGGGGTGTAAACGCGCACGGAGCCATCGGCCAGGCCGATGAACATCGCCTCTTCCCCTTCCCCGTAAAGGTCGGCAAAGCGCACAATCGCGCCCTGGCAACCGATGGCGGGCACCGTCAAAGGCGTGTCATCCCCCGTCGTCAGATAACGGAAGGTGCTGAACGCAGCCGCCTCGGCGGTACCTTCATTGAGGTAGAGACGCACCTTGCCCTGGCTGCCATCCACTTCACCTACCAGCAGGTCAACCAACCCGTCGCCATTGTAGTCGTAGAAAGTGGGGGCGGCATATTCGCTTCCCCGGACGTTCTCTTGCGTGACGGGAACGAAGGACGGGGCGGCCGAGGGCATCGCCGCACCCGCAGCGTCCTGCACCAGTTCCGGATGCAGGCGAATGCTGAGTTTCTGCCCGTCTGCAATCCCCTGCGCCGCGCCGTTCCAAATCAGCTTGTGGGTGTCCTCGTCATACGTGAAACTCCCTTGCTCCAAATCCAGCACCGTATCCCCGACGGTCACCATGAGGGCGGCAGCCCAGTCGGCGCATGTAGCGGTTTCGTTGAAGCTGATTTCCAGTTCCAGCGTCTCTCCGGCGCGGGCGGCGCTCACCCCCGTGACGGCCAGCGTCGGCGCGGTGTAGGCGGTTTCTATTGTCGATTCGGAAGCAACGGATTCCTCAAGACTTTCGGCATTGCCTGCGTGGTCGATACCCTGAGCAAAGAAGTGACAGGTATGCTTGCCCTCCGCCACGGTGTAGAGGGCGCTCGTGGCGGTGATATTCTTCTGCCACAGTTCCCAATCTCCCCCATCGACCGAAACAAAGACATTGTAGCACGCGATGCCGGAGCCGACGTCTTCTCCGCCCCAGGCGACGCGCAGGTAGCGCGCGCTGTGGCTCTCTACCGTTTCCACAACGGCTTCCGGCGCCTCGTTGTCGAGGGTATAAGTCAGCGTCGGGGTGAGTATCGGGTCGTTGTAGTCGAAGATGATGTCTGCCTGCGCCTTGATGGTGGTTCCGCTGGTTGCGGTCGCCTGCGGGGTGACATAGTAATACACATAGCCCTCGCCCTCCGGGGAGTTGTAATTGGGAGCCAGCAAGCCCTTGAAGGGATCGCTCACCACCATCATCGTCTCCGGGTCGATGGCGACGAATTCCCATGTTACCCGGCCTGTATCGGCATCGAAGAAGGCATTGACATCGACCAGCACGCCGAGGGACGCCGTCCAGTCCAGCCTTGCCCGATAGCTCTGCACATCATCTTCCACTTCGATGTATTGCCCGGCAATCATCATGTCGCCCAGACGGAAGGTGCTGTAATCATACGCCGCATCGATCTGCTGCGTGATGGTCACCATCGCCGCATGCGCAATATTTTCCTCCGCCATGTTCTCGCACTCAATCTGGAACTGCATTTCCTGCCCGGACACCCAGTTCTTTTCCCCGTATCCTGTCGGCCCATAAATGTCATTCGGATCGTAGGATTGGAAATTCTCGTGCGGAAGTTCATCGGCCGGCTCATCCTCAGAAACACAATTCAACAATTCCTTCAAGATACTTTGAAGTTCCTTTCTCCATTCATTCATGGACGAAACCTCTGTACTGTGAGCGCCCGCGCCAGTCTGCAAGACAGATACCGAATTGGTATCCAAGGCCACCCATTCATCATCCCGGATGCAGAAGTCCAGCGAACGATCTGTATAAGACCCACTGTTGTCTTCCACCGCCTCATTCACCGTTAATGTGATACCATTTGAATCCTGCTGGAAAAGGCAGCCAGACAAAATCCCCGATGATTCATACACCAACGTAGGAATACACCAGGCATCCCCATCCAAATAAGCCGTATAGAGCTGGTAATTGCCCGTAGCCACCGTAATCCACGTCATGTACGTATCTGTCCGGTAAGTCACCAGATCTACAGCCTGTACCCCTGTAGATAAATCAACAACATCATAACCAGAAGTATATGCATAACCCGTTGCAGAACGGCTGGCCCGGGCCTTGCCTGCGGTATTAGACTGTCGACCAATCAATCCTCTGTTGATTTGCCCACCCTCAAAGTTTTCCTGGTTAATCAGATAATAGAGTCCTGTTTTCTCGTCTACCATCGAACTCTCCAGGACCGTTTGCCGCTTCTTTTCATTGACATAATTCTCGTACTCTGTCATCGACATTTGCGCATTGCCAGAAACATCCCCCGCTGTGAAACCAAAGGAAGCTGTAACCACATTCCCGGAATAACACATAGTGGAAGCAGAATCTTCAATGATGGCGTCAGGATTGTCGTAAAGTTTTCCATAGACGCTGACATCATCTTTCTCCGCCCTGAAAAGATATTGCCCGTCTTTGTTATAAGCTGATATCGTAGAACCATCAAATGTCAGCACTGAAACCCCTGATTGAGAATCCGTATTCGTAACAGTAACGACAGTTTGCTCCTGGTCTGAATCGCGAACCACCGTGAAAGAGGCTTCTCCTTCCAAGATATCCATAATAGATCCATGGTATTCGCAATGCCTCCCAAACAGCGAGGGAGAAACAATATCCAGAGTCCCACTGAGAGAGAAGTTAGTAGTCTTCAAATCAAACGAACGGAAATCTACAGTAAATGACCAATCAGCCGTGCCCGTAAACTTGATTTGAGGCCGGGTGTCTCCTGCTTTGCAAGATTCTGCACCAATAAAGACAGAAACAGTCAAATCGACGGGCACGACACTCATTCGATCCGAATCCCATGAGATTGTCGTCGTTAACTGATAACCGGCAAGTAATCGCCAATCAAAAGCCGTCCTCAGGAAACGATCAAGCCCTTTTAGCCCGGAAGCGACCACCCTCGTCACAGGATGAGGGATGGCACCTACCAAAGAAATCAGCCCCGCTTTATTCAACACATCAACTGTAAATGAGCCATTTATATTAGATGTTGTATCCGGCCGTCCCTGGTTACATTCGATTATCGTGCTCCCACCAACATTCAATGTAAGGGTCGTATACGCCGTGTCCCTTCCAGCTAAACCTACCATACGGTACGTAGCCATACCGTCGAAATGAGCAGCTCCTATGGCCTCCTCCGGTTGGGAGATGTCCACAGATATTTCCCCTGAAAATTTTCCCCAACCCAACCCGAAGAACTTGTTTAACAATTTATTCTTCGGACTGTATGTATACTTGAGGCTGGCTCCTGTTTCCTCAACAAAAGCATCATCTGAAGGAAGGCTGCTCCATTCTGTATTTCCTCCAGCCTGGAGCTTGATAAACGATGGCGCATGCCCCACAGCATTTTTTTCGTAAAGGACGCAATTCACGTACCCATCGTTGGCTTGAAGCAACTTAAAACTTCCCTGAGCTAATTCACAATCGTCCACATACGAGACTTGGGAATATTGCAGACCTTCCCCATCGATACGAACCTTCTGGTATGCCAATCTGTAGCCGTCATCCGTCTGCTCTGTCCATGCAAGAATCATGCATTGCATCGCATCAGACCAGCACATATCCGCGTAAGACTCATACTCAGCTCCCAAGACAACATCCACCCATATATCCCGAACCTTGTAACTAAAGACCACATCTCCATCATACCGCCACAGTTTATAAAGGTTTCCGTCCACATCCCGGTATGTTGAAAGGGTGCTTTCCGAATGATTTTCCTGCCAGTCATAATCGAACGCAAAGCCATCGACAACCGCATCGGAAGAGCCGTCGATTGAAACCATCGGATTCTCCATATCCTCAAGGCCATCCCGATCATTATCCCAGTTGAGACTACTGCTCAGCTCGTAAATCCCCCCCTTGAGCAAGCCGTCATAACGGTATGACCCATCCGCATTGGTTGTTGTACTTCCCAGGAAAACCTTTTCCCCATTTTGGATTTCATAAACATAAATTGTTTCCCCCGCCAGCGCAGAACCATTCACACTATCTCTCAACACACCGGATACCATGTAGCTGGGCACGTACTCCGGATGATTTTTCATGACGGCACCGGTCAAATCCGCAAGCGAGCTGAATGATTCCTGATCGTTTGCCAGAACCACCTCCTTCATGCCATTGACAAAGGAGACGAAATCGCCCACCGTGTTACCTATACGGGGCTGCATGTTGTCCCACCAGGCATTCCATTCGGCATCCGTCGTGTCGGCAGGGCGCAACGCGCTTTCAAAGTCCGCCCACTGTCCGGCGGTGATTTCCCGTTGGTCAGAAGGATCCAGAACGTAGGCTTGAATTGCTCCCGTCCCTGAGCGATAATGCTTGACATAGACGCCCAACTTGCTCTTCTCTCCTGCAACCAATGTTCCGGGGGTTAATTCATCCGCGCCGCCCATGAGAAGGAGCGCTGAACGGTCTCTACTCTTCGCGTCCTGATAATCATAGTACAGGGCAAAATCTTCCGCCGTGTCTGTAATTAGGACAAGTGCGCTATCAATATCATAACTCGCTTCATTGGAGATGGTAACATTAGTCTTCCATGTCCACCCCGTACGCGAAACATAGCTGTAGCCGTTCATTCTATCCAGGAATGACACCTTGACAGTATCCGCATAAGTTGCCACATGCAGGGGAGTACCAAGCACCGCTTGCTCACCCGCCGCATTTTCCGCATAAAGAGTCAGGGAAGCCCCGGACTCCAGCCCCTCCGGCAACTGGAAGGACACCGTTGCGGTGGTCATGTCGACAATATGGAGATTCTGCGCCGCGTAGCGGTTGCCAACGTCATCCATCAGATAAACAACCATGCCCTCAGCAAAATGAATCCCATATAGAGTCAGCGTGGAAACCTTCCCGGAAGACAACGATGTGTTGGACGCAGCCAGCAGGCCAAAACTCCCCTTCAGCAAGTTTGTCGTATAGGAACCTGCTTTGCCGGGCAGCACGGCCACACGGTAGTTTTCTCCGGCATGAACTGGAATATAGGCCATTTTCTGACCCATGATGGAGTATACCTGAGCCAAATTGTTGGAAGCATCCGGCAATTGCTCTCCGGCGCTCACAAACACCTTGGCATTGACTGAATCCACCGCAAATATCATCGTGCCGTCCTCCGTAGCCGTAAAGGAATAATGCAGCGACTCATTAGCCGAGGAAAGGCTTTCCGTGTGTTGGCCGAGTGGTTGGGCAATGGTCTGAATTTCCAAGGTTCCCCCTGTTGCCGTGATATTGTTGCTTTCATCGATTTCGCTCAACGTGCCTGACACATCCGTCTTAACAAAGACATAATACGTGCCGGGAATCAACCCGCTGATCAGACCCTTGACGCTGGCCGTATAAGAATCTCCGGCTGCCAGGTTTTCCCGGGTACGTGTCACACGACCAAACACAGACGCCTGAGATTCATTCCATTCCTGAGAACGGCAGATGTAAATCGTATCCGTCCACGTGCCGGAAGCCACGCCGTCCCCGGTGTTGGTGACGGTGTAAGAAATCGTCGTGTAACGGCCTATTCGATTATCGGAACTCTCAGCCGGAGCTAGGATCTGCAAATCCGGGGAGGAAACATAGACATCATGGGTATACAGTCCGCCCATGGAAATTCCATCGACACTCTCGACAGTGCTATCCACCGTCACGGTATAAGTGCCTTGCTGCGTCGCCGTTTCAAAATAGGCGCGCCAGAAGATGTTGCCTTTGACCCCGGCTTGAAGGATGCGGGACACGGCCAATTCTTCCCCGAATTCGTTATAGATGTGGAACGAGTCTTTGGAAATGGTCGCCGGGTCCATCATCTGGTCGAAGAACACATCCACGTAGCTGAAATGATCCGTCACGGTGCTGTTCGTGCGGAACAGGATCACTTTTGGCTCGGAAATGGCCAGGCAATGATAGACCACATCGCCATGCGAAGCCTCGGGAGTGAACGAATGTCCGGCGGTGTCCTTGATTCCCTCTGTCGCGACAACCCTGTATTGTCCGACTGCAAGGGGATCGATTTCAAGCGTGACTGTTTTGCCCTCGACCGCATACGATTTGACCGCCACTTGGTTCCCGTTGGCATCCAACAGTTTGAGGGTCATCGCATTCACCGTGTCGGCATCCACGGCATGGTTGAACGTTAATACCAATTTTGTCGCCGTATGAGTGATGCGCTGCCGGGAATACATACCGGCGTCGAATGAGAAATCCTGCGATTGCGGAGTTTCCAAAATAGAGGTAATGAGCACCCGCTCCTCTGAGTAATTGCCAATCTTGGCGATAATCTCATCCATATTGGTGGTGCCCCAGTAGTTGCCGGAAAGATCAACAACGCCGCCGCTCGAAAGATCTGTCAGCGAAACGCGCGTTTGGGAGAAATCATTGCCCGTAATGTTCAGCTCGCCCACAGCCAGGGAAAGGTTCAAGGTCGTGATGCCCGAGGTGTTGCTGATTGTGGCCGTAGAACCTTGTCGTATCGTGACAGAAGAGCTCATCGTGCAATCTGTCATTTCCAGCTTGCCATAGTTATCCACATAGCTCTTCAAGTTGCAGTTGCGGAGAGTGAGCGTGCCTGAGGCATTGGCTGTCACCCCCAAATCGAAATTTGTTCCATCCGCTTCCAGTAAGCCGCCATTATGAACGTATGTGTCGCATCTGGCGTAAACGTTCGTCAGATTCACCGAACCGTAAACATAAAAGCCATCCACCCACATGTCCCCTCCTCTCATTTCCAGCGTGCCGCCCGATTCCACATTGACGCTTCCACGCAGGTAATTGTCAGCGAAGCGGATACTTGAGTTTTCCAGCTTCACCGCGCCTCCCTTGCGGACGGTCACATAGCCGTAGCCTTCATTGGCAAGTACATTAGTCTTTTCCACATTTGTGGCGCTGAACACTCCATCAATATAGAGATATTGGTCGTTCATGTCCCACGACACGCCTTCTTCCAAGGTCACGCTCTTCCCGGCGGCTACAGTGGTACTCCCCGACAAGCGGTAACCTCCTGACAGGCTCTCCGGCAATGCGGCAAAAGTGCTGTCGTTGAGCGTCCCCGTGATGTTCACTCCCGCGCTCTCTGCCGTGGTAGTTCCGATAAAGCCCCACAGGTCACCCGTGTTCCCCGTGAAGTTGGAAAGGACAAACACCGTGTTGCCGCTGAACGTATTGTCGCTTCCCGACAAGTTCGAACTGTCCGATACCTGAATGTAGGAATGATAGGTGCTACCCTCGGACGTCAGGTTCCCCACAGCGTTGATCATATAGCTCCTGACTTCCGTTCCCTTCAAAACCGCTTCTCCCCCGGCCCCTATAGAGATGCCACTTCTTTTTGCATACAGGCTGCCTCCGTCCATTTCCAGCTTTCCGCCTGACGCAACGTAGACATTTCCATGATTGGCAAGGTTGATATTGGCATTGCCCAGGCTCAACAGGCCTCCGTTTTGAATCCTTATATAGTTATAATCACTGACTGTCAACGCTTCCGCTTCAGCCTCCCAGTCTGCCTGCAAGATACCACTGACATACAAATCGTTGCCATTCATGTTCCACGACACCCCTTCTTCCAGCGTCACGCTCTTCCCTGCGACTACACTGGTACTCTTCGACAAGCGGTAGCCTCCTGTCAGACTCTCCGGCAATGCGGCAAATGTGCTGTCGTTGAGCGGCCCCTCGATGTTCACTCCCGCTCTCTCTGCCGTGGCAGCTCCGATAAAGCCCCACATGTCACCCGTGTTCCCCGTGAAGTTGGAAAGAACAAACACCGTATTGTCGGTGAACGTGTTGCCGCTTCCCGACAAGTTCGAGCTGTTCGACACCTGAATATAGGAGTTATAGGTGCTACCCTCGGACATCAGGTTCCCCACAGCACAGACACGGCTCCCGACTTCCGTTCCCTTCAAGGACGCTTCTCCTCCGGCTGCTATAGAGGTGCCATTTCCTTTTACATACAACCTTCCTCCCTCCATCTCCAACCTGCCGCCGGACTCAATTATTACGTTTACCCCCGCCCCTCCGGCAATATTGATACTGGCATTACCCAGACTCAACACACCCCCGTTTTCGATGTCTACTTTGTAGTAATTCCCGACTCTGCTCGTCAACGCTTCCGCTTCGGTCTCCCAGTCCGCCTGCAAGATGCCATTGACAAACAGAGAGTAGCCGCTCATATCCCACGACACCCCTTCTTCCAGCGTCACGCTCTTCCCGGAAGCTACAAAGGTATGCCCCGACAAGCGGTAGCCTCCTGTCAGACTCTCCGGCAATGCGGCAAAAGTGCTGTCGTTGAGCGTCCCCGTGATGTTCACTCCCGCGCTCTCTGCCGTGGTAGTTCCGATAAAGCCCCACAGGTCACCCGTGTTCCCCGTGAAGTTGGAAAGGACAAACACCGTGTTGCCGCTGAACGTATTGTCGCTTCCCGACAAGTTCGAACTGTCCGATACCTGAATGTAGGAATGATAGGTGCTACCCTCGGACGTCAGGTTCCCCACAGCGTTGATCATATAGCTCCTGACTTCCGTTCCCTTCAAAACCGCTTCTCCCCCGGCCCCTATAGAGATGCCACTTCTTTTTGCATACAGGCTGCCTCCGTCCATTTCCAGCTTTCCGCCTGACGCAACGTAGACATTTCCATGATTGGCAAGGTTGATATTGGCATTGCCCAGGCTCAACAGGCCTCCGTTTTGAATCCTTATATAGTTATAATCACTGACTGTCAACGCTTCCGCTTCAGCCTCCCAGTCTGCCTGCAAGATACCACTGACATACAAATCGTTGCCATTCATGTTCCACGACACCCCTTCTTCCAGCGTCACGCTCTTCCCTGCGACTACACTGGTACTCTTCGACAAGCGGTAGCCTCCTGTCAGACTCTCCGGCAATGCGGCAAATGTGCTGTCGTTGAGCGGCCCCTCGATGTTCACTCCCGCTCTCTCTGCCGTGGCAGCTCCGATAAAGCCCCACATGTCACCCGTGTTCCCCGTGAAGTTGGAAAGAACAAAGATAGTGTCGCCGGTGAACGTGTTGCCGCTTCCCGACAATTTCGAGCTGTCCGATACCTGAATGTAGGAATTATAGGTGCTACCCTCAGACATCAGGTTCCCCGCAGCGTTGACATAACTCCCGACTTCCGTTCCCTTCAAAGCCGCTTCTCCCCCGGCTGCTATAGAGGTGC
>X127_Alpine_Marmot__coassemble_114_pt1 | contig 16346 bp, 13 predicted proteins | sample X127_Alpine_Marmot__metabat2_high_PE_012 | metagenome-assembled genome bin X127_Alpine_Marmot
GGCCTCCCCCGCCCGACTTCCGCCCGAACGCCCCCGCCCGAACTCCCCCGCCCGAACTCCCCCGCCCGAACTCCCCTCCCGGACGCCCCGCCCGGACGCCCCTCCCGGACGCCCCTCCCGGACGCCCCTCCCGGACTACCCGCTCACCACGGCGCGCCGAAAAACGAGCCCTCGTTACAGCCCCCGGGCAGGAAGAGGAACAGGAAGATGAAGAAACGGCCGTTATCGGGAAGTTCGGGCTTTCTCTCGAGCCGCCTCCTCGGCCTTTCGGCGACGGAATAATTCATCCTGTTGTTTGAGTTCCAGCTCAGTGAAGCGAGAAGTATAATCACCGATGATGGTGCTGACGTTGAAGACCTCCGAAAGTAGGGCAGTCGGGTGGGTTGCCCAGTAAGCCGCTTCCTGGTATAATTCCTGATCCACGCTGGCCTTCCATGAGGCTTCTTCCACGGAGTTGACGGGAAAGGCCAGCAGTTCGTTCATTTTATCCAGCGGATTGCGGCGCCTGAGGGCGTCGAGTTCCTTATTAAGCTGACGGGACTCCTCGTGTAGGCGGTCTTCAAACTCATGCGTCGAGTTCACCCACTCGTTTCTGGAAGAACCGGGGTTTTTTCTGAGCATGTCCAGCGTCCGCTCTCCCCACTGATGCACCTCCTGTTGCCAGTATTTTTTTCGAGCCTGGATCTTGTCACAGAAAACCTTCATCTCCTGAATCCAGTCGTCCAGATGGCAGAATTCGCGCTCCCTTCGGAGGAGGTCTGCGCGGATGGCCTGCAACGACTCGGAGGTCGCGTTCGACGGAGCCCCCGATTCGACCCTCGGCGGGAGGGAGGCCGGGATGCTTTTTCCCCTCTCCTTCTCCGCCTCCGGAAGAAGGCTCCATGCCAGCAGGGCGCCCCCTGCCGCCAGCAACACGCCCCCTGCCGCCAGGAAGAGCCGTCGCCGGGACTTCCTTCCCGGCAGGAAGCCGCTGTGACGGAGCTCATCGAGCCACTGGTCGCAGCTCTGGCAGCGGTCGCCGGGGAGAACCGACAGGTTGAGAAGGATGGACTTTCGCAGGGCGCGCGGGCAGGAAGGCCACTTGACCCGCGGGCGCTTCTCCCCGGGGGTGTCTGCGGGCAACATCTCCGGCCTCTGCCCGGTGAGCAGCTCGTACCAGGTGGCGGCGAGGGAGTAGATATCCGTCCAGGGGCCTGCTTTCTCCGGGCTGAGAATCTGCTCCGGGGCAGCGTAGCCCGGGGAAAAGGCACCCATCGTCATACTCTGCGTGTGGTCGGAGCGTTGCAGAGCCGCGCCGAAATCGACCAGCACGGGCAGATCCTGCTCATCGAACAGAATGTTCTCCGGCTTGATGTCGCGATGGATAATCTGTTTGCCGTGGAGATATTGCAGCCCCTCCAGCAGGAGGCGGAGCCAGCGCAACGCCTGTTCGGCGGCGATGGGTTGCCCCTTCCTGCGGGCGTCGTTCATCTTCTCTCGCAGGGAACCTCCCGGGAGCCAGGGCATCGCGTAGAACAGACTGCCATGCGACTCGAACACCTCAAAAATCCGAACGATGCGCTCATGATTGAGAGAGGCCAGAAAGCGAGCCTCCTGCCTCATATCATCCATCGTCTTCTGGTAGGCACCCGCCAGCTGAGAGGAATGGGGGAGGATTTCCCCCGTGTCGGGATTGCGGCGACAGATGCCCGTCGGGAAGCACTCTTTGATGGCCACGTTGCGACCCAGAGCCATATCTCTGGCAACGTAGGTAAGGCCGAAGCCGCCCGCCGCCAAACCCCCGAGCAGCTTGTAATTCCCCAGCATCGTGCCGGGCGGAAGGTAGGGAACGGGGGGCTTCTGCCCCGCTGCGAACCCGAGGCTGACAGTGAAGGCGGCTGGGGAAAAATCAGTCATTGTCCGAAGCGCCCAGGCGCGGCACCTCCTGCGAGAGGAATTCCTCCAATGTCATGCCCCGGGCGAAGGCGCGACGCTCCAGCACGCGGCGCGTCTCCGTGTCAATTTTGAGCGTGAGAACCGTCTTTTCCTCCACCTCGACCCGACTGGGCAGGGTCAGCGGCACCTCCTTGATGAGGCTTCGGATGATGTGAGCCTTGGCATCCGGGATAGCTTTGCGAGCCATCCAGTTGCGCACGGTTGACTCCGTCACATAGCAGCGCTCGGCAAGCCATGCGTAACTGTAGTTGTTGGCTTTCAGCCACAACTTGATCTTCAACTTAAAGTCGTCCTGGTTTCGCTCCTCCACGTCGGCTCAGTGTATCATCAAAAGCCTGAGATGACAAGCCGGATTTTTGGGGGAGAAGAAGTGCCTTTCTTCTTTCGTGACGCAAGCCGGGTGAACGTCCTTGCAGGAAAGTTCCCCCGTCATGGGCGGGAAACGGGAGCAGGGAAGGAAACCCCGGGCAGGGAAGGGGAGCACGTGGCAGGGGAGAGCCTGGCGAGCCTCCGGAGAAGAGCCGCCCGGTGCAGGGGGCAGAGGCGGCGGAAGCCGGAGAGGTGCCCGGGGCAGAGGCTCCCGAGGTGAGAGGGCTTGGCGAGAGATGTCCGCAACAGGGGGGCTGAGGTGGAGGCAGGCGGGAGAAAGACGCCCGAAGCAGGGGGCGGAGCTGAGCGGGGAAAAAGTTTAGGGAGAAGCCACGGAAAGAGGCGCCCGGGGCGAGGAGGAGCATCGTAGAGAGATGCCCGGCATGCTCCGGGGAAGAGAGTCGCGTCCAAAAGCCCGGAGAAGGAGTCTCTTCGGCTCACGCGCCTCGCCGTGTGAAAATCACAAATCGGCTGGCGATATAGTTGAGGACAATCGCGATGAGATTGGAAATAGCCTTCCAGAGGGTGCCATTCCAGCCCAGCAGATCCACCGCGCCGTACATGATACCCAGATCCAGCAAGCCGGTGGAAATGCGGCAGATGTAGAAAGCCACCAGCTCCCTGAAAAAATATTTTCCCCGGAAGGATTTGCTTTCAAAGACATACAACTTGTTGGTGATGAAGGCAAAGAAGACAGCCAGAAACCAGGCGCAGACGGTGGAGGGGATGTTGGGCATCCCGGCCACCGTGTGGCACAGGTAGTAGGACAGAACATTGACAACCGTCGTGCATATACCGAAAAAGGCATAGGCCAGCAGGTGACGATACTTTCGGAAAATGTTCAGCAATCCTTGCATGTCAGTTCCTGGTCTGCCCGCAACAAAGCCGAGCGGATGACGGCATCCATGTCGTAATACCTGTACTCGCCCAGTCTGCCGCCGAAAACAACATTCTTCTCCTGAGCGGCAAGCTCCCGGTAGCGCTGATAGAGCGCCGTATTGCGTTCATCATTGATGGGGTAATAAGGCTCCTCCCCGGGTTGCCACGGTGTGCTGAACTCGCGGCTGATGACGGTACGGGGCTGGGTGCCGAACTCGAAATGCTTGTGCTCGATGATGCGAGTCCACGGAGTTTCCGCATCCGTGAAATTCATGGCGGCCACACCCTGATAGTTGGGCATGTCCAGCACCTCCGTCTCAAAATGCACCGCCCGATACTCCAGCGCACCCAGACAGTAGTCGAAATAGCGGTCGATCGGCCCCGTGTAAATCACCTTGCGCGCCTGACGATTCCACCCGGACTTATCCTCCAGGTAGTCCACCCCGGTCATGACCTCGATACCCTCCAGCATCGCGGCCACCATGCGGGTGTATCCGCCCTTCGGGATACCCTGATGAGCCGCATTGAAATAGTTGGTATCGTAATTGAAGCGGACGGGAAGCCTGCGGATGATGAAAGCGGGAAGCTCCTTACAGCTGCGCCCCCACTGCTTCTCGGTATAGCCCCGGATGAGCTTCTCATAAATATCCGTTCCGACGAGGCTGATAGCCTGCTCCTCCAGATTAGAAGGCTCAGAGATACCGCATTGCTGTCTCTGCCCGGCAATTTTAGCCTCGGCCTCCTCCGGCGTCACAACACCCCACATCCTGTTGAACGTGTACATGTTGAAAGGAAGAGAGAAAATCTCCCCGTGATAATTGGCCACCGGAGCATTCGTGAAGCGATTCATCTCGGCAAACCGGGTGACGAACTGCCAGACCTCCTCATCATTCGTGTGGAAGATATGAGCCCCGTATCGGTGCACCTGAATACCTTCGCACTCATAGGTGTACACATTTCCCCCGATATGCGGACGTTTTTCAAGAATCTTCACCCTTTTCCCCGCATCGAACATTTTACGGGCAAAAGCCGCTCCGAAAAGACCGCTGCCAACGACAAGATAATCCAACATACGCAGAAGAGGGTTTATTTGATTCTATGATAGAGGGAAACCTGATCCCAATCCCATTCCGGATTTTGCCCGGCATGCGAAACCCTCTCGTACCGCTCCGAGAGAACCTCCCGAATAGCGGCATTTTCGACAGCTTCGAGATCTTCAGATACCTCCCCTTTGTATGGGATTGCTACCCACTTCGGCGCTTTCTCACTCTTGAAATAATCCTCCAGCTCCTGCTCCATGGCGGGATTCTTCCCGGCAAGGAACGTTTGAATGAAGCAATACTTGTGGCAGGGCATGATGTCGGAGTGAAGGTACACCATGGGCCAGACGTCGTATCCCAGGAAGGACGACTGCTCTTCTTTCGGTATGATTTGGCTGAAACTGGTGCAGGAGACCTGTTCCGAGTACGGTGACTTCAGGAAGGAGAAGGTCTTTCTTTTGATATTTCTTCCGCCGTCTCTAAGGAAGAGGGAAAGTGAGGCAAGAGCGCACAGAAGGCAGATGCTGCGGATCGGGAGGGAAGATGTGGTAGCCCAGAGCCCGGGCAAGAGGACGATTGCACACGCCAGAGCCGGGATGTAGGTCATGTAGTAATGAGAGAAGTCGACCAGAGGGACAAGGGCGAGAGCGGAGATTGCGGCAACCGTCACAAAGACGACAAAGACTTCGGTTTTCAGACGCCCCTTCCTCACCAGCCATGCTCCTGCGGCGCAGAGGAAGAACAGGGATGAGACTCTTGAACCCAGCAGGAGGTAATTGGCAGTTCTCTTGCCGGCAGAATGGTAGTCGAGGTAGGCGAAGTTGTAGCTGAGATAACTCTCGACAAAGTCACCGAGTATGTTTGCCCAGGCGAGGAGAAACAGACTGAGAACGAGGGGCAGCAGGAGTCCTGCGCCCAAAAGGAGCAGGCCCTTCGACAACTTTGCAAATTGACCTTTCAGAAGAAGAATCAGAGACAGAGCGAGCACCAGACCGCAGACAGGAGAAGCATTATTGACACGAAGCAGGAAGTGCGCTGCGCAACAGAGTCCCGTCAGCAACCATGTGCGCCCGGGGAGGGTTTCTGCTGTTCCCCGAAGGGTCAAGTGCCTGACGACGAGGTAGAGCGGGAGCAGAGACAGAGGAAGAGACCATTCTTCCGTCAGGGCACCCTCTGCAAGGCAGGCGGCTATGCCGATTGCGGAAAGCGCAAGCAGAAGCCATGTCGCCAAGATGCCGGAATACAGCCGGAAGAATCGGTACAGAAGAGTGAATGCCCCGCCGGTGCTGGCCGTCTGAAGGAGAAAGACACCGGCTTTACCGGGAATAAGCCACTCTCCCAGCGCATAGATGCAGTAGAGAAGCGGGCCTTTGTGGTCGAAGATATCCCTGTAGGGGGCGAGACCATGGAGAATGCCTCTCCCAACGAGGTAGAAGGCGCTGGAATCCGCCAGGTAATAGGGGTTTGCGGGAGAGGTTCCGTTTGAGATGACGAGGAGAAAGAGGGCGGACAGGAACCAGAACAGGAGGAACAGCAGGAGGGTGCTCCTTTCGATTTTTTTCATGAACAGGCTCACGATGAAAGACTCCTGTTAATTTTCATAAAATCAACGAGTGCTTTTCTCCCGATGGAGAAAATCTTCCTCATGTTGATGGAATTGACGCCTCCCTGCCGGGGTCGAAATGTGATGGGCAAGTAGCGGACGACGCACCCTTTGCGAGCGTAGATGACGGAAAGAAGGACGTTCGACAGGTTGAAATTCTCCGGAATCAGGGGGATGTACCGGCTCAGCGTCTCTGCCTTCAGAAGTCGAAACGGTGTGTTGGCGTCCGTGAGCCAGCAGCCGAAGCATAACCACAGGACGAGCTTCAGCGTTTTGGTGACAAAAACGCGCGAAAAGCCGTCCTGCCGGTTTTTGCGCCAGCCGATGACCATATCGGCGTCTTCTTTCTGCTGCCAGAACTGCTCGAATTCATCCGGGCGCGTCTGGCCGTCCGAGTCTGTCTGAAAGATGTAATCCGCCCCCATCTCCAGAGCACGATGATAGGCAAAGAGGACGGCCGCTCCATGTCCTCCGTTTTCCTTGGTGAGGGGGAGCAGAAGGGGTCGGGATGCCGCGCAGCGCCGGATGATGTCGTAGGTGTTGTCCCGACTTCCGTCATCGACGATGACGAGTCGTGAACGACCGTCGGCAGCATGAGCCTCAACGATGGGGTACCACTCGCGGATGACGGTTTCAATGTTGTCCTGCTCGTTGTACGCAGGGATGACGATAAAGAGACTCTTCATGTGGCTTGGGCACTGGGGGGCAGAACCGTACTATATGCGTTAGCTGTGCAGAGGTCAAGCCTGAAAAGAGGACGCGCTTGAATTTCAAGCTTCGAGGGAAATGCTCCGAGTTTGTTGAGGAGAAAAGGTCTTATGTTGTGTTTTTAAGGGGTGGCATCTTCCTCTTGTCCCGGCAGGGGGCTTCGAAAGCGCGCCCGGTTGGGAAGGACGCTTCCGGACTGATTCTGACATTCGGGCTGACTCTGAAAGTTATATGGTGCGGCACCGTGCAAAAAAAACGGACTTTTTTCCTTTTTGGGTTGATTTGAGGGGAGGGCGGGTGTAGACTCGTCGCAGTGAAGGTGTCCTTCGAGAGCGGAGGGGCGTCCCTCTGTCGATACTGAATTTAACCCACTCACATATGAGCACTACATACAGCACTATTGATGCTAACGAGGCTGTGGCCTCCGTAGCCTACCGTTGTTCGGAAGTGGCCGCCATCTACCCTATCACCCCGTCCTCTCCGATGGGTGAATCGGCAGAGACGTGGACCGCTGTGGATCGCAAGAACCTCTGGGGAACTGTTCCCAGCATCGTGGAGATGGAAAGTGAGGCCGGTGCTGCCGGTGCCGTACACGGCGCGTTGCAGACAGGCTCTCTCGCGACGACCTTCACGGCTTCGCAGGGTCTGCTCCTCATGATTCCGAACATGTTCAAGATTGCCGGTGAGCTGACTCCCTGCGTCTTTCATATCGCCGCCCGCGCCCTGGCCGCCCAGGGCCTTTCTATTTTCGGCGATCACAGCGATGTGATGGCTTGCCGCTCCACCGGGTTCGCGATGCTCTGCGGCGCAAATACGCAGGAGGCGCCGGATATGGCTGCCATTGCCCATGCCGCAACTCTGGAGAGCCGCGTTCCTTTCATCAATTTCTTCGATGGCTTCCGCACGTCGCATGAGGTGGGCAAGATTGCCGATATCACGGATGAGCAGCTGCGGGCGATGATTGATCAGAAGCTCGTCGATGAGTTCCATGCCCGCGCTCTTACGCCGGATGCCCCGGTGGTGCGCGGTACCGCTCAGAATCCGGATGTTTACTTCCAGGGTCGCGAGACGGTCAATTCCTTCTACAACGCTGTTCCCGGTATTGTGAAGAAGGCGATGAAGAAGTTTGGCGATCTCACGGGTCGTTACTACGGTCTGGTGCAGTACATCGGTTCCCCCTCGGCCACGCGCGTGATTGTCATCATGGGTTCCGGCGCAGAAGCCTGTCTCGAGACGGTGCAGGCGCTGGGCGAGGATGTGGGCGTGCTCAAGGTTTGCCTGTATCGTCCCTTCCCGGCCGAGGATTTCATCGCGGCTCTGCCGACGACGGTGAAGAAGATTGCGGTGCTCGATCGCACCAAGGAGCCCGGCAGTCAGGGTGAGCCGCTGCTGCAGGATGTCGTTCAGGCGCTCTCCGATGCCAGCGTCAGGGGTGCGCTGCCCTTCGCGATGCCGAAGGTGGTGGGTGGCCGCTATGGCCTTGGCTCCAAGGAGTTTACTCCGGCGATGGTGAAGGGCGTGTTCGATGAACTCGCCAAGGAGAATCCCATGACGGGCTTTGCCGTCGGTATTGAGGATGATGTGACGGGTAAGTCCATTGCCTATGATCCGTCCTTCTCCACGGAGGCGGACACGGTAACGCGCTGCATGTTCTATGGTCTGGGTTCTGACGGTACCGTGGGTGCCAATAAGGATGCCATCAAGATTATCGGCAAGCACACGGATCTGTACGTGCAGGGCTACTTTGAGTATGACTCCAAGAAGTCCGGCTCTTCCACGGTGTCTCATCTGCGTTTCGGCACCACGCCCATTCACAGCACCTATCTGATTACCAGCGCGAACTTCATCGCGCTGCATCAGCCGAGCCTGCTCAATACCTTCGATTTCCTCAAGAATGCCGCTCCGGGAGCGACGTTCCTCATCAACACCGCTGTTGAGCCCGCCAGGGTGTGGGACAGCCTGCCTGCCCGCATGCAGCAGCAGATTCTCGACAAGAAGATCAAGGTGTACTGCATCGATGCCTTCAAGGTTGCCAGGGCAACGGGCATGGGCGGTCGCATCAACATGATCATGCAGACCTGCTTCTTCAAGCTTTCCGGTGTGATTCCCGCTGATGAGGCCATCGGTTACATCAAGGAGGCCATCCGAAAGACGTACGGCAAGAAGGGCGAGGAAGTGGTGGCGAAGAACATCAACGCCGTGGATTCCACCCTCGACAATCTCTATGAAGTGCCGCTGGGACAGAGCATCACGGGTCATGAAATTCCGCCCGCTCTGCCGGAGTATGCTCCCGCCTTCGTGCGCGACGTCCTCGGTAAGATTGTGACGGGTAACGGTAACAGCGTCAAGGTTTCGGAGATGCCCTGCGACGGCACCTTCCCCAGCGGTACGACGCAGTACGAGAAGCGTGATCTCGCTCTGGAGATTCCCGTCTGGAATCCCGATACCTGCATTCAGTGCGGCAAGTGCACCATGGTGTGCCCGCACGCAGCCATCCGTGCCAAGGTCGCGGATCCCGCCGCTCTGGAAGGGGCTCCCGAGAGCTTCAAGTGCGCGGATGCCAAGAAGATGCACAAGAACTGGCAGGGCTCGAAGTTCATCATCCAGGTGTCTGCATCGGACTGCACGGGTTGCACGCTTTGCTCGCATGTCTGCCCGACCAGCTCGCTGACGATGACTCCCGCTGCCGTTTCCCTCAAGCCGGAGGCCGAGAACTGGAAGTTCTTTGAGAAGCTGCCGGATCCGGATCGCACGGTTGTGGGTCATGACAAGGTGAAGGACGCGCAGTTCCTCCGCCCGCTCTTCGAGTTCTCCGGCGCCTGTGCCGGTTGCGGTGAGACGCCCTACGTGAAGCTGCTTTCTCAGCTCTTCGGTAATCGTCTGGTGGTGGCCAACGCGACGGGATGTTCTTCCATCTACGGCGGCAACCTGCCCACGACGCCCTGGAGCCACGACAGCGAGGGACGCGGCCCGGCATGGTGCAACAGCCTCTTCGAGGATAATGCCGAGTTCGGTCTGGGCTTCCGGGTCTCGCTCGACAAGAAGCAGCAGTATGCGCTCGAGCTTTTGCAGGCGGCCGCTCCGGTCATCGGGGAGTCTCTGGTGCAGGAGCTGCTGGACAATCCTCAGAAGACGGAGGCCGACATCACCCGCGCCCGCAAGACGGTGGAGTCCATCAAGGCCGCCTGCGGCGATCAGGCTGACCTCGCGGCTCTCAAGGCTCAGGCCAATTATCTGGTGCGCAAGTCCGTCTGGATTCTCGGCGGCGATGGCTGGGCCTACGACATCGGTTACGGCGGCCTGGATCACATCCTCGCTTCCGGCCGCAACGTGAAGGTCATGGTGCTGGATACGGAGGTGTACTCCAACACGGGCGGTCAGTGCTCCAAGTCCACCCCCCGCGCGGCCGTGGCGAAGTTCGCGACCAGGGGTAAGGATCAGGTCAAGAAGGACATCGGCTACATGGCCATGACGTATGGCAACATCTACGTCGGGTCGGTGGCTCTGGGCTCCAACGATGAGCACACGCTCAAGACGCTGGTGGAGGCCGAGGAGTACGATGGCCCCGCTCTCATCATCGCTTACAGCCACTGCATCAACCACGGTATCAACATGGCGCAGGGGCTGGATCGCCAGAAGGCTGCGGTGGATTGCGGCCGCTGGCTGCTCTACAACTTCAACCCGGATCGCATCAAGGAGGGTAAGAACCCGCTGACCATCAAGAGCAAGGTTCCCAAGATGGACGTGCGGGAGGCTCTCCTGGGCGAGAACCGCTTCCGCCTGCTCGCCAAGAACAACAAGGCGAACTTCGACAGGCTGCTCGATCTGGAGGCCGGCGACATCAAGCGGCGCTGGCGCCTCTATCAGGCTCTGGCAGCCATTGATTACTCCGAGCCCGCCGCCGAGTAATCGCCCTCCGTCAGACGGACGGCTATCCTTCACGGGGGGAACGGTTTTCGAACCGCTCCCCCCGTTCTGCCGGGGCTTCTTTTCTGATGTTCACACCCACTCCCCACGACGATGCAACTTGATGTTCCCTCCCATGCGCGTTCTGTTCTGGAGCGTCTGGATGCCCATGGCTATGAGTCCTACGTGGTGGGGGGCTGCGTGAGAGATTCCCTCATGGGGCGCGAGCCCAAGGACTGGGATGTCTGTACCAATGCGTCGCCGCAGGAGGTGCTGGCCGTCTTTCGCCGCTTCCATGTCATCAAAACCGGGCTTCAGCATGGAACCGTCACCGTGATGTCGGAGCATCTGCCGGTGGAAGTGACGACTTTTCGCCTCGATGGCTGCTACAGTGACAATCGCCATCCGGATTCGGTCACGTTTGTCTCCCGCGTGGAGGAGGATTTGTCCCGGAGAGATTTCACCATCAACGCCATGGCCTATCATCCCCGGCGGGGATTGGTGGATGCCTTCGGGGGGCAGGAGGATCTGACCGCCGGTCTTGTCCGCTGTGTGGGTGAGCCGGACGCCCGCTTTCAGGAGGATGGCCTGCGTATTCTGCGGGCGCTGCGCTTTGCTTCACGCTACGGCTTCGCTCTGGAGCGGGAGACCGCCTACGCCATTCATCGGGGGCGTCACCTGCTGGAGAATATCAGCGCCGAACGCATCTTCACGGAGCTCAAGGGAATTCTTGTCGGTTCCGGGGTGCTGGACATGATGCTGGCCTTCCCCGATGTGTTTGTGGCGGTCATCCCGGAGTTCGCGCCGACCATCGGCTTTCAGCAGCATAATCCCCACCACTGCCATGATGTGTGGACGCACACGGCCTGGGCTGTCCACGTCAGTCCCCCGGATGTTCTGCTGCGGCTGGCTCTTCTGCTGCACGATGTGGCCAAGCCCGCCTGCTTCACGCAGGATGAGCAGGGCAGGGGGCATTTCTACGGGCATCCGGCGCGGGGGGCGGAGATGAGCCGCGAGATTCTTCATCGTCTCAAGAGCGACAACGCCACGCTCCGAACCGTGGTGGAGCTGGTGAGGGAGCACGACAATGCCTTTCCCTCGACACGGGCGGGGATGCGGCGGCTGGTGGGGCGTCTGGGCGAGGAGAATGTCCGGCGTCTCATCCGAATCAGGCAGGCGGATCTGGCGGCGCAATCTCCGTATCGGCAGGAGGAGAAGAAAGAGGCGCTCCGCCGCGCGGCTCTTCTTCTGGAAGAGGTGCTGGACGGGACGCGCGCCTTCACCTTGAAAGATTTGAACATCAGTGGCGGAACGCTGATTTCCATGGGGATGAAGCCCGGCTCTGCTCTGGGAAAGCTGCTGACAACCCTTCTGGAGGAGGTGCAGGAGGAGAAGCTGGAGAATGGTTCTCAGGCGCTGCAGCGCCGTGCCCGGGAGCTGATGTCCTCTTCCCTGGCGGAGGAGGAATGACGGCTCTTTCCCCGGAACAGCGCGGCTTCGGGGAGATGACCGCCTGTCATGCGGGAAAACAGCTGGAGTCCGGGCTTGCCCCGCCCGGTGCATTGTGCTACCGTTCTGTTCATGGCTACCACCTCTTTTTTCCGCGTCTCGGGGCGTTCGCGTCTGGTCACTCTTCTGCTGTCTCTTCTGATCTTCTTCGGCATCTGCGGGGTACATCGCATCTATGCCGGAAAGGTCATCACGGGAATCATTCAGTTCCTGACGGTGGGGGTGTTCGGCATCTGGCAGATCATCGACATCATCCTCATCCTGCTGGGCAAGTTCCGGGACAAGCAGGGAGATGTCATCACCCGCTGGTGAGGCCGGAGGTGACGTGCCGCCCGGGGGGCTCCCCGGTCGCACGGCGTCGTCAGGTGCCGTCCGTGGCTTCCCGGTCGCTCGGCCTTGTCAGGTGCCGCCCGTGGTTTCCCGGTCGCTCGGCGTCGTCAGGTGCCGCTCGTGGTTTCGCGGTCGCTCGGCCTCGTCAGGCGCCGCTCGTGGCTTCCCGGTCGCTCGGCCTTGTCAGGTCCGCCCGTGGTTTCCCGATACTGCCCGGGGGTGCCCGGTGCGTGAGACTCAGCTGGCGGAGGCGGCGTGGAGAGCGTCATGAAGGCGAGTCATCGCCTCGGTGATGCGGTCGTTGACGTTGTTGTGGCACATGCCCTCCGCCATGCGGATGGCATTGAGAATCGCCACGCCGTTGGCGGAGCCGTGGGCAATGATGGATACGCCGCGTACGCCCATGAGCGGGCAGCCCCCGATGGCGTCGGCGCTCATCCGGGCGCGGATGTCCTGAAAGACCGGGCGCATGCCCAGCGCCCCCAGCATGGCCAGGGGACTTTTCCGAATGCCATCCCTCATCCAGTGAGAAAAGGCCTTGGCGGTGGCCTCCACGCACTTGAGGAGGATATTCCCGGTGAAGCCGTCGGTGAGGGCGACGTCCAGCTCCGTTTCAAAGAGGTCGTGACCTTCGCAGTTGCCGATGAAGTTGAAGGGGAGGAGTTTTTCATCGGCCAGCCGACGGAGAATGGCGTGCGTTTCCTTGGAAAATTCGCTGCCCTTGCAGTCTTCCGTCCCGTTGCTCATGACAGCCACGTTGGGGGAGGGACGATGATAGATGTAGCGAGCCATCAGCGCGGCCATGACGGCATAGCCCACCAGATGCCTGGGCTTGGCATCGGGATTGGCACCCGTGTCACTCACCAGAACGTAGCCGTGCACACTGGGCATGGGGGAGACGATGCCCGCCCGTTCCACGCCTTCCAGAAGACGCAGCTTGATGGTGCTCGCCGTCACAGCGGCGCCGGTGTTGCCCGCCGACACGACGGCGTTGCAGGTGCCGTCCCTGACCAGATCCACCGCGATGCTCATGGAGGAGCGGCGTTTCTGACGCACGGCCATGATGCCGTTGTCTTCCATCTTCACCACCTCCGGGGCATGCACAATCTCCAGACGGGAGTCGGCGCCGATTCCCGCAGCATCGCAGGCTCGGCGCAGAAGCTCCTCATCTCCCACCAGGAAGAGCTTTTCCAGCGAAGCAAGCTGTCGCAGAGCCAGCTTAGCGCCGTCAATGTTGATCTGCGGCGCCTCATCGCCGCCCATGGCGTCCAATGCTAACTTCATGGGAGAAAAAATGCGTGTGTCAATCTCGCGTGTACTCTAGCATAAATGAGGGGGATGTCAATACAAAACAGACGCCCCGCAGAAAACTGCGAGGCGTCAGGAAAAAGCTGGCGGGAACCTCCGGCAGAGCCGTGAAAGCGAGATTCCCCAATGAGGCCGTCCGTGAACGTGATTCCCCCTGGTGGAGCCGTGAAAGCGAATCAGTCGACGAGCTTCACGACCACCTCGGCACCGCTCTGGGTCTTGTAGGTGCCGCAATGGGGGCATGCGGTGTGGCCGGGAACAGCGCTGCCGCACTTCGGGCACTTGCCGAGCTTGGGGGCCTTCCATGCCTGTGCGGCCAGGCGGGAGCGCTGCTTCATCTTGGACGTTCTGCGTTTCGGAGCTGCCATAATTCTGTATCAGGTTAAGATTGTTTTGATTGAGTGGAATTGCGGCGCTTACTTTCCGGGAAACTGATCCAGGGCATCCCAGACGCTCTCGCCACTCGGGGTGGCAGAGTCTACACCCGGTTGAGGGTCTTTGTCCAGCCTAAAATCAGCAAAAGTGTCATTTATTTCGCATTCGAGGTCGGCAAGTTCGCATTTGGGGTAGGCGGGGAACTCCAGCAGGAGCTCCTCCCGGAGTGCCTCCGTCAGGTCGAGGGAGCTCTTGCCTTTCACATCGAAAGAGAGGGTGACGTCCTCCAGCCGGAGCGTCCAGGGGAAGAAGCGGAGGCAGCGGTCACAGCGCAGTTGAAAGGGAGCGGACAGACGACCCCTCACCACCAGTTCCGTATCGTACAGGGTCGCCTCCAGCTCGTAAGAGATGGGGCCGGTGCTGCGGATGCCGGCGCAGTCGATGTCGAGGAGGGCGCCGTCCGCTTCTCCAACCAGATGAAGACCTTCTTCCGGGAACTCTTCCAGCGGAACGATGACTCTTGTCTGCATGGCTGTTACCATACCCCGCCCCGCCCCGGCTGGCAAGAAAAATGACACAGCTCGTTTTCATCGAAAAGAGCGCGGCTCCTTCCCTTCGTTTCGGCGGGAGAACCCCGGTACACTTTCTTCTTGAGTCCGGTGCGTCCGCATGCTATGCTGCGGGCACACGTATCTATGCCGCACCCTCTCCCCCCGTCCGATGAGACTCCCGTCGCCTCTTCCTCCTCTGCGCCGGAAATCCACCCTCGCGCCGACCAGCCGTTTTCCCCTGCGTCGGGCATCCGTTTTGTCGGGTGGGGCGTCTGGTTGCTCTTTTCTCTGCTCAGCTTTGCCGCGATACGCTGGGGAATCGCCGCTCTGAGTGAGAGTATGCACCTGCGCCCCGATTACGATGCCAATATCTACCACATCATCGGCAGCGCCTGGTTGAGAGGCGAGTCGGTGCCTTACGTCGGGCTGTCGGATATCAAGGGGCCTCTGATTTTTCTGGAGTGCGGGCTGGGAAGTATCCTTACCCCCGGCTCCTTTGCTGCTGTGGCCTTGCTGAATGCTCTGGTGGCGGGACTCGGCCTGCTCTACGCATGCCGGACGGCTCAGCTTTTCCTTTCGCGGGGCGGGGCATTGGCGCTGACCGGAATCCTTTTTCTCTACACGATTTATTTCAGCGTCCATCCCTCTGTAACGGTACTCACCCTGCAATACATCACCCTCTTCTGGCTCATGCGGTGGGCAGTGACGGGGCAGGAATTCGGGGGAGGGCGTCTGTATGCTCTCGGAGCCTTCGCGGCCATGGCTCTTGTCCTCAAGTTCAACCTGGCGGTCTTCTGGGGGGCAATCGGTCTGCTGGCGCTGGTGGGGGAGAGACGTCGAGGCGTGCTGCGGGCGTTTCTGTTGATGGCGTGTGGGGTCGCCACGGTTCTTCTGCCTTTTCTGGCGTGGTTCTGGCAGGCCGGGGCGCTTGGGGCGCTGTGGAACGAGTATGTGATGTCGGCAGTGTCTTACGGTAGTGTCTCCTTCTCTGAATGTGCTCTGGTGCAGCAGCATGTGCTCCTTCTGTCCCAGATGATGCCGGATCACCTTGCCATGTCGGCACCTGCGGCTTTGACTGTTCCCGCCGGGCTGATTCTGGCTCTGCCCTGGGTTGCTCTCGCGAGGGTGACGCGACTGCGCCATCCCCGAGCCGTGATGGGGGTGCTGGCCGTTTCCTTCCTCCTGTGCGTCTATGCCGTGTTCGGAGGGGAGCATCACTTCCTCCATTATTTCTTCACCTTCCTGCCGTGGGGGCTTCTGAGCCTGATCACGCTGGCTCTGTGGTGTGCTCCCCGCGTGGGAAAGAGGCTCCGGAGGCTCGCGATGGCGGGAGCCTGGCTGCTGCCTTTCGCCGTGTGCGGTGCCGTCATGATGGTGCCGTGGTACGTGAACCGCTGCAAGCCGGAGAAAGGGCTGGAACAGTGGCGTCAGTCCACCCGGATGATGGTTGAACTGCTTCAGAAAGCTGACCGGGATTTCCTCTGTGTCGATGAACGGAATTTGCTCCACCTCTATCGGTTGACAGAAACCTGCCCCCCGCTGGAGCACTTTATCCCGCTGATGACGGTTCAGGGACAGCAGAGGCACGAGGAGGAAATGGTGGCGTGCATCCGTTCCCGCAGGCCGTACTACCTGGTCGGCACCCGGGGATGGGAGGAAAAAATGGCAGAACTCACCCGGAAGGCCGGAGTGGATTATGAGCCTCTGGATCTGCGCCGGATGGGCTTCCCGGAGGCACCGCCCACGGCAGATAACCCTCCCATGATTCTCTGGAGGCGGCGTATTGCCTCAAAATAAAAACGCACCGAAAGGGGTGTTGCCTCAAAAGTAAAC
>X127_Alpine_Marmot__coassemble_130_pt1 | contig 15658 bp, 18 predicted proteins | sample X127_Alpine_Marmot__metabat2_high_PE_012 | metagenome-assembled genome bin X127_Alpine_Marmot
TCTTTCCCCCGGGTTTGAGAATCAGAATTCTTCGCTGCGGCGCGTGTTGCTTTCCCGCACGGGCGGGGGCAACTGGTCAAACAGACCGGGGGGCGGCCCCGATGCCGCAGGGGGGCGCTCTTCTTTCTCGGCCTGGAGGATGGCCAGACGGGTGTCTTCCGCCATGGCTTTGAATTTGTCCGCCTGGCTGAACTCGCCGCTTTCATCCCGAAAGATACCGGCGAGCCAGTCGCGTTTTTCTTCAATGGTCAGGTGTCGCTTCTTTCGCATGGAATCCGGGAGCCGAAAAACGAGAACAGGCGGCAGACTCGTTCCTTGCCGGAAGGAGCCGGCAGGTAGATATCCCCGCGAAGACGACGGAGCATTTTCTGGCGTGCCAGGTGGCGCAGGATGCTGGTGCAGCTTCCCTGGGTCAGACCCGTGAGCCGGGCGATGTCGGGGCTGGTATCCAGCCCGGCTGCCACGGCCAGCAGAACCTGCTGCGAGGCGGGTGACAGGTCATCGGCGGCCAGACGCGCCAACAGGCGACAGGCAAAGTCAATGGCTTTCATGAGATGATGAGTTGTTCACACGGTGTTTGGTTTTTGATTTCATTGAGAATAAATGAACGGTAAAACTTATTAACAGACTTATTCACCGTCGCAGTCGCAGGCGAGGCTGCGGCGCCACAGGCGGTAGAGCGGGTGCGAATCGTTGGAGTGACTCTGCACCCCGTTGAAGTGGGCGGCCTGCGGCAGGGCGATGCGCTGGTATTCCTCCGTCAGAGCCTGCCGGGCGGTGGTACTGCTGGTGAGGGGGATGCAGAGCCGGCAGGCAAGCCGCACGGCCAGCGCCTCCGCAAAGAGGGGGTCGAACAGGGTGGTGTCTTCCACATCGGCGATGTAGAGCACCCGAATCGACGGCGACGCGCAAAAGATGGAGCGTCCGCGCAGCGTCCACCCGGGGCTGCTGACCTCCAGCACACGCAGACAGTTCTGCGGCAAAGCGTGGGAGAGCATGTGGAGCTGTTCCTCATCGCTCTCTTCGGCGCTGTGCAGCGTTGTCAGGGTGGTGGCGAAAGTCCATCTGTTGGCGCAAAGCACCTCCCGGCGCACCGGGTGATAATGCATGTAGCAGAGGCGGGCGGCCGGAGAGCCGTTGGGATCCAGCGCCGGAATCGGAGGTTCCCCCAGCTTGGAAAGCGCCAGATTACAGATGTCCAGCGCGGACAGGGGGGCGGAAGGCGGATTGTCAGTTGTTGTCATAATCAGGCATCTTGCAGCGAAACACTCTCACAAAATGGCCTCTCAGGCAACCTGTGGGGGGATACCTGCATATCTGTTCCGGGGGAGGAAGAGGCATGCGACATCGGCGGCAGACTGGCATCCTGCCGCCCGGCGGCGTATGGTGTCCTGCGTGAATACGGATGCCAGAGACATCGCCCGAGCCTACTATGCAGGCTCCGAACGGTGTCTGCAAAAGGACATGGCAGCTCTGGCCGCTCATCCCGGAGGGGTGGTGGTTTTCCTGCCGCAGCTGGTGGTGCTCATGAAGCCCGTCGACAGCTCACGCCCGGAGACATGGGCGGAGCTGGAAACCCGCTCCGCAGAGGAGGATGGCTGGTACATCCACCTGCTGACCGGGGATTTGGCGCTGGCTCGCCGCCTGGCCAGGCTGCTGCCCGTCCGTCGTCGGCTCTGTTTTCATCGCGGACAGCGTCACTCCCGCCCGCACATCCGGTGCTGGGAGCGCGCCCTGTCCCGCTCATCAGAACACCATTAACACACAGAAAGGAACTACATACCATGGGATTTGCTAAAATGCCCTCCTCCCCCAAGACCGTCAGCACCCCTCCGCCCGTCGTGGCCGACACGGTGGAAGCTGACACGCAGGCTGACTACGAGCAGCGCGCCTCCCGCAAAAAGGGTCTGCTCTCCACCATTCTTTCCTCCCGAAAGACGCCCGGCGGCTCCCTGAGCCCCCAGAGTTCTTCCCACAACACCCTAGGCTGACCCATGGATTCCCTGCTTGCCAGCTACCAGTCGCTCCGCACCATCCGAACCCCCTGGGAAGGATGGTGGGACACGCTGCGTCGCTACGTCTTGCCCTCACGCCAGCGCGAAGAGGAGGAAAATTCTCCCCATTCCGGCGGACAGGGTTACCCGCTGGGGGACACCACGGCGGTGGAAGCCTGCCAGAAACTCGCCAGCGGCCACATGAGCTACATGACGCCCAGCAATGAGCTGTGGTTCAAATGGTCCAGCCCGGATCCGGACGCCGGAGACGAGGCGGAATCCTGGTACAACCTCTGCTCGGAAATCGCCAACCGCGAGCTCGCTCTGAGCAATTTCTACACCGAGCTGCACGAGTGCTTTCTCGACCGCGTCGGTCTGGGGACAGGAAGCCTCTTCTGCGGCACCTCCCGCAGCGGGAAACTCCTCTTTCGCCACATCCCGTGCGGCCAGTTCGTCTGTGCGGAGAATGACGAAGGCGTCATGGACACCTACAAGCGCGAATTCACCTTCACCCCGCATCAGGCAGCCTGCCAGTTCGGAGAAAAAGCACTCGGCCCCCGGGGAAAATCCCTGCTGGCCTCCGGCCGCAATCCCCATGAGGGAAGCCTCCGTTTCCTGCATGTCGTCAGACCCCGGGAACAGCGCAACCGACGCCGCTCCACCGCGCAGGACATGCCCTACGAGAGCCTCTACTACAGCATGGACGACCATTGCGTCGTGGAGGAAGGAGGATACCGCGAAATGCCCTACATGGTCACCCGCTTTCTCAAGTGGGGAGAAGGCCCCTACGGGCTGGCACCGGCCAGACTCGTCTACCCGGACATCCGGCAGGCGCAGTTCCTCAATCGCATTCTGGACATGCTGGGAGAGGTAGCCGCCTTCCCCCGCATCCTCGAACTCGCCAATCAGGTGGGAGAAGTGGATCTGCGAGCCGGCGGACGCACCCTCATCAACGCCGAAAGCGCCAGCCTGGGCTTCCCCCGGGAGTGGGCCACCCAGGGGCGCTACGACGTGGGAATGGATCGCCTGCGCCAGAAGCAGGATGCCATCAACCGCGCCTTCTTTATCCCCATGCTGGAACTCTGGAACGAGCGCAAACAGCAGATGACCGCCTCCGAGGTCTACGCCCGGGAGAACGAACGCGTCATGCTCTTTTCCCCCTCCTTCACCCTGTTTGCCTGCGACTTCCAGCCCCTCATGGAGCGCGTCTTTGCCCTGCTGGCAAGGCTGGGCAAGTTCCCGCAACCGCCCTCCACCGTCCTGCATGTCGATCGGCGGGGAGAGGCCACCGTCAACGAACCGCACGTCGTCTACCAGGGGCGCATCGCCACCATCATGCGCCGCATTCAATCCGAAGGAATGGAACGCACCCTCGCACGCCTGCAACAGATGTCCAACATGGAACCCACCCTCGTGGATCATCTCGTTCTGGATAAAACCTTCCGGCTGGCGGCAAGACTGGACGGCGTCCCGGAGCAGATTCTGCGCCCTCAGCTCGCCGTCAAGCGACTGCGCCGCAAGCGCGAAGAAGAAGCTCAGGCGGCCATGGCAGAAGCCTCCGCCCCCGGCTCCGCGCCGGACGGCATGCCGACCGCCATGTCGTCTGCCATGCCGACGGACATGCCAACGGCCGCATCCGCAGACATGCCTGCGGGAGCTTCGGCCGACATGCTCACCCCCGACCTGTTATAAAAACCGGCCATGGACAACCCTAATCGACTGTTGGCAGAACGCGCCCGGATGGAGCGTCGCCGTCTTCTCAACGTCCTGGGCACCCCCGAAGGAGAACAGGTGCTGGAAGCACTTGAACGCCGTTTTGAGACGGATTTACCCGTCTTTCAGGGACGCCCCGGTTCCTACGATGCACTCGACGCCATGCGCCGCGATGCCCACCGAGAAGTCTTCCTTGTGATCCGCCGCCAGCTTCATCTGGCACGTCAGGAAGCAAAACAAACAACACAAACATGATGAACACAACGCAACATGAAACCGACGAACGTTTACGTTCTCTCCGAAATGCCGCCACTCTGCCGGTAGCCATGCCGACAGACATCCCCCCGGCTGAACCCGGCATCCCCTCCGGGGCAGACCTTGCCCCCATTATGGACGAGCAGGGAGCCTTCACCCCCGACTGGTACAGTCGCTACGAAGAGCTCAAGCCCTACGCCGCCACGCTTGCCAAGTTCCACCGTCCGGAAGCGCTGGCCAAGAGCTACGCCCATCTCGAACGCCTGAAAGGGTACCCCGGCCGGGATGATGCCCGGCGCATGGAGGCCTTCCGACTGGCGGTGGGACTTCCGCCCACGGCAGAGGAATACAGCCTGACGCGCCCGGAAAACACGCCCGATGAAGTGTGGGACGACGGCATGGCGGCTCGCCTGGCTCAAGTCGCCTACGAGTACGGCATCCCCGCTCCGGCCATGGCAGCCCTCACGGAGAGTTATGCAGGAGAAAGCAGCCAGATGCTCCAGGCCTGTCGACAGGCGGAACAGGAAGCCATCGAACAGGCGGACGCCACCCTCCAGAAAGAATGGGGACGTCGCTATGAGGACAACATGCAGCAGGTGGGAGACTTCCTCACCCGCATCGGAGAGCGGGCGGGCGTTGACGTCAGCGCCCTCATGGAAAACCCCGCGCTGCGCGCCAATGCAGACTTTGCCCGTCTGATGCTCACGGCCTCCTCCCTGCTGCAGGAAGCACCGCTGCACACCGGCACGCCTGCCGACGACAAAGGAGAGGCGTATCGCATTGCGCACGACCCCACGCATCCTCTGCACGAGGCCTACATGCGCACCAACCATCCGCAGCACCGATACGCCAACGAGCAATACGATCGATTCGCCTTCGGGCGTCCCCTCTGAATTTCCTGGGGAGCATATGCGGGAATGAAAAAAGTCCCCGACCTCCTGCACAGGAGGTCGGGGACAAAACGTAGAGGGGGGCGAAAGAAGAAAAAACTCTTAACGCCGATGGAAGCCGCCCGCCGGATGCGCCCCACCTGCCGGATGCGCCCCACCTGCCGGATGCGCCCCACCCATCGGGCGGGCACCGCCAAAGGAAGGACGAGGAACAGCCGCCGCACCGCCGCCCAAAGAAGGACGCGCCGCAGAAGGAGCCGGAAGGGAAGGACGGGGAGTCGGCCGATGACCACCCATCCCCGGCATACCCGCCTGATGCCCCGGCCGATGGTTACCCACCCCGGGAGCGCCCGGCTGGAATCCCGGTCGACGGTTACCCACCCCGGGTGCGCCCGGCTGAAGCCCCGGTCGACGGTTACCCACCCCGGGAGCGCCCGGCTGGAATCCCGGTCGATGGTTACCCACCCCCGGTGCGCCCGGCTGATGCCCCGGTCGACGGTTACCCACCCCCGGTGCACCCGGCTGGAATCCCGGTCGATTGTTGCCTACTCCGGGCACCCCCGGCTGATGCCCCGGCCGATGGTTGCCAATCCCGGGTGCGCCCGGCTGATGCCCCGGTCGATGGTTACCCACCCCGGGTGCACCCGGCTGATGCCCCGGTCGATGGTTACCCACCCCGGGAGCGCCCGGCCGGAATCCCGGTCGATGATTCCCCACTCCCGGAGCCCCCGGTCGTCCCGGACGAGGCCCCAGAACCGAGGACGGATGACGGTGTATAGGAGCATTCAACCCTCCATGCGGACGAGAACCCGGGGCGTGACCGTGAGGAAAACGCGGAGGAACCGCCACACGATGGATATGAGTCGGATAATGCCACGGGCCATGATACCAGGGAGCCGGTCTCCAGCGAGGCACAAAGCAAAGAGCCGTCAGTGCCCCGACCGTAAAGATAGCCGCCCCTGCCGCCGTGTATCCATACACCGGGCGACCATAGGAATAACCGAAAATAGGAAACCCATTAGCATCATAACTCGCATCCGTCCAAGCCACACTTGAACTATAGCCATTCGTAGAATACGAGAAGGTACCATACCCGCCCGACGGAACCACGCAGGAACAGAAGAGGAGCGAAACACCAGCCAGCAGAGCGACGGAGGCACAGGGAATTTTCATGACATTGCAGAACGTTATATTACAGGCGACAAGCGCCCTTCATCACCAAGGGCGCACAGCACTCTCCATTTTATGCACGACAGCCTCATTTTTTTCACCATGTCAAATTTGGTGCCGAGAATTCGGCACCGATTTTTCCCGGATGCGCCGAATAAAAATCAGTTGGGGAATACATGAAGACTCATTGGTTATTGTTCTTTGGCCGCACTGCTCCGTGTGCCTCTGATAACTTTCCTGGCTGTTTTGGGGAAAGCGGTCATTGCTCCGCTGAAGACAGAGAGCTCCTTGTTTTGACGTTTTCGTGCGAGGCAAAAAGAAGCTCTTGACAGGGAGGGGAGGCTCCGCTAGGATGGGGTTTCAACCTGTCGCTTTCACTGTCTCATGGGTCTTCTTCAACAGCTTGCCGCCGTCGCTATTCGCAACAAGGTTCTCGCCGCGCTGCGCTCTCATTGCCCGGATTCTCTCAGGAATGATTTGGAAGTTCTCCTTGCGGATGCCGGGGCTGTGGACGTTATTCAGCATTTTGTCGCCTCGGCGCTGGCGCACCCTGAATCTCTCACGAGTGAAGCTCTGCTTGCTCTGCCTCTGCCACAGGATGCGGGAAAACTTCTTTCTCACAATCGGGAGTTGACGGACTATCTCCTGTCTGTGGCGCGTTCGCATTTGCAGCGTTGATTCTTTGCCGCTCATTTTGTGAGGCGGTTGCGTGAAATTCTGATTGACAATAGGTGAAAGATGCGTTACCCTGCGTCTCCCCGCTGATGCTGCCTTATCAACAACGGAAGGCTGGGGGCGATGTGCAGCACCTTCCTACATCCCGCGTTTCCTGCCTCAAGGTTGCGCACAACTCATAAATATACAATGATTAACGAACTCGTCACCAAGATGGTGGAGGCTGGCGTGCACTTCGGTCATCAGACCCGTAAGTGGCATCCCAATATGAAGAAGTACATTCTTACTCAGAAGAATGGTATCCACATCATCAATCTCGAGGAGACGGAGAAGTGCCTCGACAAGGCCAGCGCTTTCCTGAGCGATCTCGCCTCCCGTAACAAGAAGATTCTTTTCGTGGGCTGCAAGCGCCAGGCCCAGGAGGCTGTCCGCGAGGCCGCAGAGGCCACGGGTCAGTTCTATGTCAATTTCCGCTGGCTGGGTGGTATGCTTACCAACATGGCCACCATCAAGAAGAGCATCGCCCGTCTCGACTACCTGGAGAATCTCGATAAGCAGCCCGAGTACAAGTCCATGTCCAAGAAGGAGCTTGCTGCTCTCTCCCGCGAGCGCGAGAAGCTTCTGCGCAATTTGCAGGGTATCCGCAACATGGGCGGCGCTCCCGATGCCATCGTCGCTATCGGTGCCGATCATGAGGACATCGCTATCCGCGAGGCTCATATTCTGGGCATTCCCGTGATTGTTCTCACCGACACGAATGCGGATCCGGACAGCGTGGACTTCCCGATTCCCGGCAATGACGATGCGGTGCGCTCCATCCGCCTGATTCTCTCTGTCCTCGTGGAGGCTATCAACAAGGGCAAGCCCGTCGCTGCCTGAACCCCTGACCGAAATCACGACAATGGCTGAAATTACTGCCGCTATGGTCAAGGAGCTGCGCGTCAAGACGGACGCCGGCATGATGGACTGCAAGAAGGCTCTGGTGGAGTGCGATGGCAATATGGATGAGGCTGTCAAGTACCTCCGCGAGAAGGGTATCGCCAAGGCTGCCAAGAAGGCTGACCGCGAAGCCAAGGAGGGTGTCGTCGCCACGGTGGTGGAGGGTAAGGACGGCATCATCTACGAAATTAACTGCGAAACGGACTTCTGCTCCAAGGGCGATAAGTTCAAGGCTCTCATCGCGGAGATTGGGGCGGCTCTCAAGGCTTCCTCCGCCGCGAACCTGCAGGAGGCTCTCGCTGTCTCCATCAACGGGACGACGGTGGAGCAGTACCTCGCTGAGCAGTGCGCTGTCATCGGTGAGAACATGAAGTTCCGCAAGTTCGGTCGCTACACTCTGGAGGGAGAGGGTGCCATCGTCTCCTACATCCACATGGGCGGCAAGGTGGGCGTCCTGCTGCAGGTTGCCTGTGATAAGCCGGAGACGGCTCAGACGGCGGATTTCCAGACCCTTTGCAAGGACCTGACCCTGCACATTGCCGCCTGCGCTCCCAAGAGCGTCGATTCCTCCTCCCTCGATCCCGCCTTTGTGGCGGAGGAGCAGGAGATTGCCCGCGCTCAGCTCATCGCTGAAGGCAAGCCGGAGGCTCTCCTCGAGAAGATTCTCCCCGGCAAGCTCAAGGCTCTCTACAAGCAGAGCTGCCTGCTGAGTCAGGAGTTCGTCAAGGACAACTCCCTCTCGGTGGAAAAGCTCGTGGCGGATAAGAGCAAGGCTCTGGGCGACAGCATCTGCGTCGTCGCCTTCGAGCGCTTCCAGCTCGGCGCGTAAGCGCCCCGCCGGAATGGGTCTCGTCCGTCAGCAGACGGCGGGAGTCCCTCATCCTTTGCCACCCCCGGCTCTTCGGATGCCGGGGGTGGTTTTGTGGACTCTGCGTCCATCACATCCCTTCATTCCTCCCGCATTTCATTCCTTTCGCATCTCATCTCTCCCGCATCATGAGCAAAGACACGCATCCTCCCTCGCCCGAAGAAAACAAATTGGCTCGCCTATACCGCTTGCGCTCCCTTCTGGCCTTTGCCACCCCCACCATCCTCATGGTGCTTTTCACCTCCCTCTACACGATTGTGGATGGCATCTTCGTGGCTCGATATGTCGGCACCATGGCTCTCTCGGCGGTCAGCATGTTCTTTCCCATCTTGAGCATCGAGTTCGGCTTTGCTGTCATGCTGCATTCCGGAGGCAGTGCCCTCATTGCCCGCAAGATGGGAGAGGGACGCACCCGGGAAGCCCGAGCCCGTTTCACCGCTCTGGTGCTTCTCATGGGCGTGTCAGGAGTTCTGATTACCCTCGCGGGACTCGTGTACAGTGACGAACTCGTCCGTGCTCTCGGCGCCAGTGCCGCCCAGTTCGACGATTGCAGAACCTACACGCGGATGCATTTTCTGTTCGTTCCCTGTCTCTTTTTGCAATGCGTCTTTCAATCTTTTTTTGTTGTGGCGGGACGTCCCGGTCTGGGGCTCACCGTGTCCCTCGCAGCCGGTATCCTCAACATGGTGCTCGACTACCTTTTCATGGTACCCATGGGGATGGGCGTTCGCGGCGCGGCGCTGGCAACCGGGTTGGGCTGCGTCGTGCCCACCGTGGTGGGATTGTGGTACTTCGGGTGCAATCGCAGGCAGGTGCTCCACTTCTGCCTGCCCGGCATGCCCCTGCGGGACTTCTTCCGCATCTGCAGCAATGGCCTTTCGGAAATGGTGACGCACCTGGCCAACTTCATCGTAGGCTACCTCTTCAACATTTCCTTCATGGCCTGGGCCGGGGAAGATGGCGTGGCCGCCATCACCATCGTCTTCTACTTTGAGTTCGTCTTTACAGCCGTCTTCTTCGGGTACTCCAGTGGCATCGCCCCCATCGTCAGCTACAAGTTCGGGCATGGCGACAAAGCCCAGCTGCACTTTATCTTCCGGAGGAGCCTGTTCTTCCTGCTCATCTCCTCTCTGGCCGCCTTCGGCATCTCCATCGGCACCCTGTCCTTCACCCTTCCCATCTTCGTCCAGACCGGCAGCGCCGTTTTTGAACTGGTGCGAGCAGGATTTCCCCTGTACGCATGGGCTCTTCTGCTGATGGGATGGAGTATTTTTGCTTCCGCCTGGTTCACCGCCCTGTCCAATGGGCCGGTTTCCGCCCTCATCTCGCTGGGGAGAGCCTTCGTTTTTCTTGCAGGCAGCGTCCTCCTTCTTCCGCGACTGCTGGGCATCGACGGACTGTGGCTTGCCCCGCCCGCAGCGGAACTGCTGGGACTGGGTGTCACCCTCTTCTTCTTCCTACGCCTTCGCAAGCGCTACGGATACTGAAAACAGTCTTGCCGCCCGGGATGACCTCATGACGCCCCGCCCTGATTTGAGACGACGTAATCCCTGACTGTCCGCCGCCGTTGTTTCCCTGACTGCCCTGTCGCCGTCGCTTGAGGGTGCCATCCGAATTGCTCCCCACGGCAGCGGCCTGTGCCGAACCGTTCGGCATCACGCCCGTCAGGAAAGAGGATTACAATATGGATAAAAAGTAAAGCAAACTGTCGTTCTCGGTGTAGAGGGACTCTTCCGCCACCGCCTGTCCACAAAAGTTACAGGCGTTGAATTATTAGCTTGCTATGGGGAGGGTGTAAGTGTAAAATAAAGCAGGTCACGTGTGCCCGGGGGATTTGATTTTCCGGGAGATGTGGCAGGAGGTAGGGGGTTCTCCCTGCTTCATAACCTCGGGAACAGCGGTCGGCTCCGGTTCCCTGAGGTGCAGACCGGAGCCGACGCCAAGAAGAGAAAGAAAACAAAAATGAGTATTCATTCCGTTACGTGCGCCGTCGGCGCAAATCCCATCACTATTGAGACTGGCAAGATTGCCCGATTGGCTGATGGTGCTGTTACTGTTCGTTGTGGTGATACAATGGTGCTTGTCACCGTGGTGAGTGCCACCCGCATTAAGGAAGGTCAGACCTTCTTCCCCCTTTCTGTCGAGTACAAGGAAAAGGCCGCCGCAGCGGGTATGTTCCCCGGCGGTTATTTCAAGCGCGAGGGTCGTCCTACGGAGAAGGAGATTCTCACTTGCCGCATGACGGATCGTCCGCTGCGCCCGATGTTCCCCAAGGGTTATTTTTACGATACGCAGGTGATTACCCTCCTGCTGTCGGCTGATGGGGAGAATGAGCCGGATATCCTCAGCATCAACGGTGCTTCGGCCGCCTGCGTCATTTCTGACCTCCCCTTTGCGGAGCCTGTGGGCGCTGTGCGCGTGGGCCGTATCAACGGCGAGTTCATCATCAACCCCACCAACAGTCAGCGTCTGGAGTCCGATCTGGATCTGGTGTATGCCGGGTCGAAGGATCAGGTGATCATGATTGAGGGGTCTGCTAAGGAGCTGCCGGAGGAGGATTTCATCGCGGCTCTGCATGTGGCTCAGGAGAATGTGGCGAAGATTTGCGCTGCTCAGGAGGAGTTGCGCGGCGTTTGCGGGAAGCCCAAGCGCGAGTACGAGCTGACGCTTGCCAAGCCTGAGCTGCTGGAGATTGGCTATCAGGTGGCGGGCGACCGCATTGAGGAGGCGATTTATGCGCCTAACAAGGTGCAGCGCCAGAAGCAGGTGGGCGCTTTGCGCGATGAGGTGGAGGCGGCCATCAAAGAGGCTCATCCTGAGGCGACGGATTTTGATGTGGAGCAGGTGTTCGAATACATCCAGAAGAAGGCCTTCCGCATCTCCATCATGGAGCACGACAAGCGTGCGGACGGCCGCGCAATCAAGCAGCTGCGTCCGCTGAATGCAGAGGTTAATGTGCTGCCTTCCGTGGTGCATGGCTCCGCTCTCTTCTCCCGTGGCGAAACGATGTCTCTCTGCCTGGCGACGCTGGCTCCGGTGGAGGAGAAGCAGTATCTGGACAACTACACGGGTTCCGTGGATGAGAAGCGCTTCATCCTGCACTACAACTTCCCGCCCTTCACGGTGGGCGAGACAGGTCGCTTCGGCGGACAGAACCGCCGCGAAATCGGCCATGGCGCGCTGGCGGAGCGCTCGATTGCTCCCGTGGTGCCCAGTGAGGACGAGTTCCCCTACGCCATCCGCGTTTCCTCGGAAATCATGGAGTCCAACGGCTCCACGTCCATGGCCTCCGTTTGCGCCGGCACGATGTCGCTGCTGGCTGCCGGTGTGCCGCTGAAGCGCCCGGTGTCCGGCATTCCCGTCGGCCTTGTCACGGAGTTCGAGAATCCGGGCGACCGCGAACCCAAGCGCTACAAGACCCTGCTGGACATCATCGGCTCTGAGGACTTCTACGGCGATATGGACTTCAAACTCTGCGGTTCTTCGGTGGGTGTGACGGGCTATCAGCTGGATCTCAAGCTGCCGGGTATCCCGCTCTACATCCTGGAGGACGCCATTCATCTGGCTCGCAAGGGTCGCCTGGAGGTGCTGGAGACGATGAACGCCTGCATCCCCGGCCCCCAGAAGATGAGCCCGAATGCCCCCCGCATCGAGTCCACCAGCATTCCGCAGGATCGCATCGGCGAGCTCATCGGGCCCGGCGGCAAGAACATCAAGGCTCTGCAGGCCGAGACGGGCACGGATATCAACATCGAGGAGGACGGAACCGTCCGCATCTATGGCAGCCGCCAGGAGGGTGTGGAGCGCGCGCTGTACCTCATCGACCGCATGTTCCGCGAGATTGAAGTCGGCGAGACTTATGAGGGCAAGATTGTCTCCACCAAGGAGTTCGGAGCCTTCATGGAGGTGCTTCCCGGCAAGGATGGACTCATCCACATCTCCGAGCTGGCCGAAGGTCGCACGCAGAAGACGGAGGATGTCGTCAAGGTCGGAGACATTGTGACGGCCAAGTGCATCGGAATCGATGACAAGGGGCGCGTCAAGATGTCCATGAAGGCCGCTGCCCGCGATCGCAAGGCCAAGGAGGCCGAGGCCGCAGCAGAAAACTGATGCTGAAGGCTTCAGAAAAAGGATTTTTCCTTTGCGCCGCCCCGCATCTGCGGGGTGGCGTTTTGTTTTGCGGCAGGGAGAAAAGGCCGGAGGCGAGAAAAGTCAAAAAAAATGGCCCTCCGGCGCTTTTTTGATTGCCAAGGCGGGACTTCTGGTATAAAAGAGATAGCGAACAGTTGCAAATTGAACTTACACCATGTGGAAATATATCATCATCGGCTCTCTTGTGCTTTTCCTGGCGGCGACCTTTGTCTTCTATAAGAATCATGGCGCCATGACGGCCCCCGGCGGCGAGGTGGCCGCAGTGCAGACCCAACTGCAGGATGCCATCAACAAGAATAAGAATATTTCGCTGGATAAGACCATCAAGGCGTACTCGGAGATGCGCACCGAGTGGATCAATGCGCGCAAGACCAAGGCAGATGCCGAGAAGAGTGAGTTTGACGGTCAGACGGAGACGCTCAATGAGGAAATTGCCCAGTTGACGGCTCGCTACGAAGCCCTTGAAGGCGAGAGTAAGCGCCTGAGGGAGGAGCTGGACAACGTCCTGCAGGGACTTGCCACCGCCGTGGGGCTGGAAGAGGACACCGCCGACCCTGAGGAGGTCGCCAGGAAAGTGGCGGAACTCATGGAGGGGAACATCGAGCTGGAGCGCAAGGTCGCGGTGGAGGAAGCCGCCATCGCAGCCTTGGGCAAGGAAAGCGAGAAACTGAATGCGCAGATTGCCGCCGCCCGCAAACTCAACCAGGATCGCCAGGCACGCATCTCCCCTGCAGAGCTGGAGTGCCACGTCATCAACTCCGACCCGACCTGGGACTACGTCATTCTGGATGCCGGTATCGACAAGGGAATTGTGATTGGCTCCCGTCTTGCCGTCATGCGCGACGGCAAGCAGATCTGCGAGCTGAATGTCACCCTCGTAGAAGCCAGTCGCACGAGCTGCGACGTCGTGTACAGCACGCTGCTTCCCGGTGAGCGCGTGCACTCCGGCGATCGCGTCATTTCCGTGCGCAACAACAAGTAAACTTTAATCATCACTTCCGCGATATGAAAAAAACTCCTCTCATCATTGCCATCCTTACCTTGGGACTGGGTGTCGTTGGCTACATGTATTCATCCAATCAGTCCACAACCATGAAGCTCATCGTGGGAGCCAGCGGAGGCTCGCCTGACTCGGACGCAACCGGGCTTCGTCAGGTCAACAAGGATCTGGATGTCGAGGTGGCGACCCTCTCGAAGGAACGAGCGGATTCCCTCAAGGTGCAGCAGGATGCCTTCGTCATGATGCAGCGCTCCGTGGAAGAACGCGATGCTTCCGAGAGAAAACTCGAGGAAGCCAAGGAAGGACGCGACGAGGCCGAAGCCAAGGTGAAGGATGCGGAATCCCGCATCGAGCAGATTCGAGCCGACGTCGCGGCTGCGGAGGCGACAGTACACTCCATGCCCGCATTGGCTGACGCAGATCTGGCAACAGCCGTGGAGAAACTCAACAGCGTGGTCGAGGAAGAGAAAAACCGCCACAAGACGCTCACCACGGACTTGGAAGAGAAGGGAGTTGTCCGCAAGAGCGCCACGGAGAAAGTGGCCTCCGAGCGGGTGGAGTTGCAGCGCCTCAACGAAATCAACGACCGCTTCTTCAGAGAATACTGCAAGAACTCCGATGAATTCCCCATCCTGGCGGTCGACACGCGCTGGAAGTTTGTCGTCTTCAACGCCGGTAAGGACAGCGGACTCGTCGCGGGAGACTCCACCCCCCTGCTGGTGAAGCGCGGGGACACCCCGATTGCCACCCTCCGCATCGTCAGCGTGACGGGCGGGCAGATTATCGCCGAGTACGATGAGGACAAGATGCCCAAGGGCGTGACCCTTGAAGTGGGAGACAGCGTCTTCCGTCAGAAGCCGCTCGGCTCCTGATGCCCCGTGCAACCCGCCGTGTCGCGTGGCGTGGCGCTGCGTGCCGCGCCACGCGCCGCACCGTGCGGTTCGCCGTACCGTTTTCTGCCGCCGCCCGCCCTCTGAAGGGCGAGGCGGCGACGTCATCCCGCCCCGCCATCCCCCCCTCTTCCTTTTCTTTCCTGACCCCATGATTAAACACCTCCTGATGCTCACCCTGGTGCTGCCGCTGCTCTGCCAGTGTCAGCGACCCCTCCCGCCCGTCCCGCAAAGCCATCGCCCTGTGGTAGCGCCGCGCGGCTCGACCGACGTCGTCAAACCCTGGAACGGAACCACCCGGCAGGAAGGAGACGCCATCCTCGGCCCGTTGAGCAACATGCGCCGCTGACCGCCCATGACTCGAGCCGGGAGAGCCGCCCTGGTACAGGAAGAGCTGGAAAAAGCCTTCCCCAAGCCGGAAGTGCCCCTGCACCACAGGGACGCCTTCACCCTGCTGGTCGCCGTCATGCTCTCAGCCCAGTGCACGGATGCACGGGTCAACAAAGTGACGCCCGCCCTCTTTGCCGCCGCCCCCGACGCCCAGACCATGGCCACCATGAGCTGGCAGGAAATCCGGGAATACATCGCCACCTGCGGTCTCACAGAAACGAAAGCCCGCCGCCTGGCGGAAACCTCCCGTCTGCTTGTGGAACGCCATGGGGGGCAGGTACCCTCCACCTTTGAAGAGCTGGAAGCCCTGCCGGGCGTAGGACACAAAACAGCCAGCGTCGTGATGAATCAGGCCTTCGGGCACCCGGCCTTCCCGGTAGACACCCACATCTTCCGTCTGGCTCGCCGCTGGGGATTAAGCCGGGGGAACACGGTAGAGAAAGTGGAAGCGGATCTGAAAAAGCTCTATCCCGTCTCCGCCTGGGGCAAACTGCACATCCAGCTGGTATTGTGGGGGCGTCAGCACTGCCCGGCGCGAGGATGTCGGCCGCCATGCGCCATCTGCCGCCTGCTGGGCGTAGCATGACGGGTGTGGCGCAGTGGGTGCGGCGTAGTGGGTATTGTAGTGTGGCACGGTGGGTATGGTATGGAGGGTGTGGCATGACGGCCACATCTGTCCCAAAGATTTCCAAAAAAGGCAGGGAAATAGCAAGGATGAGGGC
>X127_Alpine_Marmot__coassemble_131_pt1 | contig 15652 bp, 13 predicted proteins | sample X127_Alpine_Marmot__metabat2_high_PE_012 | metagenome-assembled genome bin X127_Alpine_Marmot
GTGACCCTCTACGCTGCCCTCTACGACGGGCGGGTACACTTCCCCGCTGCGGAGATTTCAGGAGTTCTCCCCTTCCCCGCCCCCCTCATCGACGCGTGGCTTCAGCGCAGACCGCAGGATTTCGCCAACTCCTTTGCGCTCTGCTGGGCTCGGGCGCGGGAGATGCTCGGCGAGACGTAAAACGCGGGCGGAAGCCCGGTGACGGCGCTCTCGCCATCCTGTCTCCGAAGCGATGGAAGGATGAATGACGAGGGCGGACACCCTCTCTTTCCCCAGCCGTCAGACTTCCCGAAAAATTGATAAAGGGCGAGCGACACGTCCCCGCGCACGCAACCGCCCTTCCCCCGCGACCCCGCGCTTCCCCCCGAAGGAGTGATGAAACACGGTCTGCTTCCCGTACGCGCGAACACCCGTTTCTCCGCTCTGCCTCACAGTCCCGGCAGGTAATGAGACACGGAATCACCCACACACACGCAGAAGCTCCCCCGCGCCGCCCCCACTTTCTCGGCAGGTGGTGAAACACAAGCCGGTTCCTGCACACGCAGACTCCCTTTTCCCCACTCTGCTACACCGTCCCGGCAGCTTCATAAGACACGAGCCGTCCACACACAGACGCCCCCCGCCCCGCAACGCCTCATTTCCCGTTGGGCTGCTGAGGCGCGAGCAAAGCACCGGCCGTCTTGCTGATAGCGGGAGCGTAAGGAGAGTTTGCGCTGGAGGAAAGCCACTCCCGAATGGTCAGCTCAGCTCTCTTGCGATTACCGCTGGCGGCCTGCGTCGTCACCATGAGAAGCATCGTGCGCGTCTTGTCTCTCAAAGAACTGTAGCGACCGAAAGCCGTGTAAAAATACTCCGCTGCCACATTGAGGCGCTTATTTTCCGCGCAATGCCAGGCGAACATTCCCGCAAAGAGGGCACCATGATTCCCCTCCATCCTCTTCTCCACGCCATCCTGAATCTCCCGCATCCGCCCGGCAGAGCGTCGGCATAACTCCTGCCACTGCACAAAGGGATTGAGAGGAGACACCCGTGGAGGCGCAGACGGAAAAGGGCGATAAAGAGGATCCCCGAGAATAATCCCCTGCCACGAAACAACCGGGGTCGCCATCAGAGCCGCCTCCGCCACCGTGTAACCCGCCAGCAGACGGGCATAAAAGATATCATAATTCAGACAGGTGGAAAGCAGAGGCTCCGCCACATTGCCCGCTGTAACCGAAGCCCCGCGCTGCAGCAGAGCACCGACCCAACCGTGTGCATCCTTCACCGACGTAGCGCTGAAAGAATGGAGATGGCAGGCCACAGCACCCGGCGCAAAATGAAAATCCCCGGCGGCTTCCGGGCGGAAGGGGCCATTAGCCGGATGAGCGTACCAGCCAAAGTAAACAGCCGTCTGCGGCATCAGAGGAAAAGACTCCGCCAGCGTCTCCCGCGAAGTATCATAAAAAAGAGGGCGCCCATGTTTTTTAGCCAACTCCGCCACCCTCTCCAACCACACATCGCCCTCCCGGTAAGGGCCACCCTGATCCACCACAACCCAGCCCCAAAGCCCGGTTCTCTCCACCTGCACGGGGTCAGTCATCATACGGCGGATGCTCACCTCATCCGGCCCATCAATACGACAAACCGCCATCACCGGCGGCTGCCCCACATCCAGCCGAAGCTCCTTTCCGAAGAAAGGATTACGACCCGGCCCCTCCAAAGGATAATCTGCGCCAAGAAGCATCAGCTCCGAATCCACGGAAGCCGCATTGTGCGGCACCGGGCCACCCTGCACCTGACCATTAACAGGAGCCTCCCTGACCCGGAGGGGCAAATCCGGCATCAGCACCATAGCGCGAATCCTTTTCTCCCCCAGCTTCGGGCCGGAAGGCCAAATCAGCCCCCGACTTCTCCCCTGAATCAGCAACTCCATACGAACCCGGAGGTCGAAATCAGCCCGGCTGATTTCCCCGCCCCCGACACCATGCGGAGGAAGACACTGCACACGGGGAATCCCCCGCAAATTGCAGTACAACTCGGCGCACTCCCGACTCAGGCGCGAATCGGCATTGTAAACCACCGCCACCTCAGAAGGCTCCAGCCCGGAAGCCCCCAGGCACAACATCAGCAAACACAACAGCAAACGAATCATTTTCGCACGCCCCGCACCCGGGACTCCTCCCCGGGCATTCTACCATGCTGACCGATGAAAATCAAGCTCTTTTGCCCCTCGCAGACGCAGAAGCTCCACAGAAATCCCGCAGAAGCCGGGAAAATCAGGATTCTTCCGGGAGTCCGAACTCTTCCTGCAGAGCCGCCTCTGTTCGCTCCATCTCGGTGGAGACTTCTTCCCATCGGGTGAAGAGGCTCTCTGTTTCCCGCTCCAGCTGCTGGTACTCCTGCGTTAATTCCATGAGGCGATGGTTGTCGCTCGTGTTTTCGGGTTTTTCCAGTTCGGCGGTGATGATGGCTCTGCGTTCGTCGCGGGTGGCAATGTCGGCCTCTATCTGCTCCATGGTCTTGCGGAGCGGGTTCAGGAGGCGGGCTTTCTTGTCCCGTGCCTGTGCCCGCAAGCGTCGCAGATCTTTTCTGTTGACGGTTGTTTGGGGTGCCGGGCGGGGGCTCCCGCCACCGCTTGCGGTTTGCGCTTTCTGACGCCGCTCTTCGGCTTCGACTGTTTCCAGATACTGGGATACGTTGCCGTGGAACAGTCGCGGGGCATGCCCGGGTCGAAATTCCAGTACTTTGTTGACGATAGGGTCGAGGAATTGTCGATTGTGCGAGACGATACAGTAGGAGCCGGGGTATTCTGCCAGTGCTCGTTGCAACACATCCTGACTCTGGAAGTCCAGATGGTTGGTGGGCTCGTCCATGATGAGAAAGTTCGCGGGCTTGAGGAGCATGCACACCAGCGCAACCCGGGAGCGTTCGCCGCCGGACAGAACCCCGATTTTCTTGAAGACGTCGTCCCCGCGAAAGAGGAAGCATCCCAGGATGTTGCGCACCAGTGGACGTGTCTCCCGCCCGGCGGCTGCTTCTACGCATTCGAGGACGGTTTGTTCATTGTCCAGGATGTCCGCGTGGGTCTGGGAAAAGAAGGCGACCTGGGTGTGATGTCCCAGGGTGAATTCTCCGCTGTCCGGGGCTTCGGTGCCGGAAATCAGGCGGGTGAAGGTTGATTTTCCGGCGCCGTTGACGCCGACGATGGCGATTCTGTCTCCTTTGCCGACGGTGAAGTCGTAGTTCTCCAGCAGGCGGATGGGGCCGTAGGCTTTGCTGGCGTGCTCCAGCCGCACGACGGTGTGTCCGCCCGGGGGCGGCGGGGGGAAGTGGAAGGTCATGACGGCTTCTTCGTCTTCTACTTCTATCACTTCCACTTTCCCGAGCTGCTTGATGCGGCTCTGTACCTGCGTGGCTTTGGTGGCTTTGGCGCGGAATCGGTCGATGAATTGCTGCGTCCGGGCGATTTCTTTCTGCTGTGCTTTTGCCTGCCGAAGAAGGGCTTCCCGACGCGCTTTGCTTTCTCTGAGGTAGTAGGTGAAGTTGCCGGCGTATTCTTCGGCTCGCCCGTGGTGCAGGGCGATGGTGCGGGTGACGAGGGCGTCCAGCAGGGCGACGTCGTGGCTGATGATGCAGAGTGCTCCCCGGTAGTTGCGGAGGTTCTGCTCCAGCCAGCGCTGGCTCTGCAAGTCCAGATGGTTGGTGGGTTCGTCCAGAAGGAGTACTTCCGGTTCCTGCAAGAGCAGCTTGGCCAGGGCGATGCGCATTTGCCAGCCGACGGAGAATGCGCCGCAATCCCGCGTGAAGTCTCCTTCTCCGAAGCCGAGTCCCCTCAGGATGGATTCTACCCGGGGGCGCAGGCGCTCGACGTCCAGATCGTGCAGGATGAGTTCCAATCTGCCGATTTCTTCCAGCGTTTCCCGGTAGTCTTCCGTCTCTGTCGGGAGCTGCTGAAGGCGGGCGGAGAGTTCTTCCACTCTCTGTTGTAGCTCCGGGATGTCGCCCGCCTCCCCCAGCACTTCCTCCATCAGGGGGGTGCCGGAGATGTGGATGCCATCCTGCGGCAGGTAGCCAACGCGCGTGTGGCGCGGCAGGAGTACTTTCCCCCGATCCGGCTCCAGGACGCCGACGATGCACTTCATCAGGGTGGATTTTCCGGCGCCGTTCTGCCCGGCAAAGGCGACGCGGGCACCGCTCTCCACGACAAAGGAGAGTGAGTCGAAGAGCACGCGGGGGCCGTACTCAATATGGAGCTCCTGAACCGCGAAGACCATCAGGAACGCAGTTTGCTGTTCCAGCGGGCGATGTTGGCTGCCTGCTCCGTGAAGAGATCCTCACAGTCGTCGTGAATGTCGATGCCGAGAATCTTGTCGCCCTGGCGGATGCTGTTGACCACTTTCTGGTCTTCTTCTCCCTGTACTTCGCCGAAGATGGTGTGCTTGCCATTGAGCCAATCCGTCGGGACGTGCGTGATGAAGAACTGGGAGCCGTTGGTGCCCTGCCCCGTCCAGGTACGCCCCGCATTGGCCATGGCCAGGAGGCCGGGACGGGAGAATCGGAGATCCGGGCGGCACTCGTCGTCGAACTGGTACCCGGGGCCGCCGCATCCTGTTCCCTCGGGATCTCCCCCCTGAATCATGAAGTCGGAAATGACGCGGTGAAAGGTCAGGCCATCGTAGAACCCTTTGCTTGCAAGGTTCAGGAAGCTGGCAGCTGTCATCGGTGTCTTGGAGGCGAACACCGTCAGGTGGATATCGCCTTTGCTGGTTTTCATCGTGATCTTCTTGTCAGTAGCCATGCGCGCACGATAACAGCCCTACCCCGCAAAATCAAGGGCAAAGAGTGGCAGTATCTTTCCGGTGCGAGTTGTCAAATGAGACGCGGCACCGCAGGTGGAGCAAAATGACCTCACCCTCCCTCTTTTTCCCTCTTTTCCCCCCTCAGTGTCCCCTTTTGCCCATCAGTGCTGGGCGCTCAGGAAGGCATCCAGCTCGTCCAGTGCCCGCCGCTGGGTCGGACAGGCGCGGCGCCGGGCGCCCAACATCAGGCTACAGCGCTTTTTCCCCGTGAAATGCCAGGTGGTGAGTCCGAGATGGCGGAGTTCTTCCATCCTGCGGCGCAGTGCGGTGTAGAAGAAGAGGGGCAGCGGGCTTTCTCCCGCCAGTTCATCAAGTTCGATATCCACGGGGGGTGTCTGTTTACGCAGATGCGCGGCGATGAGGGGCAGGCCGATGTCCTTCAGCAGATGCTGCATGCGCTCAAACAGGTAATCCAGCGGCACGGCGTGCAGGGGGCAGGATGTCTCCAGGTACTGGAGGATACCCCGCGCTATCTCTCCCCTGCAGGGGAGCGTTGTTCCCGCAGTATCGGCGGCTTCCTGCAGGACGTTCTCCAGCCACTGCTGGTCATAATCCGAGATGACGCAGTAACCTGTTTGCAGGACAGGTCGGTTGAACTTGAAGGCAATCATTCCAGAGAAAGTTTACGCTGCAGGGGGTCGTTGATGGTCTTGCGCTCCATGCGGCGCACCAGTTCGATGAATTCATCCACGTTCTGGAACTGGCGGTACACGGACACATAGCGGATGTAGGCAACCGGGTCGATGGCCTGGAGCTTTTCTATCACCTTCATGCCTATCAGGGACGAGGGTACTTCCCGCTGGTGATCGCGGTGCAACTCGGCCACAATCTCGTCAGCGGCAATATCCAACCGTTCCATGCTCACGGGTCTTTTCTCGCAGGCCTTAATCATCCCGCGCAGGATTTTCTCCCGGTTGAGAGCTTCGTGCATGTTGTCGCGCTTGACAACGCGCAGCTCCGTGCGCTCAATCTGTTCATAGGTCGTGTAGCGATAGTTGCAGCGCAGACACTCGCGACGACGACGGATGCACGTGCCATCCCGGGACATGCGTGAATCAATCACTTTGTCCTCCAGATATCCACACTGAACGCATCTCATGCCCGGCATCATACCACAAGCTGTAGTATCGTCAAGGGAAAAACACTGCCATATCTTCCTACTCTGACACTTAACGCCTACGCCATTCGTTAAGTTTTCCTGAGTATCCGGCTCGGGTTTCGGCAAGCCCGAAAAAGGGGGGCGGCCATACGCGGGAGGTGCAGCGATATGCGGCGGGGTAATTCCTCTTGCAAATCAGCGCAATTTCTGCTAAGACTCCCCCTGTGAACACCCCGGGGCTGGAACAGGGAATGAGGCAGAGTATGGTGGCGACCGCTTCCATGCAACTCTTCATGAAAGCGCTGCAGGCCACCCGCGCCGAGCTTTCTCAGATGGCGGTTCAGGCTCTGACCAGCAACCCGGCGTTGGAGGAAGTCCCTGCTCCGCTGGGGGAAGTCTCTGCGGAGCACGAGTCGCTTCCCTCACAGGAATTCGCTTCCGGGGGGGGGGACGGGGCTGATTTTCCGGCGGATTCGGAGGCGGGGCGGCGCCATGATTTTCTGATGGATTCTCTCTGCGAGGAGCCTTCTCTGCTGTCGCATCTGGAGGAGCAAATCCGGCAGAGTGCCCTGCCGCCCGAGGTGGAGAGTGCGGCGCTCCTCCTGATTCAGCATCTGGATGAACGGGGGTATCTGGACATGTCCCCGGAGCAGGTGGCGCGGGAGGAGCATTTGTCCCGGCAGGCGGTGTTGCAGGCTCTGCACGCTGTGCAGGATCTGGATCCTCCCGGTGTGGGCGCCACGGATCTCCGCGAGAGTCTCATGCTGCAACTGCGGCGGCTGGGTGAAGAGAAGTCGCTCGCCATGAACCTCCTGCAACACCATTGGGAAGAGCTGATTCGCCACCGCTACGCTGAAGCAGCCCGCGCCCTGCATCGGGAGGAGGAAGAGGTGGCCGCCGCAGCTCGACGCATTGCCCGCCTCAATCCCGACCCGGGCAGTGCTTTTTCCCGAACGGAGCGTCATGTCATCGTCCCTGACCTTCTGGTGACACGTGAGGGGGAGAATCTGACCGTCAGTCTCACCGAAGCCGGTGTTCCCCGGCTGGCTCTCTCCTCGGACTACCGCGACATGATGGCAGAGCACGCGGACAAACCCGAACTGAGGCGCTACCTTTCGCGATGCTTCCGCGAGGGTCGAGAACTCATCCGTGCCTTGCAGGAAAGGCAACAGACCATTCTCAACATTGCCCGGGCGCTTGTCGTTCGGCAGAGAGAGTTCTTCCTTCGGGGTCCGGGAGCACTGGTACCCCTCCGCATGGAAGAAGTGGCGGCCGATACGGGGTACCACATCTCCACCATTTCCCGCGCCTGCCGGGGCAAGTATCTTCGCTGCGATTACGGGGTTCGCGAACTCCGCTCCTTCTTCACCACATCTCTTCCGACGGACGGGGGCGAGGGCGTCTCTTCCGATGTGATTCGCAACAGGATACGGGAACTTGTGAGGCAGGAAAACCCGGCTTCTCCCCTCTCCGATTCCCGGCTGGAAAGCGCCCTGTCCGCAGAGGGTATCCGCGTCGCCCGCCGCACCATTGCCAAGTACAGGGAGCAGATGCACATTCTGCCCGCCAGCCTGCGCAGGAGGCGATGACGTCCCGCCGTCTCTCGCCCTGCCTCTTTTTGCCCTGACGTCTTCCGTCACGCCATCCCTCATTCTGTCATCCCTCACTCTGTCATCCACCATTCCGTTGTCTCCATTCCGTCATCTTTAGAATAATTCTAAACTCCTTCTTGACATCGGGTAGAGACTGCGCTATATTGTCTGCGTCGACCGCGCACAGCGGAAGGCCATTCTACAAGCACAACAATACACACATACACGACTATGAAATACATCTGCACAGTTTGCGGCGAAGTCATCGAGAGCGACGAGATGCCGGCGGTCTGCCCCGTCTGCAAGGCAACGACGTTCAAGGTTTTGGACGAGGGAAGCGAGAAGGTCTATGCTGATGAGCATCGCATCGGTGTTGCCAAGGGTCTCGATGAGGAAGTCGTTCAGGGGCTGCGTGAGAACTTCACCGGCGAATGCTGTGAGGTGGGCATGTATCTTGCCATGAGCCGCCAGGCGGAACGCGAGGGATATCCCGAGGTGGCGGAGGCCTTCAAGCGCTATGCCTTTGAAGAGGCCGAGCACGCTGCCAAGTTTGCCGAGCTGCTGGGTGAGGTGCTGACGGATTGCACGAAGAAGAATGTCCAGATGCGCGCGGATGCCGAGTTTGGCGCCTGTGCCGGTAAGCTGGCCATTGCCAGGCGTGCCAAGGAACTGGGCTACGATGCCATCCATGACACCGTGCACGAGATGTGCAAGGATGAGGCTCGTCACGGCCGTGGCTTCGATGGCCTCCTCAAGCGCTACTTCGGCAAGTAAAGAAGCCCTGCTCTTTTTCATCCGGCAGGATGGCGCCCCCGGGCGCCATCCTGTTTTTTTATGTCGCCGGGCGCGGGGAGAGGGGCACGACCACGGAATCGACAAAAAGACCGACGGGAGCTCTCCGAAAGGTGGTAGGGAGTCGGCGGGAATTGGCGGAGGAGTTGGCGGGAGCTGAAGGAAGTCGGTGAGAGAGACGGGGACGGCGGGGGTTGGAGGAAGTCGGAGGGAGAGACGGGAGCGGTGGGAGTTAGTGTGGAATTGGCGGGAATTGGCGGGAATTGGCGGGAGTCGGCAGGAGTTGGCGGGAGTCGGCAGGAGTTGGTGGGAGTTGGTGGGAGAGGCGGGAGACGGTGGAGAATGGCGGAGAATCAACGGGGGTTTGCCGGAGAGGGTTGCCGGAGAAAGGCAACGGGGAGGTTGCTGAACGATGGGGGATAGTCCAGCAAAGGAACGCTCCCGGGAAGAGGCCGGAGGGAACGAGGCGGGGAAAGGGGCGTGAGGCCGAGGGGGACACCCGACAGAAAAAAGCCCGGACGCACCATGAGGCGCATCCGGGCAAAGGAGATGAAAGAAAGGAGAAAAATCTCTCCTGGTGATTAATGGCTGCTCAAGGTCGTGATGTAGTAGCCTGCGATGACGGCGGTTCCGATGACGCCGGCCACGTTGGGTCCCATGGCATGCATCAGCAGGAAGTTGGAACGATCCGCCTGCTGTCCCACGTTGTGCGACACTCTCGCCGCCATGGGAACAGCCGAGACACCGGCCGAGCCGATGAGCGGATTGATGGGGTTCTTCCTCCAGCCGGGCACCAGATTCATCAGATGGGCGCAGACCAGCCCGCAGATGGTCGCCATGGCGAAGGCCACAATGCCCAGCGCGATGATGAGCAGCGTGTCGGGTTGCAGGAAACGTACGCCCTGCATGGTGAGCCCTACCGAGACGCCCAGCAGAATGGTCGTGATGTTCATCAGCTCGTTCTGAGCGCAGGAGACGAGCCTCTCCGTCACCTTGCACTCACGCAGGAAGTTGCCCAGCATGAGCATTCCCAGCAGAGGAGCGGCGTCGGGGCAGAGCAGAATCGTCACGAGCGTCACCACGAAGCAGAAGAAGAGTTTCTCACCCTTCGAGACCTGGCGCAGGCTCTTCATCTTGATTTTCCTCTGTTTCTCTGTGGTGAACATCTTCATGAAGGGCGGCTGAATCAGGGGCACCAGTGCCATGTAGGTGTAGGCTGCCACGGCAATGGCACCCAGCAGATGAGGCGCCAGCTTACCGGCAAGGAAGATGGAGGTGGGGCCGTCCGCTCCCCCGATGATGCCGATGGCCGAGGCTTCCCCCTTGGTGAAGCCCAGCGCCATGGCGGCGAGGAAGGTGAAGGCCACGCCGCCCTGTGCAGCAGCACCCAGCAGAAGAGCCTTGGGAGAGGCCAGAAGCGGGCCGAAGTCCGTCAGGGCACCCACGCCCATGAAGATGATGGCCGGGAAAATCTCGCACTTGATGCCGAGACCAATCCAGTCAAACAGGCCGCCTTCAAACTTCATGAACATGACCTTTTCCGGCTTCTGCCCGGTGACGACCACCTTGCCCTTGGCAACGCTGCCGTCTGCCGTGCGGGCTTCCGTGACAGTCATGGGTTCTTCCATGGCGGCCTCGTAGCGAGCCTTGTCCTCAGCGGAAAGTCCGGAGGTATCCTGACGGGTGATTCCGTCGTCCTTGAAGCGGGCAATCTGAGCCGAGAGGAACCCCACGTCGTTCATGACGGAGGTTTCCACCTTGCCGTTTTCAACGGCCACGACCTGGCGCTGCGCCTGGGTGATGACCATGCCGTTGTCCGGGATGTTGGCGATAAGCGCCCCGAAGGCAATCGGCACGAGCAGAAGCGGCTCAAACTGCTTCGCTACGCCCAGATACAGAAGCACCGCCACAATACCCCACATGCAGTACATCTGCCAGGTCATGGAGAAGATTCCCATGCCGGAGATGAAATGAGCGAAGGATTGAATGAGTTCTTGCATATGGCAATGAAGAAAATGCTAGAGGATATCCCCTGCTCCGCATGTACCGGAGCAGGGCCTGCAAGCCGGGAGACATCAGCCAAGGTAGGCGAGAGCCTGCCCTTCGGTCACCGTGTCGCCGGGCTTCACGGCAAAGGAAGAAACCGTACCGGCCGCCGGGGCATAGATGACGGTGTTCATCTTCATGGCCTCGAGGGTCAGCACCTGATCGCCCTCCTTGACGGTGGCACCGGGCTGAACATCCAGGGAGACGCCTTTACCGGCCAGCGGGCTGGAGATGGGGGTTCCGGAGGAGGAGGCAGCCGCAGGAGCCGGCGCCGGGGCAGCCGCGGGAGCGGGGGTGACGACGGGACGAGCCACGGGGGCGGGAACAGGAACCGGGGTCGGGGATACGGGGGCGGCATTGGTTCCGCCGAGGGTTTCCACTGTGACGTCGAAGGTCTGGCCGGCAACGGTAATACGGAGCTGTTTCATTGTTTGGTTTGTGTGTAGGATGAATAAGATGAAGAAAGGAAGGAGAATGAGAAAAACACCTCAGCCCCGGGAGGGGAGATGGGAGTTCATGATGGAAAGACGGCCGCTCTGGCCGTAGGTGTTTCCGACGGGCTTGATATCCAGGATGCGGGCTTCGTGTCCTACGGTCACCTTGACGGCCGCCGCGATGACGGCGACGAGCTGCGGGGTGATGCTGCTGGCAGCGGCATCATAGATACCGGCCGCCAGGGCAGCCACCTGAGCCGGGGTCGGCTCAGCAGCAGAGACGGGAGTGACAGCAGCAGGTGCGGGTGCCGGAGTCGGAGCGGCGGCTCCAGCCAGAGACTGGCGAGCGGCCTCTGCCCGCGCCCGGCGCGAAGCGTCCAGGCGCACGGCGATGCTGCCGGAAATCGCCAGAATCAGGCTCAGCAGCCCGAGGCAACAGAAGACGACGCACATGCCGGTGGCCTGATAGACCACCGCGTCCATGTCGAGTGCGGCAAGGGGAAGAAGATGGGTCATGACTTTTTGGGGTAAACGTTATTCGATGCCTCAGAGGGGCATGTTGCCGTGCTTCTTGGCCGGTCTCACTTCTTTCTTGCTCAGAAGGGTACGGAGCGTCAGGGCTATCCGGGCGCGCGTCTCCTTCGGGTTGATGATTTCCGTCACCTGATTCACAGCGGCGGCGGCGTAGGGGTTGTAGAAGGCCTCCGTGTACTCGTCCTGCAATTCCTGCTGACGGGCGGCGCGGGCGGCGGGATCTTCAATCGCCTTGAGTTCCCGACCATAGAGGACGGGGACGGCTCCCTGGGCACCCATGACCGCAATCTCGGCACAGGGCCAGGCAAAGACGGCGTCAGCCCCCAGATCCTTGCTGCACATGGCGATGTAGGCACCGCCGTATGCCTTCCGCAGAATCATGGTAATCTTGGGAACGGTGGCTGAGGCGTAGGCAAAAATCATCTTGGCGCCGTGGCGGATGATGCCGCCGCGCTCCTGCTGCTTGCCCGGGAGGAAGCCCGGCACATCGACGAGGTTGACGACCGGGATGTTGAAGGCGTCGCAGCAGCGAATGAAGCGGGCCGCCTTGTCCGAAGCGTCGATGTCGAGGCAACCGGCCTTCACAGCGGGCTGATTGGCGATGATGCCCACCACGACGCCGCAGATGCGGGCGAAGCCGACGATGACGTTACCGGCGAAATGAGCATGCACCTCCATGAAACTGCCCTCATCAACGAGGCGGGCAATCACCTTCTGCATATCCAGAGGGGTATTGTTGTTGTCGGGGATAATATCGTTCATCCCCTCATCCTCCGCAATGTCGAGCGGGCAGTTGAGGTCGTGCGGCGGATCCTGCGTGTTGTTGGACGGCAGATACGTCAGCAGCTGCTTTGCCAGAGAGATGGCCTCCTCATCCGACTGAGCCACAAAGTGAGCGTTGCCCGAAACGGAGGCATGAACGGCCGCTCCGCCAATCTCCTCCATGGTGCACTTCTCGTAGGTGACCTGTTCGATGACCTTGGGGCCGGTGATGTACATACCGGCTGCTCCACCCTGGCGAATGATGATGAAGTCCGTCAATGCCGGAGAATAGGCAGCTCCGCCCGCGCAGGGGCCGAGGATGAGCGAAATCTGCGGCACCACCCCGGAGGCGGCCACGTTGTTGTAAAAGACGCTGGCAAACCCGGACAGGGACTCCACCCCCTCCTGCAGACGGGCGCCGCCGGAGTCGTTGATCTGAATCACCGGCATCCCCGCTTTGAGGGCGTAGCGCTGGGCGTCGCAAATCTTCATCGCGTGCATGTACCCGAGAGAGCCTCCCTGAGCCATGAAGTCGGCGGAGACAGCGGCCACCGGGCGCCCGTCCACCAGGCCGAAGCCGGACACGATTCCCTCCCCGGGAATGTACTTGCTCTGCATGCCGAAGTTGTTGCAGTGGTGCCGGGTGTGCATGCCGATTTCCGTGAAAGAGCCACTGTCGAAAAGGCAGTCAATGCGCTCACGCGCCGTCCAGTCACCCTTCTCGTGCCGCTTGTCGATCTTCTCCTGACCGCCGGAAAGAATCACCTTCCGGCGACGAACCTCGAGGTCCTCGAGCAATTTGGGATCAATAGCCATAATCTTTTGTCTTATATGAGAGAATCTCTGCGCACGCCCCACAGCCCACGGCACCCTCACCCGAGCAAGGCGAGGCGGCAGCTGTCGCTGCGGAAGCGTCCGACCCCATCCACCTGCCATCCCCCCACCCGCGCGAGGTGAGGCGACTACAGTTCAATCCACGCGGCCGGATTCTACCACGTGCAATGCTGCATGAAAAGAAAATTCCGCGCCCTCTTCCATTTTTCCACCGGCTCGGTCGGAGAAAGGAGGCCTCTTGCCCCCGAACGGGAGTTTCCATCAGCTCAGCACCTTTTCCACGTAATAGCGGGGGCGCTTCTTGGTCTCCAGATACATTTTTCCGATGTACTCTCCCAGCAGCGACATGCTGATCATCCCCAACCCTCCCAAAAACCAGAGAGAGCAGACCAGCGTGGCATACCCGCCGGGCGTGCCACCCCGAAAGACATCGACGAAGGTCCAGACAATCATGATGAGGCTCACCAGAAAAATCAGGCAGCCGAGTCCTCCGATGAGGCGCAGCGGAGCTGTGGAAAAGGAGGTGATGGCATCCAGACTCAGGTTCAGAAGCTGCCTGGCGGAGAAATGGCTTTCGCCCGCCTCTCTGTCCTTGACGTCAAAATGGCAGGCGCACTGTCGAAAGCCCAGCGACCGCAGCAATCCCCGGAAAATCAGATTGGTCTCCCCGTACTCCGACAGGGCATCGCAGACCTGCCGACTCATCAGGCAGTAATCCGAGTGATCTTTCAGAACGGGGGAGCCGAGCTTCTTCATCAGCGCGTAGAAAAGAGAGGCCGCCAGTTTTTTGTAGAAAGGTTCCTTCCCCCGGTTGTTCTTGATGCCATACACCAGATCATAGCCCTGCGCGTACAGCTCGAGGAACGTCGGGATGGCTCCGATGTCAAATTGCAAATCGGCATCCATGCAGACGACGACATCCGCATGAAGCCGCGCCTCCATCACACCGGCCCAGAGGGCGTACTCTTTCCCCCTGTTCCCGGCCAGTTTGACGGCTTTGACCATCTGAGGCCGGTTTTCGTGGGCTTTCTCCAGAATCTTCCAGCTGCCATCCCGGGAGCCATCGTCCGCAAACAACATGGCGCTTTCCTGCGCCACCCTTCCCTCCGCCATCAGAGAACGAAGCGTAGATGCCACCGTCTGTACCGTATCCGGCAAACCGGCCTCCTCGTTGTAGCAGGGCATCACGATGTACAGGACAGGCTCTTTCTCTCTCATGGGCGGACGCACTATATCACATTCTGAATGAGATAGCAAGAAAATTATCTTCGCTTGACCGCATGAAGAATTGATGGTCTGTAACCTGCATCTTTTTTCCCCGAAAGAACTTCCGAAGAAAAAGGGAAAGAAACGCTTTTCTTTTTTTGAAACTATGCTCCTAAACTAATGAATATTAGCTTCATATGTCTTGATTGCAGTATATCGCATTCAGAATACCGTATACTGCAACGAGACCTTCCCGAGCACTTCATGACAACGAGTTCCGCCACCAGCATCGTCCTCATCGTCCCCAGCTACAACGAGGAAGAAAACATCCCACCCTTCGTGCAGGAGGCTGTTCGCCAGCTGGAGTCTTACGACTGGCAGGTCATCTTCGTCAATGACGGCAGTACAGATCGCACCTGGGAGGTGATTCGGGAACAGGCGGAGGCCGACCCACGCGTGCACGGGCTTTGTTTCGCGCGCAATTATGGTCATCAGAATGCCCTGAAAGCCGGGTTGGAGGAGGCCAACGAGCACTACGAGGCCGACGTGTATGTGACGCTGGATGCCGATCTGCAACACCCCCTTTCCCTGATTCCCCGCATGGTGGAACTCTGGAAGGAAGGCGCGTTCGTCGTCCAGACCCAGCGACAGGATGAGCACAGGAACATTTCCTTCTTCAAGAAATTCACCTCCCGCACTTTCTATGCCGTGTTCTCCTGGCTGAGCGGCGTCCCCATGCAGCCGGGCATGTCCGACTTCCGCCTGATGAATCGACAGACCCTGCACTTCATCGTGGAATGCAGGGAAAAAGACTTCTTCCTCCGGGGGCTGCTTCCCTGGAGCGGTCTGAAAACCGCCATCCTGCCCTACAAACCTCAGGAACGTCTGCACGGTTGCTCCAAATTCACCTTCCGCAAGATGCTTCGTCTCGCCATGAGCGGCATCGTGGGCTACTCCACGCGTCCCCTCTACCTCTCTCTTGTGGTGGGCTCCGTCGCCATCCTCCTCTCCGCTGTCTACTTTGTCTATGTCATCGCCGTCTCGCTCACGGGGCAAGGCGTCTCGCTGGGCTGGCCTTCCCTCATGGCAACCATCCTGGCTCTGGGGGGCACCCAACTCTTTCTCCTCGGCATCGTCGGCATCTATCTCGGCCGAATCTTCATGGAGCAGAAGGGGAGACCCAGCTACATTCTCATGGACAAAACCCGCTGACGCGCTTCTGCCTGACAAGCTCCTCTGACGATTTCCTCCCCAGCATCCCCCCTCTGGCGCTCACACCTGCACCCGAATACGTGGCCTTACACTCACGCAGGATGTTTTTTTGCCAAGCATGAGGTTGGCGCTCACACCTGCACTCGGACACGCGGCCTTGCACTCACGCAGAATGTTTTTTTGCCCGGCATGAGTCTGGCGCTCACACCTGCACCCGGACACGTGGCCTTGCACTCACGCAGGATGTTTTTTTGCCCGCACGAGGTTGACTTCACCCCAGCACTCGGACACGCGGCCTTGCAC
>X127_Alpine_Marmot__coassemble_139_pt1 | contig 14978 bp, 12 predicted proteins | sample X127_Alpine_Marmot__metabat2_high_PE_012 | metagenome-assembled genome bin X127_Alpine_Marmot
GCGGTGCAGGCCCTCAATGACGGCGCCATCATCTTGAATCCCCGTTCCATGACGGAAGAGCAGGTGCTTTCCGTCCTTCGAGCCGCCTACTGACCGAAGCTGACATGCAAGACCTCTTCCATTCTCAACGTCAATTTTTCCTCACCGGGGCGACCCGGGAGATTCGCTTCCGCCGGGAGGCGCTTCGCACCCTGCGCCGTGCCCTGCGGGAGTTTGAGCCGCGTTTGAAAGAAGCCCTGCTGGCCGACCTGGGCAAATGCGCCACTGAGTCGTACATGAGCGAAATCGGCATGACGCTCTCCGGCCTGCGGGACGCCCTCGCGCATCTGCGTCGATGGAGCCGTCCCCGCCGCGTCCTGACGCCGCTGGCTCAATTCCCCTCCACCGCCCGCATCATCCCGGAGCCCTACGGGGTGACGCTGGTGATGAGTCCCTGGAATTATCCGGTTCTGCTCAGCCTCGACCCGCTTGTTGCCTCCATCGCCGCCGGGAACTGCTGCATCCTCAAACCCTCGGAGCTTGCGCCTCACGTGGCCGCCGTGCTGGATGACATGCTCTCGAGCTCCTTCCCGCGAGATTTCGTCGCCGTGGTGCAGGGGGATGCGGAGGTGTGCCGTCGCCTGCTGGCGCAGCACGTTGACTACATCTTTTTCACCGGGAGTCCTTCGGTGGGGAAGGAGGTCATGCAGGCGGCCTCCCGCCATCTGACCCCGGTCACGCTCGAGCTGGGGGGCAAAAGCCCCTGCATCGTGGAGGAAAGCGCCAACATCCGCCTGGCAGCCCGCCGCATCGCCTTCGGCAAGGTGCTGAACGCCGGGCAGACCTGCGTCGCCCCGGATTACGTCCTGATTCACCGCAGCCGGAGGGAGGAATTCATCGACGCCTTCCGGCAGGCGGTTCAGGACATGCTGGGGGAACATCCCCTGCAAAACGCCGCTTACACCCGCATTGTCAACCGCCGGCATTTCGAGCGTCTCATGGGTCTGATGGCGGGCGCCCGCGCCAGCGTGGGAGGCCGGGGAGATGAGGAGTCCCTGCGGATTGAACCCACCCTGCTGGAGGACATCACGAGTGATTCTCCCTGCATGCAGCAGGAAATCTTCGGCCCCCTGCTTCCTGTCCTTTCCTATGAGGACAGGGAAGAAGCGGAGCGGTTTATTCTTCCCCGTCCCCGCCCCCTGGCATGCTACCTCTTCACCTCCGACCGGGAGAGCGAGAAGCGGCTTCTGTCCACGCTTTCCTTTGGCGGGGGCTGCATCAACGATACCATCATCCACCTGGCCGTGCCGGGGCTTCCTTTCGGAGGCGTCGGCAACAGCGGCATGGGTGCCTACCACGGCGAGACCGGTTTCAGGACGTTCACGCACGAAAAATCCGTTCTGCGCAAGGCGACGTGGCTGGATCTCCCCTTCCGCTACCAGCCCTTCAGCACCTTCAAGGATACCGTCCTCCGCCTCTTCCTGCGCTGAGCGGCTGAGGGGGTGAGCGGCTGAGGGGGGACACGGTGCCGCTCTTCCCCGGGTGGGAGCATCGCTTTCTTCCCGCAGCGACGGCGAACAGACGATGGCATTTTCGCCAGCGGGGCGGATTGTTCTTGACTTGTCCGCCGTTCTGTTGCACCCTCTCCTGCGATGAACACGGTACTCATTATCGGAGCTGGTGGCGTGGGGCATGTGGTGGCCCACAAGTGCGCTCAGATGTCGGATGTCTACACTCATATCCATCTGGCCTCCCGCACACGGAGCAAGTGTGATGCCATTGCCGCCGATGTGCTGGCTCGGGAGGGCGTGCGTATCACGACTCATGCCGTGGATGCCGATGATGTGCAGGCGACGGTGCAGCTGCTCCGTTCCGTCAAGCCGGATCTCGTGCTCAACGTGGCTCTCCCCTATCAGGATTTGCCCCTGATGGATGCGTGCCTGGAGGCGGGGTGCCACTACATGGATACGGCTAACTATGAGCCGCGCGACGTGGCGAAGTTTGAGTACAGCTGGCAGTGGGCTTATCAGGAGCGTTTTCGTGAGGCGGGGCTGTTCGCGCTGCTGGGTTCCGGCTTTGACCCGGGTGTGACCAATGTCTATACCGCATGGGCTCTCAAGCACCATTTCGATGAGATTGAGTACCTGGATATCATCGATGTCAACGGCGGGGATCATGGCCAGGCTTTTGCAACCAATTTCAACCCGGAAATCAACATCCGTGAGGTTTCGGCTCCCTGCCGCCACTGGGAGGACGGGGAGTTCCGGGAGACGGGGGCGATGAGCCTGCATCGTCCCTTCACCTGCCCGCAGGGGGTGGGGACATACGAGATTTACCGCATGTACCACGAGGAGATGGAATCCCTGGTGCGGCATATTCCCACCATCCGGCGGGCTCAGTTCTGGATGAGCTTCTCCCCCAATTACATCAACCACCTGACGGTGCTGAAGAATGTGGGCATGACCCGCATTGATCCCATCGTGTACAAGGGGGTGGAGATTGTGCCCTTGCAGTTCCTCAAGGCGGTTCTGCCGGATCCGGGGGATCTGGGCAAGACGACCCATGGCCGTACCTGCATTGGTTGCGTGATTCAGGGGCGGAAGGATGGTCAGTACAAGGCTGTGTACATCTACAACGTCTGCGACCATGAGGCGTGCTTCCGGGAGGTCGGCTCGCAGGCGATTTCGTACACAACGGGTGTTCCCGCCGCCATCGGCGGTCGCCTGATTCTTTCCGGTGTCTGGGGAGGGAAGGGAGTCTTCAACATGGAACAGAATGACCCGGATCCCTTCATGGAGGCTCTCAACCGCTACGGCTTGCCGTGGCAGTGTGTCGAGCTTACCCGCGAGCAGGCGGAACAGCTCCGGGTGCTCTGAGGATTTGCCGGGAGGCGCGGGGCGAGCCTGTTCGCTTCCGCGCTGTCCCGCAGGGTGAACCTCCTGCAGAAATCAGCCCATGGTCAGTTGGAATGTAGCAATCGGGCTGATGGTCATCGCGTTTGCGATGCCGTTCATCTTTCTGCGCTCCCAGCTCTCGGCCATGTTGCGCCATGCGCGGCATGCCCACGCCGAGCTGGAGAGGTTGCGGGCGGAGAGCCGCGAGCTGGAGGAGCATGTCGAGCGGGATAAGGCGCTGTTTCTGGAAGCTCTGGGGGTTCCGTTCCTGCTGCTGCGCTCTTCGGGGCGTCTGGTGATGGGAAATCGCGCGGCCGGGCGTCTGCTGGGGATTGATGTGGAGAGGAAGGCGAATCTGCTGAAGACGGTGGAGGATGAGGAGCTGCGGGCGATGTTGAGCCACGCCGCCCGAACGGAGAGTTCTTTTTCCGCGACACTGACGCTCCGCCGGGAGGGGGAGGAGCGGGTCTTTCGCACGAAGGCGACGCCCCTCAGCAATGAGGAGCGCCACATCGGAATTGTTTTTCACGACATCACGGAGGAGCACCGCACGCAAATCATCCGCCGGGATTTTGTCGCCAATGCCTCGCATGAACTTCGGACGCCCATGACTATCATCCGGGGGTATCTGGAGACGCTGCTGGAGGATGCTTCGTGTGCGCAGGATGAGGCTTTCCGCACGCGCTCGCTCACGCTCATGAAGAAGCATGCCGATCGCACCATGCGGCTGGTGGAGGACATGCTGCTGCTTTCCCGGCTGGAAGATGCGGGGGGCGGTTATCTTCGCATGGACTCTCTGGAGCTGGGGCAGGTGGTGGATGATGTCCGTTTGCAGCTGGAGGGGATGATTGCGCGCCAGCAGGCCACGCTGGAGCTGGATTTGCAACCGGCACCCTTCCTGATGAGGGGCGACCGCTTTTACTGGTCTCAGATTTTCTTCAACCTGTTGGAGAACGCGCTGAAGAACAACCCCGCTCCCGGTCTGCGCCTCTGTGTCCGGGCGCGTCGTGCGGCGTCCGGGGCGGTGTGCATCACGGTGGAGGATGACGGTATCGGTATCGTCCGGGAGGCTCTGCCCTACATCTTCAACCGCTTTTATCGCGCCGACGCCAGCGGCAAGGTGAAGGGGACGGGGTTGGGGCTGTCCATCGTGCGCCATGCGGTGGAGGCTCACGGGGGGCATATCAGGGTCGAGAGCGAGCCGGGCGTTCGAACGGCTTTCGTGATGGAGTTTGCCGCCGATTCCGCTTCCGGGCAGGATTTTTCTCACGACGGCGCGTCCTCCCGCGACGGCGCTTCCTCCTGCGACGCCGCTTCCTCCTGCGACGGTGCTTTCTCCCGCGACGGTGCTTTCTCCCGTGACGCCGCTCCCTCCTGCGACGCCGCTCCCTCCTGCGACGCCGCTCCCTCCTGCGACGGTGCTTCCTCTCATGACGGCACCTGTCCTTGACGCCGCCCGTGACCGCCGCTATACTGCCGGACATGGCGATTGAGGCTTTTGAGGACGAAAAACCCCTGCTGGAGCAACCGGCCTTTGTGGCCGCCAGCGCGGATGTGATTGGCCGCGTTCATCTGGCGGAGGATTCCTCCGTGTGGTACAACAGCACCCTGCGGGGAGATGTGGCTCCCATCGTCGTCGGGAAGGGTAGCAATGTTCAGGATAATTCCTGCATTCACGTTGATTTTGAACGCGGATGCTACCTGGGTTCCTGGGTGACGGTGGGACACAGCGTGACGCTGCATGCCTGCACGGTGGAGGATAAATGCCTCATCGGCATGGGCGCGGTGGTGCTGGATGGGGCTGTCATCGGCCACGGCTCCATCGTCGGGGCGCACGCCCTCGTGACGAAGAATACCGTCATCCCGCCCCACAGTCTGGTGCTGGGGTCGCCTGCCAGGGTTGTCAAAACGCTGGGAGAGGAGGTGGAGGAGGCTCATTACCGCCATGCTCTCTCCTACATTGAGCTGGCTCGTCGCTTTGCCCGTCGCAGGCAGGGATGAGACTGTCTGTTTTTTCTTTCGGAACCTGCATCCGTGCTTGACCTTCGGTGGGGGAGAGGTTACAATACGCGCCGCATGAACGAAGAAACAATGAAGAGTACCCCGTTGTGCGACAAACACGTGGCACTCGGAGCCAAGATGGTGCCCTTTGCCGGGTGGAATATGCCTGTCCAGTACACGGGTATTATCGATGAGCACAAGACCGTTCGCAGTGCCTGCGGCGTGTTCGATATTTCCCACATGGGGCAGTTTCTCGTCAGCGGTTCCGGCACGACAGCCTGGCTCAACAGCATGTTCACCAACAATCTGGAAAAGCTGGTGGATGGAATGGGGCAGTACTCCATCATGCTCAACGAGAAGGGCGGCGTCATCGACGACCTGATTATCTACCGCCTGGGAGAGGATCGCTACTTTGTGGTTGTGAATGCCTCTATGATTGATGAGGATTACGCCTGGCTCATGGCTCACAAGCCGGAGGGTATCACGCTGGAGAATCAGAGTGAGGATTTTGTCGGTCTGGCCGTTCAGGGGCCTGCGTGCGAGGAGGTGTTCGCCAGGCTCTGCCCCGGCGTGACCCTGCCCGTTCGCAATGGTATTTCCCTGTTCTCGGCGGAGGGCGATCAGCTCATTGTCTGCCGCACGGGCTACACCGGCGAGAACGGTTTTGAGTTCTTCTGCCCGGCTGCTCAGGGCGTCAAGTGGTTCGAGAAGGTAATCGAGTGCGGCGCGAAGCCCTGTGGTCTGGGTGCCCGCGACAGCCTGCGTCTGGAGATGTGCTACTCTCTCAACGGCTCGGATCTTTCCCCCGAAAAGACACCGCTGGAGGCGGGTCTCTCCTGGTGCTGCGACCTCAGCAAGGATTTCATCGGCGTCGATGTGCTGCGGGAGCAGAAGGCCAACGGCCGCCCGACGGCTCTTGTCGCCATCGAGTACAAGGGCAAGGGCGCTCCTCCCCGCCATGGCTATGAGGTGCAGCTGCCGGACGGAACCCCGCTGGGCGAGCTTTGCAGCGGCGTTCTCTCTCCCTCCCTCGGCAAGGGTATCGCCATGGCCTACGTCCCGGCCGCCCACGGCAAGGTGGGTACCGACGTCAACGTCATTGTCCGAGGCAAGGCTGTGCCCGCCGTCATCGTGAAGAAGCCCTTCCTCAAGAAGTAACCTCCCGAGGGGGGCACCTGTCATGGTGCTCCCCCGTCCGAAAGTACTCCCTGCAAGAATACTCCCCCCAAAATAACCCCGAACGTAACCGTTGGAAGTGACCCCGGATGGATTTTTCGGAAGCAGCCTCCCCGGATGCTCTTTCCGGAAGTAAATCCCGGATGTCACCTTCCCCTTACCCCACAACAAATCCAATCATGAGCACAATCCCCGCTGATTACAAGTATTCCGCCGAGCACGAATGGGTGAGCCCCGCCGTGGATGGCGTCGTCACCCTCGGTATCACTGACTTTGCCCAGTCTGAGCTGGGAGACGTCGTGTACGTCGACCTGCCCGAGGTGGGCAACACCTACGCCGCCGGCGACAGCATCGCCGCCGTGGAGTCCGTCAAGGCGGCCTCCGAGGTGTACACCCCCGTTTCCGGTGAAATCGTGGAGGTCAACGAAGCGCTGGATGCCGAACCCGGCACGGTCAACGCCGACGCCTGTGGCGAGGGCTGGATCTGCAAGATTCGCCTCAGCGAACCCGGTGAGATGGACGGCCTGATGGACGCCACCGCGTACGAAGCCTTCTGCAAGTAACCCCTGTCACGCGGGGGGACGAGGTCGGAAAAAACCTCGTCCCCCTCTCTTTTTACCCATGATAACATCCCAAACTTCTTTTGTGCCGCGCCACATCGGGCCGAGTGAGACCGATGTGCAGACCATGCTGGCCGAAATCGGCTTCGACTCCCTGGAAAGCATGACTGAGGCGATTGTCCCCGGCGACATCCGCCTCGCCGCCCCGCTGAATCTTCCGGCTCCCATGACGGAGCAGGAAGCACTCGCCGCCCTGCACGAGGTGCTTTCGGCCAACAAACCCGTTCGCAGCCTCATCGGGCAGGGCTACTACGGTGCCTACATGCCCCCGGTCATCCAGCGCAACGTCTACGAGAACCCGAGCTGGTACACCGCGTACACCCCCTACCAGCCGGAAATTGCTCAGGGGCGTCTGGAGATGCTCATGAACTTCCAGACGATGATTGCTGACATCACCGGGCTTCCCGTGGCCAACGCTTCCATGCTGGACGAGGGAACTGCGGCGGCGGAAGCCGTTCATCTGTGCGTCAGCGCCAAGTCCCGCAGCCATACCTTCTTCGTGGCGGATACCTGTTTCCCGCAGACGATTGACGTCATCAAAACCCGCTGTGAAACAACGGGGGTGAACCTGGTGGTCGGGGACTGGAAAACCTTTGATCCTGCCTCCGTTCCCGGTCTGGCCGGGGTGCTCGTGCAGTACCCGGACAACTTCGGCAGCGTGGAGGACTACAGCGCATTCTTCGAGAAGTGCCATGCGGCGAAGGTCCTCTGCGTGGTGGCGGCGGATCTGCTGGCGCTCACCGTCCTTCGCGAGCCCGGAAGCTTCGGCGCGGATGTGTGCGTCGGCAGCACCCAGCGCTTCGGCATCCCCATGGGATACGGTGGCCCCGCCGCCGCTTACATGTCCTGCACGGACGCGCTCAAGCGCAAACTGCCCGGCCGCTTCATCGGCCTCTCTGTGGACAGGGACGGCAAGCCTGCCTACCGTCTGGCGCTCCAGACGCGCGAGCAGCACATCCGCCGCGAGAAAGCCACCTCCAACATCTGCACGGCGCAGGTGCTCACGGCGCTTCTCAGCACCTTCTATGCCATGTATCAGGGGCCGCAGGGGCTGCGCCATGTCGCGCTCACGGCTCATCGTCTGGCGGCGGGCTTCGCCTCTGCCCTGCGCAAGGCGGGGCATCAGCTCTGCGCCGGAAACTTCTTCGACACCGTGGCCGTAAAGGTGCCGGGACAGGCCGATGCGTGGGTAGCCCGCGCTCTGGAAGCCGGCTTCAACATCCGCCGCGTGGATGCCGACACCGTGTCCGTGTCCTTCGACGAAATGAGCACGGAGGCCGAGCTGAAGTCCCTGTGCGCTGCACTGAAGCTGGAGGCTCCCGAGATTCCGGACGGCTCCGTCTGGAATGAGGCCTTCACCCGCAGCAGCCGGTTCTGCACCCAGACCTGCTTCAACTCCTTCCAGTCCGAGACGGAGATGATGCGCTACATCCATGCGCTGGAGTGCCGCGACCTGGCTCTCAACGAAGCCATGATTCCGCTGGGTTCCTGCACCATGAAGGCCAACTGCGCCAGCGTCATGATGCCCATCACCTGGAAGGAAGTCACGGAGCTTCACCCCTTCGCCCCTGCCGATCAGTGCCAGGGCATGCGGAAGATGCTGGAGCAGCTCAAGACCTGGCTGGCGACCGTCACCGGGTTCGACGGCGTGTCCCTCCAGCCGAACTCGGGTGCTGCCGGTGAGTATGCCGGTCTGCTGACCATCCATCGCTACCAGGTGGCGAAGGGAGAAGGTCATCGCAACGTGTGCCTCATCCCGACCTCCGCTCACGGCACCAACCCCGCCTCGTCGGCCATGGCCGGGTTTGAGGTGGTGCCTGTCCGTTGCGACGAGGCCGGAAACATTGATCCTGACGACCTCCGTGCACAGGCCGAAGCTCATCAGGACAGGCTGGCCGCCCTCATGGTGACCTATCCCTCCACCCACGGCGTCTATGAGTCCACCATCGCCGAACTCTGCCGCATCGTGCATGCAAACGGCGGACAGGTCTACATGGACGGCGCCAACATGAACGCCCAGTGCGGCCTCACCAATCCGGGCACCATCGGGGCGGACATCTGCCACCTCAACCTGCACAAGACCTTTGCCATGCCCCATGGCGGCGGCGGTCCCGGCGTGGGGCCGATCTGCTGTGCGGCGCACCTCACCCCCTACCTGCCGGGGCATCTGACGGATGGCGATGAGCAGAAGCAGGGCGCCGTCTCCTCCGCTGAGTACGGTTCTGCGGCGCTCGATCCGATTTCGTGGATGTACCTCGCCATGATGGGACACGAGGGGCTGAAGCGCGCCTCGCAGATGGCCATCCTGAATGCCAACTACGTGGCGCACCGTCTGGCTCCCTACTTCCCCACGCTCTATGCAGGAAGCAATGGCCTGGTGGCTCACGAGTGCATCCTCGACACGCGCGACATGCTCTCCCGGAGTCATCTCTCCGTGGATGACATGGCCAAGCGCCTGATGGACTACGGGTTCCATGCGCCGACGATGAGCTTCCCCGTACACGACACGCTCATGGTGGAACCGACGGAATCCGAGAGCAAGTACGAGCTGGATCGCTTCGTGGAGGCCATGATTTGCATCCATCGGGAGATGACGGCTGTCGCGGAAGGCACCGTGCCCGCCGATGACAATGTGATGGTCAACGCCCCCCATACGGCTCAGGCTGTGTGCGCGGATGAGTGGTCGCATGCCTACAGCCGCAGCGAGGCCGCCTACCCGGTGCCCGGTCTGCGTCGCCACAAGTTCTGGCCGAGCTGCTCCCGCGTGGACAACACCTACGGCGATCGCAACTTCGTCTGCTGCTGCGATACGCTGGCGCAGGACTGACGGACAGAAGCATCTGCTCCCACGAAGAAAAATCTCCCCGACAACGTCTTTGGGCGTTGCCGGGGTTTTTGCGCGGAAGAAGGCGAGTTTGCGCCAATGAAAAGATGGAGCCGATGGCGGAGCTTCCTCCCTGATGGTGAGGCTGGCTCGGTGGCAGGGCTTGCCCGATGCGCAGCCTACCCGATAGCGGAGCTTGCCTGACGGCGGAGCCTGCCCGATGGCGGAGTTTGCCCAATGGCGCGGCTTGCCCGATGCGCAGCCTGCCCGATAGCGGAGCTTGCCTGACGGCGTGGCTACCTGACGGCGGAGCTTGCCCGATAGCGCGGCTTGCCCTGATGGCGTGACTCCCGGTGGACGGGCTTATCCGATGGTGAGAGCCGTCAGGAAGAGGATCATGTGCAGGGAGGAGAGCCCCAGCAGGACATTCATCCGCCTGTCGGCCGGGGTGCGCGTGAGCTTGAGCAGGATGAATCCGCCCAGCAGGATGGAGGCCAGCCAGCAGAGATTCCACTCCACGCCGGGCAGGAAAAACGAGGTTTGCCGGAGCGTGGCGTAGGGTGCCACGAGGAAGGCCATTGCCAGCCCTCTGGCGCGGTTTTCGCCCAGTCGCACGGCCAGGGTGCGCTTGCCGGTGGTGGCGTCCTCCTTGCGGTCGCGGATGTTGTTGACCTCAATGAGCAGGCAGGACAGCAGGCCGCACTGCATCCCCACGATGAAGGCGGCGGCGTAGACCGGGAGGAAGGAGGCGTCGGGAGCCCACCCGATTTGCACAAAGACGGTGCCTGCGACGGCCACCAGACCGAAAAAGAGCAGGACGAACAGTTCCCCCAGCCCATGGTAGGCTAGGGGGAAGGGGCCGCCCGTGTAGGCGTAGGCGCAGATCATGCTGGGGATGCCGATGGCAAGCACAGGCCATCCCCGTGCCTGCAACAGGGGGAGGGAGAACAGCGCCGCCGCCGCGAGAAAGGCGCAACCCCAGAGCTTGACCGTCCGGGCGCTCATGTCGCCGCTGGCGGTGATGCGCCGGGGGCCTTCGCGGCGGCTGGTGTCGGCGTGTCGGGTGGCGTCGAGGGCGTCGTTGAAGAAGTTGCAGGCAATCTGGATGCAGATGCAGCTCAGGAGGGTGAAGAGCGCCAGAGTGCCGTCGAGGCGCACGCCCGGAAGCAGCGGTTGAAACTTGTCTACAATCATGCACCCTGCCCAGACGGCGACGATACCGGCGGGCAGTGTTTTGGGACGGGCGGCGAGGATGATGGAGCGGATGGAGTTCATGAGAGTCAGGTGCGGGGGAAGCGTCGTCGGCCTCCCCGGGCGGCGCGGTAGGGGTCGAAAAGTTTGTCGAGTCCGCTGTTTTTAATGAGCAGCGTCTGTTCCATCAGGCGACCCAGTTTGCCGCGCGGCCACCCCCTCTGCCAGAACCAGTCGAGATATTCGGTTGGCAGATCCATCAGAGGGCATCCCCGGGGAGGGTAGGTCGCCGGGCCGTACTTGCCGTAGGGCATACAGGCGTCTGCGATGTCATTCAGCAACGCCTTGAGAGCTTCGGCATCCGGGATGGGGACGTCTTCCATGGGAGAGGGGGGAAGGGGAGTGGTTGAGAGGGTGGAAGAGTTGGGGAGGAAAGGAGAAAAGGGGGATGAGGGAAGGGGCGGGAGGTGTTGCGAGGAGGTATCAGCGGGCGGCGAAGGAAGGCGGGGCGGCGAAGAAAAGGGAGAGGGTGGAGAGGGGCGGCGGAGAGAGGCGGCGTAGAAAAGGGAGAGGGTGGAGAGGGCGGCGGAGAGGCGACGAAGAAGGGAGGAGGAGCGGCGAGGGAAAGGAGGGGAGCGGGAAGCCTAGAGGAGAGGACGGGGAGCAGGGGGAAAAAGACGGGTTCAGTCGCGCCGGATGCTCCAGCCGATGCTCTGCCCGGCATCCATGGGAATGACTTCCTGCCCGAAGCTGCGGTAGCGGGCAGGGACGGGCATGGGCGTGTCGCACAGCGTCACGTGTCGTGAGACGGGGGAGAGACCGTAGAGGCGCCGGGCGTTGTCTGAAACAAAGGCCTGCAGGTGCTCCAGCGCGTGGTGTTGCGCGAACAGCTCCGCCAGCCGGGGCAGAGCCAGGGGAGCGGTAAAGACGCCCGCCGCGCACCCGCAGGCTTCCTTGCGGTGGCGGGGATGGGGAGCGGAGTCGCTGCCGAACATCAGCCGGGGGTGGCCGCTGAGCGCCGCCTGCAGCAGAGCCTCCCTGTCCTCCGGACGCTTGGCAAGGGGCTTGCAGAAGAGGTGGGGTTGCAGCGCGCCGCCCGCCACGTCATCCAGAGTGATGAGGAGGTGTTGCAGCGTGACGGTGGCACAGAGGTTTTCAAACTCATCCAGCAGGTGGAGGGCGGCTGCCGTGGTGATGTGCTCCATGCTGATGCGCAGCCGCGGGTAGCGCGTCGCCAGATGGCGGTAGACGTGGAGGAACTCCGCCTCCCGATCCATGACAAACCCGTGACTTTCCCCATGCACCAGCAGGGGAATGCCGCGCTCCTCCATGCGCCTGAGCGTGCTGTCGGCATCCGCCATGTCGGCAATACCGCCTTCGCTGTTGGTGGTGATGCCTGCGGGGTAGAGCTTGAAGGCAAAGAAACCGGGGGTGGTCTGCGCGGCATCCAGCGCGGCGTCGTCCTGCGGCGTGAAGAAGAGGGTCATGTAGCGGGAGAAGGGCGTCGCCCCCATGGCCGCTTCCACGCGGGATTCGTAGGCCGTCATCTCCTCGGGTGTGGCGACCGGGGGAACGAGGTTGGGCATGATGACCGCCCCGGCAAAGCCGGAGGAAAGCGGGGCGACGAGCTTCATCATGTCCCCGTCGCGCAGATGAAGATGCATGTCCAGCGGAGACTCCAGCGTGATTTCCATGGCCTCATCCTACCACAGAACACCGGCGGACTCAAGCCCAACCCGCGTTGTTTGGCGGCGGCGGGGGTGGCCGGGATTTGGCGTTTGACAGTCGTGTGGCTCTCTGGTACCATGCCCGCATGCACTGGAAAACTTGGGCTCTGGTCTCTTTGGCAGGGATGTCTCTCTCCGCCGCGGTTCTCCCCGCCACGGCGCAGACGCAGGGGAAACTCCCCCTGCCTGCCGATGAGAATCATGCGGCCGTGACGGAGACGCAGGATGAGAGGGATGCGCGCATGTCCTGGTGGCGGGAGGCGAAGTTCGGGATGTTCATCCATTACGGCCTGTATTCCGGTCTGGCCGGAGAGTTTCGGGGAGTTCCGGGAGGGACAGAGTGGATTCAGACGAATTTGGGGCTGGACAGCGAGACGTATGCACAGGAGGCGCTGCCGCTGTTTCGTCCCGCTCCCGGCTGTGCGGACGCCTGGGTGGAGCTGGCGCGTGAGGCGGGGTGCCGCTATGCCGTCCTCACGACCAAGCATCATGAGGGGTTTGCGCTTTTCGGGACGAAGGAGGGGGATTTTCATTCGGTGCATGCCACCGGGCGGGATATCGTGAAGGAATTTACGGATGCCTGCCGGAAAAACGGGTTGCGCGTCGGGTTTTATCACAGCGTTATCGACTGGCACCACCCCGCGTATGACAACACCATCTGCCCGGATCTCTGTTATCCTGTCGGGCAGGCGGAGAGTCTGCGTCAGCGCGGCATCCCCCGAAATCAGGCCGCCTACCAGGAGTACCTCCACCATCAGGTGCGGGAGTTGCTCACGCAGTACGGGAAGGTGGATATCCTGTGGTGGGACTATTCGCAGGGAGCCGCTGAGGGGCAGCGCGCCTGGAGGGCACCCGAACTCATCCGCATGTGCCGGAAGTTGCAGCCCTGCATCATCATGAACAACCGCCTGTATGCCTTCTCCGGGCTGGATCCGAAGAGCGACCGCCTTCAGCTCGACCTGCGCTGCGGCGATTTCACCACGCCGGAGAAACATATCCCGGAGGAGGGGTATCCCGGAGTGGACTGGGAGGCCTGCATGACGGTGGGGGACAAGTGGGGGTACAATCGCTATGACCTTCGCTTCAAGAGCCCGGCCGTCGTCATCCGCCAGCTGGAGGAGTGCGCCGCCCGGGGTGGCAACCTGCTGCTCAACATCGGGCCGCGTGCCGATGGCTCCATTCCCGACGAGCTGGTGGATGTCTTTACCCGCGTCGGCAAGTGGATGAAAGTAAACGGAGAAGCTATCTACGGCAGCGTCCCCGTACCCACCGTTCACCTGCCCGAGGGGTGGCTGTGCAGCCTGGTGCAGGAGGAAACCTACCTCTTCCCCCCCGCGTGGAAAGAAGCTCCTTCGGAGGATGTCGTGCTGCGCATACCCGCCCACGAAATTGACACCGTGGAGCCTTCGCTGCTGGGGCAACCGGCATGTGTCGTGAAGATGGAACGGGTCGAGGAGCCGGGCAAAGAGGAACCCCGCGCCTTTATCCAGCTGACCATCCCGGCACAGGCGTGGAAGGATGCCGTGGAGGGAATGCCCGTCGTTCGTCTCTCCAACGCCAACTGATACCCGCCTTTCGGATACCTGCTCCCCAGATACCCCCCAGATACCCTTTTCCCCCTCCTCCCTCCATGGAGACCTCCGAACCCTATCATCTGCCCGCGCTGGTGGGAGAGCAGTATGTGCTCTCCTCCGTCATCTCCGAGACCCCGGACACCGTCCTCTACGCCGCGACGCAGAAGGATATGCAGCGTCCCGTCGTGTTCGAAAGTCTGCGCCCGGAAGTCATGGACAGACCGGGGGACGTTCAGAACTTTCTGGAGAAGGCGCGGGCTCAGGCTCGCATGGGTGGGGATCGCATTGCTCCCGTGCTGGAGTTGCTGCATGCTGACGGGCGCTGGCATCTGGCGCGGATGCGCCTTGTGGGGGAGCCGCTGGATGTGATGCTGTCCACGGGAAAGCGGCTTTCGCCCGAGCAGATGGGCGTCCTGCTGAAGCTCCTCTGCCGACTGGTTCTCCGCATGGAACTGGAGGGAGTGTCGTCCATGGACTTTGCCCTTCGCCATGTCCATCTGACAGAGAGCGGTTTTTATTTCGATAACCCCGCACAGGCGGGCTCGCGTGCGCGGGAGGAGAGCCGGAAGTATCTGTCCGGCGCCGCGTCCGCGCTCATGCCCCTGCTGGATGAATCTTTCCCCCGCGCCGACCGCATGCTCTCCCTCCTGGAGCGCATGAAACAGGGGGAGGGATGGACAGTCATGAGTCCCCTGGACTGGTGGGAAGAAGCCGCCGACCTCCTGCTGACTTTGCGGGATGCGACCCGTGTTTCCTGACATCGGTCGGAAGCGTGGAGTGTCGTCGCCGGAGGCGCAGGAATCGACCGAAAACCCTCGGGAGTCCGCCCGGAGCCTTTGGGGAGGGGAGAGGACTGTCGGAAACTCCTGGAGTCGGCCGAAAACTCGTGGGGCTGACCGCAAGCGCGGAAGAGGGGCGACAGGACGCGCAGAGTCCAGCCGGGAGCACGAAAGCTCGGCAGGAGCGGAGTCCGGCCGGAAGTGCGAAGGCTC
>X127_Alpine_Marmot__coassemble_147_pt1 | contig 14581 bp, 12 predicted proteins | sample X127_Alpine_Marmot__metabat2_high_PE_012 | metagenome-assembled genome bin X127_Alpine_Marmot
GGGGTACGGGCGCAGGGCATCGGCGAGGCGGCGCAGGTCGTCGCCGTACTCCTCGTGAATCATTTGGGCTGAGGGGGATGTTTCCATGGTGGGGATTTACGGGTTGGCGGGTTTGGGCATCCAGGGGGCGATGCCCTTTTTGATGGCGGTGAGGCGGGTGTTGTACTCGGCCAGCGCCTGACGCTGTTTGCTTTGCTCCTCGCTGTTCATCTTGCCGCGCTCCCGGATGTCCTGCATCTTGCGCTCCAGATCTTTTTCGCGGGCATCGACGGCTTTTCTGAGAAGGTCTTTGACGGTGCTGGTCATTTCGGAGGTTATTTTTTTCAGGGCGGAGGTGATTTCCATGTAGGAGGATGAGATGGCTTGTCCCAGGGCTCCGGCAGCCTGGTTCTGAGCCGCCCGAAGTTGATGTTCCTGCTGAACTTGGTAAGCTTTGTGTCCGCCCCAGCCTCCTGCAATGATGCCCCCCAATGCCGCTCCGATAGCGGGGCCGATAATGGGGATGATGCTACCGATGAGTAGTCCCGCCGTTGTCCCAATACGTGACATCGCCGAGCCGCTTAACATGCATGTTCGCGTTGTTTCAAAAGTCGTTGCTTCAGGGAGCGTCAGAACGCGTCCCAGAGCGGAAGTGTTGACGCGCAGGCCACTGTCGGCATACCCGTCTTCCCAGAGGGCGATATCCGTTCGGTCAGAGCCGGGAGCCTGGGCGGCCAGCTCGCTCAGCATGGAGGAGACCCGTTCCTTGAGCAGGTTCGAGGCACCCTGGATGGCGGCGGAGGTGTAGCTGGGCAGTTTTGTCTGGATGTCGGCCACAGCCTCTTTCAGCGCCTCCATATTTTGGGCGTTGAAAATCCTCTGCTCCAGCTCGGGCTGAATTTGGCGGCACTTGGAGCAGTAATCCTCTGCCTCGCTGTGGATGTGCTGAAGTTCCTTCTCGATGCGGGAAACCAGCTGCGGATACTCCTTCTTCTGCCAGGCCTTGTCCTCGTCCTGAAGGCGCTGAAGGCCTTTTTTCAGCTCCTCCTGTTTTTCCTTACTGTCGGCGTTGAGGGTGTTCAGGCGGGTGCGCAGCGTTTCTTCCAGATGGGTGAGGGTCGGCCAGGCATGTTGGATGGCGCGGTGGGCGAGGATGGCGTGGCGCCTGGGCAGCAGGGTGCCGTTGAGGTATTCCAGCAACTCGGGGAAGCCGCTGCGTTGCAGTTTTCTGGCGTTTCCCGTCTCATCGGCTTCCAGCTTGCGCACGGAGTCGATGAGGAAGTAGGGCGGATGCTCCAGCCCGAGCTCGTCGCGGAGAATGCGCAGGTTGTTGTCGCGGAGGGATTCGCGGGTTTCCCGGTCAACGGCGGATGTCTTGGTCTGGATGAAGCAGATGTTTTTGGTGATTTGGGACACCTCCTTCAGGTTGTCGATTTCCATGTAACCGATGGGGGCTTCGGCGCTGTCCGCCGCAAAGAAAACGGCCTGTGCGCGGGGAACATACTGCCAGGTGATTTTCTTGTGTCCCTTGTAGAGGCCGCCCAGTCCGGGGGTATCCACCAACACCACACCGGCCTGCAGCACGGGAGAGGGGCAGGTGACTTCAATGTAGTCCACCTGTTTGTCATTGCCCGGGTTGCCGGATTCGGTGCCGTAGGAGGAGAGCTCATTCGCCGGGATTTCCATAGGCTCTTTGCCGCTTTCTTTCAGGAAATGGACGCGGTAGCTGACATGCTCCCCGTACCGGATTTTGAAAACGGTGGAGGTGGCGATGTCCGAGGCGACGGGAACCAGATTCCGGTGCCCCAGCAGGGCGTTGATGAAGGAGGACTTCCCCTTCTTGATTTCCCCCATCACCACGATGGAGAAGACACCTGCGGCGGTTTTCTTCATCATCCAGGTGTACTCCTCCGGCACGGGGCGGCCGGTGAGTTCGGACTCCAGCTGAGCGGCGTCGAGCAAATGTTGAGCAAGTTGTTTCATGGCCGTTTAAGCGTATTCGGGTTCAGGCGTATTCGGTGGGGTCCCCGTCATCCAGGGCGGTGGAGATGGCGGTGTCAAAAGCCAGGACCGGATCTGCCGTGACGGCGTAGGCGAGACCGCCGGACACCAGAGCCAGCCCCCATTTGCCCCAGTCAATGGAATGGAAATCCCAGCCTTCATTATTGGGCAGGGGGGCATCGGTGGCCGTGTAGCAGAATCCGCTGTTCTCCCAGGCTCCCATGAACTTGTCGAGCGGGTAGGTGGCGCTTTGCCCGTTGGGGTGGCCGGAGTCGTTGATGATGACCTGGGGATTGGACGGGTCGGACATGTCGATGCCGGTCACGACGACGGCGTGGTCGGCGGGGTTCCAGGAGCCTTTGTCCAGTCCGAAGGTGTCGCAGAGGAACTCTTTGAGATCATCGAACAGGCTGTTGTTCTCCCACAGCTCGCCGGATTTGACGCCCACGATGACGCCGTGCCCCTGCTGAAGCTCCCTGGCCAGGTCGGAAATGTCGGCATCCGCGTTGTGGTGGTTGCCGATGCCGTGCAGGGTCATCATGTGACCAATGTCTGCGGGTGAAGTGCCTTCGCCGGGGTGGTACCAGTTGTGGGCGGCAGAGATGCTCATGGCCTGCTCCTGCGTCAGATTGTGGCCGAACTGGTTGATGATGACTCGCTCGGCTTCCACCGCGCAGTTATCGGCCCAGTGCTGAGGTTCCCAGTCGAGTTTGGCGGGGTCTCCGATGACGATGCTGTCATCCGTATTGCTGACTCCGAGGGATGGGGAGGCGTCCGGGGTGTCGTAGGGGTTGACGAGTGCTCCCAGAGCATCAATCATGTCCGGAGCCGGGGTGTCGTCGACGAGGCTGTCATCAAATATGGTATTCATTGATGGTGTTGTGTTGGGTTTGAGAAGGTGTACTTCCTGCTTGCGGATGAGGCGACCCCGGACGCGGAGGCCGGAGCTGTATTTTTCGGCAATCTGCGGTTCGCTGCCGGGAGGAAGAGTCGTGTCGATGCGGATGGCGCGCTGGATGTCCGGCTGCCATGTGTCGCTGTCCAGCCGCTCGCAATCGCTCTCTTCCAGAGCCTGTAACAATAGCTCCCCCAGCCAGAGGAGGCATCGCCGGTCGTTGTCTGCGTAGGCGCGGCTCAGGCGATCCAGTTCATCCCAAAAATCAACGGCGGCCAGAGCCCGATTCTCCGGCGCGTCTTCCTCTTGCCGGATTTCCTGAAGCCGATCCAGGGCAAGCTCTCGCAGGTTTTCGTCCCCGATGGCTTCAGCGCAGCGCTGAAGAGTCGCCCATCTTTCCGTGTGCGCCCCTTCGCGGTCATCGCGTTGGGGGAAGGAATGGGTATCGACCTCCGGGGCATCGTCCTCCCCCGCCGGGACTAATTTTGCCGGAACCGGGAGAGATTTTAACGGGGCAGAAGAAGCGCCGCTGTCCGAATCAGGGGCGTTTTTCTGCAAATTATAATTGTTATCGGGGGGTGACCACCCTCGGAGACAAATCAAAGAGCGCTTCGGCGCGCATGAGGAGCTCCCGCAGGGCGCGAGCGCACGCCCTGAAGTACATCCTCAACGCCTTCCATATGGCGTCAAAGAACCCCACCGCCGGGCGCGGTGAATTCTTCTTCGGCGGTCGTACCACCGATAACTGCTGCTCCTGCTCTTTCATGTTGAAGGGGAGGGGGGACTCGAACCGGGTGTTATCCTATTCCCCGGGGGGTGAGGTGTCAAGAGCAAAAGTCAGGCTCCGGGGAGAAAAACGGTTGGCAGGCAGTTGCCGGGGAGTCTGACGCATCCCGGGGCGGGGGGCGGTGCAGGGGGGGCGGGACAGGGGGGAGGGACAGGTGCGGAACAAAAAGAGGCGCGGCCGTCAGGCCGCGCCTCGGGGAGGATTGATGACGGGGCAGAATCAGATCTGGCCGAAGAGGGTCTTGCCCTCGGAGAGCAGATCGGAGGTGGCCACCTTGAGGCGGTCGCAGATGCCCTGCTCGCCCTTCTTGAGGTAGGAGCGGGGATCGTAGACCTTCTTGTTGCCCACTTCACCGTCGATTTTCAGCATGCCTTCGATGTTCTGGCACATGTGGTAGACAATCGGCTTGGAGAAGGCATACTGGGTGTCGGTGTCGATGTTCATCTTGACGACGCCGTAGGAGATGGCCTCGCGGATGTCGCACAGGTCGGAGCCGGAGCCGCCGTGGAAGACCAGGCGCATGTCCTTGCCATGCTTGTCCATGACGGCCTTCTGTCCGTCGCGGAGAATCTTGGGCTCGAGCTTCACAGCACCGGGCTTGTAGACGCCGTGCACGTTGCCGAAGGTGGCGGCAAGCATGAACTCACCCAGGCCGTTGAGGGTCTCGTAGGTGAGGAGCATGTCCTCCGGGGAGGTGTAGAGCTTGGCAGCGTGCTGGCCGCTGTTGTCGACGCCGTCCTCTTCGCCGCCGACGACGCCGTTCTCGAGTTCGAGAACGATGCCGACCTCAGCGCATTCCTTGAGCATCTGCTGGGAAATCTTGAGGTTCTCCGCCATGGGCAGGGCGGAGGCGTCGAGCATGTGGGAGTTGAACAGCGGCCCCTTGCCTTCGGCGATGCGCTTCTTGGACTCGGCGATGAGCGGGCGCAGGAAGGTGTCAATCTTGTCGGCCTGGCAGTGGTCGGTGTGCAGGGCGACGAGGACGTCGTACTTTTCCGCGAGACGATGCACGGCCTCAGCCAGCACGATGGCGCCTGTGGCGGAGTCCTTGACGGCGGTGCCGGAAGCAAACTGGCCGCCGCCCAGGGAAATCTGGATGATACCATCGGACTTGGCTTCGGCAAAGGCCTTGAGGGCGCCGTTGATGACTTCGATGGTGGTGACGTTCACGGCGGGGTAGGCGTAGCCTTTCTCCTTGGCCGTATTGAGCATCTTGATGTACTGTTCTTGGGTTGGTACAGGCATGGTACTGTTTTGGGTTAATGGTTGAGCGGGCGCAGGGCGCAGCTCACGCGCCGTATTCTAGCGCTGCGTCTTTTGTTTGGCAAGCAAAAAGTGAGAACAAACAGGAGGCTGCTCTGTCGAACAGCCTCCGCGCTACGGGGGATAGGACTCGAACCTACGACCTCCACCATGTCAAGGTGTTGCTCTACCAACTGAGCTACCTCCGCATGAGTGATGGGCAGGGATGGATTCGAACCATCGAAAGCAAACGCTAGCAGATTTACAGTCTGCCCCCTTTGACCGCTCGGGAACCTACCCACTCTGTGGTACAGGCCATCCGGGGATGGCGTGCGGCGGGACTTTACACAATTTTTACCTGCTTTGCAAGCTTTTTTTTCAGATGCTGCGATTTTTTTGCGTTTTGAGCTGCCGCAGGGCGGGGATGAGGAAGAGGAAGCCCAGGGCGACGACGCCGAAGGAGAGATACTGCCCCCGGGTGATGCCGTGCCAGGTGTCGACGTCCGGCTCGCGGAAGCATTCGGTCGAGATGCGCGCGATGGCGTACAGGAAGCAGAAGAGGGCGCTGAAGATGCCGGTGGGGGCGTTCTTCCAGCCCAGCCGGAGGGCGATGAGGACGAGGAAGAGCAGGAGGCCTTCTCCGAGTGCTTCAAACAGCTGGGAGGGGTAGCGGGGGGTGAGGTAGGGGCTGAGGGCGTCCCGCACGGCGGGGCTTTCGCGCGTGAGCCGCAGGATGGTGTCGAAGAGGGTTTCGCCGTTCTGGCTCAGGGAGGACAGGGGGGCGCCCGCGGCGTGCTCCATGGAGGCGTAGGCCTGGATTTGACTCTCCGGGGGAAGGCTGGTGAACTCCAGCGGGAATTTCATGGCGAGGGAGGAGTCGGGAGCGGGGCGGCCATACAGCTCTCCGTTGATGAAGTTGGCGATGCGGCCGAAGAAGAGGCCGATGGGGCACGCGATGGCGAGCCCGTCGCACACGGCGGGGAGGGAGAGTTTGTGTCTGGAGGTGTACCAGATGGAGACGAGGAGGACGGCAATGATGCCGCCGTGGGAGGTCATGCCTCCCTCCCAGACGCGAAAGACCCAGAGGGGATCGTTGCAGAATCCGCTCCAGCCGTTTTCCGGGAGCCAGTAGAAGAAGAATTCGCCCAGCCTGCCGCCGATGAGGACGCCGAAGATGCAGATGGCGGTGATGAAGTCTCCCAGCTTGTCCGGCCGGATGCAGTAGAGCTTGCGGCGGGAGAGCCACAGCAGGAGGAGGTAGCCGAGGATGAAGCCTCCGACGTAGGCCAGACCGTACCAGCGCACGGCCAGCGGGGTGCCGGGGATGTTCAGGAGGACGGGGTCAAGATGATGAATCCAGGTGGCGAGCGTGTTCATATCCGCCCTGTTTGTAGCACATTTTCCCGACGGGGAACAGGCCAAATGCTGTCTGCCGGGTAGAAAGTCGCCGGGATGGGGGCATTGACGGGTTTTTCCCGATTCTTTCAAAAAAAACGCGCCGGATGCAAGATTGTTCTCGCCAAAGGAAGGTCTATTGTGTATAAGTATAGCACACATCTGACTTTTTTGACCATGAAAAACATTCTCCTGTCCCTGTTGGCGGCTGTGTCGTGCGGTTCGCTTACTGTTTCTGCGTTAGATGCCAAGTTTGTTCGTGTCATCTTCGAGGCTGATGATGCCACTCCGCAGACGATTAAGGCGGAGGCTCTCTCCGCTCCGGGCGGCAGCGGGTTCATCCCGACCAAACCTGTGCTGAAGGCTTCCACGGTGCCGTGGCAGGTGGTGAATATCCCCGTGACGTTGGAGGCCGTGGGCCCCAAGAATGACAAGGGCAAGGAGGATAAGCCGCAGTTCATCTCCCGCATTGATTTTCACGTTTATCTGGCTTTCAAGACTGATGCCAAAGAGAAGGGGGGCAAGGAACCCAAGCCGGTTCTTCTGGACAAGGAGGTGTCGTACGTGAATATCCCCGTGCATCCCGGCACCGGTGCGGATTCGACTTGCCAGAACAAGATGTATGTGGGCGTGTTCATTTCGCCTTCGGATGCCGTGAGAATCAAGACGGAGGGCAAGGACAGGGGAGTTTTGGACAAGAGCCTCATGGCTGTGGCCGTGGAGGCGTCTTTCAACGGTGCCAACTGCATGGCCTCGAAGGTGAAGGGGAAGGAGAAAAAGCGCAGTAAGATTCTGGATCCCTCCAACAATAAGTATTTCAAAGATTTGTGGTGGAGGATGAAGGGTGAGACCAACGGTGTGGAGCTGCTCACCATTGCGGAGACTCCCTATGCTCCCTTCTTTGCTCCCTTCTACCCGGCCGTGACGCCGATGTTCGGCCCCGCCTACCAGGTTCCGGCCGGGGTGTCTGCGATGGGGAACGTGGCTCCCACTCCGGGTGCTCCCGGGGCTTCCGCCACGTCCGGTGTGTCCGGTACATACGGTGCTTCCGGCATGTCGGGCACGGAGACGGATGCGACCGGGGGTTCCTCCGCGGATGAGACGCCTGCGGACAGCTCGGCGGAGACGACCGATACTCCCTCCCGCGCGTCCCGGAGCCGTGGCCGGAGCCGCTTCGGCAGGGGAAGCCGGGGTTCGTCCTCTTCCTTCTGATTTTTTCTCTCTTTCTCTCTTTTAACTTATTTCTCATTCTATGGCTGAATACAAAACGACCGTCGCTCTGGAAATAGGCGCGCAGAGTGTCACCATGGGTGTGTTCACTCCGGCCGGGCGGGGCTTTTGCCTCTCCCGCTACGCCCGCCGCGATATCCTTCTCGACCCCGTCGAGGAGGGGATGCGCATGGATTACGTCAGCAATGCCATTGGCGAGCTCGTGACCGAGCTCAAAGTGAAGGGCAGCGATGTGCGCAATGTGGTTTCCGGGCAGCAGGTGTTCATGCGGTTTATCAAGCTCCCGGCTCTCGATATGGACGATATCGCGGAGCAGGTGGGCTACGAGGCGCAGCAGCACATCCCCTTCCCGCTGGAGGACATCGTCTACTCCTACCAGGAGCTGGCCGATCGCGAGGACGGCGAAAGGGAGGTGCTCCTGGTCGCCATCAAGAAGGATGTGCTGGATGACCTCAACGGCCAGGTCGAGAGCAACGGGCTCAAGACGCGCAGCGTGGACTGCTCCATCACCTCCCTTTACAACGCCTTCCGCGTGAGCTATCCGGAGGAAGATGCGCCGGTGATGATTCTCGACATCGGCGCCAAGACGACGGACATCATCTTCTCGGAGGCCGGGCGCTTCTTCACCCGCTCCGTCACAGCGGCAGGTGCCTTCATCACCAACACGATTGCCCGCGAGTTCAACATGGGCTTCCGCGATGCGGAGAAGTTCAAGCTCGAGCACGGCGTCGTCTCTCTGGGCAACGGGCACACGGATTCCATGAACGCGCAGGAGGCCGAGCTGGCCTCCACCATCCGCAACGCCATGGGACGCCTGAGCTCGGAGGTGCAGCGCACCATCAACCACTACCGCGCTCAGTACAAGGGGAATCCCCCCGTCAAGGCCTACATCTGCGGCGGCGGGGCTCGTCTGCCCTATGCTCTGGAGTTCCTGCAGGCCGCGCTCAACATCCCCGTCGAGTATCTCAACCCGCTCAACGCCTTCTCCATCAGCAGCAAGGTCGATGAGGAGGCTCTGGAGATGGATGCCCTGAGCCTGGGCCCCATCGCTGGTGCCGCCGTCACGGGAGCCCGGGCGGGCGAGTTCTCCATCGACCTGGTGCCCACGAGCGTGGGCAAGGAGAGGGCGGAGATGCAGCTCATCCCCAAGGTGGTGGCCGCCGGTCTCATCGCCCTTGCCGGGGCAGGCTTCTACGCCTTTGCCGCCAACAAGGCTGCCACGGAAGCGGAGGACTCGCTCCGCCGCGTGCAACCGGCGGTGGAAGCGGTGGACGAGATTGCCGGACGCATCGAGTCGGCCAAGACGAAGTATGACCGCACGATGCGGGAAATCAGTCAGTTCTCCCGTCTGTACACCATGCGCACGGCCTACGCCGACATCCTCAAGCAGCTTTCGGAGCGGAGCGCCTCCGTCAAGTTCTGGTTCACGGAGTTCTCCCCCCTCATCAACTACGAGGTGGAGAACGTGGTTCTCACCGAGTCCAACGACGTCAAGGGAACCCGCCTGATTGACATGAACAGGAGCCGCAGCGGCAGCTCCGACTCGGCCATCAACCAGGCACCGGAATCGGTGGATACGAGAAAGCGCGGCAAGGATCCCATGGTGACGGCCATCTTCATCAGCGGCTACACGACCAAGAAGCCGGGCGACGAGCGCAGCATCGACCAGCGGCAGGTCATTTATGACCTGGTGGACAGGAACTTCGATGAGCGCAGCGCCGATTCGCTCTTCTCCTACCAGAACGCCGTCGTTCACCGGGATCTGGGGCACTACTTCCAGTTCCTGGATGCCAAGTCGTCCAAAGGAAAGATGCAGATTCCCGATTACGTGGAGAAATTCATGATGGTCATGCCTCTCAAGAAACCCATCGCCATCCCCGAACTCAGCAATACCAAGTAAGACTTACTTCAACCTTCTCCCCCTCTCATGAACATCATTGAAAACAAGCGGGTGCTTGCGATTTCGGCTCTCTTTGCGCTGGCCTTCGGCGGCCTGGTGTACTACGGCTATGGCCGCTCGGCTGACTTCGAGGTCGCCAAGTCCCAATTGGACGACATCAGCACCCGAATTCAGGACTACGACGCATCGGAACTTCCCCCGACCCCTGAGAATCGCAAGGCCGTGGTGGACGCCAGCAAGCAGGTGGAGCGCGTCAGCGACAGCATGCGAGCCGAGCTGGACAAGTACGCCGCCGCCTGCTATGGAGACGGGAAGCGCATCGCCCCCGTCGACTTCCAGAACCAGGTGCGCACCTCCATCGACGAGGTCGCCCGCCTGGCTGCGCAGAAGGGCTGCAAAATCTCCAACCCGGCGCTTGGCCTCGGGATGGATTCCTTCAGGAACGCCACCCCCACGGAGGAGAAGGCGCCCTTCCTCAGCTTCCAGCTCAAAGCCGTGCGTCGGGTAGCGGAGGACATCATCAACTCCGGCGCGCCGATGCTCGATAAGGTGTACTGCTCCCCCCTGCCGGAGGAGGCTACCGACACCCGCAAGGCAGCCGATTATTTCCCGCTGGGCTTCCAGGTTGCCTTCAGCGCCAGGCGCAGCGAGGTAACGGACGGCAAGACGCCGGAGAAACTCAGCGTCTTGCCCCAGGTCATCAACAAGATTCTGGCCGACAGGGATTTCTTCCTGATTATCACAGGTATCTCCGTTGCGACGGAGGGAAATCTGCCGCCTATGCTGCCCTGGCAGGCTCCGACGCAGAATGCCCCGCAGGGAGATGACCTCACGACTTCCGAAGAAGGCGAATCCGCCGAGGCGGCAGCGCCTGCGGTGCGCACCATCGCCTCCCGCAAGACCGGCGACCCGCAGGAGACGGTGCGGGTGCACCTCAACATGCAAGTGCTCTACTTCAACCCCGCCAGGAGCAAGTAACCTCTAACTCATTTCTAGCTGATATGGCAGATCAATCCAACGCAGGAAGAAACGCTCTGATTGTGGGTGTGGTGCTGGGTCTGGCTGGTGCCGGCCTCGGTGTGTACACCATGATGGAGAACAAGGTTGAAAAGACGGTGGTGGCAATCACCTCCGATACCCGGGCGGATTCCCTGGCCGCCGAAGCGGAGCAGTTGCTGGCGGAAAAGGAACGCAATCGCACGATTGTGGATGTCGCCCCGGAGGGAGCTCAGGTCAACGGCAAGCCGCGCTTCACCCCCCTCTTCTTCTCCCCCGAGCTGTGGGAAGTTTCTCTGGACGACCAGAAGAAGAACACCGTCATCGACATTTACGACCCCACAGCAGAAAATCTGCACGGCCAGGTGCCCAACACCTGGTTCATCTCCAACGGCATTGCCGATGCCCTCGGACGAGCCGACGGCCTGGAGCTCGACAGCGATGGGGACGGTTTCACCAACAAAGAGGAATTCGCCGCCCGCACCTCCCCCTCCGACCCGGCGAGCCTGCCGCCTCTGGTGAAGGCCGGGGCGCAGCCCAAGCTGGAAGTCGTGCGCGTGGAAAATGCCAATGCCACCATCACGGTGGATTCCATGCTGGCCTACGAAGCTGATCCCACCGAGGCGGGCATCAGGGTCTATGCACGCGTGACAGATTCCCAGCCCATCGTCAAGTGCAGCGTGAAGCCGGGCTCCACCTTCGGCCTTGGCGGCAAGAGCGACCCGAAGCGCTTCACGGTTCTCGGCTTTGAGAAGGCCTCCTTCACGGACGGTGCAGGCAACACCAACCAGGAGAGCGTCCTGCGCGTTCGCGACAATGTGACGGTGTCCGGGGAGAAGGAATTCACCATCCGCGCCGGACGTCCCAGACCCAAGGACAAAGATCAGGGTACCCCCAACGCCAAGGGACGCACCATCCGGGATACCACCGTGACGCTTCGCGTGACAGCCGGCCCCATGGCCGACAAGCCCGAAGGTACGTTCCAGGTGCCGTACAAGGGAACCTTCAAGGTACCTGGCTCCGACATCTCCTGCGTGCTGGAATCCGTTGACGAAGCCGGGACGGTCAACGTCCTTCCCGAAGGCGCGGAAAGCCCCGTTCAGGTGCCCAAAGCAGCCAAATGAGAGCGCCCCGGAGAAAAAACAGGAAAAATCAGAAGCAAAAAGAACTTTTTTTAATTGTAGACTTTACAAGCGAGCAGTTTTCTGTCATAAATAAGCCATTACCATGAACCACGCACCTCTCATCCACTCTAAGCACACGATGATGCTCATGGCCATCGCCCTGACCTGCCCCATTGCGCAGGCAGGCACAGAGGGTTACCTGAGCACTTCTACAGCAGCCGGTACGAGCGAGGTAGGCCCCACCGCCATGTATGCCGGTCAGGCCTCCGCTCAGGACGGCATCAACGCCCGTGAGGCCGCCCGCCGCAAGGCCATGACTCAGGAAGCACAGCAGCTCCTGCAGGAGGGCCGCGAGGCGTACGCCGCTGGTAAATACAAGGAGGCTCTCGAGAAGTATCAGGCCGCCTGGGCACGCATCCCCAAGGCTCCGGCCACTGAGAAGTATCAGGACTTTATCATCAAGAGCATCGGTGATGCCTCCATCGCCGTCGCCATCGAGTATTCCCGCATCGGTCGCTACGATGATGCCGAACAGCTTCTGCTCGACGTCCTCAGCCGCGACCCGAACAACCGCCGTGCCCGCAAGGAACTTTCCCTGCTGCGCGACCCTGTGCGCAACAATCCTGCGCTGACCCCCGAGCACGTCAAGAATGTGGAAGAGGTGAACCGCCTGCTGACGCTTGCCTACGGTTACTACGATCTGGGGAAATTCGATGAGGCTTACGCAGAGTTCAACCGCGTTATCCAGATTGACCCCTACAACTCTGCCGCCCGTCGCGGTCAGGAAGCGGTCAGCAAGCGCCGCTCCAGCTACTACACCACGGCTCGCGATTCCTTCCGCGCCAAGGCTCTGGCAGAGGTGGACGCCCTCTGGGAGGAGAGCATGCCTGAGGATACCCCCGATGTGGCTCTCGGCGGCGGTGAGGTGACCACCCAGATTTCCGAGCAGCAGATTCGCAACGACGAGAACCTCGGCAAGATTCAGATTTCTTCCGTCAACTTTGAGGACACCCCGGTGGAGGACGCTCTCGACTTCCTCCGCGGCGAGGCGCGCAAGGCGGGCGTGCAGATCAACTTCGTCTTTGAGAAGGCTCGCGTCGAGACCCCGGCGGCTCCCGTCGCTTCGGCGGATGAGGAATCCGAGGATGGGGAAGGCGCCGCAGCCGCTCCCGCTCCCGTGGTGACTCCCGCGCCGGAGGCCATCATCTCCCGCCTGAGCCTCCAGAACCTCACGGCTAAGGAACTGCTGACCATGATTTGCGCTCAGGCCGGCTGCCAGTACCGCGTGGAGGACAACGCCATTGTCGTCTATCAGACCGGCGTCGGCGTGGAAAGAATGTTCAAGCGCCAGTGGAAGGTCTCCCGCGAACTCTTCGATGCCACCTCCGGCGGTGATTCGGAGTCCTCGGATGAGGAGGATGCCTTCGCGGACAAGCCCACCGGCGGCATCAAGCCCGTCAATGCCGTGGCCGCTCTGGAGAACCTCGGCGTGAAGTTCCCGAAGGGCGCCAGCGCCAACTACTCCACCCGCATGAACATTCTCTCGGTGGAGAACACGGCCGACAATCTGGATCTCGTGGAGGAACTCGTCAACCAGTACCGCCGCAAGATGCCCCAGATGGTGAAGGTGAGCGCCAAGTTCATCGAGGTCTCGCAGACCAATGAGGAGGAGCTCAGCTTCGACTGGGTCGTCAATCCCTTCTCCGTCTCCAACAACGGCACGGCCTACCTCGGTGGTGTCAATGGTGCAGGCTCCTCGCCGAACCGCACCTTCAACGACTTTGTTTCGTCCGGCGGTCCCGCCTACGCCAACAATCACACTAACAGCGGTTCCTGGCCCATCTCCAACAGCAACAGCTACCAGTCGGGTACGGATACCATCACCAACGGCCTGATGACAGGTGGCCTTCGCACCGGTACGGGCGCTCTGACGGGCAGCTCCATGGATGCCCTCGTCTCTGCGGGTTCCGCTGCCGCCAACACGGCCACGAAGGCCGCCCCCGGCATCCTCTCCCTCTCCGGCATCTACGACTCCGGCTCCTTCCAGATGATCATGCGCGGCCTCTCCCAGAAGAAGGGCGTGGATGTGATGTCTGCCCCGAGCCTGGTGGCTCGTCCCGGCACGCTTGAGTACACGCCCGATCCTGACCCGCTGGCCAGCGATCAGAAGGGTGATGACGACTGCGCCAAGATTGAGGTGGTTCGCCGCTTCATCTACCCGACCGCCTACGACGCTCCCACCATCGGAACGACGAACAACAACAATAACAACAACAATAACAACAACTACAACAACCCCAGCATGCCCATTGCCGCTCCGGCCAATCCTTCGGAGTGGGGTGTTGAAGAAGTGGGTATTGTGATGCGCTTCCGCGTCGACCCCGAGTTGGAGAACAGCGATATCATCAAGTTCAATCACTTCGAGATTCGCGTCGTCAACTTTGAGGGCTTCGTCAACTACGGCTCGCCCATCACGGCCGGTGTTGCCAACAATTCTCAGATTGAGCACATCACGCTCACCGAGAACCGCATTGACATGCCGATTTTCAGTCGTCGCTATGTCAACTCCAACCCCTGCATCTATGACGGTCACACCATCGCCATCGGCGGTATGATTGAGGACAACGTGCAGAAGGTGGAGGACGAGGTGCCGGTCTTCGGCGATCTGCCTCTCATCGGTCGCTTCTTCCGCAGCAACGCCGAGTCCCATGTGCGCAAGAACCTCATGGTCTTCGTGACGGCTGAGAAGATCGACCCGACGGGCAAGCCCACGCGCCTTCGCGATGTGGGTACGGGTGACAATCCCACGGCCGGGACGTCGACTCCGGGGCTCTTCCCCGATGATGGTCTGGCTAATCCCTGATTATTCCGTGGTTCACAGGTAATTCTGACCGCCCCCGGTGTTGCCGGGGGCGGTTTTTTATGCGGGGAATGAAGGCCTTTGTTCTCTTCTGCGGGGGAAAGTTCATCGAAATGCCGGGTCTGTACCAGATTCGCTGGTTCCCCGAGAGAGCACAGATGACAAAATAAGT
>X127_Alpine_Marmot__coassemble_150_pt1 | contig 14491 bp, 14 predicted proteins | sample X127_Alpine_Marmot__metabat2_high_PE_012 | metagenome-assembled genome bin X127_Alpine_Marmot
AAAGATGAGCGGCGGGCTGATGAAGGGCTCATGTACCTGATCCGTTCCGAAGAAGCGGACTTCCATTCCTGCCGGAGGCCGCACGAAGTCGTGGCACCCGCCGAAGGAAAAGACGGAGCCGGGCGTCAGAACGGGGCGTTGATTGAAGACCTGCTCCGCTTCGATGATGCGCGTATCGCCCGACGTATCTCTCAACTGCCACTTGCGGCCAAGGAGTCGGACGCTCGTCGGGCTGGCATTGAGCAGACGCAGGCGGAAGATGACCCGGTAGAACGGTTTTGGTAGCCGGAAACACCGAAGAGCCATGAGCGAGATGCCCATGTCCAGGAAATCGCGGACAGGCAGACTCGTGCGCAAATCAGTGCTCATGTCCCTTTCCCACTGCCAGCGTGGAGAGTCTCCCCACGGTCTGATGAAGTGCATTCACTTTGTCGAGAGAGGGCTTTTCGCCTTCCTCCAGCGTCATCTGGTGGGTGAGTTCATCGAGGAGGATGCACATCTGATCCACCTTCAGCTTTTTGGCTGTCTGAGGATTGAGGCAGCCGAGCACTTCGCTGAAGTAGGCCGGGGCGTCCGGGTAGAAGATGATGGCGGCCTGCTCCGGGTCAAATTTGCTGCTGATGGCGGCCGTGGAGGCTTCCAGGGCGCGAATCCAGCCGCCCAGCGCTATCAGATGCGCCAGATCCGGGTCGCGCAGGGAGGTCAGCTCGGCGTTGACGTCGCTCTGCGTGGCGGCAAGGCTTTTCTTGAACTCCTCCAGCTGGCCTTTCTCCGCGTACTCCAGCAGGCTGGCGGAGTGCGTGTTCATCCGCTCCCCCACGCCCAGCGCCTTGCCGTAGCGGGTCAGGTCGAGGGCAATGGGCTTGATGTCGTTCATGTGCCCGCTGCGCACGGCGATGAAGCCGTCCGCCAGCAGGTAGCCCATTTCCAGAGCCAGCGCACCGGCTGTTGTGGACAATTTTTCCGGGCGATTCCGCAGAACGTATTCCTCGGGGATGGCGGGGAGGTGATCGAGCTGATCGAAAATCTTGCTGATGGACGGAGCGGTGTAGACGTTGATGCCCAGCTCCTGATTGGAGTGCGACTCGTCCAGCAGAGCGTCGTCCCGGAACATGGCCGGAACTTCGCCCGGGCGCCGCGCGGGGGCGTCCTGATTTTCCGAATCGGGGGTGCCGTCCTCCACGATGTCGAGAGGAGCTTCATCTGCCAGAGGCTCCTCCTGCGCCGGGGCGGGAAGCCCGGCGAAAATCAGGGTCAGAATCAGGTGGTGCAATCTGAGTTTCATAGTCTGGCGAAAGAGGTTGCGACGATGTGCGTTTTAGACTTGACTGCGGTTTCAGTTTACATTACCATGGCCACACGTCAAGACATTCTTCGGTGCTGACGTGAAAAGGCAGTGCGTTGCAGCTCTTTCTTCCTGCCTTTTTCCCGGCTCCGTCTTTCACCAGAGCAGTTATGGATCCGCAGTTCTACTGGTTTAACTTTCTGTGGCTCGTCGCCTATTTCCTCGTTCTCGTCGGCATGTCAGGCTATGGCTTCCATCGCCTGATGATGGTCGTGCTCTATCTGGTTCACCGCAAGGACGTTCCCCAGCCTGCAGGGCAGTGGGAGGAGTTGCCTGTCGTGACCGTTCAGCTGCCGATGTTCAACGAGAAGTTCGTGGTGGAGGGGCTGCTGCGCAAGGTAACAGCCATTGATTACCCCAGGGAGAAGCTGGAGATTCAGATTCTCGACGATTCTACGGACGATACCTGGCAGCTCTGCCAGCAACAGGTGGAGCTCTACCGCAAACAGGGGTTCGATATCAAGTGCCTGCATCGAACGGATCGCACGGGGTTCAAGGCCGGCGCTCTGGAGGCGGCCGATGCCGTGGCTCGGGGGGAGTTCCTTCTGATTCTCGATGCTGATTTCCGCCCGGAGCCGGACATCCTGCGCGTCGTCATGCCCTACTTCACCGATCCCGGTGTGGCTCTGGTGCAGACGCGCTGGGGGCACCTCAACCGCCATAAGAACATGCTCACGCGCTTGCAGAGCATTTTCCTCGACGGCCATTTCGCCCTCGAACAGACGGTGCGCAATCGCTCCGGCCGCTTCTTCACCTTCAACGGTACGGCGGGCGTCTGGCGCAAGTGTGCCATCTCTGACGCCGGAGGCTGGGAGCACGACACCATCACCGAGGATATGGATCTTTCCTACCGTGTGCAGATGAAGGGCTGGCGCTTCGTTTACCTCAACGACTACGTCACCCCGGCTGAGCTGCCGGAGGATATGGACGGTTTCAAGGCCCAGCAGCACCGTTGGACGAAGGGCTGCATTCAGGTCTGTCAGAAGATGCTGCTCGACATCTGGCGCTCCAACGCTCCGCTCAAGGCCAAGCTGGAGGCGACCACGCACCTGACCTGCAACTACTCGTACCTGGCGCTGATTCTCCTCTGCTTCCTCGTCATGCCCATCTGCACCGGCGTTGTGGAACCCACGGGTGCCTGGTCGTGGGAGTCCCTGCAGATGATGCTGCTTACCTTCACCCTGTTCTTCTTCGCCACGCTGACGGTCTGTGCCTTCTACGTGACGGCGGAGGCTATCGTGCGCCCCAGGCGCTGGTGGATGGTGTTCTTCCTGCTGATTCCGCTGCTGGCCTTGGGGGTCGGCATGGCCGTCAACAACGCCAAAGCCGTGCTGGAGGCCATCTTCGGCAAGCCGAGCGAGTTCGTTCGCACGCCCAAGTTCGGGGAGTCTCAGGAGGGACGGCTCTCCGTGGAGAAGCGCGAGAAGGGCTACAAAGCCATCAAATCCGTACTGGTGCCCCTGCTGGAGTTGGGCTTCGGCCTCTTCTTCGGGGCGGTGGAGGCTTTCAACCTCGCGACGGGAAACATCCTGACCTTCCTGCTCATGTCGCCCTTCCTCGGCTTTTTCTACACCGGTATCAGCTCGTTGTGCCGCCTCTGGGATGGCATGATTCAGCGACGCCGCGCCTGCCAATCTACCTGAGAGGTGCTCTCCCGGTTCGTCCTGATGCCTTCACTCGAATCCTGACCATAACTCCTGACCATAACATAAACTCCTAACCCAAACACCTTATAGAATTACCCCCCCCCTCACTACCCCTACCCATCGTACCCTGTTAACCCCCTTTTCACCCTATGATTTCGTACAAGAAACGGATTTCTGACTTTGTTTGTTCCGGCCGCTTCGGGCGGCTGTCTCTCATCGCTGTCTGTCTGTTTGCCCTGGTGCAGGCCTCCTGTTCGACCCAGCGTCAGCAGTACACGGCAGGTCCTGATCTGCCTCCGCGCGCCGTGGTGCGCGATGGCGTGGCCATTACCCTGCGAGACCAGAAGCTGACGGTCTTTCGGGGCGGTAAAAAGGTCAAGGATTACAGCATCAGTTCGTCCAAGTTCGGCATCGGCAGCCGCAATGGCAGCAATCGAACCCCCCTCGGTATCCACGCCGTTACCCGCAAGGTGGGCGACGGTCAACCCAAGGGGATGGTATTCAAGGCCTGTCGTCCCACGGGGGAGGTCGTACCTGCCGACGCCAGCGGACGTGATCCCATCGTGACGCGCGTCATCCAGATTGCCGGGCTGGAGGGCTTCAACAGCAATTCTCACAGCCGGAGAATCTACATCCACGGGACGCCCGAAGAACGTAAAATCGGCCGCCCGGCGTCCTACGGCTGCATCCGCATGCGCAGCAATGACGTGCTCGACCTCTACTCCCGCGTGTATCGAGGCATGCCCGTCGCCATCGAGAAATGCTCGCAGGAAGCTTATTTGCGAGCCGAGCAGGACAGAAACGCCCGGGGTATCTCCATCCCCCAGAGCATCGTCGCCAATCTTCCCACGGATAACGAGGTTGTCAGACCCGCCCGTTCGCTGCGCAAGCGCTCTCTGGCGCATCGGAGCCGTCTGGCGAAGCGCAGTCGTCATGTCGGGCGCTCCCGCTCCTCGGCTTCCCGTCGCTCGGCCATGGCCAGCCGCCATTCCTCGAAAGTCGGCCGCCGTTCTGCCAAGGCCGGTCATCGTTCCTCCGCCCGGAAAGGCAAGGGAAGAGCCCACCGCAGGGCGCTGGCTTCCCGCAGCAGCCGGAAGAGGAGACGGTGAGAGCGGGAGGCGGGCTTCGCGCCCTTTCCTCGCCGTCTGCAAGGGCGGCGGCGGGCGTGTCATGGGTCAGATTGCCCTTGACAAAAGGGGCGGGGCGCTGGTAGAGTCAGCCCGTGGCCGCCGACGCCGCTCTTTGTAACTTTCAGCTTCCCATGTCTACAGAACTTCCCAGCAAATCACAGACAGCACGCCGGGGCGCGCACGTCGTTATTGTAGCCTCCCGGTACAATGAAAAATTCACGACGGAGCTGCTCCGCAACTGCACGGAAGAGCTGCAGGAGAACGCGGAGCACGTGACGGTCGAGGTCGTGCGCGTGCCGGGCGCCTTTGAAGTCCCTGTCATGGTGCGACGCGCCATCACGCTGGCTCCTGCGGGGGAGCGCCCCGATGTTGTCATCGCCCTGGGGGTTATCCTGCGGGGAAGCACCGCACATGCCGACCTCATCGGGCAGGCCATCACCCAGCAGCTTCTCTCCACGGCCTGTGAGACGCTGACACCCGTGATTCACGAGGTGCTTCTGCTTCAGGACGAGCAGCAGGCCTTTGCCCGCTGCGTCGCCTCCTCCCTCAATCGCGGGCGCGAGGCGGCGAGGGCGGCCATTTCCATGATCAACCTGCTGGAAGAGCAGCACGCCCTGCACAGCATCATCAACCGCGCGTCATCCGTCGACCCGCACGGCTCCCTGTTCTGATACCTGCATCTGTTTATCAGCCATGGTCAGCATCAGCAGAATTCGGCAGGCCGCTCTCGGTCTGGTTTACGCAACGGTGGAGAACGGAGGAACGCTCGGGGATGAAGAACTTTTCTGGGCGCTCTCTCTGGAGAAGGAAACCGATCGCTATCGCGCGGCCTGGGCGCGAGCCATTTGTCACGTCTGTCGCTCCTCGGGGGAACTCTGTCGCGCCCTGGGCGAAAAATGGCAACGGGTCAGCGAGGCCCTGCAAGGGGATTTGACCGCGCTTTCTCTCCGCGAGGAAGGAGAGCGCCATCACCGGCAGATGGAGGCCTTTGAAGCAGCGCTGGCGGCGCTGCGCTACTGCATGAAGGACAAGCGGAGGGACACGTCGGATCAGCTTCAGCTGTGCTGTCAGGACGTCGTGCGCCTCGCCTCCGTTGTGGCTCAACTGGGAGAGGCTGTTCTGCCTCGCGTCGCCGATTTTCCTGCGTATCGCGCCGTCCTGGAACCCTGGTCTGCCGCCGTGCGCCGCTGTGCCCGCATGCTCATGATGTGTTCCGCCCTCGAGCGGCCGGAGCAGCTGGAGGGACAGGATGAATTCTCCGGTCTGGTGCGGCAGGCACGCGCGCTGGAGGACATTCGCCCTGCGGCGGAGAAACTCGCGGGAGCGGTTCTGGCTCGTCGGGAAGAGCTGGATGCCCGCATCGGTTCCCTGCTCGCCCATTATTCGACGGAGCGTCTGGACGTGGTGGACAAGTGCATCCTCTACATCGCGCTGTATGAGATGGAGGTGGAGAAGCTGGATGTGCCCATCGTCGTTTCGGAGGCCATTTCTCTGGCTGATACCTACTCCGGCAGCCGAAGCGCCACCTTCATTCACGGCATCATTGCCACTGCCGCCAAGCGTGATTGAGCACTTCCCCCCTTCCTACCCATGGCCAATTTCTTTACCCGCCTGATTGACAAATTTCTGGGGGAACCCCAGATTGACTGGGACGAGCTGGAAGCCGACCTCATTTCCGCCGACATCGGGGCGCGCCGCGTGCTGCCCCTGATTGAGGAGCTGCGCGAGAAGGATGATCAGGATGCCTGCGACATCGTGGACTACATCAAGAGCCAGCTCCGCTCCGCCTTCCCCGCAGACCTTCCCGCGCTTCCTCAGCCCCGGGAGGGGCGCCCCTGCGTCATCATGATGGTGGGGGTCAACGGCGCGGGCAAGACGACGACCTGCGCCAAGCTGGCCTATCGCCTGCAAAAGCAGGAAGGGCGCAAAGTGCTTCTGGCGGCGGCCGATACTTTCCGCGCGGCGGCTGTCGAGCAGCTGGAGAGCTGGGCGGGAAAGCTCGACGTCCCCCTCTTCAAGGGCAACCCGCGGCAGGATCCCGCCTCCGTCTGCTACGAGGCCCACACGCGGGCGATTCGGGAAGGCGTGGATTATCTCATCTGCGACACCGCCGGGCGGCTTCACACGCGCCACAACCTGATGGAAGAGCTCTCCAAAATCCGCCGCTCCCTCGCCAAGCAGGACGCGACGGCACCGCATGCCTGCTACCTCGTGGTGGACGCCACCACGGGAGGAAATGCCCTGATGCAGGCGCGGGAGTTTCATAAGGCGACCCCCCTGTCTGCCGTGGTCGTGACCAAGATGGATGGCTCCGGCAAGGGCGGTGTGGCCGTGGCCATTCAGGATGAGCTGGGGATATCCCCCATCCTGCTGGGTACCGGGGAGGGGAAGGACAATCTTCTTCCCTTTGACCCGGCGCAATACGTCAACAGCCTTCTGTGAGCCATGCTCCCCTGCCTGCTGGAGTACTCGCATGATGCCCTGGTGCAGCTGATGGGCGAGCTGGGGGAGAAACCCTTTCGCGCCACGCAGGTGCAGGAGTGGATCTGGAAGCACCGCCTCGCGCACATAGAGGGGATGAGCAATCTTCCCCCCCGCCTGCGGCAAACGCTGGCAGAGCGCTTCACCCTGCGCCCTCTGGAGGTGGTGGAGGTGCATCAGAGTTCCACCGGTGGCACGCGCAAATTCCTTTCCCGTTTGCAGGATGGGCATCATGTCGAGTCGGTCATCATCCCCGCCGCCGTGGGGCAGGGCGGGGCCCACAGCTCCCGCATGACGCTCTGCGTCTCCTCCCAGGTGGGCTGTGCGTTTCGGTGCCGATTCTGCGCCAGCGGTCTGCTGGGATTTACCCGCCACCTCACCGCTTCGGAGATTCTGGCACAAATCCTGGCGGCGGAAGAGATTGCCGGTCGCCGGGTGGATAATCTGGTGTTCATGGGCATGGGAGAGCCGCTGGACAACATCGACAACCTCCTGCTGGCGCTCACCCGCATCATGGATCAGAAGGCACTCAACATCGGCGCCCGTCACATCACCATCTCCACGTCGGGCAACGTGCCCGGTCTGCGTCGACTCGCCGCCTTCGGCAAGCCCTTGCGGCTGGCCGTTTCCCTGCACGGAGCCAGCGATGAGGTGCGCTCCCGCGTCATGCCCGTCAATCGCAAGTGGCCTCTGGGAGAACTCCTCCCGGCTCTCCATGACTGGATGCGCACGAGCAAGCACATGATCACGCTGGAGTACATCCTGATTCGAGACGTCAACGACGCCCCGGAGGAGGCCGCCCGGCTGGCCAGAGTGGCTCGTTCCCTGGGCGCGAAGGTCAACCTCATTCCCTACAACACGGTGGAGGGTTTGCCCTGGGTGCGCCCGACCGAGGCGGCATGCCGAGCCTTTTGCCAGTCCCTGGTAGCCGAGCGGATTCCCGTGACGATGCGCTACGAAAAGGGGCACGACATCAACGCCGCCTGTGGCCAGCTGCGCCTGCGGCGCGAGCAGAGGGCGGACGGGCAGAGCGCGGACGAGCAGAGGGCGGCCGAGCAGGGGGCGGCCGAGCCGAATCGGTGAGGGCAGGGATGGGAGGAGAAAAAACTCTCTCGACTGGCCACAACAGCTGGTAGTGCGGCACCCCTTCACCCCTCGCACGCACAAGATGCTTGACATCTCCTCCAACAGGTGGTATCATCCCCCCGACATGAGAGTGACCATGACCATTCTGACCGGCCTGATGCTGGCTCTGGGCGCCTTTGCCGACACGGTGTCGGATTTGCGTCCCACCATCAGGGAGGCTGCGGCCAACCATGGGGTGGATCCTGTGTTGATGGAGGCGATTATCCGTCATGAATCCGCCAATGCCACCTCCCGTGCCGCCCGCACGAAGAATAATCTGGCGGGCATTATGGGACGTCGCGGCCAGCGCCGTTACGAGAGCAAGGAAGCCTGCGTGCACGATTTGGCTCGCATCCTGGGCAAATACAAGGCTCGCGGGCGCGTGACCGTCTCCCAGATTGGCCGCATTTATTGCCAGACCCGCAGTCCCTGGGTGCGCCACGTCAACACCTTCATGGGGCAGATTCGCGCAGGACGCTGGGGCGCGCTGGAGTCCTGACATCGTCTCCCTGTTTGAAATCCGTTTTCCTTCTCCTGTGTGGGGGGAGGGCGGTTCTCTTTGGTTGAGTTTCCCCCGTTGAGGATTCCGTGTCCTCTTTTTTTGGGGGGGGGGAGCCCCCCCTGTTGGGGTGACCTCGTGTCCTCTCTGGGGGAGATTTTCCCCGACTTGAGAGTCCCGCGCCTTCTTCGGGCGAGCCTTTCCCCTGGTTGGGCACCTCGTGTCCCTTTGGGTGTGACCCTTCCCCATGGGGGTGCCCCGTGTTCTCTGTGGAAGAGACATCCCCGGCTTTTGAGAAACTCCGCGTCCCCTTTGGGAGAGCTTGCCCCTGCCTGGGAGACACGCGTTCCCATTGCGAGAACCTTTCCCGATTTGAGAAACTCCGCGTCCTCCTTGTGCGAGACTTCCCCAGCATGGGAACCCGAGCCCTCCTCGGGAGAAGCACCCCCTGCTTGAGAGGCTCATGCCCCTTTTGGAAACCCCGTCTCCTGTTGCCTCCCGCTTTCGCGGCTCATCGGCAGGTGCTTCAGACGCCTGCCGATGAGTTGTTTCCTGAAAAATCCCTTTTCAGAACGTCCAATCGCCCCACTCAGAACTTCCAGCCCGCATCCACACCAACCGTAAACTGGAAGTGATCCACCGGGCCGTATCCCGTCCGACGGTCAATCTTGGAAGCATTGCTGCCTGACCACGAGCACTGCACCCAGGGCTTGAGTTGCAGCCGGGCATCGCGGCCGAAGGATCCGGAGTGCGAGAAGGGCAGGATGCCCAGGCGGATGCGGTACGCATCAATGCCTTCCACACCGCCGCCCCAGTACCCCAGCGAGGGAGAAAGGCCGACCGAGAGTTCCACATCCGAGCCAATGCGGGCGAAGGAAATCACATCCGTCAGGCGGTAGCCCGCCTCGATGTCGAAGTAACTGCCCGTCAGGCCCTGAAAGCCCAGCCCCCAGACGGCACTGCCGAAGAAACCCTTCTGGTGGTCATTGAAGGTGAGCGAGAGGTTGATATCCTGCGCCACACGATGAGCTGCCCCATCGTGAGCCCTGGCCATGTAGCCCTCAAGCCCTCCCCGTTTCAGAGAATAGCCCAGCTCCACCAGCAGGTTGGGGAAGATTTCCTTGCCCAGAGCGTAGTTCAGGTGGAAGAGCGGCGTGTCGCCCAGAGGGCAGGAAGCGTCCCAGATGACGCCGCACTCTCCGCTGAGGCGGTGCTGAATCCCACGGTAGAAAAGGTTGCGATTGGCGAAGGTATGAGACGCCCGGAAGGAGGAGAAACCATGGTCACTCAACGCATTGACGACCCCCATGCCCCGCACCTGATAGTTGCTGGTGTAGGCGTTCAGCGTCAGTGTTGTGGAAGGATTTCCGCCCCCCAGAGGCGTCAGCGCCGGTGCAGCGGCGGGAGCCGGGGCTGGCGCTGCGGGAAGGTCGCCCGTTGTCGTACCCTCCGGGGAGGAGGTGCTGTCCACGACAATCGTTTCCCCCGGTGCCGGGGATGAGGGCTGGTAACTGATGTTGTCGTAGGTCACCGGGCCCACGGGAATGGCCGGTGGAAGCTCCACGGCAGCAAGGGGAAGGGAGGAGGCAAGGGCAAGTAGGGTTCCTTTCGTCATACGACCCGAGTTTACCTTCTCCCCGCTTCCTGTGCAAGTCAAAAGAACGCGCGCTCCTCTTTTTGTCTGGCCGTCCTCTTATCCGATTCTCCTTTCCCGAGGATTCCCCTTTTTTCCTGATGGCGCCGCGCTTCCCGAGGATTTTGCCTTCCCTTTTTCCGATGGTGCCGCTCTTCCCGAAGATTTTACCTTTCTTTTTCTGATGGCGCCGCGCTTCCCAGAGATTTTACCTTCCTTTCCCTGATGACACCATTCTTCCCGAAGGCGCTGCCCGCCTTTTTTCGATGGTACTCCTTCCCCGAAGCCTCCCCCTGTTTATCCGATGCCAAAAAACGCAGGAAGGTGCCCGCGAGCTAAAAAAGTTCAGAAAAAGTTTAATTGATGCTTGACTTTCCCGTTTCTTCTGCTATCCTCTCCCCGGTCGGTCGCAAGGCCGAATGAGTATCCATGTCCCCATCGTCTAGGGGTTAGGACATATGATTCTCAGTCATAGAACTGCGGTTCGAATCCGCATGGGGATGCTCTGAGCGCCCGGGTTTTTCGCCCGGGCGCTTTTTTTCGGGGGGGGAGGGAGGAGGGCGGGGAAGGATGGTGGAGGATGATGATGAGGGGGTAAGTTGTTTTCAGGGCGGTAAGTCGTGATTTGGGCTTTTCATGGGCGGCAGAGCATGGCATGATGGGGGCATGAGATTTTATCTGATATTGCTGGGGCTGCTGTTGGCTCCGGCCGGGCTGGCAGCGTGGGACGAGGGATATGACCCCTACGGAGCTTCGACCTATCCCGCAGCGGGAGAGGAAACTCTCTTTGATGAGCCGTTGGGGGTGGATCCCATGTATTCCACCCCCAGTTCCGAAACCTCATCGAATGGGGGGCAGCACGCCTTCATCCCGGATGACGTCTACGTGGAAGTTCTCGGCAACATGAGCCTCAAAGGCCCCCATGCCCGGACGCGCCTGGTGAACTTCTTTGCCTCCGTCCCGCTGACGAATCCTCAGCGGGCAGCGTGGAAGGGCTGGCACCTGGACGCCCACCTGACAGCACGCGTCACCTGGCTTCACACCAAAGGAAATGACGTGCTGGACGAGGATGCCCTCTACACGATGGGCTTGAACATGGCCGTGTCCCACGCCGTCGGTTCCCGGGGACAGTTCCAGCTGGGCTTTGTCCCCCAGCTGTCGACGGACTTTGACGTGATGAGCCATGAAAACTTCTACTGGGGCGGCTACGCGGCCTACTCCTCGCGGGTCAACGAGCGCTTCCGCTACACGGTGGGGCTGGCTTTCATGCCGGATTATTATGACCACTACGTCTTTCCCGTCCTGAACGTGCGCTGGCGCTACAGCCAGCACTGGGAACTGCGGGTGCAGGCCTCGCGCCTGTCCGCCGTCTGGGTAGGCGGGCAGCGCTTCGAGTGGGGCCCCTTCTTCCAGTGGAACTCGGGAGTGTGGACCGTGCGCCGCAGGGGTCAGACCCGCCAATTCCGCATGACAAACTGCATTCTGGGCGCGGGCATGACCTACAACCTCACCCCCGGCAGCTCCCGGGTGCTCTTCCTGGCAGATCTGGGATGCTCCTTCTACAACACCTTCCGGGTGAGGGACAAGGGCGGAGACCACACGCTGGAGCGCTATCGCGCCCATCCCGGTCTGTATGCCCGAATCGGCTTCCGGGTACAGTTCTGATATTTTCTCCGCGACTGGCTCATTTTAAGCTCGCTTTTTGGGCTCGTTCGTGGCAGAGTAGCCACAGATATCAACGCTCCCCTTTCTTTCATGAGTAATCAGGCAACAGACGGCTATAAGCGTATTCTTCTGAAGTTGAGCGGCGAGGCTCTCCGCGCCCCCGGCAGCAAGGACAACATCTCCCCGGAGATTGTAGCTCGCATCGCCCGCGAGATTGCGCTCGCCCAGCAGGAAGGAAAGCTTCAGATTGCGATTGTGGTGGGCGGCGGCAACATCTGGCGCGGCGCGAAGGCGAGCGTGCGCGGGATGGATCGACCGACGGCGGACTACGTCGGCATGCTCGCCACCGTCATGAACGCCCTGTCCATCTGCTCCGCCGTGCAGGAGGCGGGAGTGCCCTGCCATGTGATGAGCGCCATCGAGATGAAAAACGTCGCCGAACCCTACGTTCGCAACATCGCCCGCGAACTCCTGAGGGGCGGACAGGTCGTCGTCTTTGCCGCCGGAACAGGCAACCCCTTCTTCAGCACAGACACGGCGGCGGCGCTGCGCGCCTGTGAAATCAATGCCGAAGTCGTGATGAAGGCCACCTCCGTCGACGGCGTCTACACGGCAGATCCCAAAAAAGACCCCACCGCCACCCGTTTTGACAGAATCTCCTACGAGGAATGCATCACGCGGGAGCTCAAGGTCATGGATCAGACGGCCTTCACCCTCTGCAAGGACAATCACAAGCCCATCATGGTGTTCGACATGCACCAGCCGGGCAACATCACCCGCGCGCTCCTCGGAGAGCGCATCGGCACCATTATCAGCGACTGACCTTTTTCCCACACAACAGAACAACTCAACCCAAACAACACGATGGACGAAGAAACACTTTTGCTGGAGACCGAAACCGCAATGGATGAGGCCGTGGAGCGCATGACAGCCGATTTCGGCGGTGTGCGCACGGGCAAAGCACCCCCCTCTCTGGTGGACAACATGGACGTGTTCGTCGCCTCCTACGGCACGAGCATGAAACTCAAGAGCCTGGCCGTCGTCTCCACACCGGACGCCCGCTCCATTCTCATCCAGCCCTTTGACCCGGGCACCCTCAACGACATCAAGAAGGCGATAGCCGAAAGCCGCCTGAATATCACCCCCATCATCGACGCCCGCTCCGTGCGTCTGCCCATCCCCGAGCTTTCCGGCGAGCGCCGCAAGGAACTCTGCAAGTACGTCCGCAGCCTGGCGGAAGAGACACGCGTCCGCGTGCGCGGTGCCCGCAAAGCCGGCATGGACGGCGTGAAGAAACTCAAGGCGGACAACATCCTCACGGAAGACGGCGTTCGTCTGGCCGAGGACAAAGTGCAGAAGCTGACGGACAAGTACATCAGGAAAGTCGAAGAACTTGTCGAGGCCAAGGAAAAGGAAATCATGACGGTGTAACCTTTCATCATCTGAAACAACATGAGCACAAACACAACGAACGTTCTCGCCTCAGGCATTGAGATTATCGGCTCCATCCGCTTCCAGAACGACATGCACATCGACGGCAAAATCGACGGGGAGATTCAGTCGGATTCCGGCAAGGTCACCATCGGCGAGCTGGCCGACATCAAGGGCAACATTCAGGCCGGCGAAGTGCAGATCTACGGTCATGTGAACGGCAACGTCAAGAGCTCTCGCTGCCACCTCAACGAGAGAGCCGTCATCAACGGCGACATCACGACAACCGTTCTCTCCATGGACGAAGGCGCCCGTCTGAGCGGCCGCGCCGAAATCGGTTAAGCCCCCGAAAGAGGGAGAGGCTGAGGCCCTCCGCAGGAGCCATGGACTAAGCCCTCGCGAAGCGGGGAGCAGCGCTGTCCCTCTGTCTGCCGCATCATCGTCCAAGCTCGCAGAAGAGGACGAACGATAGCCTCTTCGGAAACGGGAGCATCCCGGCTCCCGCCGGGTGGCGTCGGCTTTCCGACATCGGCAGGGCGACAGCAGAGAACCGACAGAAAACACAGAAAATCGGCGGGAAACCGACAGAAAAAACGGCCTCAGAACAACAACACCAGACCGGGACAGCAAGGATGCGCGTCCCGGTTTTTTGCTGTCCGTTTTTTGCCTCCTCCGAACTCCTCAAAGCCCCTTGACGCGGAAATGGCCGGTAAGGGGGTAGAAAAAAAGCCCCTCCTCCTCCTGCGTCCCGCCGCCGATGCTGTGGAAAATGAGCGGAGTCCCGTCCTCCGCCCGTCGGTCGCTGACAATCATGATATGGGAAAGGCTCTCCCCCACGAGTCAGGTCACAATATCCCCCGGAAGATAATCCTCCGCCCTGTCTGTGACATCCGTTCTGCCTGTGACAGGGAGAGCACACCCCCTGCGGCGCAAATAAGTCTGAATATTGGGGACGCGTCGATGGTCGATATGGCGGTCAGTCCCCCTCTGATTCCAATGCCCCGGATAAGCGGCCGGATGTCGCTTCATATCCTCATGAATCGCCTGTTGCAAATCAAGCCCCAGCCCCGTAAAGCCCGCACCACCACATCGGAACAGACACCCGTATCTGCCGTCACATCCCCGCCCGGGTACCCAGGAGAAACGCAGGAAGGATCATCAAAGCGAACAACGCCCACCTGTCTGCGAGCCTCCTTCGCGAGCCGGGAGTCCGCATACACAGGCCGGGGCACCACCGGAAGCGTGAGCAGGAAACACAGCAGCAAACGGAGAAAGTATCGCATCATACCTCCTCAAGCTAAGTCACCCTCAGGTGACAGTCGAGGCGAAAATTAATCTTCTCCCGCTCCGAAAATATGGGTCTGTATCAGATTCGCTGGTTCCCCGAGAAGGCACAGATGACAAAATAAGTAGCAGTCCAACCTTGCCTGTCTTTGTAACACTCGTTACAAAGATCTCGTGATAAAAGAAATGTACAAGCCAGATGGCTGGACTGCTACCAGCGCCATTGTCCGTGATATGCGTATCGAGGTCAAG
>X127_Alpine_Marmot__coassemble_153_pt1 | contig 14410 bp, 12 predicted proteins | sample X127_Alpine_Marmot__metabat2_high_PE_012 | metagenome-assembled genome bin X127_Alpine_Marmot
CCCCTGCGGAGTGCGCCCGGAAAACATCGGGGAGAGGAGAGAGAAAAGCCCCCCCTTTGGAAAAAGCTTCCCTGCCGCTTACTTGCGGCGGCGGCGAACCGCCAGCCCCGCTAACGCCAGCAGAGAGAGCGTCGCCGTGGCAGGCTCGGGAATGACCTCAAACGACTGTATCATGCCGGTTCCCGCCGCCTCGGAACGAACGAGGGCGGCAAGGTCATCGTCCGTCAGCACCCCGTCATAGAGGCCGAAGTTATCGAGAAGATGATCCTTTTCCCAGTGTTCATCAAAGGCAGAGCCTTCGCGCAAATAATTAAGATTGCCTGTTGCTCCTTCAAAAGTACGCTTCTCACCTATCAGTGTTCCATTTGAATCCCATACACTGAGAGTATAACTGGCGACGGACGATGTCTTGTCGGATACTGTCAATGCATAGTTATACCATGTTCCACGATTGACACCGCTCACATTCGTCTTACCGATGGGAGAGCCGCCGGACTCGGACTCATTCTTTTGAAAAATAAATACATTCGTGGTGCTGGAGTTAGCGGTCTCGAATTTGTACTGAGTGCTTCCTACCGTGAAACTGAGAAAATCGCCCCAATTCTGCTCAGCTGGCGCGTAGCCGTTGAATACCAGAGTAAAACCATCAGTTGTATTCAATACGTCGCTGCCCCCGGCATTAATTCCGCCAAAACCGCTGCTGGCACTTCCGATGGAGAAACGTGCGCCCCCGTGAAGGTGGGCAACTCCCTTAGTCCTTCCGCCTATATCTGCCTGATTGCGCCAGTTAACGTATCCACTATGATCGACACTCGTTGTTCCGGCATCTGTTGCCGTATTGGCTGGTTCACCGTCATTGAACTGCGTTAAACTGTACCGCAATGTAACGTCATCTGCACCCGCTGCGATACCGGCGAGAGAGAGAAGCATGATGATTGTTTTTTTCATGTGAATGATGGGGTATTTGATTTTGTGCGCCCCGCAGCAAGCCATTCTCCTTGCGCAATGAAGATGTGCCTGCCCCGTGCCGCAAGGCGAGCATACAGCATTGCTAATGCTGTGTCAATCCGTTTTTATCGAAAAAAGAGGAAAATGGGTTTATCTCCAATGTTTTGAACTGTTCCCCTCCCGAGCGAAAGCGTGAGGGAAGCCCCTCGTCTGTACCTCACGCGGTGAAGGAGGTTCTTTGGTATTCCATTATAACATATTGGAAATAAGCACATTTTGTCAATTCTTTTTCCAAGTAACTGCCCTCTGCATTAGCAATGCTGTAGGCATCCGGTATAAGAGTGAAGGAGAAGATATCCTTTGCGATTGATTTTCAATAAGGAAAAAAGATTTATTCTTGCCGCTGTGCCGGAGGACAGGCGCGGCATGCCATCCGCGCCGAGTTTTGTCACGCCTTTTTCCCCGAAAAAGAAAAAGCGCACTCCGACAGGAGTGCGCCTGAAAAATACTGGGGAGAGAGAAAAAACGGACTTGGGAAAAGCTTCCCTGCCGCTTACTTGCGGCGGCGACGAAGCGCCAGACCCGCCAGCGCCAGCAGCGACAGCGTCGCCGTGGTGGGTTCGGGGACAAGAGCCAGTGTCCCCGTGGGCAGTGTCCAGCCGTTGGCCTGTTGATTATCAGTAAGCGTCGTTGTGAAGTGGTCCACCGTCGTACCTTCTGCCCAAGTGACGTTGTTCAATGTGCTGGAAGCCACCTCGGTACCCTGAGCATCCTTGATAGAAGCTGTCAGGACGGTGCCGATATGAGACAGGTCAAGTGTGTACGTCCCTAGTGTTGCAAGGGGCGCTGTACCGACCTTATGATCTGAGGAACCCGAAATATCGCCTATGCCTCCCTTGAGAGAAATGTTGCCTGACACCTGCACATAAAGCTGGAACCCGCCATTGTATGAGGCAGCGAAAGGATCTTTCCCTGTTGCGAGGAGGGTGGTTCCCCACTGATTAGAACCCGTTGCGGCATTGACATCGAGGGTCAGGCTAAGAGCCCAGTCCCCGGAAATCTCGAAGGGTGTATCAAAGGTAACGCTCCTGTATGCTCCGTCTGTCTGCCAGGATGCCTCTTCAATGGTGTAGACACCGTCGACAAGAGGCGTCCTGGTGGTGTCCTGCGCCACGGCAGCGCCGCTCAACAAAGCGGCGATAATGAGTAAATTCTTTTTCATGTTGAAAATCTGGCACAAAGGGGAAATTTTCCTCCGCACCTCCGCCAGGAAGCATACAGCATTCCAAATGCTGTGTCAATCCGTTTTTCATTAAAAAAATGAGAAAATGGATTTATTTTCAGTGTTTTGGGTTTTTCCCTTCCTCCTCGAGTGAACAGGGAAGGTGCCTTTTTGTTCCCCTCAAGGCGATGTCAGCTCTTTCTTGTATTTTTTATAACATATTGATAATAAACATATTTTATCAGGCTTAGCGTTATCCGAATGCCGTCCGCATTTGGAATGCTGTAAGCTCTCCCCAGTGAGAGCATGGAGGAAAACTTCCCCTTTGTGCCGGACTTAAAACATGAAAAAGAACCTGTTCATCTTTGTTGCCCTGCTGGGGGGTGCTACTGTCGCTCAGGCGAGCTGGGGAGGTAGTGGAACTCCGTGGGGGGGTCATTATTACACGAACGCCGGCACGATTGATGCCGTCACCACGGCTGAAAGCACTTCTTCGGACTCGACTTCCCGAATCCAAGCCGGTGATGTGGCAATCAGCACCGTCACCAATTTGACGGTAGACGTGAATGATACGCTCATCGTTGCGTATAATGATGGTAATAAAAAAAATCTTGATTTGACCGCAGACACATTGAATCTTGGTGCCGGTTCGACGATTCGGGTGGACGAGTCGCAGAAATTGACGGTGAATTCCCTCAACATGGGGGAAGATGCCCGGCTGGTGGTGAACGGAACGATGAACGTATCTTCAAATGTGAAGCTCCACGAGACGAGCATCACTTTTGGGACATCGGGTCAGATGGGTGGTACTCTTAATTTCGGAACAGAGAGTGGCGCAGCGCTCACCCTCAATCTGAATGCGAAGGATGCCATCGTGGGAGGCGGTTATGAGCAGACGCTGTTCCAGGGCAGTATATGGAATCTCGAGAAGATGACGAGTGCTACCATCTCCATGGTAGACGCTCCGGAATATGCGAATGGCGGCCTGGTCTACCGAAAGGACGGCAGGTATTATTCGTCCGTTTCTACAATAACAGTGCGGCCGCGTGGACTTTTTCCAATGAAATGAGCGGACTTGAGGACGCAAAAATCTATCTGGTGGCAGATTTCGCTCCCGACCAGAACAACTACCTTCGCCCCACCACTCTGTCCGCTGTCCTCATCCCCGAACCCGCCACGGCGACGCTTTCCCTGCTGGCGCTGGCGGGTCTGGCGGCGCGTCGTCGCCGTCGTTGATGGAGCGACAAACAACGAACGTTCCTTTTTCGGTGCGCCCTGCTTCCCGCAGAGGCGCACCTTTTTTGTGCACTCTACCTGCCCCTGCCTTCTGGGGGGCTCTGCTCTGACCTGAGGCGGAGGGGCGGTGCCGGTGTCGTGGGGAATCAGCCCTTGTGTTGCCTCAACCATTTGTCCAGCTGCCAGAGGACGATGCCCAGGTAGGGGCGAAACTGTTCCTCCTCATCGCGGGCAGCCCACTTGTCCCGCTGTTTGCGGAGAGTTTTGAGTGTCCATTTCTTTTTGGACAGTTCTGTGATGAGTCCCCGGTACGCTTGATGTCGGTTGTCTTTTAATGTGCCGTTGTTCAGGTTCAGCAGCTTGTTGAGTTCTTTCTCGTAGGTGGGATTGGTGCTGCGGATGGTGCCGTCTCTGGAGCTGTAGGAGAGGGTGGCGATGTCCTCATCGGAGAAGAGATTGAAGGTAATGTCCCGGTCTCCTTTCTTCCTGTCGCAGGATTCTTTCCCGTTGGGGTTTCCCTCGCAACAGATGACCATGTTGTTGTAGTCCAGCTGTTTCTCCGGGTGATTTTTCCGGCTCTGCAGGTGTTCAATGCGAGATTTTTCGCGGGAGATGCGGCACATGCAGTAGGCGCAGAGGTATCCCTGCTCCTGCAGCAGAGAGTCCCGTAGCGCCGGGATTGCCTCATAGCGGACACCCGGGGTTTTCCGATAGCGCAGCCAGTCGGAGGGTTCCGCTTTCTTCTCAATCCTGATCATCCTGATCTCCTACGAAAAAATTGATCATCGCCTCGGCCTGACTCAGCTCCGGCAGAGCTTCGCCGAAGCGCTCCCGAAGCTCGGACAGGAGGCGTCTGCCTGTGTCGAGGTCGTCGTTGTCGATGGCTTCAAAAAGTTCATCGAGCTGATGGTCGACGCCGCTGTCCCGGGGAATGCGGTTCTGCACGCGGCGGGTGATGGTGGAGGCATCCAGCCCGTAGGTTTCAATCTCCCGGAGGGAGTAGCCCGTTGCGGGGTCGTACCGGAGGCAAAGGACGGCGTTTTCTTCGTTGCTTTCCACTCCCGTCATGACCATGGGGGCGTGCGTGGTCACGATGAACTGGAGGCCGGGAAAGGCTGCCCGCAGCCCCTTGAGGATGGTTGCCTGCAGGGAGGGGTGGAGGTGGAGATCGATTTCATCAATCAGGACGGTGCCCCGGCTCTTCAACGCACATTCCGCCCCGTACAGCCCCTTGTTGAGGAGTGCTGCCCGGAAGGCCAGATCTGTGACGATGAATATCAGCCTTTTGTGCCCGTCCGACAGGAGGGAGGATTCGACCTCGCGCCCGTCCGTCAGCTGGTAGTACACCGTCCCCTGATTCGGGCGGACGCTCATGTCCCGGATGAGGTTGCACCCGGTCTCCCCCAGCGCCCGCAGGAGGCTGGAGCGCACGACGTCCAGCTCGACGTTGTTCCTGTCTCCCTTTTCCTGCAGGCAGAGCAGGCGGTGTACCCAGAAGGGGAAGAGGCCGTCGCCTCCCAGACACTCCCGGTAGCCAAAGGAGGCCCTCTGCTTGTACTGTCCGAAGCGCTCGAACGAGCTTTTCACCTCCCGCCGGGAGGAATGGATGTCCTCGGTGGAGAAGGCCGCCAGCACGGGAAGCGCGTACTGGCGTCGGGCGGTCTTTTTGTCGATGTACTGCTCCAGGAGAGCCGATGTATATTCCCTGTACGTTTTCAGTCCGGCAATCAGGGTGCGGGTGTGACGGTTGCTGTTGTTCTTTTGCAGGGTGAAGAGTTCTCCGTCCTCCCCCGGGCGGTAGAGGCCGTTGCGAAGGGGAACGGCGTCGTAGTGGGATGCGTCGCAGAGGAAATCAATGCGGACAGGCTCTTCCGGGAGAATCTCGTCGTCGTTTTCCCGGCGCTGAAAGTCCTCGCTTCCCAGTTGCAGAAATTGCGTGTTGTCCGCATCCCCGAACCCGCCACGGCGACGCTGTCCCTGCTGGCGCTGGCGGGTCTGGTGGCGCGTCGTCGCCGTCGCTGATGGAGCGACAGTCGGCGAAACATGCCTTTTCCGTGCACCCTGCTTCCCGCAGCGGCGCACCTTTTTTATGCACCCCGCGAGCCCCTGCCTTTTTGGCAGGAAGGGAGGTCAGGTAAGTTTTTGAGTTGTCAAGAAAAAAGACCCCGGCACCGGGCGGAGCCGATGCCGGGTGGAGAGAGAGGAGAGAGAGGGGAGAAAGGATGAAGAGGGGCGGGGAAAATCAGAAGTTCCAGCGCGCGGCGGTGGTGAATTCCCAGCCGTTGTAGCAGTCCTGCCCTTCCGCGCGTGCCGTGAGGTATTCGGCGCCGAACATGAGCTTGGCGGCGTTGCGGTTGCGGGCGGAGGCGTAGAGGTCTACGCCGAAGTAGAAGCTGTGCAGACTGTCGGCCCAGGTGGGGGCGGAGGCCGGGGTGTTCTGGGTGCAGATGTAGCGGTCGGCGGCCAGTCGGCAGGCTTTGTCGCCCATCATGCCGGTGTGGCGGAAGATGAGGTCGACGTGCGGGTTGACGGTGTAGACGGGTTGCAGTTGCAGGCCGATGTTTTTGCTGCCGTCGCTGGACTGGGATTCAAAGGCGGCAACGAGGTTCGCCATGAAGGTGAGCTGCCCCTGCCTGATTTCGTAGCCCAGGGAGAGCGCGTCCTTGAAGCCGAGTCCGTAACAGTTAGCGCCTTTTTTCCGGCGGTTGTGGTAGGCGTTGTTGAAGTCGTGCATGTACTGCCCGGAAATCTGCTGGTAGCCGCTGGCCGTGACGTCGAACTTGTGGCTGGCTCCGATGATGGTGTAGCACTTGTCCTCCCAGCCGAATTCTCCCTTGAGCCCCCGGCCGTCGCGGTAGACGTCGCGATGGGTCAGGCTCTTGGAGGCGCTGGCGCGGTCGTTGGCCATCAGCTGGAGGTAGACTTTGTTCTGCCTGTTCGGCGCGTAGGTGATGTCCAGCCCCCAGTTGGAGTCCATGGCAAACTGGTTGGCGAGGATGGAGCGCTCGATGCAGACGATGGCTGAGCTGGGGGTGGAGTAGTCGGTGGTGAAGAGGGGTTTGAGCTTGCCTGCTTTGACGCTCAGGCCTTTGACGGGGAGGATGTCCTGCTTCAGCCAGATGTCGAAGAGATCCGTGTAGGTGAAGTTGCGTCTGGTGTGTCCGTTGCTGTACGTCCATCTCTCCGGCAGGCCGCCGATGCGTGCCCAGGTGTGGAATTCTGTTCCGCTGGCAAAGTCGATGTTGACGCCTACCCAGGAGCGGCGGAATTCCTGATTCACCGGGCTGGCGCCGGGGCGCAGGTGGAGGCCGTTGCTGCCGTTGGGCTGGACGATGCCGACCTGAAATTGCTCCATCCAGGCGAAGCGCACTTTCCGGACGAAGGTGTCTTTGTTTTCATAGACGACAAGGGCTTTTTTGATGGCGTCCGTCCAGTCGGTTTCGGGTGCTGCGGGGACCCTGGTTGTCCCGGAACCCAGCCCCAGCAGAGCCAGCGAGGTGCGGGAGGCGGGTTTTCCTGCGGCGTTTGGGGAGGACGCGGCGGGAACGGTGAGGGAGGCGGAAGCAGCGGAGGCGGTGGAAGCAGCAGGGGCTGCGGTCGCGGTGGTAGCTGCGGGCGTGGTGGTAGCGGTGGGCGCAGCGGAAGCGGCGGGGGCGGCAGATGCAAAACCTGCCATGGCCACCGAGGCAGCCAGGGAGAGATACAGGGATGTCTTCATGCGCAGGACGACGGTCAGTGGAGTCGGGAGAAGAGGGTGACGTTGTCCAGGATGGACATGTAGGGCTTGTAGTCGACGCCTGCGTCCAGAAGGTAGAGGGTGAGCAGACGCTTGACGATGCCGAGGAGTTTCTCCGGCTGCCACGGCTTTTCGATGTAGTTGTCGATGTGGCCGTCGTTGATGGCGTTGATGGTGTCGGCGTGGGTGGCCTGCCCCGTGAGCAGGACTTTGCGCGTCTTGGCAAAGCGGCGGTCGGCGGTGATGCGTCCGAGCAGGTCGGTGCCGCTTTCGCCGGGCATGACCTGATCCGAGATGATGATGGCGATGCGGTCGCCGTCTTCGTCGATTTGCTCGACGAGTTTCATGCAATCCGCTGTGCTGGAGGCTTCCTCCAGACGCACAAGGGGGGTGAGGGGGCGGAGATCCCTCATGACCGAGTCCAGCACTTCCTGCTGGTCGTCTACGCAGATGATGTTAATGGTTTCCATGAAGTTGAGTTGTGGGCAGGTTGATGGTGAAGGTGGTTTCGCTGTCGCTGCTCTGCAGGGCGATGGTGCCGTTGTAGCTGTCGACGACGCGGCGCACGATGGAGAGGCCAAGGCCGAGGCCGAAGTCCAGCCCGAGTTTCTTGGTGGTGAAGTTGGGCTGGAAGATTTTTTCGTGGATTTCTTCGGGGATGGCCGGGCCGTTGTTGGTGATGGAGACGCGCACGTATTCCGTCGGCAGGAGGCTCAGGCCTTCGGCGCGGAAGGAGTCGGTGGCGATGCGGAGGGAGGGATGGGGCGTCTGCCCCTGCTCCATGGCGTCGCAGGCGTTGCTGATGATGTTGGTCCAGACCTGGACGAGTTCGGTGACGTCGGCGGTGAGGGGGGGGCAGGGGTTGAGCCGGGTGGTGACGTGAAGTTTTTTGAGTTTGTTGCCCAGCAGGTTCATGGCGTCCTGCACGGTGTCCCGCACGTCGACGCCTTCCTGTCGGCTGGAGTTGCCGCCGCCCAGCAGTTTGACGGAACGGACGATGCCCGTTGCGTGACGGGCGGCTACCTGCATATCCCGGAGGTCGTGCCCGAGCTCCCAGAAGCGGTAGTTCTGGCGCAGGTGCCTGAGGAGTTTTTTGTCGAGTTTTTTCAGCTCCTCGGGTGTGGGGGCGATGTGCGCCAGCACCTTGGCTGCCTCCTGCGGGTAGCCCATCTCGCGCTCGTAGTGGCGCGCGATGTTGCGGATTTCCCCGGCGCTGGTGTATGTTTTGTCGATGTAGCCGAGGGTGAAGAGTTTGGAGTTGACGGGGTTTTCTTCTGCCAGGCAGAAGGCGAGCTGCTCCGCGACGAATTCCATGCGGCGCGAGATGACGCCCACGGCGTTGTTGAGTTCGTGGGCGATTCCGGCGGAGAGCTGGCCGAGGGTGGCGGCCATCTCCGCCCGCTGCAACAGGCGCATGGCTTCCTCTTTCTCGGCGGCGTGGCCGAAGATGTGCCGGTTGCGCGCGGCGAGTTCGTGGACGATGACGGGGATGAACTGGTGCTCGAAGGTGCCGTAGTGCTCTTCATCCACCGCCGGGGTCTCGTCGTCCACGTAGGCGAGCCGGGAGTCCTCCAGCGCGTAGATTTCGTTGGAGCTGTGGAAGGAGCGCGAGAAGAAGGCCTGCACGCAGACGTAGGAGCCGGGGCCGGCGCGAAAGACCTCGTGCCGCCGCTCCACGGTTTCGACGGGGAGGTCGCAGCCTTCGTAGGCTTCCGCCCGGCGGTAGGCGATGAGGCTCCCCGACAGCACGAGGTAGATGCGGTGACACTCTTCCCCCTGCGCCACCACCCGCTCTCCCCCGGGGATGTCGAGGGTGCGGGCGGGGTCGCTGAAGTAGACTCGATTGAGCCGCTCCAGGGGGTGGGTGATGTGTTCGGGCAGTTGGGGCATAGGGGGCGTTGAACGGTCGGGGGTCGTTAAACGGTCAGGTCGTCAGATGGTCAGGGGCAGGGGCTCAGGCGAAGAAGCCCATGCTGATGAGCAGGTACATCATGCCGAAGGTCAGCGCGAGGCCGACAAGGCAGAGGATGGTGCCGGAGATGGCCATGCCCCTGGATTCCACCAGTCCCGTGGCGTAGGCCAGGGCGTTGGGGGGGGTGCTGATGGGGAGTGCCATGCCCAGCGAGGAGGCAAAGGCGATGGCGCAGAGCAGGCCGATGGCACCGGGGCTGTCCATGCTGCCCGCCGCGACCATGCTGCCTGCCACGGCACCGAGGATGGGCATGAGCAGGGAGGCTGTCGCGGTGTGGCTCATGAAGGTGGCCATGAAGAGGCAGATGCAGCCCGCCCCGATCATGAGCATGACGGAGTTCCATTCCGCAAAGGGAATGGCGTTAATCATGTCCTTGGCCAGGCTGGTGTCCTGCAGAGCCAGGCCGAGGGCGAAGCCGCCGGCGACCAGCCAGAGGACGTCCCAGCTCATGGCTTTGAGGTCGTCCCTGGTGATGACCTGGGTGACGGAGAAGATGGCGATGGGGATGATGGCGATGGTGTTGCTGTCCAGCCCGTGCACTTCCTTACCCATGACCCAGAGGGCAACGGTGATGGCGAAGGTGACGTAGACGATGATGGCCTTGGGGGTCTTGAGGAACTTGCCTCCCACTTCCAGCTTGAGTTCCTTCTGGTCGATGGGGAACATCTTGATGAGGATGAGCCAGCCGAGCAGAAGCATGACGATGACGAAGGGAACACCGAAGAGCATCCACTTGCCGAAGGAGATGGAGAGCCCCATGTCCTGCATGGCTTTCAGGGCAATGGCGTTGGGCGGCGTGCCGATGGGGGTGCCGATGCCGCCGATGTTGGCGGCGACGGGGATGCAGAGGGCAAAGGCGGCGCGGCCGCGATCCGTGGGCTTGAAGAGCGCCAGCACGGGCGTCAGGATGGCGAGCATCATGGCGGCGGTCGCCGTGTTGCTCATGAACATGGAGAAGAGCGCCGTAACGACCATGAGCCCCAGCATGACGAAGCGGGGATTGGTGCCGAAGGGTTTGAGAAGAACCTTGGCCAGGTTGATGTCGAGGCGGTACTTGGTGGCGGCGGCGGCGAGGAAGAAGCCGCCGAGGAAGAGGATGATAATCGGGTCAGCAAAGGTGGCCATGGTGGATTTCTGCTGCATCACGTTGATGATGCGCAGTTCCTTGATTTTCTGAGCCACCTCGGGGGAGTAGAGCCTGGCGGCGGCGTCGCTGAAATGTTTTTGCAGGTTCTCCTGGCGGAGGATGGCTTCCGTCTGCTGCGGGGTCTGCCCGGCTTCCTGAGCAGTGCGGGCGAGTTCCTTCACCTTCAGGCTGGCCTTCTCGCTCACGTTCATGATCTGGTAGCCCAGCGTCATGCGCACCTCATCGGGGGTGAGGTTGGGTTTCTTGTCCAGACGCGCCTTGACGTCCTTCTTGAGCTGCTCCACGGCCCTGGCGTCCGCATCCGGGGCGAACACGTCGTCGATGATGGCGTAGACGGCGGCCTTGTCGTAGCGCTCGGGCTTGAGGAAGGAGAGAGACTGGTTGGAGATGCAGAGCAGGGAGAGCGTAATCACCAGGACGGAGGTCGTCCAGATCGGGATGGGCTCCAGAATCCACATCAGCGCCGCGAGCACAAAGAGCGCGATAACGCGGGTCTGGATGGGGTTGATGGGGACACCCAGCTCTTCAAACGGGATGAAGAACATGCTGCCGCTGATGAGCAGCACAATCAGGATTTTGATCAGGCTTTTGGTGGTGTTGTTCATGGTTGATGCAGGTAAATCCTCATTCCGAAGGGTGCGCGGCAGGCTCCGCGCAGGGGGAATGGCGCTGGGGGCAGCCTACTATAAATCACGGCTTTTTGCAAGTGAAACCTGATAGAGAAGAAGTCAAATCTGAGATTTTCGGGCTTTTCCTGACAGTTGGCAAAAAGTCTTGCCTTTCTTTCCGGGTAGAGAGAAAAAAGGAAGCATGAGTCATACCGTATCCGATGTTCTGGTGAAGAAGCTGGTTTCGTGGGGCGTGAGGCGCATTTACGGCCTTGTGGGGGATAGTCTCAACCCGGTGATGGAGGCGCTGCAGGGCGAGGAGCGTCTGCGCTGGATTCATGTGAGGCACGAGGAGACGGCCGCCTTTGCCGCCAGCGCGGAGGCGCAGCTCACGGGGCACCCTGCGGTCTGCTGCGGGAGCTGCGGGCCGGGCAATATGCATCTCATCAATGGCTTGTACGATGCCCACCGCAGCGGTGCCCCGGTGTTTGCGCTGGCGTCGCACATCCCGACCTCCGCGATTGGCAGCGCCTATTTTCAGGAAACGCACCCCACGCATTTTTTCAGCGAGTGTACGCGGTATCTGGAGCTGGTGAGCCAGCCGGAGCAGGTGCGCCCGGTGGTGTCGGCGGCTCTGCGCCATGCGGTGGCGGAACACGGGGTCGGGATGGTGGTGTTGCCCGGCGATGTGGCCGCCCTGCCGCTGGAGATGTCGAAGGATGAGGAGGGAGAGGAGGCGCAAGACGGAGCCCCGGCGCCGGAACTTGCCCCGCCCGGCGAGCCCGCCCCGGCGGCGGTGGCTGCTCTGGCGGAGAAGCTCAACGCGGCGCGGAGTGTCGCCTTCCTCTGCGGCATCGGCTGCACCGGGGCGCAGAAGGAGCTGGTGGAGCTGGCGCAGAAACTCGGGGCACCCGTCGCCTACACCCTCCGTGCCAAGGATGTGATGGAGCAGGACAACCCCTGCGCCGTCGGGATGACGGGTCTGCTGGGATGGGGGGACGCCACGCATGCCCTCCATGAGGCGGAGCTGCTGGTGCTCTGGGGGACGGATTTCCCTTACGCCGGTTTCCTTCCCTCCCACGGACGGGTGGTGCAGGTGGATCGCGACGGCGCGGCGCTGGGGCGTCGCACGCGTATTTGTCTGGGGATTCAGGCGGATGTGGGGTGTACGGTGCGGCAGGTGTTGCCGCTGGTGTCCGTGGCGCGGGGGGATGAGTTCCTGTCGCGTTCCCTCACGCGGCATGGGAAGAAAATCTCGAAGCTTCAGGCGTATGTGCGCGAGGTGGACGAGTCGAAGCCCATCCGTCCCGAGTACGTCACGCGCCTGGTGAGCGACAACGCCGAGCCGGACGCCGTCTTTACCATCGACACGGGAACACCCGTCATCTGGGCGGCTCGCTACCTGCAGGCCTTCGGCCGCCGAAGGTTACTGGGTTCCTTCCGCCACGGCTCCATGGCCTGTGCCCTGGCCATGGCCATCGGAGCCAAGGCCGCCTTCCCCTCCCGGCAGGTCATTGCGCTCTGCGGGGACGGCGGGTTGAGCATGCTGCCGGGGGATTTGCTGACACTCGTGCAGGAAGGGCTGAACGTCAAAGCGTTTGTGTACAACAACTCCGCTCTGGATTTCGTGGCGATGGAGCAGCAGATCGCCGGGATGCGTCCTGTGGGGACGAAGCTCCTGCCGACCCGCTACGACCGCATGGCGCAGGCCATGGGGCTGGAGAGCTGGCGGGTCGAGAAGCCGACTGACGCCCCGGCCGCCGTCAAAAAATGGCTGGCTGCTCCGGGCCCGGCTCTGCTGGATGTGGTGGTGGATTCCCACGCGCTGGCGTTGCCGCCGGATATCTCTCTGCTTCAGGCGCTGGGATTCACCAAAAGTCTGGGAAGGAGCCTCGTTCACGGCGAGCTGGATCTCGTGAAGCGCGTCCTCTTCGGCAATCGAAAATTGTTGTGATTTGTCATGGGCAAAGCCGCCCGCCCTACCCGGACTGGTATTTTTTTCCCCTCCCCTCCCGCGGATGTTGGGGGCAAGGGGCGTCCCATCGCGAAATTTTTTTCCTCCCTCCCGCGGGTGTTTGGGGCAGGATGTCGGATGGGGGGAGGAATAACGTCCCCGGCAGGGGGGCACTTTTGTGCAGACGGGCGCTCGAGGCGAAGTGTCAAATATAGCGGCGCGCCCGGAAGAGGTGGGCGCGGAGGGGATCCGTCGCCATGAGGTGAGTCAGGCCGATGGCGAGGGCATCGGCGGCGTCCGGCTCCGGGGTTTCGGTGAGATGCAGCAGGGCGCGCATCATGAAGGCCACCTGCTGCTTTCCGGCAGCGCCCCTGCCCACGGTGGCGAGCTTGACGCAGGTGGGCGGGTATTCCATGATGGGCAGGTTCTGTCTGGCAGCGGCCAGCACCGTTGCCGCCCGGGCGGAGCCCATGGCGATGGCCGTGCGGTGGGACTGCACGTAGATGATGCCCTCGATGGCCAGCTCCTGGGGCTGCCACCGCTCGATGAGCGCCATCACGTGCTCGTGGACAGCGAGCAGACAGGCGCTCTGCGGCAGACGGGCGGGCAGGGAAAGGGTGCCGTACTCCAGCGCATGCGCCTCGCGGTGATCTCCCTCCACGACGGCGTAACCCGTGTTGCGGATGGCCGGATCTATGCTCACCACGCGCATGAGGACTCAGGGAATATCAGGAACGGCTGAAGGTTGAACAGGGAGGAGACGCCGGGGAAAATCCGGGAATATCGGGAGATATCGCGGGGAATATCCGGGAACCGCCGGAAAAGCGCCGGAGAGGTGCTTGCGGGATATCTGCGGGACATCGGAAGATATCGGAAGGGGAGATATCCGGGAAACACCGGGCGGACGCCGAAGGAGAATCAGCGGCGATGAATCAGCGGCGGCGGCGTTTGGGCGCCGGGCGCGGCTTGCGCAGGGGCTTGGCCTGATCGTCCAGCAGAGCCGTGTAGGCGTAGGCGAAGCCCTCCAGGCGGCGGCGCTCAATCTTCTGGTTGATAAAACCTTCCACGCACTTGGCGAAGTCGATTTCATCCGCCGTCAGCAGGGTGAAAGCATCGCCCTGAGCCTCCGCGCGGCCGGTGCGGCCGATGCGGTGCACGTAGTCCTCCGGGTTCTCCGGCACGCGGTAGTTGATGACGTGGGTGACGTCGTTGATGTCGATGCCGCGCGCGGCGACATCCGTTGCGACCAGAATGCGGTACTTGTCCTCCTTGAAGCCCTTGAGCGCGGCCATGCGCTCCTTCTGGGGAATGTCGGAGTGCATCACCGTCACCTGACCCTTCCAGCCGTCCCTCTCCAGCATGGTGGCGACAGAGTCAGCCTCCTTGCGGGTGCGGGTAAACACCATGAGGTTGTGGAAGTTAGTCGCCTTCACCAGCGCCAGCAGAAGCTCATCGCGCTGATCCAGCCCCACCGGGTAGAAAGCATGCGAGATGGTGGAAGCCACCTCGCGGCGGGCGATGGCAATCTCCACCGGGTCGGTCAGGCACCACTTGGCAAAGCCCTGAAGAATCTGCGGCATGGTGGCG
>X127_Alpine_Marmot__coassemble_154_pt1 | contig 14407 bp, 7 predicted proteins | sample X127_Alpine_Marmot__metabat2_high_PE_012 | metagenome-assembled genome bin X127_Alpine_Marmot
GGGTGTGCCTGTTGATGTCGAAATCGGCGGGAATCTGCCTGGCGAACAGGCCCCGTTTGATCATTTTCTTTAGGGTGCCCACCGGGACGATTTCCTTCATCACCTCGAAGGGAATCAGGTCTTCCTGCAAATGCGAGTCATTCCAGTTGCAGAGATCCCACCCCACGGTCTGGCGGTTGAGGCGAAGGAAGTCGGGGCGTCCGCTCCAGTCGTCGTCCAGCGTGTCCGGGGGCGTCATGCGGGAGACGTATTCTCTGATTTTAGCCAGATGCCGGGGGGCGACAATCCAGTTGCGGTGCGGGGCTTTGTGCCCGACGATGAGGGCGAAGGGTTTGTTCTTGTCGCGGTTTTCCAGCCAGTCGATAGCCTTGCTGGTGACGATGTCCGTCACATACCCCCGGTCGACGTGCTGCACGGTCTGCCCCTTGGCTCCGCTGGTCAGAAAGACGGGGTTCCAGTAGTCGCCCTGGCTGGGGAAGACCTGCCAGGAGTCGAAGCCCGTCGGCTGCGAGATGAGGTGCCACTTGCCGACGATACCCGTCTGGTATCCGGCCGCTTGCAGCATCTTGGGGTAGGTGGGCTGCTCTCCCCGGAAGGCGGGACCGCCGTAGTTGTAGAGAAAACCGTTGTTGTGGGAGTGGCGCCCCGTCAGCATGCAGGCGCGGGAGGGGCCGCAAAGGGAGTTGGCGCAGTAGGCACGGTCGAATACCATCCCTTCCTGGGCGAGTTTGCGGAAGCCGGGCAGAGGAACCGGGCTGTCCTCGTCTCTGCTGCCGAGAGCCTGCACGGCATGGTCATCCGTGATGATGAAGAGGATGTTGGGTCTGGAATCCTGGGCTTTCGAACTCAACAGAAAGCCCGGAAGGAGGGAAACCGCCAGCAGGTACTGTAGAAAGCGCATAGCGCCCGGAATTTAGCAGGGTGACCGAGGGGAGTCAAGCAGAAAATCCGGGCTCGGAGCTTCGGCCGGAGGCGCTGCCAGGCCTCCGCGTGGCCTCAAAATTCGGGCGCCGTGTTGACTTTCTTCACGAGTAGGACAGAGGCGCACATGGTTCCCAATGACGACATGCCGAGAGGTAAAATGGGAAGAAAATCGGGTGCGGTTCGGGCGTGATTCGGGCGTGATTCGGGCATGAGGGAAACGGGAGCTGCGCAAGGTGCGGGGAAACGGGCGCGGCGCGGGTGTGGGGAAACGGGACGCAGTGCGGGTGTGGAGGAAACGGGGCTGCGCAAGGTATGGGGAATACGGGTGCGGTGTGAGGTGTGGAAGAAGCGGACGCAGTGCGGGCGTGGAGGAAACGGGCGCTGCGCGAGGTGTGGGGAAAATTGGGGGCGGGAGAGGAGGGGCTCGGCTGCGGTTGAAAAGGGGGGCATGGCGTCCTTTTTGCTTTCCATGTCGGCATGTCCGGCGTAGAATGCCCGCCATGAAGACGGACGAACTCAGGTACCCCGGTTCCAGGCGCGTGTACGTGGCAGGTAACATGTACCCGGATATTCGGGTGCCTCTGCGGGAGGTGGAGCTGGAGGATTCCTGCTTCCCCGACGGGACGACGGAAAAGAATGAGCCGGTGAGGTTGTACGATTGCTCCGGCCCCTGGGGGGATGAGTCCTTTCATGGCGATGAGCGGAAGGGGCTTCCTGCCCTGCGCCGCGAGTGGATTTCCCGGCGTGGCGATGTGGAGGAGGGAGAGGACGGCGTTCTGCGCGCCCGGGATGTGAGCCAGCCGCCCACGCAGAGGGCGTATGCCCGGCGGGGTATCGTCACCCCGGAGATGGAGTTTGTCGCGATTCGCGAGAATCTGGGCAGAGAGCAGGCGTACAGGGCTGTGTATGATTGCTTCCCCAGTGAGAAATCCCGCCCGGAGGCGGCACAGCGCCTCCTCGATGAGCTGGGGACGGGGATGCCGCGACCCAGCGAGCTGGAGGCTCAGGAGGGCTTCTCGCCGCGCCGTCTGGTCAGGCGGGCGGAGTTGAATCATCAGCACCCGGCGCAGGCGCTGCCCGGGCGTCCCATGCCGACTTTCTTCACGCCCGAGTTCGTCCGGGATGAGATTGCGGCGGGGCGGGCGCTGATACCGGCCAACATCAACCACCCCGAGGGAGAGCCGATGATTATCGGCCGCAACTTCTTCTGCAAAATCAATGCCAACATCGGGAACTCCGCCATCACCTCCGGCATCGCGGAGGAGGTGGAGAAGCTGCGCTGGGCCATCCACTGGGGTGCCGATACGGTGATGGATCTCTCGACGGGGTCGGACATCCACCAGACCCGCGAGTGGATTCTGCGCAACAGCCCCGTTCCCATCGGTACGGTGCCGATGTACCAGAGCCTGGAAAAATGCAGCGGGCGCGTGGAGCATCTTTCCTGGCCGATTTTCCGGGACACGCTCATCGAACAGGCGGAGCAGGGGGTGGATTATGTGACGATTCATGCGGGGCTGTTGCAGCGCTTCGTGCCGCATACCGCGCGCCGGGCGACGGGCATCGTCTCCCGGGGAGGTTCCATCATCGCCAAGTGGATGATGACGCACGGGCAGGAGAACTTCCTCTACACGCACTGGGAGGAGATTTGCCGCATCCTCGCCACCTACGATGTGGCCATCTCCATCGGCGACGGCCTGCGCCCCGGCTCCATCGCCGATGCCAACGACTTCGCCCAGCTGGCGGAGCTGGAGGTGCAGGGCGAACTGACCCGCATGGCATGGGAGAGAGGGGTGCAGGTGATGAATGAGGGGCCGGGGCATGTCCCCCTGCACCTCATCCCCGAGAACATGCGCAAGCAGCTCGAGTGGTGCCAGGAGGCGCCCTTCTACACCCTGGGGCCGCTGGTGAGCGACATCGCTCCCGGCTATGACCACATCACGGGTGCCATAGGCGGGGCGCTCATCGCGCAGCGGGGCTGTGCCATGCTCTGCTACGTCACGCGCAAGGAGCACCTGGGACTGCCGGACAGGGAGGACGTGCGCGAGGGAGTGGTGACCTACAAGCTCGCCGCCCATGCCGCCGACCTGGCCAAGGGACACCCCGGGGCGCAACTGCGCGACAACGCGCTGGCCAAGGCACGCTTCGAGTTCCGTTGGGAAGATCAGTTCAACCTCTCTCTGGACCCTCATCGGGCGAGGGCTTACCACGACATCACCCTGCCGCACTCCGGCGCCAAGAAGGCGCATTTCTGCTCGATGTGCGGGCCGAACTTCTGCGCGATGAAGCTCAGCCAGGAGATACGGGAAAGAGAGGGCGGAGAGCGGTGATTTCCTGCTTGCGCCGCCGCACGGGATGTGGTATAAGGGGGCAGCAGCCATGTCGAGAACGGCCATCATCAGCGACCTGCACGCCAATTATCACGCCCTGTGCGCCGTGATGGAAGATGTGCAGAGCGAGCAGTGTACGGATGTGGTTTGCCTGGGCGATGTCGTGGGGTACAACGCTTACCCGGGAGAATGCCTCGACTACATCCGGCGGCTGAATTGCCCGGCCGTCAAGGGCAATCACGACGAGGAGGTCGTGACGCGCAGCAACCTCAAAATGAACGACGTGGCGCGGCAGGCCATGGAATGGACGCGCTCCCGCCTGACGGAAGAGCAGCTCCTCTGGCTGGCGCGGCTCCAGTACCAGCGCATCGTCCGCCCCTCCTCCCGAGCCTCCTTCACCATCGTTCACTCGACGCTGGATCAGCCCAAGGCGTGGAACTACATCATCAACGCCCACGACGCCTCCGGCAACTTCTCCCGCCAGTTCTCCCAAATCTGCTTCCACGGTCACACGCACGTCCCCCGCATCTTCTCCTGGGACGGGCGCCATGCCACGGAAGAATACGAGGCGCTGCGGCCCCTCTACGGGGAGGGGTACACCGAACTCACCCTCCGGGAGGGCACCAAGTATTTCATCAACGTCGGATCCGTGGGACAGCCCCGCGACGATGACCCCCGCTCCTGCTACGGCATTTACGACACCGATCAGAACCTCGTCATCCTCAAGCGGGTGGAGTACGACATCGCGTCGGCTCAGCAGGCCGTGAGGGACGCCGGATTGCCGGAATACCTGGCGGAACGACTCGAGCGGGGGTGCTGACGGCACGCCCCCTCCCATCCTGAACAACGCAGCGTGATTTCCCTCCTCCAAAAGACACTCCCGGTTCTGATTCTCTTCCTGCTCGGCACCCTGCTTGCTCTCTACCTGGTGCCCGGCGAGCTGGCACAGATGGAGTGGGAAGTCCCCGGCATGCCGGAAAGTTACCCCATTGAGCAGAAACTGCGCCCCATCCTGCTGATGGTGCTCTGCTACATCCCCTTCCTCGGAGCCCTGGCCTACGCCGGAATGGGCGTCATGGATCGCTACATGAGCCGCAACTTCATCAACTACTTCCTGATGTGCACGCTCATCCTGCTCCTCATCTACATCCTGGCCGATTTCACGGACAACATGGAGCGCTTCCGCACCCGCTTCGATGACCCCGTGGTGCAGGCCCTGCGCTTTTACGGCTCGCAGCTGCCCATGTTCCTCTACCAGATTCTCCCCTACACCCTGCTGATGGGGACACTCTGGTGCCTCAGCAAACTGTCAGGCACCTGCGAAATCACCGGAATGATGCAGTCCGGACGCTCCCTGCTGCGGCTTTGCGTGCCGATTTTCTTCTTCTCCACGCTGGTGGCGCTCGTCTACGGCATCTTCGGTTTCCATTGGGCGCCCAACGGTTCGATGTACCGGCAAGTCCTGCTCAAGCAGGCGCGCACCGCCGACGGCTCGGCCCCCTCCCTCATCTACCGGAGCGAAGCCTCCGCCCGCATCTGGCGCGTGGAGCATCCCGCCACCATGCAGAACCCCGGGGAACCCATGCGACAGGTTGTCATTGAACAATTTGACGGCGACACGCGCGGCAAGCTCCTGCGCCAGTACGTCGCCGCCTCGGCAACATGGAACAAGCAGGACTCCACCTGGACCCTGCACGACGTCTACATCCGGGATTTGGCTCGTGCGGGAGAAAAACCGCAGGACGACCGCCACGAGGAAAAACTCGTCTGCCCCTTCCCCGAAAAGCCCTACCAGATCATCAGCCCGGGGCAGGGGGGGCGCATCGACGCCATGGGCACCTCCTCGCTGTACGAATACATCTCCTCCGGCGCCGGCTCGCATGAGGACAGGTGCCGCAAGCGCACCGAATGGCACGTGCGCATCGCCCGCATCTTCAGCTGTCTGGTGCTCGTCCTGCTCGCCATCCCCAGCGCCGTGACCTTCCAGCGACGAGGCACCATGAAAGGAATAGGCGTCGCCGTCATTCTGGCAGCCCTCATGCTCTTCCTCTACCGGGTCTTCCCCTCCCTGGGAGAGGCGGGACTCATCCAGGCCTGGATCAGCGCATGGATACCCAACGTCATCTACATCTTCATCGCCCTGGGCCTCTTCCGCCGGAACCTGGCTCATCGCACCTTCCGGGAGTGGCTCTCGGCCAAACTGAACGGACAGCCATGACCGGTGGACGGACAACCATGACCGCCCCCCGGGGACTCATCTTTGATTTTGACGGAGTACTGGTGGACACCGAATGGGCCATCTACCAGTCCTGGGTGCAACTCTACGAGCGGGAAGGACAGGAACTGCCGATAGCCACCTACGCGCCCTGTCTGGGAGCCGGATACTCGCATTGGGATCCGGCGGCACATCTGGAACAACTCACCGGACGGCGCTACGACTGGGAGCGGGAAACCCCGGTGCGGCAGGCACGAATCGAAGCAGACCTCTCCCGCTCCGGTCTCATGCCCGGAGCCGCCGAACTGCTGGACTGGTGTCGACAGACGGGAACAGGGCTCACCGTCGCTTCCTCATCCTCCCGCCGGTGGGTGGAAGGCTGGCTGAGAAAACTGGGCATCTACGACCTGTTTGACGGCGTCTTCTGCCGGACAGACGGCTACCCCGTCAAACCGGATCCGGCACTCTTTCTGGCAGCGCGCGCCTGCCTCTCCCTGCCGCCCGGAGAGTGCCTCATCATCGAAGACTCCGAGAACGGCACCCTGGCGGCAGAACGGGCGGGCATCCCCTGTGTCGCCGTCCCCAACCGCATGACCCAAGCCAGCGATTTCTCCCGCGCCGCATTCCTCTGTCAAGACCTCCGGGAACTTCTGACGCACCTACGGCAGGAAGCCTGAGCCTCCGCCTTGGGCTCCCGCCCCTGACTCCACTCCGAGCCTTCCCCTTCCTCCGCCCGCTCCCGCTCCGTCTCCTCCCCGCTCTTCGCTCCTGTCCCGTCCTCCGTTCCTGCCCCCGCCCCTTCCTCTTCCTTTCCGGCCTCCCCTTCCTCCGCCCCGGTCTCCTTCCTCTCCCGTTTCGGCCTTCCCTTCCTCCTCACCCTCCCTCCCCCTTCAGCCAGGCCGGGGGGGACTTTGGGAGCCTTTTTTGTTTCTCCTGCGGAGTCGCGTTTCAGCTGACAACTCGTGCGTACAGAAGGCGAATAACGGGCGCAGTCGCAACAGCTGTCCGCGTTACCTCGACAACTCAACTCGCGCGCCTGCGCAGAAGGCGAGAATGAGCTTGCAAGCCCCTGGAATATCTGTTACTCTGCGAGCAATGGACGCCACACCTGTTGTTTATGCCCATACTCTGCCGGAGCACGAGGAGAAGGATTGGGAACCCCTGTACGGAGATCATGGACATGCCGAGAGTGTTGTCCGGGAGATGGAGCATTTCCCCAATCCCTTTCCCTTTCTGGAGGAAGGAATGGTGCGGGAGTGGCTGCACCTGCTGGCTCGTTGGCATGATGATGCCAGCCCTGATTACGTAATCATCTCGCGTAGCGCGGACAATTAAACGCAGAAAAGCCCCCCACCGTTGCACAGTGAGGGGCTCAAACTGAAATAATATGTTTAAACTCACAAGCGTCACCGCCTGACGGGGGAGGATATAACGCTCTTTTTCAGCGGAGTCAACAAATTTTTTGAAAAAAATAAAAAAAGCCTTTGGTGGAAAAATCTCAAAAGAACAACAACAATATGGAAGAGAAATCAGTATTGCAAAGTTACATTGATCAGCGCATGGCGGAGGGAAAAAACAAGACGGCCATTGTTGACGAGCTATCTCGCATACTTTGTCGTCACCCCCGGAAAATCTGGATCTGGTTAAAAGAGAAAAAAGAGCCTGATTCAGCCTTACAAATCTTGTTAAAAATCTGGATGTCACTCAGCCCCAAAGAGCGCGCTCAATTTTGGGACTAAAAAAGCCGGGTCGCAAAAAATGTAACCGTCGCGCTTCTTTCGCTGATGCTAGTGCTACGAAATGGTGGAGTTCCCTTGCGGCTTCGGAGGGGAACAAGGGGTGTTGGCACGGATAGCGACGGCAGCGAGGAAAGGAATTCTGTTTTTATGGATGATAATGGGCGGCGTGGGGCGCCGTTCGAGTGGGATGCCGTTCGTGCGGGTTGCAGACCGGGGAGGTGGTGGGTTTATGCGGAGACGTTCGGGAGTTTCTGCCGCGAGTAGAGGTAGAGTCCTGAGGCGGTGGCGAGGTAGAAGAGAAGTTCCGCGCTTTCTTCCAGTCGGGCTTCCCCCATGAGTCTTTCTCCCAGTAGGGTGAAGAGGATGCCGATGAGGATGAGGAGAAGTGTCCAGAAGGGTATTCTGACGCGACGCAGCAGGCGCCGGAGGGTCAGGTAGCGTTTGTGTTTCAGGAAGCGAAGGAGGCAGTAGATGATGTACAGGGCAAAGAGGGGATGGGCAAGCCAGCCGTAGGGGATGTTTTTCCATTGGTAGAATTGATTGACGGTGCCTGGTATGGCGAAGAAAAGGGTGCGCCCGCAGTTGATTTCTCGCAGAATCAGGATGGTGAATACGAGCGCGACGCAATGATAAAAGCCTTTGTCTTTCGGGGCGGTGAGGCAGAGGCCGATGCTGAAGAGAAGGACGACCATTTGCAGTTTTTCCAGCAGGTGGTTTTCATAGCCCCAGGCTTCGGGAAGGTTGCTGTAGAAGGGCAGGAGGATGAGTGTCAGAAGAGCGGGAAGCAGGGTGGGAGAGAGGCGGAAGTGGAGGTGATGCAGGAGGAAATATAACATAATGATTGCGGAGGTGGGCATGGTCGCGATTGCGTTGTCCGGTGACCTATCCTGGGGGATAGGGTATGACAATCTAGCAGTTTTTTCAAGAAAAAAACGCCCGGATGCACGAATAACACAGCCGCTTTAGGACGCATTCCGGGCTTCCTCCCGGGGGTGAATGCGGGTAGAATGCGAGCCATGCAGAAGAAGGATGAAATGTTTATTCATATTCGGGGGGCGCGTGAGCATAATTTGAAGGGGGTGGATGTGGATATTCCTTTGGGGGGGCTGACGGTGGTGACGGGGCCGAGCGGCAGTGGAAAGTCGTCTTTGGCGATGGGGACGCTGTATGCGGAGGGGCAGCGGCGGTATGTGGAGACGTTTTCGCCTTACGTCCGGCAGTTTATGGAGCGCATGGATCGTCCGGCGGTGGAGGCTGTTGAGAATGTGCCTCCGGCGATTGCGCTGGGGCAGCGCAATTCGGTTCGCAATTCGCGTTCGACGGTGGGGACGATGACGGGGCTTAATGAGTATCTCAAGTTGATTTTTTCCCGCCTTGCCGTGGGGCGGGATGCGGAGGGAAAGGTGGTGCGCCCGGCGACGCCGCAGGGGGTGGCGGACAGGTTGCTGGCGGAGATACCGGGGGAGGATGTGCTGGTGTGTTTTGTGCTTCGTCCGGTCGGGACGTTTGCGGAGATGTGTCAGGCGCTGGTGGCTCAGGGGTTTTTGCGGGTGCTTTGCGGGGGGCGTGTGCTGCGTCTGGAGGAGGCTCAGGAGGGGGAGTTGGGGATGGAGGAGTGGATGGTGGTTCAGGATCGCATCAGGGTGCGCGCGGAGGCGCGGACGCGTCTGATGGAGGCGGTGGAGACGGCGCTGCGTCTGGGGCAGGATGTGGTGCATCTGGCGTTGCGGTCGGAGGGGGGGCTGTGGGAGGTGGTTCGCACGTTCCGCAGCGACTGGTATCCGCTGCTGGAGCCGCGTCCCGGTCTTTTCAGCGGGAATTCGCCGTTGGGTGCCTGCCCGGCCTGCAAGGGGTACGGGCGGGCTATTTCCTATGATTACAACAAGGGGATTCTGCCGGACAGGAGTATCCGGGAGGGGGCGCTGAAGATGCTTTCATCGGCGACGCTTTCGGAGTGTATGCGGCATTTTCTGGCGGCGAATCGGCGGGCGAAGGCGGTGCGGCTGGATGTTCCGTGGCAGCAGTTGTCGCAGCGGGAGAAGGATTGGGTGCTGTTGGGCAATTGCGGGGAGCTGGATCCCTGGACGGCGGAGGCCAGGGGGCTGTGGTATGGGTACAAGGGGATTTTTGAGGATATGGAGAAGCATGCGCACAAGATGACGGTGCGTATTTTCCTGGCGTACTATCGCGTTTACAGTGTGTGCCCTGCGTGCCATGGGGGGAGGTTGCGCCCGGAGGCTCTGGCTTTCACGCTCGGCGGGCTGTCCGTGCCGCAGGTGCAGGATTTGCCGATGGAGGAGCTTTTGCAGTGGGTGGATGCCTGGGTGCTTCCTGCCGTGGGGGAGGATCGTTCGTTGCAGCAGGCGGTGCAGGAGTTCCGCAGCCGGGTGGTGTATTTGTGTGAGGTGGGGGTGGGATATTTGGCTTCTTCCCGGTTGACGCGTTCGCTTTCCGGCGGGGAGATTGAGCGGGTGAGCCTGACGTCCTGCCTCGGGGCGGCGCTGACGGAGACGCTTTTTGTGTTGGATGAGCCGACGGTGGGGCTGCATTGTCGCGACACGGCGCGGCTGATTCGGGCGATGCGGCATCTGGCGCACCGGGGCAATACGCTGGTGGTGGTGGAGCATGAGGAGGCTGTCATGAAGGCGGCTGATTATCTGGTGGATATGGGGCCCGGAAGCGGTGCTGCCGGTGGAAATCTCGTGTATGCCGGTGAGGCCGGGGGGATGATGCAGGAGCCGCGTTCTCTCACCGGGCAGTATCTTCGGGGGGTGAAGCAGATTGCGATTCCCGCCCGTCGCCGCCGGGGGAAGGGGACGCTGCGCATCGAGGGGGCGGAGTGCCATAATCTGCACGATTTCAGTGTGTCGTTGCCGCTGGGTGTCTACACCTGCCTGACGGGCGTGTCGGGGAGTGGCAAGAGCACGCTGGCGTGTCAGGTGCTTTACGGGAGCGTGCATCCGGAGTCTCTGGATGATGAGGAGCAGATGCGGGTGCGCCGTATCAGGGGGCTGGAGAAGGTGGAGGATGTGGTGCTGGTGGATCAGAGTCCCATTGTGCGCACCCCGCGCTCGACTCCGGCTGTGTACATGGGGGTGTTCGAGGAGATTCGGGCTCTTTTTGTGGCCGAACCGGCGGCCGTGGCGCGCGGGCTGAAGCCCGGCTATTTCTCCTTCAACAGCGGGGAGGGGCGTTGCCCTCGTTGTGCCGGGTTGGGGCAGGAGAAGGTGGAGATGCAGTTCCTTTCGGACATTTACGTGCCCTGCGCCCTTTGTCACGGCACGCGCTACACGTCCCAGGCTCTCACGCTGACCTTGCTGGGGTATAACATGGCGGAGATGCTGGCTCTGGACGTCCGCACGGCTCAGCAGCTCTTTTCCCGCGAGAAGAGTGCACGCGCCCGTCGCATTGCTGCTCGATTGCAGGTGCTGGTGGATGTGGGGCTGGGGCATTTGGGCTTGGGGCAGCCTCTCAACACCCTTTCCGGCGGGGAAAATCAGCGCCTCAAGCTGGCGCGTATTCTGGTGGATGCTCTGTCGGACGAGGGGGCAAAACGCGGCAAGCTTCTGATTCTCGACGAACCCGGAACGGGCTTGCATTTCAGTGATCTGGAAGTCCTGTTGCGCGTGTTTGACCGGCTGGTGGAGCAGGGGAACACGCTGCTGGTCATCGAGCACAACATGGAGCTTATCAAGTGCGCAGACCACGTGATTGATCTCGGGCCGGAGGGCGGCAAGGGCGGTGGTCAGATTGTCGTGAGCGGGACGCCCGAGGAGGTCGCGGAGAGCGGGTCAGGACACACCTCCCGCTACTTGGCGGAGGCGCTGCACCGCCGGGAGGAGGACGCGTCCCGCCCGGAGGTGGAGGCGGAAGAACTCGATGTCGGCGTGCCCGAGGGGGTGATTGCTCTGCGGGGAGCCCGTCATCACCAGCTGAAGAACATCGATGTCGACATCCCCCGGCGGGAGATGACCGTCGTGACGGGACTGTCCGGCAGCGGCAAGAGCACGCTGGCCTTCGATATCATCTTTGCCGAAGGCCAGAAACGCTTCATGGATGTGATGAGCCCCTACGCCCGCCAGTTTACGGAGCAGATGGAGACCCCGGATATCGACTCGCTGACGGGATTGCCCCCCACGGTCGCCATTGAGCAGAACCGTTCGCGCGGCGGGAGCAAATCCACGGTGGGCACCGTGACGGAAATCTGGCAGTTTCTGCGTCTGCTGTACGCCAGGCTCGGGCAGGCGCACTGTCCGAAGTGCGGCGTGGCGGTGGGGCGCCGCTCGGCGCAGGAGATTCAGGAAGTCGTGCAGAAGGAAATAGCCGCTCGGCCGGAAGTGCTCATGATTGCGGCACCCGTGGTGCGCCATCGAAAAGGGCACTATGCCGACCTCGCCCGCTGGGCGGCTCGCAGAAAATATCCCTACCTGCGGGCAGATGGTCAACTGACCGCGCCGGAAGAATTTTCGCCTCTGGATCGCTACTCCAACCACGACATTGACATCGTGCTGGCGGACATCCGGGTGCAGGGTAACCGCATTTCCATGAACGGAAAGGAGGTCGATTACGCCACCCTGACCGAGACGGTGGGGCGGGCTCTGGAGATGGGAGACGGGTTTATCCGCCTGCTGAAGGGGAAGGATGGCGCGACGTCCCAGCTGTTGGGAACGCGCCTGACCTGCCCGGTTTGCGGGGAAAGTTATGCCGACCCGGAGCCCTCGACCTTCTCGTTCAATTCTCCGCACGGATGGTGCCCGGTTTGCCTGGGACACGGACGTGTCAGTTCCGTTTCGATGAAGGAGAAAGACAGCGAAAGCAGCCTGGAAGCGGAACTGCGCTTTGATCGCGACGTGGAGCGTGCCGTCGCCCGGGAGGAGGAGAGCCGGATCTGCCCGGCCTGCGAAGGGCAGCGACTCAACCCCTTCGCGCTCGGGGTCACCCTCTTTGGGCACAACATCGCCGAAGTCGGCCGCCTCGATGCCGGAGCGGCGCTCGCGCTGGTGGAGACCTGGCATTTTGAAGGGCGGGACGCGGAGATTGCCCGGAACATCGTCGCGGAAATTGAGCCGAGATTGCGATTCCTGCAGCAAGTGGGGCTGGGGTACCTCTCGCTGGATCGGTCAGCCACCACCCTCTCCGGGGGAGAGACGCAGCGCATACGCCTGGCCGCCCAGCTGGGCTCGGAACTGCGAGGCGTGCTCTATGTGCTGGACGAGCCCACCATCGGCCTGCATCCCATGGATAACGAGCGCCTCCTCCGCACGCTGGAAGAACTGAAGAATCGCGGCAACACCCTCCTGGTGGTCGAGCACGACGAAGAAACCATGAGGCGGGCAGATCAGGTCATCGACTTGGGGCCGGGGGCAGGAATCCATGGCGGCGAGATTGTCGCGCAGGGACGACTGGAGGACATCCTGCACCATTCGACCTCCGTCACGGGGCAGGCGCTCGCGCACCGGCAAAAGCACCCGTACTGCGGTCGCTGGCTCCCGATGAAAGGAGTGGAATGGCTGGAAGTACACGGGTGCAGCCTGCACAACCTGCAGAAAGTCAATCTGCGCATCCCCCGCGCCAGATTCACCGTCGTCACAGGAGCCTCCGGAGCCGGGAAAACCTCACTCATCACGGGAACGCTGGGGCCGGCGGTGCGCCACGCCCTGGGAGGCGCCATCCGCTGGGAAGAGCGCGCCGCGTGGACAACAGACAAGGGCTTAACCTCCGTCCGCGCCGTGTACCAGGTAGACCAGTCACCCCTGGGCAAAACGCCCCGCTCCACGCCCGCCACCTACATCGGCATCTTCGACGAAATACGCAAACTCTTTGCCCAGAGCGCGGATGCCCGACGACTGGGCTTCGACGCCGGACGCTTCTCCTTCAACACCTCCGCCGGTCACTGCGAAACCTGCAAAGGAACAGGGTACCAGAAACAGGAAATGGACTTCCTCCCCCCCTGCACCGTCCTCTGCGAAACCTGCCGGGGCGCCCGCTACAACTCCCGCACCCTGCAAGTGCGCTACAAAGGTAAAACCATCGCCGAAGTCCTGGACATGAACATGGAAGAAGCCGCCGACTTCTTCTCCGGGCAACCGCGACTCTCCGACCCCCTGAAACTCCTGTGTGAGACAGGCCTGGGCTACCTGACACTGGGGCAGGCCAGCAACACCCTCTCCGGAGGGGAAGCCCAGCGCATCAAACTCGTCGCCGAACTCATCAAAGGACGCCGGGCGGCGCTCACCGCCATACGGCGCGGAAAAACCCTGCCACAAGACCTCTACCTTATCGAAGAACCGACCATCGGCCTGCATCCCCACGACGTCCGACTACTGGTGCAAGTCATCCGACGACTCGTCGAAATGGGCAACACCGTCGTCGTCATCGAGCATAATCTGGAACTGATATGCGAGGCCGACTACGTCATCGACATCGGCCCCGGAGCTGGGACGGAAGGGGGGCGCATCGTCGCGCAAGGCACCGTTCGCCAGGTAGCGCGTTCGCCGCACAGCCCCACTGCCCCCTACATCCGCAAAGAACTGGAAGCATCCGCAGAGAGCTGAACATCAGAGAGGAGGACATCCCCACCCCACCGGCATCACAGCACACTCCGGAGTTCCGCAGAGCCAAACTTAAGAACGCGGAAGCCCTCCGTCAAAAAAGAAAGCCGGGGAAAACATCCCCCCGCAATAGGGAGAAAGAAGCCCAAAGTCCCTCAAGGAGAAGGGCAGACACAGAAAAAGCGGCGAGAAGCGAAACCACCTCCCACCGCCCCTGATACCCCCGCGCGGGCTCGAACCGCGGACAAATTGATTAAGAGTCAACTGCTCTACCAACTGAGCTACGGAGGCTTTAAGACGCACGCCGGAAGAGCATCCCCGGACTCATACCCCCGCGCGGGCTCGAACCGCGGACAAATTGATTAAGAGTCAACTGCTCTACCAACTGAGCTACGGAGGCACAATGTCTGGGAATGCCGCACACCGCCACCCACCCGAAAAGGGAGGCAGAGCCGCTGGTCAGATTTGAACTGACGACCCACGCTTTACGAATGCGTTGCTCTACCACTGAGCTACAGCGGCGGCGCTGCGTGCGGGCAGAGTTAACCATATTTTTGAAGGGAATGCAAGTAAAATTTCACAAACCTGTCATTTTTTGGGTCTGTTTCAAATCTGCTGGTAGAAGAACCGGGGCGTTTTGTACCGTTTTTG
>X127_Alpine_Marmot__coassemble_157_pt1 | contig 14294 bp, 11 predicted proteins | sample X127_Alpine_Marmot__metabat2_high_PE_012 | metagenome-assembled genome bin X127_Alpine_Marmot
GCGGCCGGGTCCCGCTCCGGGCGAGCGGGCTCGGAGTTCTCCATACGCGGCAGCTCCTGCTCAGCGGCCTGTTCCCGCTTCTGCCGTTCGAGCTCTTCCTGCTCCTCGCGCTGACGCTCCTGCTCAGCGGCCTGTTCCCGCTTCTGCCGTTCGAGCTGTTCCTCTTCCTCGCGCTGACGCTCCTGCTCAGCGGCCTGTTCCCGCTTCTGGCGTTCGAGCTGTTCCTCTTCCTCGCGCTTGCGCTCCTGCTCGGCGGCCTGCTCACGTTGCTGCTGTTCGAGCTGCTCCTGCTGCTCCGATTCCTGCTGTTTGTCCGGTTCCCTCTCGGGTAGCGCCTTCTCCGTCTCCGGGGAGTAGATGTCGGATTCCGGCTCTTCGTCCCCTCCCGGAATCAGCGCCACGCCCAGCAGGGAGACGGCACCGGCGGTGGCAAGGAAGATGGCAAGGTTGCGCATCCATTCCTGACGGGAACTGCGGGCGTTGCTTTCTTCCGTTTCCCAGAGGGAGACGGGCGCGACCAGTTCATTTGTCCTGATGTTCAGCATCAGGCGCAGAAGATCCACGCCCTTGTCCGGGAGCCTCAGGGGGATGCTGTCCAGAATGCGCAGCCATTGGGCGGCGTCGCTGAAGCGTCGGGAGGGTTCCCATGAGAGCGCACGGTCGATGCTCTCCAGCAGCTCCATGTCGTAGCAGGCCAGAAGCTCCTGATTTTGTGCCAGAGGAGCTTGCGGAGGAGGCGTCGTCAGGGCTTCGCACTTCTCGTCGAGGTGGGAGGCGGGCGTTCGCCCGGTCAGCAGCTTGTGGATGCTGGCGGCCAGCGCGTACATGTCTGTCCACGGGCCGATGGCAGCGGGGGTTCTCTGTACATGCGGCATGAAGCCCGGGGAACCCATCTCCGGGCTGCCGAAATCAATCAGCACGGGCAGTTCCTCCACCCCGTTGCTGGAGAGAAGAATGTTGCCCGGCTTGATGTCCAGATGGTAGACGGGGACGCCTCTCAGGGTGCTGTGGTGCATGTGCTCCAGCGCGGAGAGAAGGGCGCGCATGAGCTTGAGCACCGCCGCCTGCGAGAGCCTCTGCCCCTTTCGGCGAAGCCATTTCACCCCGTCCGCCAGAGAACCGCCCCGCACGTAGGGCATGACGTAGTAGGCCGTGTTGTTCTCCTCGAACGCGTCGGTGACGCGAATGATGTTGGGGTGGTTCAGGATGGAAAGTTGCTGGGCTTCGTGCTTGAACGCGTCGAGGCTCCAGTCATATTTGGTCTGCTCGCCTTCGTTGACGCAGACCTGCCCGGTCGTCGGGTGGCGCGTGACGCACCACGCCGGGAAGTGTTCCTTGATGACCACCAGCCCGCCCTGCACGGGAGCATCCCGCACCGTCGCCAGATAGGTGAGGCCGAACCCGCCCCCGCCCAGCTTCTGCCAGATGCGGTAGCGACCATTGAGGATTCTGCCTTCCGGCAGGGCTGCGTCCTTGGGAATCATGAAGGGGATGGGGGGAAGGCAGGCAGAACCCGCCTGCCTTCCCTGTTGGTATCGCTATCAATCAGAAGGATCTCGTGACACCGAAGCTGATGGTGCCGTAGTAACGGTGATCCTCGGAGGTTGCCTTAGGAAACCAGTCGTAGTAATCGCCTGTACCTGCGTTGGCATTGAGACGATCGCAGTCCTTGCCGAAGGTCCAGACAAAGTCGTAGGAGAGATTGAGACTCCACTTGTCGGAAATGTACATCTGCATGCCCGCTCCCAGCCCCAGCATGGGAAGAATTTTTGTGGAGCTTACACCATTCCATATCGCATCTGTACCTTCTTTTTGAGACTTATTGTGTCCATCGACGGATGTTTTTCGAATCATAGCACCGGTGCGGATTCCTGCATAAACAGAGAGAGAGTCAGAGAAATCTTTCTTAAGATCATATGAGACGGTGAGGGGAATAGCTAATACATTAGTATCAAATCGTAAGCTCTGATAGGATCCCTCTTTCCAGCTCAGGTGACTACCCACCGATAATTCCTCATTACCTGTGAAAATTCCGATGGAACAACCGACGGAGTGTATAAGCCCTCGCTTTTGCAAGAGATCCCAATTAAAACCAAATGATCCACCGAAAAGGAGGGAAGGAACGTTTTGGCAATTGCTCTCTTCACTAAAGTGGCTAACGCTCGTGTGCATGAGTCCTGGCTTTAGAGTGAGGCTAAAAGGTTGAGTCTCGATACGAGAAGGAACGATGATTGGTGCAGAGGATGCCGCCATGGTGGCAGTTTCCCCTGCAACCGAGATGGGTGCCAGAGCGAGACTCAAGAGAATGAGAAATGTATTTTTCATATTAGATTAAAAGGTGATGAGTATTCCTGTATGGATAGTTGCGGAGAAGGCCGTTTTTTTTGAAACCTCTGCGTCGACGGAAACTTGTTTTTCTTTATACAAATCTTTAGTGGTATTGAAATTGATGCCTATGTTCCAAGAGGCTCTTTTGTTGAATTTATAGGAAGCTCCTGCTTCTAGACCAAAAGTTGGGGCAAATTTTGTATGTCGCGTTTTACTCCAAACATCACCGTTGCTCTCAGGTGACTTCATAGAGGAATTTGACGTTTTATACGTTCTGGAGTAATGGAACCCCAGTTGTGCTCCGATGTAGCTACTCAGATGATCTGTCCATTTATAGTGGAAATTATAACCCCAGATGACGGGAATAATGCTTTGCTCACATCTATATCCATCAACATATCCACCACCAGCAGGATATTCATGCTTTTCTGTTATCGTATATGGATCCTTTCCAAAAAGGTAGCCTGTTCGGGCGTACCACGTGTGGTAGTAGCGGCTGGTCTCGCCGAAGGATTGTCCCAGAGAGAGGGTGCCGCCTGCGAGGTCATCGACAGAAAGCCCGTTGTTGACGTCCTTCATGTAGGCGAAGGAGACATTGACCAGATTCATGTCGAAGTAGAGCTTTTCCTCCGGCTGCTGCGGCATGGTCGGTGCCGGGGCGGCTGTGTCGGCTGCGTTGGCGGCGCAGCAGGACAGCAGGGCGCAGAGGGCGCCTTTGATGTATGGTTTCATATATGTGTGTGTCTTGTGGTGTTGTGTTGAAACCCATCCCATGGGGGGACGGGAAGGGGGGCGTCATCCGTCCTGCCGGGAGCGGTAGTAGAGCAGTCCGGCAAGGCCGATGAGGGTCAGCATGAGGGCGAGGGGAAAGAGGGCGTCGAGGTTGTGGCTCCGGCTGGGCGAGCCGAGCAGGGAGAGTCCGATGAGGAGCAGGAGGACGGAGCCGCCCCAGAAGGAGGCGAGGAAGAGTTTGTACCCGTTGACGTTCGGTTCTTCGCTCGGGTGGGGTGTCGGCGATGTCGGGCGGGCGTGGGAGGCGCGGGAGGAGCGGGAGGAGCGGGAGTCGTGCGCGGCGCGGGCGGCAGGGAGGGCGGAGGGGACGCCTGAGGAGCTCGTCAGTTTTTGACCCCCGGCGGCGGGGTGGTGCAGTTCCAGCAGCCAGTGATCCGCTGAGGCATGTCGCCGAGAGGGGTCGAGAGCGAGTGCTTTGTCGATGGTGGCGAGGAGTTCCCGGGAGAAGCGCGCCAGCAGATCCCGGCGCGTGTGCAGGGGTATCATCTCGTCCCGCGGGAGGCGGGCGGAGGCGTTGGGGGGCGGGTTGCCGGTGAGGACGCAGTACAGGGTGGCACCCAGGGAGTAGATGTCCATCCCCGGGGAAAGGGTGCTGCTGTCTGCCAGCTGCTCCGGGGAGGTGTAGCCCATGCTGACAAAGCCGCAGGTGTAGGTGTAGCGGGACGGCCCGCTTTTGGCAGCGCCGAAGTCGATGAGGACGGGGCTGTTGTCGGACCGGCGGAGCATGATGTTGGCCGGTTTGATGTCCCGGTGGTAGACGCCCTGTTCATGGATGTATTTCAGCGCCCGAAGGAGCCGGGTGAGCAGGAGGCGCAGCGTGTCTTCCGTCCATCGCGAGGCGCCGCAGCGTTTGTTCAGCCCGACGGCGTCCAGATACTCCATGACGAAGCAGGCGGTGCCGTGGCTTTCGAAGGCGCGGTAGACGCGCACGATGTGCGGATGGCGGAGCCGGGCGAGGATGCGGGCTTCGTCGATGAAGTGCCGCAGCGTCCAGGCAAAGTCTTTGGCATCGCCGGTGAGACGGACGTTTCCGTCGGCTCCGCGCTGCACGAGCCAGGAGGGGAAGTTCTCTTTGAGTGCCACCGCCCGTTCCTCCCTGTTGTCCCATGCCTTGTAGGTGATGCCGAAGCCGCCGACACCGAGGGTTTCCGCGATGGTGCAGTGCTCGACGACGCTGCCGGGAGGAAGGGACATGCAGAGGGATGCGGGGGAGGGCGGAAAGTGGGGCGGGGAGGGGGGAAAGCTCGCGTGCGGGGGCGCGTGGGGGTGCGGGCGCACGCGGGCTTTGGGTCGGGCGCGTCTCGGAGGCGTTACTCGATGGTGAGGGTCAGCGAGACCGGGCCCATGGTGATTTTGTCTCCGGGTTCAAGGGGACACTTGGTGCGCACCGGCGCTCCGTTGATGCAGGTGGTGTTGGTGGCGTTCTCGACCTGCAGGAAGAGAAGGCCGTTGCCGGAGGCGTCCTGTTCGTAGAGGAGCCGTGCCTGCTGGCGCGAGATGTAGTTGAAGGGCAGGCAGATGTGGCAGGAACGCCTGCGGGAGCCGATGAGGAGGGTGCGGAGTTCCCGCAGTTCTTTCTCCGTGAAGCGGAAGCGCAGGGGGTTGCCGTCGGGATCCGTGCCGCTGAGGACGACGCTGAGTTCCTTCTCCCTGCTTTCCCCGGCGGTGGGGAAGGGGATGGTCTTGCCTTCGTTTTCCACGACGTCATTCATGGGCATGGTCGGTTCGTTGTCCTGCACGGGGTCGGGCGGCAGGTTGACGGGAGGCAGGGAGGTGTTCCTTCTGCTGCGCCCGGAACGGCGATTCCCAGTCATCAGGAAGAGCAGGGTGATGACGGCACCGATGGTGAACACGACGCCGAGGGCGGCCAGCGCGACCTCGTAGGGGCGTGCCACGCTCAGGTGCGCCCGCAGACGGCGAAGGAAGCTGTCAGGGTCGCCGGGGAGGATGAGTTTCTCCCCATTCGGAGCCTGAGAGGTGAGGAAGTGGCGCAGCTCCGTGACTTCCACCGCGCTGTTGAGAAGAGGGGCGTTGGTGCGGAGAGGGTTTCCGCTGCTGTCCTTGGCTATGTTCCCGTTGCTGTCCAGCACCAGGGCGCTGGAGCCTCCATAGGTGACACCGACAACCTGCCCGAGGGTGTTGAGCAGGGGGCCGCCGCTCATCCCACCGTGGATGGGCGCGGTGTGCGTGATGATGCGGCAGGTGGCATCTTTGCCCTTCCCGGTGTGCAGGTTGCCGCCCCGGCGAATCTCTGAGACACTGCCGCCCACCGTGACGACGTTGAGAAGGTCACCCCAGGCGCTCGTCCACTCCAGCTCGATGCGATCGCTCATCCATTTGCGATCCTTGAGAATGGCCTGGTCGAGAAGAGCCTCCAGAATCAGCTGGCTCTTCCTGTTTTCCGTATCATAGAGACCCGGGAAGCCCATCGCGACGATTCCCTGCCCGGCAGAGGCGTCTTTGGCCAGCTCCAGCGGGCGCAGGTTGGTGCGGTCGGGCGTGACGCGAATCCAGGCCAGATCCCGCGAGACGTCCATGTGCTCCACCGTGGCCTTTTGCAGGACGATGACTTTGCGGTTGCGGAGCTGCTTTTCGTAGACGACGTAGAGGATGTCCAGCGGGCTGGGGGGAAGGGCGTTTCCCTTTTCATCCTCATTGCTGACGATGTGCGCGTTGGTGACAAGGCATCCTTCATCGTTGACGACGAAGGCGCTGCCTGACCATCGGTAGCTGTCGAGGCCGATGCCGCCATCGGAAATCCGGCGGAATCTCAGCACGAGTTTCACGCTCTCCTTGGCTCGCTCGATTTTCTGCGAGGAGGGGGCGGAGGGCAGAGCCGTGTCCCCGGAGAGCCAGAAGGTGAGGATGATGAGGAGGGCAGCCAGAATTCCGGCTCCGGCGAATATGAGCGTTTTTTTGTTCATGGTGGGGTGAGTGGTGGACGAGATGATGATGGACGAGGTGTGTTAGAGGGAGGGGGTGATGAGGCGGATGAGGCCGACGCTGACGTTGTCCTGATGCCGGGCTTTCCTGTCGAGGACGCGATCCAGCAGGCGCGAGACGTCCCGGGCAGCGGTTCGGTCGGCGACGCTGTCTGTGCGCAGCGCCAGCGCCACTTCCCGCAGGGGCAGGGAGAGGATGCCGTCGCTGGCTACCAGAATGCTGTCGCCTGTTTGCAGCTCGAGCGGTTCGTCGGGACAGTCCACCTGATGCACTCCGCTGCCGCAGAGGTAGGAGGTGATGCGTGAGCCCTGGCTGCGCATGAGGGGGGAACGGGAGATGCTCTCCCAGTCCAGCCCCTCTTCTGCTGCCTTGCGCCGCATGTCCTCCCGGTGGTTGTGGATGTTGTTGAGCTGGTAGAGCCGATTGTTGCGGATGAGGTAGATGCGCGAGTCGCCGACGCTGAGGTAGTACAGACGCCTTCCCTGCACCCGGACGCAGCTGAGGGTGCAGCCCATGGAGGCGAGCTCGGGAGGTTCGCACTGCTTGCGGCGTCCCAGAGCCTGATCTGCCTGTTGCATGGCGTGAAGCATGCTCTCCGGCACGGAGAGGCCGCCGGGTGTCTCCCGGAGAGCGCGGAGGAAGGCTCGCACGGCTACCCGGGAGGCAATTTCCCCGCCCGCCAGTCCCCCCATGCCGTCCGCGAGGGCGTAGACGAGATCCCGGCACGGAGAGGCCGGGGCGTCCAGCTGTTCGAACTGACCGTAGTCTTCCTGATGGCTGCGGGAGCCGATGTCCCGCTCTTCTGCGAAATCCAGAAGGTAGGCTTCTTCGGAGCTGGGGGCAGGGGGAAGCATGGCGTGCGTCGGCGGTCGGGGTGCCGGGAAGGGCTGGGGGTGTCGGGCGGAGGTCAGGGCTGAGCCGGAGCGCCGGCGGTCGGGTCAGTCAATCTTTTCGGGGATGTCCTTCCAGTCGAGCTCAGGGGAGCAGAACCCGATGAACATCAGGGCGGAGTTGCCCATGCGGATGGTGTTTCCCGATTGGATTTCGACGGTGCCGAAGACGGGCGAACCGTTCAGATAGACGAGGTTGCGGCTGCTGCCGTCCGTCAGGTAGGTCTTGCGTCCCACGGCGTCGTACACGATGTAGGCGTGGGCATGATCCGAGATGCCCCGGTCGCCGAAGGGAAGGGATACTTCGTTGTCGTGTCCCCGGCCGATGGCGTTGCGGCCGTAGCCGATTTCCACGGAGCGCCCGCGTCCCGGGCCGGAGAGGATGACCAGCCAGCCCACGACGGGGCCGATGTCGATAGCGGCCGGTGCCGCCGCGTTGCTCACGGGGGCGGGGATGGGCTGATCCGGCTTGAAGGGCATGTAGGGCTGGGTGGCTCCCGGCATGCCGGGCATGGGGAGGGTGGGGGATTCCGCCTCCTCCGGGTAGTCCGCAGGAGAATTGATGGGAATGGTTTTGACCTGCTGGGCGGAGGCTTTGCGGAAGAAGGCGTGGGGATGCCGTTCGTTGGGGTTGGTGTGATTCTCGTTCATCGGAAAATCTCCTTTCGCTTATCTGAGTTTGAATTCGAGTTCCAGATCGGCAATGCGGATGACGTCGCCGCTGTGCAGGTGCGCGGTGCTGACCTTCTTGCCGTTGACCATGGTGCCGTTGGTGGATTGGGCATCCCGCAGTTCCCACTGGCCGGAGGTGTTGCGGGAGAGGATGAACTGCACGCCCGAGACGTAGGAGAAGGGCAGGGCAATGTCGTTGCTTGAGTGGCGTCCCACCCGGCAGGAGGTGCTGCTGACAATCCAGCTCTGGGTGGGGTTGGCCGTGTTCACCAGAGAGGCGAGAACGGGCTTCGTCGGGCCCGTGTAGGCTCCTTCACCGCCGACGGGCTGTTCCTCGGAGAGGTCGCGCAGCGGGACTGCGGGGCGGTTCATCACCCGCGTGATGAGCCAGAAGAAGAGAACGGCCAGCATGGAGCCGCCGATGCCCAGAGACCACCACACCCAGTCCTGCAGGGAGTCTTCTTCGGAGTAGCCGGAGTCAGAGGATGAGGAAGAGGAGGAGGCCGAGGGGGCGGCGTTGTTGATGACAATCGGCTGCTGGGAGGGTGTTTCTTCCTGAGGAACCTCCGGCAGGGGGGCACCGACGTTCATGAGAGCTGCGGCAATCCGGTCGCTGAGGTTGTCGAGCTCCGAGTCCGAGCTGCGGGCTTTTTTGAGGATGGCGGGGTGCTTGTCCAGATGATCCAGTACCTGGCGGGCACGGCGGGCGAAGGGTTCATCCACGTCCGTGTAGTTGAAGAGATCCTCCCGGATGGGAAGCGGGCAGATGCGCTGGATAAAGTTCTTGCCCAGCGCCCGCAGGATGGTCTGCTGCTCCGATTCATCGGCTCGACGAGCCCTGAGAGTCTGGCTGTACTGCCATTTCAGCCAGAAGTCGCCCAGCACGTGCGCGACATCGTACTGACTGATGTTCAGACTGGCAACATTAGTCTCCTTGCCCTGCTGCAGCGTCAGTGTGATGTCCTGCCCTTCTTTCAGGTTTTCAATGGGGAAGCTCAGCTTCATGGGGTGGACTTCTGTCGAGGCTACGACGTTGGCGAGAGACGCGGCACCCTCGGGGGTGTCCACATTGAACATTTCATAGCTCAGGAATTTTCCGCCTGTCTCGGAGGCGAGGCGTTGCAGGTAGCTGAAGCCCTTATGGCGTGCGGTGACGCTTCCTCCGTCCTTATGAGGGAATCCGATGGTGTGAATCGGCACGCCCAGTTTGCGGGCTTCCTGAATGAGCTGGTTCAAATCCCCCGCACTGGTGGCGCTTTCATCCACGCCGTCGGAGAGGAGGAGAATGCCCTTGGGAAGCAGGGCGTTGTGCCCCTGAGCTACCCCGGGAAGAGCCTCTCTCAGTGTTCGGATAAGGCCAATCCAGAGGTTGGTATTCATCTGAGACTGTTTGGTCCCGATGTCGTTATACATACTGAACACAGGGGCAAATTCGGGAGAGGAAATCAATCTGCCCGTTTTTGCGTCCCTTTGCCAGACAGGCTTTGACATGCCCACTCCCTGCATGGGTAACTGTTTATCCGGATCGTTGACCGGGATAATCTCCCGGGAGAGGCTGTAGAGTCCTACCCTGCTGGCCGTCGAGACGAAGGAGAGAAAGCGTGCCAGCGCCTCTGTCTGTTTGGCAATAGACACTCCTCTGCCCGTGGGATCGCTGGTGTCCATGACAATCAGCCACGTGGCGCGGGGTGTCTCGAGGGGGGCCAGTTTGGCCGAGATGGCATCGTCTCCCAAAAAGGTGGCGTAGCTGTTGAAGGAGGGCAGAGAGGAGGAAATCTGGAACTCCGCGACGAACTGATCTTTGTCAGGAAAGAGCGTAGCCTGCTGGCATTTTGCATTTTGCGATTTGACGGCGGCGGGCTTTTCCAGAGCCAGTGCCGAGCCTGTCCAGGCGCTCAGGCAGAGGAGGAATCCGTAGGCGATGGTGGGGATGATCTTCATGGTTGATGGGGCGTTGAAGAAATGGCCGTCCGCGCGGCTGTTCCCGGCTGCCGACGGTCGTGCGGGAGAGGGGATGCTGCGGACGTATGACAGTCTAGCGAATTCGTAATCCGTATGCTTAGATAGCGCAACCCGCGCCACTGCGCAAAAAATGGCGGATGGGCACCCCTGTTAACAAAGGGAAATGGAGGCATGGAGGGAGACTTTGAAAAACCTTATCCCTTCTCCTGCAAAAAATAGAAGAATACTCGTTTTTGGCTTGCATACGGATTACGAATCCGTATTTGAATAACAAACATGAACATATCCATGACTCAAATGAATGAGCAGGAACAGGCTGCTCTGGCTATTCTGCGCAAAACCGGCTTGAATACTCTGGAGGCCGCCATGGTGGCCTGGGAGGCATCGCGAGTCGTGAAGGGGCGGGGGGATCGTCTGAAGCGCATTCGCCGTTGCATGGAGTTGGGAACATCGGCTTTACGCGCCGAGCACAGAACATCCACCTTCGGCAAGGCGGTGAGGGCTGCTCAGGAGGAGCGCCGGGCTCGGCGGGCGAGAACCCAGGCGGATTTCCGCTACATCTGCCGCCGCCTTCTTCGCCTCTGCCCGGGGCTGGCCTCCCGTCGGCTTTGCGACATCAGCGCGGAGGAGTGCGCCCGTTACCTGGAGTGCGCCTTTGACACGCCGCGCCAGCGGCTCAAGGGGAGAGCCGTCATGAGCGGTGTTTTCAGCACGGCGGTCGCCAGAGGGTGGTGCGACGAGAATCCCCTCCTCCGCGTTCATTTCCCCTCGATGGTGGAGCAGCGCATCCCCATTCTGACCCGGGAGGAGATACGGCGCATGTTGCAGGCCGCAGTGCTGTACAGGGAGGGCGTTTGTCTGCCTGCCGTGGGGTTGATGCTCTACGCCGGGGTGAGACCCAACGAGGTCTGTCGATTGAGCTGGGGGGAGATTGACCTGGAGCACGGAGCCGTTTGTGTCATGCCCTGCCACAGCAAGACGGGCGGGGCGCGGCGGGTGACGATACATCCTCCGCTGAGGCGGATTCTGGCGGCGCGTCCGCGTCACGATTCGCTGATGGTCTGCCCGCCCAACTGGGGCGCCCGCTGGAGAGAGTTGCGACGCCTAGCCGGGTTCCCGCACTGGGTGCCGGATATCCTGCGGCACACCTTTGCCAGTTATCACCTGTGTTATTTCCGCAGTTATGCCGAGTTGCAGATGGAAACGGGGCATCGGGACGCCTCCCTTCTGCGGACGCGCTATGTGAACATGAAGGGGGTGGTGGATGCCGCCGGATTCTGGGCAGGGAAGGATGCGGAGGGGCTGTGTCTGCCGGGGGAGGAGTCGGGTGAGGTGCCGGAAGGGACGATACCGGGGAAGGCGGTTGCGGGGGATGAGGCATCGAAAGGGACGATACCGGGGAAGGCGGTTGCGAAAGGTGAGGCACCGGAAGGTGTGGCTCCGATGGGGAGGAGGTCGGAGGCGGGGTGTGAAGGGACGGAGGCGGTGCCCCTGAAGGATGGGACGCCGGAGGGGGCACCTAAGGAGGAGTCCCTCGAGGGGATGGAGCCGAAGGATGAGGCTCCCAAGGGGAAGGCTTCGGAGGGGAAAATCAGCTCTTCCGGGGAAGGAAGTAGCCGCGCTGCTTGTCCGTGATGGGCAGGTGTGCCAGCTCCATGACGCGCAACATTTCTTCCCAGAGCTGACGACGCTCCTGCAGGTCGCTGGTACGGAGAAGATAGCTGGGATGGTGCGTGACGACGACGGGGATGTCGTGACAGGTTCCCCGCATTTGTTGATATTCGGCAAGGGGAAGCGCTCCCTTTTTCAGGATGCCGCGCGCCGCGATGACGCCCAGAGCGACGATGACCTTCGGGCGGATGAGCCGGATTTCCAGCTCCAGAATGGAGGAGGAGTAGAGAATTTCTTTCTCGTTGGGAGGGCGGTTGTTGAGGGTCTGGCGGGGAAGCGCCGGGCGGAACTTGACCAGGTGGGTGATGTAGACGCTCTCCCGGCTCAGCCCCATGGCGCGCAGCATGCCGTCCAGCTTGCCCCCGGCTTCCCCCCGGAAGGGAGCCTGTTCCTTCTCGTCGTAGTAGTTGGGGGCATCCCCGACGAAGAGGATGTCGGCATGGCGATTACCCTGTCCGGGAACGGCGGTGGGGCGCAGCGTCCCCAGCTCGCGAAGGGGTTTCCAGCGGGGGAGAAGGCGCTCGAAGTTCTGCCAGACCTCCTCCGGCGTGCTCCCTCCGGGGCGGAAGAAGGGGATTTCCGGTATTTCTGCGCCTGCGTCTGCGGCATCGTCAGCCGTGGGGGAAGAGGGATTTTCTTCCTCCGGGAAGCGAAGGCGAATCGGCGGTGGCTGAGTCTGAGGAGGAGCGGACTCGGTTTCGGCGGGGAGATTCCCTTCGCCCGGGGAGAGGGGGGCGACCGGGGAGAGACTTTCGGCAGAGGGTGTTCCCTCAGCGGAGAGGGGGCCTTTAGCGGGAGCCGCCGCCCCTTCAGCAAAGGGTGTTCCTGAGACTGAGGATGCCCTTCCGGCAGCCGATGGCGGGTTTTTCGGAGAAGCGTCGTGCGCCTTGCCCCTGCGCGCCTCCAGCATCCACCGGCGCAAAACGCCCCGAGCCTCCTCATCGAGAGGAAGCCGCGCACACCCCCGCTCTTGCAGGACGCGCAGATAGTGCAGAACCAGCTCCCGGAGATTCATGGACGCAAAAGAAGAAAGCCCTTCGGCGGGGGAGGAGGCGCGCAGCCATCGTCCCGGGCGACCGCCGTTCCCCCGTTCGGCTTACTTGATGCTGAACGTGCCGTCTCCCGTGGCAAAGTCTCCCAATGTCCCCCGGCGCTCGAACGTGTAGGTGCCCTCGGTGCCGCTGGTGAAGGTGAGGCGCCAGGTCTCCGTCGTGGAGCCGACGGAGGTGATGACGGCCTTTTTATCTCCCTTGCGGGTGTAGGTCAGGCTCTGAGTGCTGCCGTTGACGGTGCGGGTCGCCGTGCCGGTCTTGCCGAAGGAGATGGCATCGCCTGTCCGGGTCGCCGTCTGATCGGCTCCCCGGTATTCTCCCTCAAAGGTGACGACGTGTCCGGCGAGCGACTCCGGCGCTCCGCTGGAGAACAGGGAACTGATGCCGTTCGTCAGCCCGGCAGCCTCGGTGAGCGTTCCGGCACCGGCGGCCGCCGCTATCGTGGAGGTGAGGCAGGAGGGAAGAAGCAGACAGCAGGCGGAAAGGGCCAGGACAGGGTAGATTTTGTTCATGCGCGCCATCCTACCACAGCTTTCCTGTTTGTCAAGCACGGAAGGTGGGGAAAACTTTGTTGTTTTCGGGAACTATGGCTTGACATCTCAATGCTTTGCGATTAGCATACACCCTATGCAAGGCTCATGCTGTGAAGATAAAAAGCGAGTGGCTCTGATTACGGGCATCACGGGGCAGGATGGTTCCTTCCTCGCAGAATTTCTCATTGAAAAAGGGTACGAGGTACACGGGTTGCTGCGTCGTTCTTCTTCTTTCAACACCGGACGCATCGAACACCTCTACCTCGACGAGTGGGTGCGCGATATGAAGCGGGCGCGACTGGTCAACCTGCACTACGGGGATATGACGGATTCCAGCTCGCTGATTCGCATCCTGCAACAGGTTCGGCCGACGGAGATTTACAATCTGGCCGCCCAGAGCCATGTCAAGGTGAGTTTCGACGTGCCGGAGTATACGGCGGAAACGGATGCCGTCGGCACCCTGCGCATTCTGGAGGCCGTCCGCATTCTGGGGATGGAGAAGCAGTGCCGCATCTATCAGGCCTCCACGTCCGAACTGTTCGGCCTCGTGCAGGAGGTGCCTCAGAAGGAGACGACTCCCTTCTATCCCCGCTCCCCCTACGGTGTGGCGAAGCAGTACGGTTTCTGGATTACCAAAAACTACCGCGAGTCCTACGGCATGTTTGCGGTCAACGGGATTCTCTTCAACCACGAGAGCGAGCGCCGGGGCGAGAACTTCGTGACCCGCAAAATCACGCTCGCTGCGGCGCGCATTGCCCAGGGGCTGCAGGATAAGCTGTACATGGGCAATATGGATGCCCGCCGCGACTGGGGCTATGCCCGCGATTATGTGGAGTGCATGTGGCTGATTCTGCAACAGGATGAGCCGGAGGATTACGTGATTGCCTCGGGCGAGATGCACACCGTGCGCGAGTTCTGCACGATGGCTTTTCACGAGGCCGGTATCGAGCTGCGCTGGGAAGGCAAGGGGCTTGATGAGAAGGGAATTGATGTGGCCACGGGGCGCGTGCTCGTCGAGGTGGATCCCAAGTACTTCCGCCCGGCTGAGGTGGAGCAGCTGCTGGGCGACCCCACCAAGGCACGCACCAGGCTGGGCTGGAATCCGCAGAAGACATCCCTTCAGGAGCTCGTGCGTATCATGGTGAAGCATGATATGGAGTATGTTCGTGTTCCCCGCCACTGAAAGCTATGATGGAACAGACGGGTAAAATATACGTTGCCGGGCACCGGGGGCTGGTGGGCTCCGCCATCTGGCGCAATCTTCGGGAGCGGGGATATGAGCGGCTGGTGGGTCGCACCCATGCCGAGCTGGATTTGAAGGATGCGGTGGCTGTCCGCCGCTTCTTTGACGAGGAGCAGCCGGACTACGTGATTCTGGCGGCGGCTCACGTGGGAGGCATCATGGCGAACAGCCGCTACCGGGCGGATTTCATCTACGACAACCTCCAGAT
>X127_Alpine_Marmot__coassemble_170_pt1 | contig 13845 bp, 10 predicted proteins | sample X127_Alpine_Marmot__metabat2_high_PE_012 | metagenome-assembled genome bin X127_Alpine_Marmot
GGGGAATTCTTCCAACCTCTGGCCTGATGAAACGATGGATGCGTTGATGACTGTTGAAACGATGGGCGTGCTGATGGCTGCTTTTTTCCTGGTCGTGGCGGCGGGCTGTTTTGTGGCCTGGTATCGCGGCCTGAGGGTTCGCGAGACGCTGCGCCAGGCACGGGATGCCGCCGCGTCGGAAGCGGAACAGCTGCGCACCGAGAATGCCTTTTTGCAGCATCGCAACGAGGAGATGCAGCGCCGCTGCGAGGAGATACAGCGCCGAAATGAGGAAAATCTGCGCGAGCAGCAGAGCCGCCGGAAGGAGCTGGAGGAGCGCTGGCAGGAGCAGCAGAAGGCGATGATGGCGCAGTTCCAGTGCCTGGCCTCCGATATACTGACGCGCAACACCTCCCACCTCAAGGAGAGCAATCGGGAGCAGATGGATGCCATCCTGAAGCCTCTTCGCGAGCAGCTGGAGGGGTTGGGGCGCGCCGTGCATGAGTCGAAGGAGACCAGCGTCAGCAACCGCGCCTCCCTGGAGGTGGTCATCAGGAACATGATGGAAAAGGCCGAGAGTATCGGTCGCGATGCCGTGAACCTCACCAACGCGCTGAAGGGGGATTCCAAAACCCAGGGCGACTGGGGGGAGGTCATTCTGGAGCGGATGCTGGAGGAATCCGGCCTGAGGAAGAATGAGGAGTACTACATACAGGAGGATCATCTGACGGAGGACGGACGGCATGTGCGACCCGATGTGGTGGTGAGATTCCCGGGGCATCGCAGCGTCGTCATTGATTCCAAAGTGTCTCTCACGGCTTATTCCCAGTACATGGCGGAGGAGGATGAGGAGGCGCGCCGGGCGTTGCTGACCGCTCATCTGACATCTGTTCGACGCCACATTGCCGAGCTGGCCGCGAAGGACTATCCCCGGGTGGTCGGGGAGTCCATCAGCTACGTCATGATGTTCATTCCCAACGAAGCTTCCTACGTCGCCGCAGTGCAGGCGGCGCCGCAGCTCCCCCAGGAGGCCTATCGGAATAAAGTTCTCCTCATCAGCCCCACCAATCTTCTCATGGCCTTGCAGCTGGCGGTCAACCTCTGGCAGAGGGACAGGCAGAATCGCAACGTGGAGGCAATCATCGCCCGTGCGACCAGCCTTTACAATAAATTTGCCCTGTTCCGGGAAAGCTTCGAGAAAGTGGGCAAGGGGCTGGAGCAGGCGAAGGCCTCCTACGACACGGCCTTCGACAGGTTGTGCAGCGGCCGGGGCAATTTTGTGCGGCAGGTGGACGACCTGCGGCAGATGGGCGTCAGCCCCAGCAAGCGACTTCCTCTGACGGATGAGGAGGACGACGAGGCCGCTCTCTGACGCGCCGCCGGGAGGGCAGGGGGACGGAATTGGTAGCGGGAGGCGGAAGCGCCTCAGGAAAGCGCGCTCCACGTCGGCAGCTCTACCCCGATGAGCCAGGGCGTGTATTCCGGCGGGAGGGGGGCTTCAAAGGCCATGCGCCGCCCCTCGGAGGGATGGAGGAATGCCAGGCGCCACGCATGCAGCATGAGGCGTCCGGGGCGGGCTTTCTGCCGTTGGGGATGGGCGTAGATGGGATCCCCGATGAGAGGGTGCCCCAGATGGAGCATGTGGACGCGTATCTGGTGCGTTCGCCCGGTGTGGAGGGTACACATCACCAGTGAGGAATCCGTGGCGGCGTCGTAGCGCAGGACTTTGTAGTCCGTGATGGCCGGTTTGCCGGAGCCGGGGTTGACGACGGCCATGCGCAGACGGTTGACCGGATGGCGCCCGATGTTGGTGAAGATGGTACCCTCGGCTTCGCGCGGTTGCCCCTGCACGACGGCCAGGTAGATTTTGGTGGTGTCTCTCTGCGCGAACTGCGCGGTGAGGGAGAGATGCGCGGCGTCATTCTTGGCAATGACGATGCAGCCGCTGGTGTCCTTGTCCAGCCGATGGACGATGCCCGGGCGTTCCACTCCGCCGATGCCGGACAAGTCCCCGCAGTGGAAGAGGACGGCGTTGACGAGCGTCCCGTCCGGGTTTCCTGCCGCAGGGTGGACGACCATGCCGCTTTCCTTGTCGATGACGATGACGTCCCTGTCCTCGTACAGGACGGAGAGGGGGATGTCCTGCGGTTGCGCCTCGGCCGGTTCCGGCTCGGGGATGTTGACGGAGATGCTCATGCCCCGCTCCACGGGGGTTCTGGCCTTGACTTTTTTCCCGTCAACGGTGATGTCTCCCGCCTTGATGAGCGCCTGAATCCGGGCTCGCGAGAGTTCGGGAAGCTGGGTGGTGAGAAACTGATCGAGCCGCGTCCCCAGACCATCTTCTGCGATGATGTGCATGGTTACATACCCGTGGGGTTGTCGAGAAAGACCGTCGGAAGGCCGAATTGTTCCCGGAGCAGCTTTCCGAGAGCCCGGACGCCGAAGGTTTCCGTGGCGTAGTGCCCGGCGAAAAAGACGCTGATGCCCATGTCCCTTGCCGCGTTGCTGACCCAGTGATTCTCCTCGCCCGTGAGGTAGCAGCTGTATCCCTTTTCCTGCATCTGGTAAATGGCGTCCCCCGCAGCCCCGGAGCAGAGAGCCACCCGGCCGGCCGGACTTTCCCCATGGTGCATGTAGCCCGTGACGGCGCTGCCCGTGATGGCGGCGTAGCGCTCCTTCAGCTCGCGGACGGAGCCGGGAAAGAAACCGGACAGCCCGATGTTCTGCCCGTGGATTTCCACCTCCGGGCGGATGTCCCGGAGTCCGAGTTCAGCGGCCATGCAGGCGTTGTTGCCCAGCTCCGGGTGGAGATCCAGAGGGAGATGCGCAGCGTAGACCGCCAGATTCGCGCGGAGGCAGGAAACGACCTTGTGCTTCCACCACCCCGTGAGCGGGCGGAGTCCTCCCCAGTACAGTCCATGGTGCAGCAGGAGGAAATCGGCGCCTGCCTCAATGGCATCATCAAGGGTTTTCTGTGAGCCGTCGACGGCGAGGGCGACCTTGCTGACGTAGCCGTCGTTCTCGATTTGAAGGCCATTGAGCGCGACGGAGGCGTCACGGATTTCGCGGATGCGCAGGGTCTCGTCGAGCAGAGAGACCAGGGTGGAAAGGGGAAGGCGCACGGGAGGAGCCGGGGGCGTGTTCATGGGAACGATGAAGAGGGAACGATGAAGAGGGAACGAGGAAGGGGGAACGATGAAGAGGGAATGAGGAAGGGGGAACGAGGAAGGGGGAATGAGGGAGGGGGAATGAGGGAGGGGAATGAGGAAGGTAACTGAGGAAGGGGGATGACGTCAGGCGTTCGAGGGGAAAAAAGAGAAAAAATCCTGCGGGTCAGCGCGGGCGGCGCATGGCGATTTCCTGATGCAGACGCTTGTTGAACTCTCCTGCCATATCGTAGCCGCTCTCCCGAAGGTATTGACCCAGGGCGGCTACCTCGACCAGTCGGGTCATGTCGCGACCGGGGGCAACGGGCAGGTTGAGGCGCTCCACCTCCACACCGAGGATGGTCGTCATCTTGCGCTCCAGCCCCAGCCGCTCCATCTCGGTCATTTCCCCGGAGGTGAGGTTGATGACGAGGTTGATTTTCTTCTCCCTTCGGTAGGCTTTCAGACCGAAAAGGTTGGTGACGTTGATGATGCCGATGCCGCGTATTTCGATGAAACCGCTGCTGAGAGAAGGGGAGGTGGCAATCAGCTCCCCGCTGATGTTGCGGATGCGCACCATGTCATCGGCAACGAGGGAGGAGCCGCGCTCCACCAGACCCAGCGAAATCTCGCTCTTGCCGATGCCGCCCTGTCCTGTGATGAGGACGCCCACGCCGTGTACATCCACCATGCAACCGTGGACGGAGGTGCTGTCGGCGAACTCATTTTCCAGAATGATGGTGGCCCGGTTGACCAGCTGCATGGTGGGCAGGGTCGAGCGGAACACGGAGACGGAGTAAATGTCCGCCATGGAGATGACATCCGCCGGGACATCTGCTCCGCGCGAGAAAATGAGGCAGGGGACATCGTCGCCGAAGATGCGCTGGAGTCTCATCTGCCGCTCCTCTCCCGCCAGTGTGGAGAGGTAGGCCATTTCCGCCGCGCCGAATACCTGAATGCGCTCGTGAGCAAAGTAGCCGAAGTAACCCGCCAGCGCCAGCCCCGGGCGGTTCAGCGCCGGCTGGAGGATGGGACGGGACATCCTCAGGGGGCTGTTGAGAAGCTGTAACTCCAGCGTCTGGCGGTAGCTCTCGTAGAAGCGTGCCACCGTGATCTGATCCACCTTTCTGACAATGGGCTTTTTCATTGCTCCCGCCCATTCTGGCACAAGGCGGGCTTCAGGTCAAGGCGGAAAAAACCGCCCCATTCGGGATGAATGGGGCGGTGCGAAAGAAGGAGGAAACAGGTGTTACGCCGTCGGAGAATCCTCCGTGGTCGGGGTATCCTCTGCCGTGGTATCCGTGGCGGGGGCGTCAGCGGCCGGGGCATCCTCTGCCGTGGTGTCCGTGGCGGGAGCATCAGCGGCCGGGGTATCCTCAACCGATGTGTCCGTGGCGGAGGCGTCAGCGGCCGGGGCATCCTCTGCCGTGGTGTCCGTGGCGGGAGCATCAGCGGCCGGGGTATCCTCAACCGATGTGTCCGTGGCGGAGGCGTCAGCGGCCGGGGTATCCTCTGCCGTGGCGTCCGCAGCGGGGGCGTCAGCGGCCGGGGCATCCTCTGCCGTGGTGTCCGCAGCGGGGGCGTCAGCGACCGGGGCATCCTCAACCGTGGTGTCCGTGGTGGGAGCATCAGCGGCCGGGGTTTCCTCGACCGGTGTGTCCGCAGCGGGTTTTGCCTCCTGCCCGGCAGGTGCTGCCGCCGGGGTGGCTTCATCGCGCCCGGGAGCGGGTGTCTTCGGAGAGGCGGATTCCGCCTTTTTGCCCTGAGGGCGGGAGCCGCCTTTGCCGCGTCTGCCTCTGGTTGGCGAGACGGGGGCAGGAGCTGCCGCTCCCTTGGGATACCACACGGTGTTGTCGCTGGTGACGACGAGGAAGCCCTGTTCCAGCAGCCAGAGCATATCAGCGGCGTAGGGCGCGTGAGCTTCGGCCGCAGCCTTGCCGGAGGCTTCATCCGTTCCGGCAGGAACGCCCGAGAGCTCCGCAAACATTTCCTCGACCGGTTGGCCGGAATGAGCCTTGCTCCACTCGATGATGGCGGCCATGCGGTCGGCCAGTACCATGTCTGCCGGGATGGCGCGCACCCTGCTGGGCCCCGTGAAGTGGTTGCCATGCCACTTGTAGATGGGCATGTGGTGGCGCGCCAGGCCGTGGCAGAGGTTGGGGATGAGCATCTGCGGGGAGCGACGCGTCTTGTCCGACAGGATGGAAAGATGGGCGGCGAGCCCCGGAGACAGCAGACGCCGGGGGGTGGCTCCGTTGATGAACACCTTGTCCGTGATTTCGTACACCTGGCTGTAGTGGTGCTCCAGGAAGTCTGCCTCCACAGCCCGGGCGTCGCCCAGCACCGTTTCGGAGGCATCTTCTCTTGTGGGTTTCCAGACCGTCTTGTGGCTGGCGGCCGCCAGCCAGGAGGCAACGGCTTCCTCACTCCTGGTGTTGGTGATGCGGCTGCGGAACGCCTCCAGACTCATGTGCGAGTAGCGGGAGCGGTAGAGATTCATCAGGGCTGCCTGGTAGCCATGCCAGTTGACCGGGCCGATGACTTCGTTCCCGAGGGTGCAGCTGGCCACCGTGGTGAACGTGCCCCTGGGGGCTTCCGTTTCCACCTCTTCGCTGCGGTAAAATTCACCGAACCACGGGGCTTTCCAGAGGTAGGCCAGAGCTTCCTCTTCCGTCAGCCAGCAGTCGCCGTCCCCCCTGGTGGAGTGAATGAGCATGGCACCTTTCTCCAGCCGCATGAAAACGAGATCGTAGCGCTTCTTGTCCGCCATGACGATGTTGGCGAGGTCGAGAAGGGGATGCGCCCGCTTCTTCTTGAGAATTTCGGACGAGAAGATTTCAAGGATGCCGTTTTCCGGCCGAAGTTCCACGCGGAAGCCCTCTGCGGGCTGGGGAAGCTCCCGCCGGGGATGTTCCGGGCGGCCATCCCTCCCGTTGTCCCGTCCGCGCTCATCCCGCCCGCGTTCACCCCGGTCGTTGCTGCGCGACCTCCTGAAGGAGGGGCTGTCGCCCTCGCGGCGTCCCCTGTCTCCCCATCTCCTGTCACCTGACCTTCCGGCTCCCTCCGTGCGGGGCGTAGAGCCCCCACGGCGTTCTTTCCGATCATCAGCCCTCAGCAGCGACGCCCGGAGAGGTTCCTCTGCACCACGGCGCGCCCAGGCAGGGCCAAATTGAAAATCTGTCAGTTCCGAAAGGTTGACAAGTCCTCGATCTCCCTGTTTGCTTTCATCCATAGCTTCACAATCAGTACCTGTGCTCAGACTACCCTGAATTCGGCCTCATTGCAATCTTTTTTTGCTGCTTCCGCTCCGTTTTTTCCCTCCGCAGACTTTCCTCGCCCTCACTCGCGAAATTCCACCCCGAGGAGGCAAATATCGTCGTCCTGGCGTGCGGTGCCGGTGAACTGGTGCATCCCGGCGAGGGAAATGTCGAGCATCTCCTTGATGTTCTGCGGGCTTCTTTCCTGAAGGAAGTGCATGAGGCGGGCGCTTCCCAGTTCTTCTCCGGCGTGGTTGCGAGCCTCCGTCAGCCCGTCGGTGTAGAGCATGAGCTTCATGCCGATTTCCAGCGGAAGCTCGCTCTCCCGGTAGAGGCCGGATTCGATGAGTCCCAGCGCCGGGGAGCGGGGGATGGGGGGCAGGATAGCTTTGCCCTCGGGCGACAGGACGATGGGCGCCGGGTGCCCGGCACCGGAGAAGGTGAGCCGCCGCTTGTCCAGGTCCAGATAGAGGTAACAGGCGGTGGAGAACATGGTGAGGTTCGCCTGGCTGAAGATGCGGAAGAGTTGCCGGTTGAGGGAGGAGAGGAAGAGTGCCGGTGTGTCGGCGAGGCCTCTCACCTGCTCCATGAGCCCCCGGAGCATGGCCGCGATGAGCGCCGCTTTCACGCCGTGTCCCATGACGTCGCAGATGAGCATCCCCACGCCCGATTCCCCGACGGGGAAGACTTCGAAGCAGTCTCCGGCCACGCCGACGGAGGGGAGGTAGACGTGATGGAACAGGGCTTTGCGAACATGCCCCGACACGGGGTCGCGCCACTCTCTGGCCGGGATGCGCAGGGGCTGAAGAGCCTGCTGGATTTCGCGAGCCAGGTTGATTTCCTTTTCCAGCATCCGGGAGCGTTCTTCGTACTGACGGGCGAGATGTTGCAGGCTTCGCTGGGTTTCAACCAGTTCCGTGACGTCTGAGGAGATGCCGACGATGCCCCGGACGGCACCGTCCGAGGCGTACCACGGGAATTTGGAAATGCGGCTCCAGGAATGTTCTCCGCCCTTCCAGCTTTCGCGATGAATGCGGTTGGTGACGGGTTTGCCCGTCTCCATGATTTCCAGCTCCTCCCGGCGGGCGGTGTCGGTCGTGTCGTTGGAAAAGAAATTATCGTCCCGGCACCCGATGAGGTCGGAGGGCGTCGGTACCCCCATCTTGCGGGCGGTGGCCTCATTGGCCAGCACGAAGCGCGACTCCCGGTTCTTGAAGTAGATGTTGTCGGGAAGGTAGTTGATGAGGGTGCGGAACAAATCCCTGTCCTCCATGGCGTGGAGATCGGCCATCTTGCGGCGGGTGATGTCCACCCACACGCCCACCAGACGGGCGGGTTTGCGGGAGGCGTCCAGCTCCAGAAGGCCGTTGACCCGTATCCAGCGCCAGCCCCGGGAGCGCTGGCGGAGGAGCCGCACCTCCACCCGCAGCGGCGAGCTGCCCGGCCTGTCCATGTAGCGCTGCACCGCCGAGAGGAAGAAGGCTCGATCTTCTTCGTGGATGGTGTGCTCCGCGTCGGTGAAGATGTTGGGTGCCCATTCGTGGAAGGGAAGCCCCATCATGCGCAGACATTGCTCGGTGTAGAAGATTTCGCCTGTCGGGATATCCCAGCAGTAAACTCCTTCCTCCGCCGCTCGAAGGGCTTTCCTGACCATGTCCCAGTTGAAGACTCCGGGGGCGGAAGAGGAATGGCGGTGACTGCTCCGGGCGTGGCTCATTGCCTCCTATTGCAACACTTTTTCCGGTTCCTTTCAAGCAGAAAGAAGCGGAGAGGATGCATTTTTTTGCCGTGGAAGTTTTTTCTGTCCTGTGGCAGCGAGGAGAAATCCTGCCGAAATGGGGTGTGCGAGCTGTCCCGTTGTCGCGATGTGGGGGTGCCCCGTGGTGATGCGCTTCCCTCCCTGACAGGGCGGGAGGTGTGGAGGCCGGGCGGCGGTGCGGAGGCTTGGCGGTGGTGTGGAAGCTGTGCGGTGGTGTGGAAACCGTGCGGCGATGTGGAAACCGTGCGGCGATGTGGAAACTGGGCGGCGGTGCGGAGGCCGAGCGGCGGTGCGGAAACCGGGCGGCGGTGCGGAAGCCGGGCGGCGATGTGGAAACCGGGTGGCGATGTGGAAACCGGGCGGCGGTGCGGAGGTCGGGCGGCAGTGTGGAAGCCGGGCGGCGGTGTGGAGGCCGGGCGGCAGTGCAGAAGCCTGGCGGCGGTGCGGAGGCTGGGCGGCAGTGCGGAGGCCGTGAGGCAGTGCGGAGGCCTGGGCGGTAGTGTGGAAGCCGGGAGGTAGTGCGGAAGTCGGGGCGGCGGTGTGGAGGCCGCCTCCGTGGCGGTTTGGGAGGGCGGGTCGTTGAAACCCCTCATCCGGCTTGTCATCGGGAGAACAGCGTGCTAAACTGTGCCTGCCATGAGAGAATGTCTGATGGGAATGTGGGTGGCAGCCTGCCTCCTGACCGGGTGTGTCGAGCAGGTCGTTCCTGTGCCGGATCATCCGGTGTCGCAGTTGCCGCCGGGGTGGTGCTATGTGGATCGGGTGGCGCCTTCCGTGCGGGTGGAGCTCAAGTATGCCGGGTGCGATAATTTTGTGGGGCGCCCCATTGCCGGCTACACCGGCAGACGCGCCATCCTCCGCCGCGATGCGGCCGAGGGGCTTCGTCGCGCCTCCGATGAGCTGAAGAAGAAGGGGTATGGTCTGCTGATATGGGATGCCTACCGCCCCGCCGGTGCCATGAAGGATTTTCGCCGATGGTCCCGTACCCCGGACAACCGCATGCAGTCCCGCTTTTACCCCCGCATCTCCAAGCGCGGTATTTACGACGGCAAGTACATCGGGGATATGTCGGAGCACAGCTGGGGCATTGCCGTGGACATCACGCTGGTGCATCTGCGCACGGGAAAGGAAGTGGACATGGGGGGACACCATGATTTGCTGGATCCGTCGTCAGCCACGGATTCTCCGCTGGTGACACCGACTCAGCGGCGGCACCGCCACATCCTGCGGGAGGCCATGGAGAAGGGCGGTTTCCGCAACTACAGCAAGGAGTGGTGGCACTACTTCCTGAAGGATTCTCAGCCCTGGTTCATGTACGGTTTCCCGCTCGACGACCATCTGCCGGAATCCCCCTCCCGATAAAAAATCTCATGCAGACAGGTATCTGACTTGAAAGACAAAACCTTTTCTCTATAATAAGCGCGTGCTTATGTCAGCTGTTCTTCTTGCCGACGGTGCTGTGACCGATGCTTCGGTCGGGTTCGACGTCTTTGAGCTGTTTGAGAAGGGAGGCCCCCTGATGTGGGGCTTGCTGGTGCTTTCCGTCGTGGCAGCCATGGTGTTTTTCGTCTGCCTCTGGACGACCCGTCCCGGGGCGGTTCTGCCCGCGCGGATGGTCATGTCCGTGGAATCCTACATCCGCCGCAAGGACTACGCGGGGCTTCTGGGCCTGTGCGAGCGGGACGGCTCCAGCTTTGCCCGCACCATCCACGTCATCATCATGTTCCTCCAGCGGAATCCCCGCGCCAACATCGATGAGGTGCGCGAGGTGGCCAGCGCGGAAGGTTCGCGGCAGTCCAACATCCTTACCCGGCAGATTAACTGGCTGTCTGACATCGGTGCCATTGCTCCGATGATTGGCCTCCTGGGAACAGTCATCGGCATGATGAAAACCTTCATGGAGATGGCCGCAGGCAACTTTGAGGGCGTGAAGCAGATGCAGATGGCCAGCGGCATCTCCGAGGCCATGATTACCACCGCCGGGGGGCTTGCCCTCGCCATCCCCAGCATGCTGGCTTACGTGCTCTTCCGCAACCGCATTCAGAAGCGCATCACCGATATGGAGGTCGCCATCACCCACATCCTCTCCGTCATCTCCGTCCAGATGGACAGGGAACAGCGGCTGGGCAATCTCTCCCAGCGGGGGATGATGCGCGAAGTGATTGACGACGAGGAATTCTGATGGGCGGTTTTCGCCTCCTTTGCCCTGCTCATGAAACTCAACGCCAAGATTCCGGAACCCATCGGCTTTCAGCTGGCACCCATGCTGGATGTGGTGTTCCTCCTGCTCATCTTCTTCGTCGTGACGCAGAAGTTCATCCTCAATGAGCAGGATTTGAAGGTCAAGGTGCCGACGGCACCCAAGAGCACGGAAGAGGCCTCGCGAGCCATCGACGAGATTATCATCAACGCCCGGGAGGAGAACGGAGGGCTGGTCATCACGATTGATCGCGAGGTGTTCACGCGCGGGAAGCTCGCCGCCATGCTCCGCCGGATGATTGCGGTGAATCCCAGCCAGCCCGTGCGCATCCGGGGCGATGCCGAGATGAGCTGGCAGAAGATGGCAGATGTGATTTCCACCTGCTCGCAGGCGGGCGTGTGGAATGCTTCCTTCTCGAAGCAAATGCCCCAAAATACCCCATGAGAATGATGAAGAAATCGCTTCCCTGCGTCGCCGTTCTGGGGATGCTCGCTGTGCCCTGCACGCTGGCACAGCAGCTGAGCCAGGGCGATACTCCTCTGGTCGTCAACGAGGAGGAGGATTCTTTCGCCATTGCCGAGCAGTTGTATGCCCAGGCGCGCGCCACCGGCCGCGATGCCGCTGCCCGCGTGAGCACGATGACGCGCGCGGCGCGTCTGTTCGGCGATTTTGTCCGCCGTTTCCCCAAATCTCCGCATCGGGACAAGGCGCTGTATCTTCAGGCCGTCTGCCAGGAGGAGTCCGGCAACATGGCCGCCGCCAACGCCACGCTGGGGACGCTGGCCAACAACTCCCGGGGGGAATACGCCGCCGCCGCCGCGTACAAGCTGGCGACACAGGCGGCGGAGCGCAATCTCTGGGACAAAGCCAGGGGCTTTTATCGCATCGTTGTCAAGGAGTCCCAGAGGCCGGAACTTCGCAATGACGCCCTCTACCGTCTGGGGCGCGTTTTGTTGCAGGTGGGGCAGCGGGATGAGGCAGAGGCGACGTTCCGTCGGTTGCAGGTGTTGCAGAACGTTCGCCCGGCCATTGTGCAGGCGGCGCTGCTGTCGCTGGCGCAGATGAAGACGGAGGACGGTCGGGATGCGGAGGCGTATCCCCTCTTCCTGCGTCTGCTGGATATGGACGGGGTGGACGCCCGCGTGCGGGGAACGGCGACGCTCCAGGCCGCGCGGCTGGCCTCCCGGCTGGGGAAGGTGGATGAGGCGCAGCAGCACTACGCGCGGCTCTCCGGGATGGAGGGGATGGAAAAGTACGCCGGGGAAGCCCAGATGGAGAGCATTCTCACCCTCTATCGGAATCACGATTACGAGGGGGTGGTGCGCCAGGTGTCCAGCCGGTATGCTCAGTTGGACGACCCGGTGCGGGAAGCGCGGCGTGCGCTGATTGTGGGGCAGTCCTACATGGAGCTGAAGCAGTACGACTCGGCCGCCCAGTGGTTTGAGGTGGCGGAGAAGTCCCAGCCCGGCACGGAGGTGGCGGCGGATGCCGCCTACAGGCGTCTGGTCTGCGCCCAGCAGTCCCGCAGCGCCAATTTCTTCTCTCTGGCTCAGAAATACCTGAGCACCTATGCCGTGGCGGGGCAGCCGACGGCGGATTTGCCCAACAATGATCTGGTGCGTCTGATGTACGCCGACAGGATGATGCTGGCGGATATTGCCGAAGCCGCCCGCCAGTTCGATGCCATCAATTTTTCCAACCTCCCGGCTTCCGTTCAGGCGGATGCGGAGTACAAAAAGGCCTGGTGCGCGGCTCAGGGGGATGCGTATGACCCGGTGCCGACGCTGGATCACTTCATCGCGACCTTCAAGGACAATCCCCGGCTTCCCGAGGCGCTGGCCCTGCGGGGAAGCTGCCTGGTGAAGCAGAACAAGACCGGGCAGGCGCTGCGGGATTTCGATCGCGTGATTCAGGAGTTCCCCACGTCGGAGGCCGCTCCCGTGTGCTGGCAGAGGGCGGCTCAGGCCTGCGCCTCGAGCGACCCTGCCCGGATGGTGCGCTACTACGAGGGGCTGATTAAATGCCGAGGCCGAATCAAGCCTGCCGCCATTGCCGAGGCTCACTACAGCATCGCGCGCGCCCTCTACGAGAATGACCCTGCGGGGGCGATTCCCCATTTCCGGGAGGCTCGCACGATGAATCCCGAGCTTTACGCCTCTCTGGTGGATCTCAGTCTGGTGCAGTGCTACTTCAAGTTGCAGGATGCCGAGAACCTCCGCGAGTCGCTCGTGACGCTGGAGAAGGGGAATCCCTCCTCCTATCACGCCCTGCCTCCGGCCATTCTCCGCTGGTGCGGCTGGATGTGTTACCAGGCTCGCAACTACCTCGCCGCTGACAAGTACCTGACGGATGCCGTCGCCCGGGAGCCGCGCGAGCGGTACACGGCGGCCGACGGCACGGAGAAGGAGCGTCCGCGCGTGGAACCGCTGGTCTGGAAGACGCTCGCCCGTGCGCGGCTCGAGCTGCGGCAGTACGCCCGCGGTCTTGAGGCGGCGGAGCACTACGTCTCCATGGAGAAGCAGCCCTATCGCAAGGCGGAGGGCATGCGCGACATGGCGCAGCTTCTCATCGGACTGAACCGCACGGCGGAGGCTCGCAAGCTCAGTGAGGACGCGATTGCGCTCGGCATCGACGGCCCGATTAAATCTTCCCTTTTCATCACCCTGGGCGACGCCTGCTACGCCGAGGGCGCCTATGCGGAGGCCGCCAAGTACTACGGCAGAACGGCCAACATCGTCAGCGACAAAGACCTCAAGCCCACCGCTCTCTACAAAATCATCTGCGCCCTTCGTCACTGCGGCAAGGAAGGGGAGGCCGCGCAGTACGAGGAGAGCCTCCGCACGGAATTCCCGGGCTGGGTGCCTCCTGCCAATGTGCTGTACCTGATGGAGGAACGAAACAGAAAAAAATAACGGAAGATGTTTTACTCCCGGGAGGCCAACCGCCGCAAGCGCTGGTACCGCTTGCTGACCATCGGACAGAAGAAACTTCTGTTCCTGGGCGGGGTGGTCGCCATCGTGCTGCTGGCGCTGCTGAGCGTCCTTGTGGTCTACACCTGCCGGGCGTTGCAGTACGACATGAGTCTGGTCACCTCCGGCTCCGGCGTCAGCATGCTGTACGACTCCCGGAACCAGCCCGTTTCTTCCCTGGCGGGGAGCGAAGGCGAGTACGTGCCGTGGGAGCAGTATCCCCGCCACCTCGTCAATGCCTTTGTCGCCCGGGAGGATGAGAACTTTTTTGAACACGGCGGTGTCGTCTACAGCGCCGTCCTGCGTTCCCTGCTGAGGAATGTCGTCTCCATGCGCTACGAGCAGGGAGCTTCGACCATCACCATGCAGCTGACGCGCCACGTTTTTGAGCTGCACGACAAGACGCTCAGCCGAAAACTGCTGGAGGCCATTCTGGCGCAGCGTGTGGAGCGCCATTACGACAAAAAAATGATTTTTTCCCAGTACCTCAACCGCATCTACTTCGGGCAGAACTGCTACGGCATCGGAGAGGCGG
>X127_Alpine_Marmot__coassemble_173_pt1 | contig 13798 bp, 5 predicted proteins | sample X127_Alpine_Marmot__metabat2_high_PE_012 | metagenome-assembled genome bin X127_Alpine_Marmot
GTTTGGAGCGGGACACCCCACGATGTCTCCTCCCCCCAAAAAGCAGAGGGATGCGTCAGGCACCCCCGCGACGTCCCCCATCGGGGCGAGGGGCAACGTCCCCCATCGGGGCGAGGGGCGACGTCTCCCGTCAGGGCGAAGGGGTGAGCGCCCCACGGCCTGGACTCCTCACCGGGGCAGAGGAATGAGCGAAACGCCCCAGGACTGGAAGACACCGATGTAGGGCTGCTCAATGATGATGGTGTTGTTCCCCTTGCGCAGCGGCAGCATGACAGGCTCCTGAGCCCACCAGACTTCCTCATCATCGAGAGGCACCTCATTGGCGGGGGAACTCCATGTATCATTGGGATAGCGCCCCTTGCCCGCGAGCCGGTACGTCCTCGGGTTGCGCACCTCCTCCCCGTTGATCCAGATCCGCGTGCCGCACTGCGACCACCCGCCCGCCGCAGGCACGCCCGAGCAGCGACGCGACGAACGCGCCGGAGCATCGAAGCCCACCATGAAGGGCGCCTCCCCCTCCTTCTCCGCCCGGATGTTCGTCACCGCCCAGGCCGTCATCCCGGGCTTCGCGTCCCGGAACATGCCGAGAAAGCCCGTCGCGGGGCGGGTGCGGAAGTAGAGATTCGCCCCGTATGCCGGAATCATCTTCACCCCGGAGCGCTTCCCCTTCTGCAGCAGCTGATTCCGCACAGACTCCGCCTGCCGGGAATCCACGGGCGGAACCACCTTCCAGCTCACCCCCATCTCCTCCCAGAAGGGGAAATGCTCGTCGCGGAAGATGGTCCGGCGCAGAGCCATCATCCGCTTCTCAAAGAGAGAATACGCCTGCGTCGCCTCGCTCTCCGGGGCAGGCATCACCTCCGGCAGCTTGTCGCCATCGGCCGCGCCGCCCACCCAGGCACGCTCCGCCATGGCGCACATGCCGGGCCACTGAGCGCTGTGCAGGGCAATCTTCGACTTATCCTCCACCCGCGTATCGGGCCAGTGACAAATCATCGCCCCCATCCGCAGGGAATCCCCCTTCGCCACCCCGCAGGGGCGCATGAAGAAGTAACGGCGCACCAGCAGAGCCGGGTCAAACAGGTTGGAATACCCCATCGTGGAATCATAGCTCTGAGAGCGAATCGTCTTCGGATCGACGGAGCGATTCACCATCTCGCCCCCCTCGCCCCAGCGCTGCGTCACGGAATCCTTCCCCACGGGCAAATCGCGGGGGCCGCCCCACTGCATCGGACGCCGCCCGAAGGACATCACCTTGTCGCTCATCCGCTTCACGAAAGCCTCGGCATTGGGAATCTTCACCTCATCCGCCCCGATGTGGAGATACGGGCAAATCTCCGCCGGAATCTCCGTGCAGAACTCCTCAATCAGCTTCTCCAGCACCTCCATTCCCTTCTCCGAGTGCATGGCAAAGCCGAAGCAGCGATTGAAGTACGCGCTGTGCCCCGGCATGTCCAGCTCGGGAATGATGGTGATGTTCCGGGCGCGGGCATAGGCGAACAGCTCGCGAATCTGGTCATACGTGTAGGTATCATCCTTATCCCGCGTGCGCTTGGCCGGGTCATTGAGCACGGGGTAAGCCTTGCATTCCACGTGCCAGGCAGGGTGATCCGTCAGGTGCCACTGAAAGAAATTGATTTTCAGGCGCGCCGCCAGATCCAGCTGATGCTTGAGACTCTCAATCGTCTGAAAATTGCGCCCGCAATCGTGCATGAACCCGCGCATGGCGAAAGCCGGATAATCCACTATGCGGCAGAACGGCAGGGAATCACGCCCCTCCGCCAGCTGCCGGAGCGTCTGAAGCCCGTTGAACAGCCCTGCCTCCGAAGCCGCAACAATCGAAACACCCTTAGCGCTCACCCGCAACCGATACCCCTCATTTTTCCGGGCAGCGGGCAGCGCCTCCCGATCCAACTTCAGCACACAGGTCAGCTGTGTCCCGGGCATCCCCTCCCCCAGGCCGGCCAACAGCCCCTCACGAGCCGTCCGCACCATCTCCCCCTCCGTCGCACCCTTCCAGATCCACCCCTCCCGGGGCGGCATCGGCAGGCTTCCCTTCCCCCACTCCACCTCCTGAGGGAAAGGAATCAGAGCCGCAGGGGCGGATTTCTCCAACGCAAGCGGGTGCGGAGACTTCCACTCCGCGCCCTGCACCAGACCGACGAGACAACTTATCGCAAAAACGAACAAACGCAGCATACCATCATCTGTAGCAAAACCACCCCGAAAGTCAAGCGAAAAAACTTCATTTCGCCCCATCGATATCCCGACGACTCCGCTTCTGCCGCCCGTCGCAGCCCTGCACGAGCCATCGGAGCCCCCCTCAAAGCCGACAGCCCCCCTGCTCGCGCAGCCCCGCCTTCTCAAACTACCCGGCCCATGTCCCCGTCCGCGCCGTCGCGCCCCCAAAGCCGACAGCCCCCCTGTTCGCGCAGCTCCGCCTTCTCAAACCACCCGTGCCATGTCCCCGTCCGCGCCGTCGCACACCCAAAGCCGACAGCCCCCCTGCTCGCGCAGCCCCTCCCCTCAAACCACCCGTGCCGTAGCCCCAGCCGCGCAACTCGTCCCCAAGGCCGCCCGCATGCCCCCTCCGAAGCAGACGACAGAAGCCCCCGAGCCACTCAGAACGACAGCAGGTAATCAAGCGCCTGCAAGCGGGAAGAACCAAAGAAACGCGCCTCCCGCAGCCGCTGACGCTCCTCCCTCAGATTTTGCCTCATCAAACTCTCCCACGGGCGATACAAATCCTGCCCACCGGGCGCAGCGCCTTCCTGCGCGCGCCCCAGTCCCCCCAGTCCCCCCAGTCCCCCCTGCCCCTCCATCTCCGCCTGCCCTTTCTGCTCCGCCAGCCGCGACCGCATCACCGTCTCCTGAAGCAGAAGAAGCGGGCGCAGCACCTCCGACGCCGCATCCGCGCTCTCCCGGTCATGCACCCCGCGAAGCCCCTTCTTCAGCTCGGCCATCATCTCGCGCACCAGCCGCTGATCACTCATCCGATGCGCCGGAGGAAGAGTCTCCGTCGGCGTCAGGCAGAAGAGCGACTCCAGCGGCAACCACGGAAGCAGCTCCCGAAGCTCCCCGACCCCCAGACCGCAGGCCTCGACAAAGTAGCGAATCGACAGCTCATCCACCGCATAAAGCTCAGCCAGCGACGCCAACGCCCCATTGAGAACATACCTGCGACGGGGGGACAAATTCCCCTTTGCCATCTCCTGCAACCACGCCACCGACTCCCGGGGCGCCCCCTCGCGAGCCGCCAGCTCCGCACAGGCCGCCAGATTCTCCTCGCTCACGCGGTGCCGTTCCGCCCGGGCACGGAGAGCACGCTCCAGCAGAACGAGCTTCAACGCCCGCTGCCGCCGCACCCGCTCCCGCACCGGCAGCCGCCGCACCTCCGCCGCCGTCGGCAAAACCACCCCCGTCTCCTGCAACACCGAAGCCTGAGGCTCGCGCCCCTCCCACGCCCGCAGCCACCCCTCCGAGACCCCTTCCAGGCCGCCCTGTGCCCTCCTTCCCAAGCCCCCCTCTAAAACGTCCTGCGTCCCCCTCTCCAGAATCCCCTCCGAGTTTCCCTCCAAGTTTCCCTCCAAACTCCCCTCCGAGCGCACCGCCGCTCCCTCCGCCGGACACTCCGCCGCCCCCTCCGAACGCACCGCCGGGGAAGCAGAACCGGCCTCCGCAGCGACGGCACAGAACGCCAGCACCCCGGCAGACAACAAACCTCTCACCAGCTCCCGATGCACCGCGCGATTTCTCCCCTGCGTCAGCCCCTCCCTTCCTCCCCCGGCGGAGAGGAAAGGAAAAGGCCACTTCCCTTAAAACTCGCCCATGAAAAACTTTTTCTTTCCACGGCGGATGATAATGACGGAACCCTCCAGCGCCTCCTCGCGGCTGACGACGTGAGCAGGATCTCGAACAACTTCCCCGTTGAGAGAAATCGCGCCGTTGGAGATGAACTCACGCGCCTCACGACGGGAGGAACAAATACCCGACGAAGCCAGCAGCTCCGTCAGCGTCCCCTCCGTCAGCGCCACGTGCGGCACATGACGCATACCCGCCCGGATGTCCCGGATACTCAGGCTGCGATAATCCCCGGCGAAAAGCTTCTCGCTGATGTCCACCGCCTTCTCGAACTCCTCCGCCCCGTGCAAATCCGTGACAATCTCCCGCGCCAGCGCCTTCTGCGCCAGCCTCTGCTCCGGGTGCTCGAGATGCTTCCGCTCAATCTCCATGATTTCCTCCGGCGTCAGGAAAGTCAGCCGCTTGAGGTAGGTGATGACCTGCGAATCCTCCGCATTGATGAGGAACTGATACAGCTCATAGGGGGACGTCTTTTCCCGATCCAGCCAAAGGGCATTGCCCTCGCTTTTGCCGAACTTGTTCCCCTGCGCATCCGTCACCAGCGGCATCGTCAGCCCATACACCTCATCCCCCGTCGTCTTGCGGATAAGCTCAATCCCCGTTGTGATGTTGCCCCACTGGTCGCTGCCCGCCACCTGCAAATCCACCCCCCGCGTCTCATGCAGGTGCTTGAAATCAATCGCCTGAATGAGCATGTAGGAAAACTCGGCATAGGAGATACCGCTCTCCATCTGGCGACGCACATGATCCTTGGAGAGCATGTAGCCCACATTGATGTACTTGCCGTAGTCCCGGAAGAAGTCGACGACATTCATCCCCCTGATCCAGTCGTAATTATTGACGACCTCGAACCCGAAAATCTCCTCCACCTGCTTTTTGAGGGACTCATAATTGCGGAACACCTCCTCCTTCTGCTTCAGCTCGCGCTCCACCGTCCCGCGCGGGTCGCCAATCAGCCCCGTCGCCAGCCCCACCAGCAGGATGGGATGATGCCCGGCCTCCTTCAGGCGGCGCGTAATAAGGAAGCTGGAATAATGCCCCAGGTGCAGACTGTCCGCCGTCGGATCCGTCCCGATGTAGAACGTCAGCCCCCCCCGGTTCAGCTTCTCAATCAAATCCGGGCTGGAAATCTGATTCACCAGCCCACGCCACTCGAGTTCTTCGTAGAAAGTCATTGGTTTGCGGAACGCCGCCCATCCTAGCATGCCCTCCCCCCTCCTGTCAACCCGATTCTCTCCCGGCCACCGGGCAAACAGAAAACACACAGAACCGCCCTGCTTTCCATCGGAATCAACGCTTCTCTCCCTCAAAGACTCCCCTCGACGGAGCCGATTCTCTGAAAGAGGCCACGCCCGCGCCTCCTGTGCAATCCCCTTCCGAATCCGCTACATACTTCTGATAGCGGCTCTTCGGTTGATCGGGAATAGTATAAGCAAGTTTGGTGCCGATGAGAGCCTTCACGTACTTATTTTTGACCCATTTTTTATCCCCGATTCCCAGCATCTCGCTCATCTTAGCCCAAGAATGAGTGGGATGCGACAGAAGTTGATCATTTTATCGTGAACGGCAGCAATATCCGGCTGTTGATGACCTGCCTGAATCTGGGGTGTGACTTGGGGTGTGACTTGGGGTGTGACCTGGGGTGCGACCTGGGGTGTGACCTGGGGTGTGACCTGGGGGAGAACAAGTCAAGTCAACAGACGCCGCAGGACGAACGCCTTTTTTCCGTCGGCAATCGCCTAAAAGACAAAAAAATCCCCCGACCCATCTACTTTTCTCTTGACTCCGTCTACCCGGATGCTAGTATGAAGGGGAAGCGGATTCGAGGGGTGGTCTGTAGCCATCTCTCCCGGTATTCTTTCATCTTCCCTATCATTCACATGAAACTTCGTCTTCCCTCGCGTCTTCGTCACGCTCTTCTGGTCTGCTGTGCAGTACTTCCCGGCATGGCTCCCACCCTTTCCACCGGCACGCTCCTTGCAGGAGGTGCCGCAGCCCTTTTCCTCTCGGCTCCGGCCTCCGCTGAAACCTATAACTGGAATCTCAGAGGTGAGACCCAGGGAGATATCACGCTCCAAAGCGGCGACCGCCTCAACCTCGCTGACGGACAGGGGACGGGGCTGCCCGTGTACGGCACGGGAGAGGATCCCAACGCGGCCAAATTCACTGCAGGTGCCATCACCGTCGGCTCGGGGGCGGAACTCTTCCTTCACGGCAACCGGAGCACGGTTGCGGGTACAGGCGCAGGCGGCAAGATGACCATCACGGCGGAAATCACTCTTCAGGACAACTCGAAGATGATTATTGAAGATGGCTCGTACAGCCTTGCCGGCAATGACAAGCACTATCTCGTTGTCCAGGGTACGGCCACCCTGCACACCAACTGGACGAAGTACTACTACATCCAGAACCTGTTCGGCGAAGCTAACGCCACCCTCAACCTCGAGTCCGGCAATGTGGAGGGTCGCGCTCCGGCCATGTACGTTCTGGCTCGAACGACCTCTCCCTCAAACCCTCACAATCTCCGTTCATGGGACGGCACCATTGTCGTCAACACACCTGATGCCATGTCTCCCCTGAACACGTTTGAGCGCGTGGCTGTCGTCCTCAACGGAGGCAACATTCTGGGCAGCAATTCGGACATCCAGCTGAACCACTGCGGTGCACTGTGGCTGAATGCCAACTCCATCTCCCTTCCCAAACTCACCGCCGTCGGCGGCATGACATACCTGCGCCACAACGCAAGCACCAACAACGCCCGGCAGATTCTCTCCAACGTCATCATCAATACCGGCACCACGCTCAATCTCCTCCAGCTGACGGGGGCGCAGCAGGTATCCTGGGTTTTCAACGACCTCACCGGAGAGGGCTCGATGTTCTGGGATCCCTGGGCCGACCACTACAACCCCTCCGTCATCTACGTCAACGGCGACAACTCTGATTATGAGGGCACCATCAGTATCTCCCCGGATTTCACAAGATCCTATTTCGGCTACCATCCCTATCAGCGTTTCCTGCAAGTCAACAACACAAATGCCCTGCGAAATGCGACGCTCTCCCTGTCAGGCATGACCGGTTCCACCACCAACTACAGCACGCTGGCTCTGAATGCCACGTACATCAGCCTCAAAAAGCTGTCAGGCAACGAGCAGGGGCTCGTCTATGCGGGGCCGGTCTCGATGTCCGGCACGTCCACAGCTCCCGTCACCGAGGTTCGGCCTTCCAGCAACATGCTCTCCTACCTCACGCTGGGCGCAGGAACAACCGAAAGTGAAAGTGCCAGCTTCTACGGCACCATCCTTGAGTACGTTCACATCATCAAGGACGGCCCTAACGAACAGACCATCGCCACCCTTTCACAGGATACCACGCGCACCGTCTCCGTGACGGAAGGCACTCTGACGCTCGGCTCCATCGGTTCGCTGCGCTCCCTCGTTGTCAGCCCCGGTGCCCTCGCCAATGTGGGACTTAACATCGACGACAGCGGCAAGATGTGGGGCAAGTGGAACGAGCAGCATGCCTACACTGAGGCTCAGGCCGTTTCCCTTTCGGACACGACACGTTTCCGGGGCAACATTGTTGCAACAGACGAGATTTACGGCACTGGCATGGCCTATCTGAATTACTCGGAGCCGGGCATGAAGGTGACGCGCTTTAACGCCACCGGATACACGGGTGACACAATCACGCTCAAGATGGGTGCGCTCTCCGTGTTCGACCCGGCTTCGCGCGACCACGTGCAGCTCGATTTCGGCTCTGTCAAGCGCATCATTCTGGAAGCCGGCACGGGTCTCGTAGCAGCAGGTCCCGATCAGACCGGTGCCCGGGATCCCAAGATCAATGTCACTCAGGATCTAGAAATTCTCGGTACTGCCTATCTCCGCGCCATGGGGACTGTCACGCGGGATGAGGAGACCGGCTTTTACACCAAGGTCGATGCGTACAACACCATCTACAGCGGCAGCTTCTACGGCAATAACGCTTCCCTTCACAAGAGCGACTACGGCACCGTTACCCTCACAGGCGACCTGAGCGAATACGGGGGGAGTATCTATGTCGATGAAGGACGGTTGATTCTCAGCGGCGGAATCAAAAACCTGGATGCTCTGACGGGAGGAGGGGGCAACCCGGCCAGCTACCCGCATAATGCAGATTCCTCCTATATCGATCTGGTCAACAACACGACCGTCACCACCGGGCGTTTCCAGCTTGGTGACCACAGCAACGACTGGGCTTTCATTGAAAAAGGCTCCGTCCTCAACGTGACGAACGTCGAAAACGAGAAAGCATACGCATACAACGATAGCGGTCTCTCTCTCTACTGTGGCGATTCCACCTTCCTCATCGGCAGCAAGAACGGTCGTACCGAACTCACGATTGACGGAACCGTCAACATGCTGAACTGCCGCTACATCAGCACCGGTGCCCGCACCTCCATCGGGAACAGCCCCGATGGAGCCATTTATGCCTCCCACACCGTCACGGTCGGCGATGGCGGTGTCCTCAACATGAGAGGGCTGGCTCATCAGGTCTGGGACGATAACACCAAAACTGACCTCATCATCAAGTCCGGCGGCACCCTCAATCTGGGGGAGGCAGGACTGGCTGCTTACGACGTCACTACAGCAGGGAAAAGCAAGGGCGAGGGCTACGACAATCTTCGTCTGACCTTCGAGAAGGGCTCCACGCTGGGCATTCTCGATTCTGCGGCCGAATGGAGCTCCACCCGTGCCATCGTGAGCGACGGTCTCACCGTCAACACGCAGGGCTACATCCCCAATCTGGGCGGTTCCGGCACAGCCAGCTACGGTTCCGCAACGGGGTTGGGGCGCACCATCAATCTCGGTCACTTCCAGGGTACGCTCACCAAGACGGGGCTCGGCCTTCTCCGCGTGGCAGCCAACTCCATCTTCGATCATCTGACGGTCAACCAAGGCTTCTTCGCAGTCACCGCTGATGCCAACTATCTGGCGGGAGGCGTCAAGGATCTGACCACCACGGGAAGCGGCTCCCTCCTCTTCAATTTGACGGAACTCATTGACTGGGACAACCCCGGAGGGGGAGTTGGTCAGGAAACCCTCAACATCTCGGGCAATGTCAACGGAATCGTCAACATCACCGTTCGTCCTAAAGAAGGGGAAAAAGCCAACGGATGGTACCGTATTCTCGACGGCCTTGTCCCCACAGCGGATCAGGTTCATCTGACAGCTCTCATCGAAGATGGCTGGGTAGCGAAGTATCAAAAGGTGGAGGGCTCCTCTAATAGTTGGGGTATCGTTCAAGTAACTTACACCGGCGACACCGTCGGCATCAAGGACGAGCTGAACTGGCAGATCACCGGAGAAACGAACGTCTGGGCCAACAGCACAGACAAGAACTGGCTGGCCACCGGCGACACCGTTAACCAGCGCTTTGTCAACGGCACCGACAGCTTCTCCAGCGTCGTCTTCGATGCCAACGGAGGCCAGACGAGCGAGGAAGTCACCCTTCTGGATTCCGTTCTGGTGAACAACATGACAGTCAAGAGCGTCGGCTGGAACTTCCTCGGCGAAGGCGGCATCACCGGCGCAGGCACCCTGACCATCGAGAACGGAGCCAGCGCCACCTTCTCCAACACGAAGAATAACCACTTCGGTGCCATTGATATTCAGGAAGGCGGTCTCCTGCGGCTGAGTTTCCTGGATAGCACTTGCTCCAACTGGGATGGCGTCACCTTCGGCGGTGCCGGCACCCTGGAAATTGCCACGGGTGCCAACCATGCCCTTGCGAGCAACAACGGACTCCGCTTCGGCGAGCTGTCCGAGTTGAAACTGGCAAACAGCACCTCCTTCGATATCCAGTCCACCTACTATTTGGTGGAGGAATCCCTGGCGAACCCGCACAAGATCACCGTCGAGGCAGGTTCTCACATCGGTTTGAATGCCAACTCTCTGCAAAAAGCCAACACCACCGGGCGCGAGCTGCATCTGGCCGGTGCGGGCAGCGAGTCGGCCTCCTCGGATGCTCTTGCCTCGGCGCTCGGTATCGCCTACCACAAGAATTACGCGAACAGCATCGTCCGGAATTACACCATCGCCAACCACGTCTACCTGGACGACGATGCCACCATCTACGTCGCCGCCAAAGCCGATGAAACCCCGCACAATGGTTACCTCACGGGTAACTACCACGCTCAGGGTCACATCCTGACCAAGACGGGACTGGGACTGCTGGGCATTGGCAGCACAACTGCCGCAGCGGGCAGCGAAAGCGAGTACTCCGGCGGCTTCAACATCCAGGAGGGCACGCTTCTCCTGAATCTGCTCGAGGCCGGAGACCTCCTGAGTGACACAAAGAAGGTCGTGCAGGGGCCTGTCACCATGGCGGGCAGAGCGCGCCTGAGCAAGGCTGGTGGCCACATCGAGCTGGGGGGCGGTCTCTCCGTCGACGGCTCGACCTACATTTCCTCCTCATCCGAAACGGGCTTAACAATCAGTTCCGTCGTCTCCGGCGACGCTGACTCGGTCATCTATCTCAGCCCGACCTTAGGTACCAACGCGCACGATACGCTCGTTCTCACCACCGACAATACCCGCAAGGAAGCAGCGGACGGCGGCACGGGCTTCGCAGGAGCGTGGGATTTAACGAACTGGACACTTCGTGCAGAGCACACCAATGCCCTTGCCGATGCATCCGTAACTTTGTTTGATGATCAGGCGATTCTCGAACTGGGCAACTCCGCTGATCACTACGTTGTACGAGGACTCGATGGCCTGGCGGCGAACGCCATGGTACGGGTCGTGGATGGGGGCTCTCCCAAGACATTGGAGATTCGAAGTAACGATCTTCATACCTATTATGGCAGCTTCGGCCCGGGCGTTTCCATCGTCATGAACGGACGGGGCGGCCAAAGCCTCCTCAACAGCCGACTCCACCACTGCGGCTTCGACGGGGATATTACTGTGACGGCAGGCATGTTGGAGGTCTACAGCCTCAACGGGCTGGTGAACACGAATATCACCGTAGCCGATGCCAACGCACGCCTCCGGCACCGAATGGAACCGCTGACTCTTGGCGCTGTCGGCTCTTTCACGGCCAACAAGAACGGAGCTGCACTGGAAGGCAACCTGAACCTCACCAACGGGGGTAAGCTTCTGCTGGGTGCCAACGGGAAGCTCTGGAACAAGGGGGACGTCGGTCTCGATCTGGATCACCACTGCCTTTCCCTGAACACAGGTAACAAGGTTGCACTCGATCTCTCGCTGAGCGCCTTCCTCAAAGCGGGCGACACCGTCACCCTCTTCTCCAACGCGGACATTCTCACCATCGACAATCAGAATATCACCTACCTTGACCAGCTGGGAACGCTGGGCGACTACTTCGACGTCTCCAGCAACATCAATCTGCCGGGTGCCAAGGTCGTGTACACCTCCGACCATCAGCTCCAGATTATCCTCAACAAGGCCTCCAACGGCCTGTACTGGGAATGGAAGGGCGGAAGCGGCACGTGGGATTTGAACAGGAACAACATCGCCTGGTCTCCGAAGGACAACCATGAGGCTTCCGTCGGTTTCCAGAATGGTTATGCGGCCTACTTCACGGATGAGAACGGTACCGCCGACATCGGCGTGACGGATACCGTCCGCGTCAGCGAAATGGCGGTGAGAAAAGGCATCTACAACTTCACCATCGGCGCCGGGAAGTCCCTCACCATCGAGAACACCCTCTACGAGAAGGAGGACGGCGAGGCTCACTTCTTCCTGAACAACGGGTCGACCCTGAGCATCGGCAGCGCCACGGAGCTGGCCGCCAGCACCATCGAAACCGTGAATGGACAGTCCGATGTCGCGACGCTGGCCGTCGGGGATAAGTTGAAGCTCTCCGACCTGGCGAGCATCAAGGGCGTGAACCTGCAGCTGGCAGCTCTTGCCGGTTCCGCCGCAGGGGCAACGCTGGATCTCACCGATACGACGGACAGCAGCATCGCCGCGCTCAACGGCTACGGCAAGGTGACGGCTCAGGGCGGCGAACTCCTCATCAGCAACATGAGGGACGGCAACTTCACCGGCGAATTTGCCGGGACGACGGGTACCGTGCCGGGAGGCGAGACGCTCTACAACGTCCTGACGATTGAGGAGGGCAACGGCAACACGCAGACCTTCGAGCAGGTCAAGACCAACGACAGCTGGCAAATCGTCAACAACGGCAACATGGTCTTCAACCCGGCCAACGGCAGCAGCCTGAACAGCCTGACCCTCGGAGCAGGTTCCAACACCACCCTCACGCTGAACACGGATGAAGCGGGAAACGGCCTTTCCCTGTCTACCCTCACGGTGGACAAGGACATCGCCGGGCTCACCATCAACTCCACGGGCAAGCTTGCTCTTACCCGCACCGAGTACACCCTGCTGGAGGCAGCGGATCAGCTGAACATGGAGGAGGGAACACCCATTGCGGTCAACCTCGGTGATGGCGTGTTCTTCAAGCGCGTGGACAAGACCAAGGGAGCCACGGTGACAAAAGACGGCAATAAGCTGGTGCTCAACGTAGAGTTCACCGACAAGAACACCTATGCCGACTTCGTGAGCGACCCCAACGCCTCCGCCGGTGCAGGCATGCTGTGGGACATCGACTCCGGCAGGCTGGGTGCCGACTCCGACCTCGCCCGCCTCGATTCCTACACCTACAGCACCGTGGAGAAAGGCAACAAGCCTGAGGCTGAGCGCATCATGGCGGCAGCAGCCGGTGCCAGCACGGCGGTGCTGGGCGCGGCCTTCTCCTCCGATGTGGAGCGCCAGTTGAAGGCCATACGCAACCGCACCACCACGATGGGCGTCAACCAGTGCGAAGTCAACGAGAACATGCCCTACTTCAACGCCTGGATCAATGCGGAAGGCAACTTCCGGGATCTGAGCGCAGATGGTCTGCAAAGCGGCTACTCGCTCAACAGCTGGGGCGGCACCGTGGGCTTCGATGCGGACGTCAACCCGTATCTCACCCTGGGGCTGGCTCTCACCGGCATGTACGGCGACCTCGAAACAGATGGAGCTGACAAGGCCGAAGGCGACTTCGACACGACCTACCTGTCTGCCTTCGCCCGGGTGGCTCACCGTGCATGGGTGCACACCGTCGTCGCCACAGTGGGACGTGCGGACGTGACGCTGGATCGCACCGTCAACTTCGGCGGCGACAGCTACACCGCCCACGGCTCTACAGACGGCACGGCCTTCGGCCTCATGTACGAGGCAGGACGCACCATCGCGATGAACGAGGACGCATCCGTCTGCCTGCAACCCGTCTTTAACGTCATCCTGCGCCACAGCAGCATCTCCGGCTACGAAGAAGAGCAGACGGATGCCGCCCTGAAGATCGGAGATCAGGACTTCACCACCCTCACCTTCGGTCTGGGTGCCCGCATGCAGGCCATCGTGGGTGAAAACCTGTACAACCGCACCTCCATCTTCGAGGCGCGCGCCCTGCTCAAGGTGGACGCGGGCGACCGTCAGGGTGAAGCCGACGTGGCTCTCCTCCACAGCGCCGGGCAGAAATCCTACACCATCGAAGCGGCCGAAGTGGGTGCCGTCGGCATCGAACTGGGAGCAGGCATGACCATCCCGGTAGGCGCCGACAACGGCTCCATCTTCTTCGACGCCTCCTGCGAGCTCCGCAGCGGCTACACGGACATCAACGGCACCGTGGGCTACCGCGTGAACTTCTGATAGGTAGTTTCCTCATCCCCCTGCCGGAGCGGGATTTTTCCTCCCGCTCCGGCAGTTTTTTTGCCCTGTCGGCACCACCGCCCGCCGTCACCCGCTATCCATCCTCCGCACCCGGCGCTTCTCCTCACCCCGCCACCCCCGCCGGGCAGTGTCTGTGCCCTGCCCACCTCCTCCGCAACTCTCAGCACCCCACCACCTCGTCCGGCAGCCTCTCGTCCCGCACCCCTCACCGGGCGACC
>X127_Alpine_Marmot__coassemble_182_pt1 | contig 13315 bp, 10 predicted proteins | sample X127_Alpine_Marmot__metabat2_high_PE_012 | metagenome-assembled genome bin X127_Alpine_Marmot
GCGGGGGGGCGGTCCGGCGTGGCGAATTCCGGGTGGCGGTCGGTGAGGTGGAGGCCAGTTTGATGGGGGTGTTGCAGCGTTCGGCGATGAGGTTGGTGTTCTCGTAGGCTTCCGGGTACTCGGGGAAGAGCTGTCGCATTTCTTCCTCGCTCTTGAAGTAGACGCTGTCGGGGTAGCGCATGCGCTTGCCGTCCATGCGTTTGTTGCCTGTGCCGACGCAGATGAGGATGTCGTGGGCGTCGTGATCTTCGGCTCGCAGGAAGTGGGCGTCGTTGGTGACCACCAGGGGAACGTTGTGCTTGCGTGCCAGTCGCACCAGCTCCGGGGTGCAGCGGCGCTCGTCCGGCAGCTGGTGATCCTGCAGCTCGACGAAGAGGTTCTCCCGGCCGTAGATGTCCAGCAGCTCCAGCAGGACTTCTTCCGCCTTGTCTGGCTGATCCTGAAGAATCCACTCCTGCATGGGGCCGGAGATGCAGCCGGTGAGGCAGATGAGGCCTTTGCTGAACTCGCGCAGGGTCGCCATATCCACCCTCGGTTTGTAATAAAAGCCTTCCAGGTGCCCGCGTGAGACGAGTTTGATGAGGTTTTCCCAGCCGATATTGTTTTCACACAGCAGGACGAGGTGGGTGTATTTGTGCCGCCCGGGGATTTGTTTTTTGACATCCAGCGGCGTGGGCGACAGGTAGATTTCGCAGCCGAGGATGGGTTTGAAGAGCGGTTTCTTTTCCTCCGGGTGTTCTTTGTTCCATGCGATGATGCCTTTGTTGTGCTTCTTCACATTGACCATGAACTCAATGGCGGCAAAAACGTTGCCGTGGTCGGTCACGGCGACGGAGGTCATCCCCAGTTCGGCGCATCGGGCAATCAGATCTTTGGTGTGGATCATGCCGTCGAGCAGGGAATACTCCGTGTGAACATGTAGGTGGGTGAAGGCCATAACGCAGTGCCATTCTACACGATTGCCCGGCTCTTGTCAGTCTCAAAATGCGCGTGTGTTTGTCCGTGTCGGGGAGAAAAGACGACCGCACCGTTTCCCCCCTTGCGGGAGGAGCGGTGCGGCGGTGTGCCCTGGGAGCGGAGAGGAGGGGACGCGTCAGCCCGGTTGCCTGGTGCTGTGGGGCTGCGGCGTGCCTGTCACCTGTGTGCGGTGAGGCGGGAAGCCGTCAGGCCAGCAGGCGGGCGATGCGTCGGCAGACTTCTTCGACGTTTTCCCTGCTGTTGAAGGCGGAGATGCGGAAGAAGCCTTCGCCGTGGGAGCCGAAGCCGGCACCGGGCGTGATGACCACCAGCGCTTCCTCGAGCATCTTGTCGAAGAACTCCCAACTGCCCATGCCGCCCGGGGTCTGTACCCAGACGTAGGGGGCGTTGGAGCCGCCCCAGACCTTGAGCCCGGCTTTGCGACAGGCTTCGCTGAGCAGGCGGGCATTTTCGAGGTAGTGGCTGATGAGAGCTTTTGTCTGGCTGATGCCTTCGGGGGTGAAGAGGGCGGCCGCGCCGCGCTGGACGATGTAGCTGGCACCGTTGAATTTGGTGCTGTGGCGACGGCTCCACAGGCGGGAGACGGGAACGGGGTTGCCGTCGGCATCCTTGCCCGTCAGCTCGGCGGGAATGACGATGTAGCCGCAGCGCACCCCGGTGAATCCTCCCTGCTTGGAGAAGGAGCGGAACTCGATGGCGCACTTTCGGGCGCCGGGGATGTCGTAGATGGAGGTGGGGATTCCTTCCTCGGTGATGAAGGCTTCATAGGCACCGTCGTAGAGGAGGATGGTGTCGTTGGCCAGAGCGTAGTCCACCCACTTGCGGAGTTGCTCGCGCGTGGCGACGGCACCGGTGGGGTTGTTGGGGAAGCAGAGGTAGGCCAGATCCACGTGCTGCGCGGGGACATCGGGGACAAAGCCGTTCTCCGGGGTGCAGGGGAGGTACACGAGTCCTTCGTAGGAGCCGTCAGGGCGGGCGCAGCCGGTGTTGCCGTTCATGACGTTGGTGTCCACGTAGACCGGGTAGACGGGATCCGGCACGGCGATGATGTTGTCATGGCCGAAGATGTCGAGGATGTTGCCCGTGTCGCACTTGGCACCGTCCGAGACGTAGATTTCATCCGCGCTGACCTCGATGCCTCGTGCCTGATAGGAGGTCCTGGCAATGGCTTCACGCAGCCAGGCGTAGCCCTGTTCGGGGCCGTAGCCGTGGAAAGTTTCGCGGTGAGCCTGGTCGTCCACGGCCTTGTGCATGGCGTCGATGGCGGCCTGGGGAAGGGGTTCGGTGACGTCCCCGATGCCGCAGCGGATGATGGAGGAAGCCTTGTCGGGGTGTGCCGCCGCAAAGGCAGCGACGCGACGGCCGATTTCCGGGAAGAGGTAGCCGGCCTGGAGTTTCAGAAAGTTATCGTTGATGCGTGCCATAGCGCGCGCCATCTTGCCAGATGGGGGCGCTTTTGGCAAGACCAAAGTGCGCCTTGCAGATGCGCCTTGCGAGCGTCGCTGTTCACTCTTCTTCCTCTGCTGCATACAGCAGGGAGTCGTCCTCATCCGGGTAGGTGCCTTCCTCGGGGTAATCGTCCTCCCCGGGGCAGGAGCCCTCCTCCGGGTAACCGTCTTCCTCGGGGCAGGTGATTTCCTCCGTGTGCCCGTATTCCTCCGGGTAGTCGTCCTCCCCGGGGCAGGTGCTTTCCTCCGTGTGCTCGTATTCCTCCGGGTAGTCGTCCTCCTCGGGGCAGGTGTCCTCCTCCGTGTGCTCGTATTCCTCCGGGTAGTCGTCCTCCCCGGGGCAGGTGCTTTCCTCCATGTGCTCGTATTCCTCCGGGTAGAGGGAGGATTCTTCTCCGGGGCAGGCTTCGGGGATATCCCCGGTAAGTTCCTCGGGGAGTTCTCCCGGGAAGAGGATGAGTCCCTCCCCGTCCAGAAGCTGCCGACGGAGGCGTTTGGTTTCCCTGGCGGCGGCGCTCTCCATCTGCTCCAGCAGGGAGCGGGCGGCCATGATCATGAAATCCGTCCGCCTCATGAAATTGCGCCTGCAGAGAGCGTCCATTTCAGCGGCAATCTCACCCGGGCAGTGAATGAGGATGAGCTGGAGGGGAGGGGAGACGTGCATGGGGGAGGAGGTGTCAGGGAACGTAGACCCTCGGCACACGCGCACTGATGCTGGTGATGACGTTGCTGGGGATGGTTCGGGCACGGGAGGTCAGCTCCTCCCAGGGCACGTTCGGCCCCATGATTTCAGCCACATCCCCGGATTGAACTCCCTTCATGTGGGAGACATCCACCATTATCTGATCCATGGTGACCCGACCCAGCACCGGGCAGTAGGAGCCATTGAGGTAGACGCGGGCGCCCGTATTGGAAAGGTAGTGGAGGTAGCCGTCCCCGAAGCCGATGCCGATGGTGGCCACCTTGGTCGGCCCCGTCGTGATGTAGGTGTGGTTGTAGGAGACGCCGTGGTTGTTGGGCAGGGTGCGCAGGAGCGTCACGCGGCTGTAGAGCGTGAGGGTGTTGTGAAGTTCTTTGTTGTACGGGGAGGGCATGGGGGAATACCCGTAGAGAATGCGGCCGAGGCGCACCATGTTGGTGCTGGGGGCGGTGTAGTTGAAGACGGCTGAGCTGCTGCACAGGTGGCGGTAGGGCAGCTCAAGGGAGGTGGAAAGCTCCGCGACGGCCTGCTCGAAGCTGTTGATTTGACGATGGGTGAAGGAGATGTCGTCCGCTGCGGCCGAGAGGTGAGAGTATACGCCCTCGATGTTGAGATACTCGTATTCCTTCAGTTTATCGCCGAGACCGGGCACGTCCTGAGGCAGGAGCCCTGCGCGTCCCATGCCGGTGTCGATGCTGATGTGGAGGTTGACTTTTTTGTTGAAGAGCTTGCCGAGGGAGTTGAAGTGCTCGGCTTCCTCGCGGCTGGAGAGGGCGGTTCTCCAGCCGTTCTGCGCGATGATTTCCCGCTCGGCCGGGAAGCAGGGGCCCAGAATGAAGGGACAGGTGCGGCACCCGGCTTCCTGCACCCTTTTGGCCTCGGAAATGGTGGCGACACCGAAGAAACTGATGTCGCAGTCATCCAGCGCCCGGACGACTCCCTCAATGCCATGCCCGTATGCCTCGGCCTTGACGATGGCCATCTGGTGGTGGTGGGGCAGGACGCGTCGCACAACGCTGAGATTGTGCTTCATGGCATCCGTATTCACTTCCGCCCAGGCTCGGTAGAGAGAGGTATCCTGCATGGCGGCATTCTATGCCGTGGCAGTGTCAAATGCAACTCTTTTTTGTGATATGCCGATGCAGCAGAGAAAGAAGGGAAAGCGACAACCGCCCTCCCCCGCTGCACGGGGAAGGGCGGTTGCTTTGGAGAAAAGAAATCAGGAGGCGTCGCAGGAGGCGTTGCTCCAGGAAGGAAGCCACTGCCCGATGAGAGAGATTTTTTCAGCAGAGGAACCCCACCTCGGAATCCCCCCCCCCCTTCGGGACTGACACGAGCCTGACTCGAGTCCGACGCGAACCCTCGCCCCTCATTCGCTCCCCGGGACTGACACGAGCATGACGCGAGTCCGACGCGAACCTTCGCCTCTCACTCGCCCCTCGAGCCCCTCGAGCCCGACACGAACCCCGTGACTCAACACGAGCCCGCGTCCGGCAAGCCCCCCGGGCACGGGGTCAGTTCCACTGAAGGCGGGAGTAGTTGTACTTGCTCTGGAAGCCCAGCTCGTCGGGGAACTCGGTGAAACCGGACCAGGTGTTGTACTCCTTCAGACCGTTGCGGCCGCAGCTGCCCTGATAGGGAGGACGATAGGTGCACTTGTAGGTGGGAGCCCAGAAAGTCACCAGCTCGTAGAAGCCGTAGCCCATGCGGGTGAACGTGCGGGTAAAGCCCTCGACGATACCGACAGAGAACCCGGCGTAGTCGCCTTCCGTACCGGTCCAGCGAATCATGGTGACGGGAAGCTCTTCAATACCGAAAAGAATGTTGCCCACAGCGCGGCCGAGCTTGCGCGTGGAAGTGTACTCAGAGGCGGGCGGAGCCTGAATATCAGCATAAGCTGCGCCAGCCACAGCGAGGAGAAGTGTAGAAAGGAGTAAGCGCTTCATGACGTCATCAGACATACCACATTCTGAAAGCCCTTGCAAGCCCAAAAGGGAGTTTTTTTGAGAGGAAAAGCATTTTTTTAACAGGAGAGACCGGGGATGTCCGTCTGCGTCTCCTCATCCGTCAGATAACAGCCCGGATCCGAGCCATACCAGTGCCCGTTGGCGAAGGCCGCCCGCGTGCGGAAACCGCCGCCGCAAATGCGAAAATGCCTGCACCGGGCGCAGCGGCCGGACAGCCGCTTCTGCCGCTCGGCGGGGTCGTCATCGCCGCGCAGCTCCTTCAGCTTGTCGGCAGAGGGACACCGGGAAGCCTCCCACACCTCCGAAAACCGCTCCGTCTTGACATTGCCGAGCGTCACGCCCTGCCAGAACTGGTCGGGGTGAATGTTGCCCTGGGTGTCGATGTTGGCGATACCCCGGCCGGAGCTGTTGGCGCCGCCGCCGTTCCAGCTCAGCAGGCGGAGCGTCTGGGCAGCCAGCGGACTGCCTTCCCGCAGCTGCCGCAGAAGAATATAAACACCGTCGGCGGGCTGCGTGACCGTCAGCAGCTCGCGGGTGCAGCCCGCCCGATGCCAGGCTTCTGCCCGGGCAAGGAGCATATCCAGCGCGGCGCGAGCCTCCTCCGGCCGCAGACTGGCGACATCGACCCCGCGCCCCGTGGGCACCAGATGGTAGAAGCAGACGCGCTGAATCCGCTCCCGCTCAATGAAGTCGAGAATCTCCTCCATGCTCTCCACATTGTTGCGGGTGAGGGTGAGGCGCAGCCCCGTCTTCTGCTGCACCTGCTCGCAGAGGCGGAAGCCCCGGATGGCACCCTCGAAGGCGCCCGGCACGCCGCGAAACCGGTCGTGAACCGCCCCGATGCCGTCGAGAGAAATCCCGACGTAGGCCACGCCCAGCTTCTTGAAGAGGGCGGCGTAGTCGGGCGTGATGCGCGTACCGTTGGTGGAGATGGTCACCTTGAGCCCGCGGGAAGTCGCCCGCTCCAGAATTTGCGGCAGCTGCGGATGCAGCAGGGGCTCTCCGCCGGAGAGGAGAAGGGCATTCACGCGGTAGTCGGCCAGGTCGTCAATGACGGCGCAGCACTGTTCCCAGGTCAGCTCCCCGGGGTACTTTTCCGCGTGGGAGTCAGCGTAGCAGTGGATGCAGCGCAGGTTGCAGGTGCGCGTGATGTTCCACACCACGATGGGCTTGCGGGTGCGCGAGGAGGTGGGGGCACAGGCGGCGGTGCTGGATTGGGGGGAGTCCGAGCCGTGACCCAGACCGTAGCGGATGTGGTCTGCCGGTTGAGCGGCACCGGTCCAGAGGCGGGTGATGTTAATCATGGGTGAGAGGGGGTGTCGCGCAGGGCGGCGGGTATGTAGTTGCAGAGGGGTTCTGCCGCGAGCATGTCGCCCGTGCAGCCGTAGGCTCGCGAGCGGGAGCCGCCGCAGAGTCGTCTGTATTCGCAGCGGCCGCACTTGCCACCCAGCGCGTCGTCGTCCCGCAGGCGGACGAAGAGGGGGTGGGTGCGGTAGACGGTTGCGAGTGCATCCGTGCGGACGTTGCCTGCGGTGAGGGGCAGGAAGCCGCTGGGCTGGTTGTCCCCGGTGTGCGAGATGAAGACGACGCCCTTGCCGTCCCGCGTCGGGATGAGATGCCGGGGCGGCGGGGTATGCTGCGCCTCCTGCGCGGCCTGCATCAGGAAGCGGCGGTAGTGGTGCCCCTCCGTCGTTTTGATGGCGAAGGGAAGCTTCCTGCGCAGGGCGGCCAGCTTGCGCCACACGTTCTCCAGCTCGTCGGCCGTGGGGAGGTCTTCCTGCGTGGCGCGCCCGGTGGGGACGAGGACGAAGACGCTCCACACATCGGGGTGGAGGCGCTGCATCAGCTCGATGAAAGCGTCCAGCTCCGGCAGGGTGCTGTGAGCCAGCGTGGTGTTGATTTGCAGCTGAATGCCCGCCTGTTTCGCCTTTTCTGCGGCTTCCAGCGTGCGGTCGAAGGTATGGGGAACCCCTCGGAAGCGGTCGTGCGTCTCGCGGCTGGCGCCGTCCAGGCTCAGGCTCATGCTGACGACCCCGGCTTCCTTCAGGCGGGAGAAGTTCGTGTGCAGCAGCCGGGGCGTGGCGGCGGGGCTGAGCGCCACGCGCAGCCCTTTCTGCGCAGCGCGTTCAATGAGTTCCATGATATCCCGCCGCATCATCGGGTCTCCCCCCGTCAGCACCAGCATGGGCGGCGCGAGAGCCGCGATGGTGTCCACCAGGTGCAGCGCCTCCTCGTGAGAGAGTTCCTCCGGGTTGGGGCGCGGCTGTGCCACGGCGCGGCAGTGGCGGCAGGCCAGAGCGCAGGCACGGGTCACCTCCCAGAAGAGGATGAAAGGACGCTCCCGAAAATCGACGGCGGGGAAGGGGGGATGAGCGGGCACGGGCTTATTCTACACATCTGCCGGGTGGAAGGCAAGTCTGTATTCCCGCGCCGGGGCGCTCTCATTGCTCCCGCGCCGGGGCGCGCTCATCGACGGCAAAAATGTCATTTTCCGCGATAAAAAACTTGACAGCCCTCTTTCTTTGCTGTACTCTGCCTGCCCGTTCCCGGACATTTTATCAACAACCATACCATCAATCATGCGGTCCGTCACTGTACGTAAAGGAGAACCGATCGATCGCGCCCTCAAGCGCCTGAAGACAAAGCTCGACACCGAGGGCATTCTCGAGGAGATGCGCCGCCGCCGCGCTTTTGAGACCCCCATGGATGAGAAGCGCCGCAAGGCTCGCTCCGCCAACAAGCGCAACAAGGTCAAGTGGCGCTTCACCAACAAGGAGGAGATTCCCGCGGCTGCCGTGACTCCCGCTGCCGCTGAGGCCTGAGTCTCCCACGTTCGGGAAAATTTTCTGATGAACGGCTCCTCTCCCGGGGGAGCCGTTCGTTTTCTTTTGTGGGTGTGGGGAGAGAGGGGGATACCGTCCGCTGTTTGATGGCGGAAGGGGAGCTGGCCTTCTTTTGGCGGTATTGTCCGTTGTTTTGATGGGGACGCCCGCCTTTTTTCGGTAGCACCGTCCGCTGTTTGATGGAGGAAGGGGAGCTGCCCGTCTTTTGGGGGAGATGTCCGTTTTTGGGGGGCTGTCATCCGTTTTTTGTGATTTTTGGGAAACTCATTCATTTTTTGGCTTGCGGGGTCGCGTTCTCTGTGCTAGGCTGACCGCCACGATGGAAGCGGATTCACCTCACCTAAGGGGCTGCCTCATTGCTTTTGAAGGCATTGACGGTACGGGCAAGTCTACGCAAATTCAACTCCTGGCTCAGTACCTGCGCGCACGGGGGGTGGAGGTGCTGACGGATTATGAGCCGACCCGGGGCAAGTGGGGCATGCGCGTGAGGGAGGCTGCTCTCACGGGGGAGCGCCTTCGGCTGGAGGAGGAAATCGACTGCCTGCTTCAGGATCGCCGCGAGCATGTCCGCGAGGTGATTGAGCCGGCGCTCGCCCGGGGTACCTGGGTGCTGCTGGATCGTTACTATCTCTCCATGATGGCGTATCAGGGTGCCAGTGGCGTCAATGTCGAGGACATCCGGGAGTGGAACGAGGAGTTTGCCACGGTGCCGGATCTGGCCTTCTGGCTGGATGTGCCGCTGGAGATGTCTCTTTCCCGGATGAAGGCTCGGGGAAATTCGCCCGATGCCTTTGAGCAGGAACCTTTTCTCCAGACGTGCGCGGCCATTTATTCCTCCATGGAGATGCCGTGGCTGCATCGGATTGAGGCGGACGGGAGCGTGCAGGAGACGCAGGCTCGCATTCGCGATGTGGTGCGCCAGGAGCTGGGGATGTGAGGAGTTCGGCTTGGGCAGGTGCCGGGTTCAGGGGATGCTTTGGCCGGGGGGCGGCGGATGCTGTGATGGCACCGGACGGGTTTCTCCGGCGAAGTCCGGCTCCCGATGGAAGTCCTTGTGTGCCTGTCGGACGGAGTGTGTCTTCAGGGGGAGCTGTGCGCCCGGCGAAGGTTGTATGTCCGGCCGCGGCTGCGTGCCCGTCGGAGACGGGTGTACCCGGTAGAGGCTGCATGCCCGGCAAAGGTTGTGTGCCCGGCGGGCGGTGCGTATGCGACGGAAACGGTGTGCCTGGCAGCGCTCGTATGCCCGCCGAAAGCTGAGCCGACATCTCATGCGTGCTCGCGGCTTCTCCACGGGGCTGTGGCTCGCCCCTTTTTTTCATGAGGGGAGGCGTTTTGTGAGGGGATGCGTTTCGTGAGGGGATGCGGTGCCTTCCGTTCGCGTTCGTTAAACCTTCCGGCGTGCCCAGCGGAGGTTGTTGAGCATGCTGCGCAGGATGAGGAACTCCACCGCCATATCGACGGTGAAGAGGCACCAGATGCCCACCAGCGACAGCGTCTCCGGCCAGAAGGTGCTCCAGGCCATGAGGCAGAGGACACGGAAGAAGCCCATGCAGCCATAGGAGACGTACATCACACGGCGCGTGTCCCCGGCACCGCGCAGACACATCTTAATCATCAGCATGGCCGCATAGAAAGGCTCGGCCACCAGAAAGACCTGCACAACGGGAACGGCCGCCGCCATGAGGCTTTCGGAATTGGAGGCGAAGATTTCCACGAAAACTCCCGGGAAGAGGAAGAAGATGACACCCATGGCGCCCATGAAGACGACGCTGTAGCGGATGCATTTGTAGACGGTCTCCAGCGCCAGCCGGGCGCTGCCCGTCCCGAGGTATTGCCCCACGAGGGTGGCTCCGGCCATGCCGATGGCGAAGCCCGGCAGGAAGCTCATGGACTCAATGCGGATGGCGATGTTGTGCGCCCCGACGCAGGCATCCCCCAGGTGCGAGATGACCCGCAGGACGTAAATCTGGATGAGCCAGATGCCCCCCACTTCCACCGCCTGCGGAAGCCCGATGGCAAGGATGCGGTACATCATCGGGAAATCCGGGAGCAGGGAGCGGGGGTCGAGGTAGAGCGGGGGAACGTAGTGCGCCTCCTGCTCGCGGGCGTAGGCGTCAAGCTCCCTCCCCGCCAGCCGTCGCTTCATGGTCAGGGTGCGCCGGAGGAGAATCCCCAGCAGAATGAGCGCGGCGACCGCCATGCCCGCCACCATGCCGAGCGCCAGCCCCTCCACGAAGAGGCCGCAGACCTGCACCAGAAAGATGCTGAAAACGATGTTGAGACCATCCACCGCCAGCATGATGAAGAAGGGGGTGCGTGTGTCTCCCGCCCCGCGCAGGGCGGCGTTGACGGCAAAGACGACGCCTGAGAAAATCGCCACCCAGCAGCCGGTGTACATGAAGCGCAGCGCGACTTCCTGAGCCAGGTCGCTGAGTTGCAGGACATCGGTCACCAGAAAATCCGCCGTCAGGTACATCAGCGCGGCGGAGAGAATCCCTGCGAGCAGGCCGAGGACGGCGGCCTGATTGGCCGCATAGTTGGCTTCCGAGAAGCGGCGTGCGCCTGTCATGCGGCTCACGATGGCCGTGGCACCCATGGCGACGGAGCCCTGCATCAGAAAGCCCAGCCACATCACGTAGCCCGTGACGCCGATGCCGGAAGCAATCTTCTCCGTGACCTCGCCGTCCGTCCCCATGTGGGTGGCGAGGAAGAGGGAGGTGGAGGCGCAGATGAAGCTCATGACCTGCTCCAGCAGAGGCCACAACGCGATGGCCACAATCTGCCGCGGCAAGCTGAGCCCTGCCAGTTTGCCCCCCAGTTGACCCTTGCCCTTCAGCAGGGCTGCGCGCACTTTGCCTTCTCGTCCGTCTCCTACACTCATGAAGCGGGGACATTAAAGCACATTTTCCCCCGATTGAACAGGGGAATTCTGCTTCGTGCCGCTTCGCGGCTCCGCGCTCACGCCTCTTCGTAGTCCTGAATCAGCTCGAGGAAGGCCTGCAGGGTGTGCTCCCGAACCCAGGGGCCCACGCCCTTGAGGCGCGAGGCGGCTTCCATCGTGGTGGGGCGGACGGTGGCAAGCGCCCGGAGCGTCTCTGTGCGCATGACGCGGTACACGGGCATGCGGTGCTCGGCGGCAATGTCCCTTCGCAGCTCGGCCAGCCGCGCGTACAGCTCCTTGTCCATCCGCCCCAGCGCCAGCCCGGAGAGGACGTGGGAGGTACCTCCGCCGACCGCCGCAGGGCGGAACGGCGCCTGTGCGCTCCAGATGCGCCGGGAGAGCCGGGGCTGACGGAGGTCGCGCATGACCTCCTCGCCCTCGGGAGAGAGGGTGATGAGCGGCTTGTCCCCGCCGGTTGTCACCAGCAGCCCGCCCTCCTGCATGGCGCGGAAGAGAGCCTTGAGGCGGGTATCCGTCATCCCGGAGAGAATCCCGTAGGTGGAGAGGGAAGTCAGGTAGCGGTGCATGGCGGCATTCCTGGCACCCCTGAGCATGTCCATGATTTTCCCCTTGCCATAGATGGCCTCCCAGGAGCCGTCCGGCCGCCGCCGGGAGGCGCGCGCCACGCCGGAGAGCGCCTTGCGGACAATCGTCAAATCCTCCCCCTGAATCTCCTCCGCATCCCCGGCATCTCCGGCGCAGCAGGCATCGCAGTGGCCGCAGGGCTCGGCCGTCGCCTCCCCGAAGTAGTCCAGAATCCACTTTTGCCTGCATCCGCTGCTGTAGGCATAGCGGGTGATGGCTTCAATCTTGAGGTGATCGCGCCGCGCCTTCTCCTCCAACCCCTCCCGCTCGAGAGGGAGCATCGCGAAGGATTTTTCCGGATCCAGAACTTTTGTGCAGCGCACATTCCGCCCCGGTACATCCGTGCGGACAATGGCTCCGGCGTGAATCAGCGTGGACAGAGCCGTTCCCACGGCCATGGGGTTGACATCCTTGCCCAGAGCCTCCGCCATGGCATCCACAGGCATCATCAGCTCATGCGTCTGGAAGTCGCAGCGCTCCCTCAGCAGGGTGTAGAGCGAGCGAATCAGCGAGAGCGGCGGGTTGCTGCCCTCGAAGAAAAATTCCTGCGTCTTCAGATCCGCATGGTTGAAGAGCAGCTCGCAGACGGACGTCTCGCCATCCCGCCCGGCGCGCCCGGCCTCCTGGTAGTACGCCTCCACGCTGCCCGGAATCTCGAAATGAATCACGAAGCGCACGTCCGGACGGTCTATCCCCATGCCGAAGGCATTGGTGGCGACGACGACATCGGCCTGCCCGGAGATAAAAGCGTTCTGGGAGAACTCGCGCTCCTCATCCGTCATCCCGGCGTGGTAGGCCACGGCGTTGCAACCGCTGCGGCGCACCTCCTCGAACACGGTCATGACATTCTTGCGGGTGGAGCAGTAGATGATGCCCTTCTTCCAACGCTCGATGACCTTGCCGATGCGCTCGAACTTGGCCCGGCGGTTTTCGCAGTGCGTGATGCGGAAGTCCAGATTATCCCGCCCGAAGCCGCTGATGATGATGGCGGGCTCGTGCAGCTCCAGCGAAGAGATGATGTCCTCCCGCACATGCGCCGTCGCGGTAGCCGTCAGCGCGACCGTGCGGGGGCAGCCCAGCTCCTGCCGCACGCGTCCGAGGCGCAGATAATCCGGGCGGAAATCATGTCCCCACTGGCTCAGGCAGTGCGCCTCATCCACGGCCAGAAGAGAAATCTGCGCTGAGCGCAGAGCCGCCATGAAACCCTCCTGCCCGAAGCGCTCCGGGGCGACGTAGAGGATGCGCAGCTCGCCGTGCCGGAACGCCCCCATCACCTGCCGATACTCCTCCGCCCCGAGGGAAGAGTTGATGGCCGCTGCCGCGATGCCCTTTGCCCGAAGCGCATCCACCTGATCCTTCATCAGCGCAATGAGGGGGGAGACCACCACCGCCATACCGGGCAGACAGAGAGCCGGCAGCTGATAGCAGAGGGACTTGCCACCGCCCGTCGGCATGATGGCGAGCGTATCGCGCCCCTCCATGACAGCCTGCACAATGGCATCCCGCCCCGGGCGCAGAGACTCGAAGCCGAAGAAATCCTGAAGCGCCGAATGCAGGTCGGGTAATGCGGGGGAGTTTTTTTCCATGCCGTCGCGGGCATTCTAGCAGATACCCCATCGGAGAGCAAGGAGGAAACACGCCCGCCCCGGCAGCCCGGCCGGAGCAAGCGCAGACCTCCTACTTTCCCAAAGCATGGGGAGGCACCCGCCCGCCCCGGCAACCCTGCCGGAGCAGCCGCAGCCCTTCCTACCCCTCCCGAATGACGGGGGAAGGAGGAATCGCGGGGAGGAAACTCGCCCGCCCCGGCAGCTCCGCCGGGGCAACCGCAGACCTCTCCCCCTTCCGAGCAAGAC
>X127_Alpine_Marmot__coassemble_184_pt1 | contig 13127 bp, 14 predicted proteins | sample X127_Alpine_Marmot__metabat2_high_PE_012 | metagenome-assembled genome bin X127_Alpine_Marmot
CTGATTCTCCTTCTCTTCTCCCTTCTGGCGCTGGGTGCCGCCCTCTGGCAGGCGCACGAAGCCGCCGGACTGGAAGCCCGCCTGCGCCGCATTGACGAGGAAACGCAGGCGCAGCGGCTGGTGGAGCTCTCCCTTCCCCGCGTTCAGACCGAACTTCATCACCTGCTGACGCTCGAGCGGGACAAGCTCGAACAAACGCCACCGGTCGGACAGTTTCAATACCCCATGCCCGGCGGCGGCAAGGCAGACTTCAACTGCGGCTTCTTTCTCATGACCCCGGCGGGGCTGCAAACGCCCGTTGGTGAAGAAGCCTTTGCCGCAACACTGGACAGCGCCACGGCCATCACCGACACCATGCGGCGCAAGGCAGACAACCCCTCCGCCCCGGTCTTTGATCCCAACCACGCGGACAAGTACGACCCCCGCACGCACCTGCCCGTGTTCGGCGTCTACCAGGTCAAGGACATCAACTTCACCAACCCGATGAAGCTCGACGGCGAGCCGGGCCCCTTCTTTGCCTGGCACTACGGGGACAACCTCATCTACATGCGCTCCGTGCCCACCACCCACGGCAACGCGGCGGAGGGATTTGTCATCGATGCCCGCAAGCTGGCCGCCCACCTTCTGCCGCTGGTCGAGCCGGGACTGGGAGCGCCTGAAATCGACTTTGTCCGCAAGGGGGAAGTCGCCAACCTTTTCCCGCTTCCCCTCGTGCTCCGCCCGGGAAAGCAGGTGACACTGCCTGACACCTCCGCCCGCAGGGAAGCCCTGCGAGGCACCGTCGTCTCCGCCTGGCTCATCTCCGCGCTCTCCATCATCATCCTCTTCGGCCTGTTGGCCTTCTACGCCCGTCTGGAGCGGCGCCGCAGCGACTTCGTCTCCGCTGTCACGCATGAGCTCCGCACGCCTCTGACGAGCTTCCAGCTCTACACGGAAATGCTCAAAGAAGGCAACCTGCCCCCCGAAAAGGTGAAGGAATACCACGAAACCCTCTATCAGGAAACACGTCGATTGGGGCACCTGGTGGAAAACGTCCTCTCCTTCGCCCGCCTGACGCGCGGAAAAAAGAGGGGCAGAAGGGACGTCGGTTCCTGTCGTCAGCTGCTTCCTCCCCTCTTCGCCAAGGTGGGCGAGAGGCTCCAGAAAGCGGGAGTGGAGCTGCACGCCTCTCTGGATCCGCGCACGGGGCTTCTCTCCCTGAGGACGGATCTGCTCTCCCTGGAGCAAATCCTGACCAACCTCGCGGACAACACCATCAAATACGCCGAAAGTCCCCATCCCGCTGTCACCATCAGCACCATGCAGGGGCGGCGAAGCCTCGCCATCCGCTTCAGCGACAACGGACAGGGCATCCCCGAAGACCTGCAGAAGGGACTCTTCCGCCCCTTCTCCCGCTCGGCCAAAGACGTCCGGGGACGCAAGCCCGGCGTGGGACTCGGGCTCGCCCTCTCCCGGGATCTGGCTCGCTCCATCGGCGGAGAACTGGCACTGGAGCGCAGCGACGACAAAGGCACGACTTTTCTCCTGACGCTGCCTCTGGGAGAATGAGTCAGCACGGGGATGCACACCTGTTTTCCTCTTGCTTTCCCCGCCGCGAAAAGGTAGGATTCCTGCGGAGATTCGCTGACACATGTACGATTCCTGCATCCACGCATACGAGAAACTGTCCCTGGGAACAGCGGGGCTGATTATGGGCGCTGTGCTCATCCTCCTGCACCTGGCGGCTCTGCTGAAACCGGAGGCGGCCTGTTCCCTCCTCCGCAAGGCGCACACCGCCACCCGGGCCGGTCAGTGCCTGCTCGGCCTCGACTTCCTCTGGATTGCCCTCCTGCTGCTGGACGTGCCCTGGAATCCGCTGAAGATGGATCTCTTCGAGTTTAACGGATTGCGGGGAATCCTCCTCCTTCTCTGCCCCATCCTGTGGTTCCTGCTGTGCAGCATGTGTCAGGAAAACCTCTTCCCCCGGGCACTGGGACTGTTCCTGCTGTTGATGGCCATCGTCCCCCTGAGCGCGGCCTTTCTCAAGGAACCCCTGACGCGCCTCCTGATTCCCCTCTGGTGGTATCCCGTCCTGACACTGGCCATGTTCTGGGTCGCCAGGCCCTTCATGTTCCGCGATGAAGCGGCATGGCTCACCGCCCATCCCCGCCTGTTCCGGGGGCTGAACCTCTTTGGCCTGACCTACGGCGTGGCCATCATCGTCTGTGCCGGACTCTTCTGGTACTGACCCCCTCTTCTCCGGCGCTGACATCCCTCTTCTCCGGCGCTGCCCCCTCCTTTTCCCCCCTTCCCCTCCCTCCATGGACAATCACTGCGACACGCTGTACACAGCAGACTACGTCGTCACGCAGAATGACGGGCGCGACGTCATCACCCGGGGCGCCCTCGCCGTCAGCGGCAACAGCATCCTCTGCGTAGGCCACACCGACCTTCTGGAAATCCTCTACCCGGAAGCCCGACGCGTTGATCTGGGACAAGCCGTCCTCATGCCCGGACTCATCAACGCCCACACCCACATCTCCATGAGCCTGCTTCGCGGTTTTTCCGACGACAAGGCACTGATGGACTGGCTGACGAAAGACATCTTCCCCCAGGAGGACCGCCTCACGCCGGAGCTCATCCATCTGGGAGCCCGCTTCAGTCTGGCCGAAATGATACGCACGGGCACGACCTCCTTCTACGACATGTACATGATGGAGGACTGCGTCTTTCGCGCCGCCGACGAGATGGGACTCCGGGCCGTGCTGGGGGAAAGCATCACGCAGCACTTCCCCTCCCTGGCCTTCCGGAAAAAAGAAGAATACTTCGACCGGGTGAGACAGAACGCGGAAGCATGGAAAAATCACCCCCGCATCCGCCTCGCCGTCCTGCCCCACGCTCCGTACACCACCACCCCCGACCTCCTGAAAGAATGCCGGGCGCTGGCGGATGAAACGGGCGCCCTCTTCGGCATGCACCTTGCCGAAACGAAGAGCGAGACAGCAACCTGCCTCCGGGACTTCGGCAAGCGCCCCATTCCCTACTGCGAAGAGCTGGGACTCCTCCGGCCGGACTCCACCTTCTTCCACGTCGTCGAAGCCACGGAGGAGGAACTCGACACCTTGGCGGAGCATCGCTGCGCCGTCGTGCACAACCCCTCGTCCAACATGAAACTCGCCAGCGGAGTGGCACCCATCGAAGCCATGAGGACGCGCCGCATCGGCCTCGGGCTGGGAACAGACGGCCCGGCCAGCAACAACGCCCAGAACATGGTGCGGGAAATGTACGTCGCCAGCCTGCTCCAGAAAGTTCATCATCTGGAGCCCTCCGCCTGCCCGGCGCAAGCCGCGCTGGACATGGCGACCCGGGGAGGCTCCGACGCCCTGCACGAACCCATGATTGGCACACTGGAACCCGGCATGCGGGCAGACTTCATCGCGCTCGACCTCCGCAGCCCCAACATGCAGCCCGTGCACCACATCATCTCCAACATCGTCTACGCCGCCACGGGACTGGAAAACCGCCTGACCGTCGTCGACGGCAAAGAACTCTACCGGGACGGCACCTTCCTGACCTGTGATTACGATGCCCTGCTCTCCGAAATCGACCAGGTACGCGCATGGGTAAAGAAGCAACACTGATGCAGACCCCGCTGGCGCAGCTCCCCTGCGCCGCCATCGACTTTGAATCCGCCGGAGCCGCTCCGGGGGAAACCGACCTGCCGGTGCAGATAGGCATCGTGCGCGCCCCCACCCTCTTCGGGAAGGAAGAATGCTTCGACTCCTACCTGGCCTGCCATCGGCCGGTGCGCTGGAGCGCCTCACGCGTCCACGGCATCACCACGGCACAACTCCGGGAGGCGCCCCCATTCCCCTCCCTGTGGCCGGAACTGCGGCGGCTGCTCTCCGGCTGCCTCGTCATCGGGCACAATCCCTCCACAGAAATGCGCTTTCTGCGGGTCTTCCCCGGCCATGGCTTCGGCCCCTGGTTCGACACCCTCGCCCTTGCCCGGCAAACCCTGCCCAACCTGCCCGACCACTCCCTCAGCAGCGTCTGCGACGCCCTGGGACTCACCCCGGACATCCGCCGACTCGTCCCCGGGCGCACCTGGCACGACGCCCTCTTCGACGCCGCCGGCTCACTGGCACTCCTGCGCACCATCGTCCGGGAGCTGCACATGGAAGAAGCCACCCTGGAGGGGCTCCCCTTCGCCGTCAAGCAGGGATAAGACCGCCTCCACCCACCCGAAACCGCTCACCTCTCCCCTTTCCTCTCGCCCCGCCCCCAGCACTACCTCTTCCACCCCCACCCATCGACTCAGCCCATCCTTCCACATGCAGGCGCCCATCCACGCCTCAACCTCCCATCCACGCATCGGCACCCATCCACGCCTCAACTCCCTTCCACGCGCCAGCAGCCATCCACGCATCAGACTCCCTTCCGCGCGCCAGCAACCATCCACGCATCAGACTCCCTTCCGCGCCACCGCCTCACCCTCTCCACCTTCTCCAACACCTTCTCCCCCTCCCCGCCAGATGGACTCTCCCCTGCTCCAGGTAAACCACCTCAGCGTCCATTTTCAAACCCGAGCCGGACGCATTCATGCCGTCAACGACGTCAGCTTTCACCTCAACCCCGGCGAAACACTGGGCATCGTCGGCGAATCCGGCTCCGGCAAATCCGTCACCTGCTCCGCCCTGATGGGACTGCTCCCCACGCCCCCGGCGCTCATACCGGAAGAATCCTCCGCCCTCTTCCGGGGCATCGATCTTCTGCACATCCCCGAAAGCGAAAAAGCACAACTTCGCGGCCGAAAAATCTCCATGATTTTTCAGGACCCCATGACAAGCCTCAACCCCTGCATGACCATCGGAGACCAGGTCGCCGAACCCCTCGTCATCCACCGGGGAATGAGCTGGAAAGAAGCCCGTTCCCTGGCCATCGAAGAACTGGCGCGCACCGGCATCCCCGACGCAGCCCGCCGTGCACGAGCCTACCCCCACGAATTCTCCGGCGGCATGAGGCAACGCGTGATGATTGCCATGGCTCTCATCACCCGCCCGGAACTCCTCATCGCCGACGAACCCACCACCGCCCTGGACGTCACCGTCCAGAAACAGGTACTGGATCTGCTGCAAGCCCGACAGCAGGAGCTGGGGACAGCCATCATCCTCATCACCCATGATTTAGGCGTCGTCAAAGCCTACGCGCACCGCATCCAGGTCATGTACGCGGGCAGCATCATCGAATCCGCCCCGGCGGAAGAACTGCTGACCCACCCTCTGCACGCCTACACCCGCGCCCTCATGGCCTCCATTCCGGGCAACAAAAACCGGGGAGAACGCCTGCAAACCATCCCGGGACTTCCCCCCACCCTCCGGGAACCCATCCGGGGATGCACCTTCCGCCCCCGCAACGTCATCGGGCAGTCTGAAAAATGCCTGACCGACCGCACCCCCGAACTCATCGAGCAGCACCCCGGCCACTTCGTCCGCAACTGCCCCGGCTGCCTCGCCTGAGGCGACCTCCGTTTGCTGAACATCAAAAGAGGAGGAGGAAAAGAAAAAACAAGGGGGCTCCGGGTATGGTTCCCGAAGCCCCGTGTGAAGTTTTCTGCTTCCGACGGCTTTAGTAGTCTCTCTTCAGCAGGTAGTCGTTGATGGCAAGCAGAGCATCGCGGCGACGGGGGGAGAAGATGTCGAGGGCGGCACGCGCAGAGGCGGTCAGTTCCCGCGCTTCGTTCCGTGCCTGCTCGATGCCGACCAGAGCCGGGTAGGTGGCTTTCTGCTCCCGTTCGTCTTTGCCGATGCTTTTGCCCAGTACTTCCGGCGAGGAAGTCACGTCCAGGATGTCGTCGATGATCTGGAAGGCCAGTCCCAAATCCCGACCGTAGACGGTCAGGGCGTCCAGCTGCTCCGGCGTGCAGGCCGCAGACATGCCGCCCAGTCGGACGGAGGCCATGATGAGGGCGGAGGTTTTGCCCCGATGGATGGCTCGCAGCTCTTCCAGCGAGAGTTGTCTTCCTTCGCCTTCCAGATCCAGCACCTGCCCGCCGACGAGATGGAGGCTTCCGGTCTGGTGAGCCAGTTCCGCGACGTAGTCCCGAACGTCGTAGCGCTCGTTGGCCGGTACTCTCGCCAGCATGGCAAAGGCTTCTGTCAGCAGGGCATCTCCCGCCAGAACGGCGATGCCTTCGCCGAAGACTTTGTGATTGGTGGGGCGTCCCCTCCGCAGGTCGTCGTCGTCCATGCAGGGGAGATCATCGTGTATCAGGGTGTAGGTGTGCAGGGTTTCCAGAGCGCACGCCGCGTTCAGGGCGTTTTCCGCTTCGCCGCCGCAGGCTTTCGCGGCTTCCAGACACAGCAGGGGACGGATGCGTTTTCCTCCGGCAAAGAGGCTGTAGCGCATGGCTTTGTGCAGGGTGGCGGGAGGGGTGTCCTCCCCGGGCAGAAGCTCGTTGAGGCGCTCTTCCACCTGCCGGACGGTATGCCGGATGAGTTCCTGTAGTTCGGCGGTATTCATTTTGTTTCCTCTTTTCCCTATGTGTCAGCGCTTTACCAGGAGTTCCGCAATCTGGACGGCATTCAGGGCGGCGCCTTTGCGCACCTGATCTCCTACGACCCAGAGGGACAGGGCGTTGTCCAGTGCCAGATCCCTGCGTATGCGGCCGACGTAGCAGGTGTCTCCGTTGGTGGAGTCCAGGGGGGTCGGCCAGATGTTGGCGGCAGGGTCATCCATCAGAGCCACGCCGGGCTTTCCTTCGTAGCAGGCGCGGGCGCCTTCGACGTCCACCGGCTTTTCGAAGCTGGCGATGCAGGAAATGGAATGGCTGCGGTAGACGGGGACACGCACGCAGGTGCATGTCACGCGAAGTTCGGGCAAGCCCATGATTTTGCGGCCTTCATGAGCATTTTCAGCTCTCCTTTCGTGTAGCCGCTTTCGGTGAATTTGTCAATCTGCGGCAGGACGTTGAAGGCTATCTGCCGGGGGTAGGTGGAGATTTCCACCGGGTGGCCGTTGGTGATGGCTCGAACCTGGTTTTCCAGCTCGACGATGCCGTGCTGCCCGCTGCCGGAGACGGCCTGATAGCTGCTGGCGATAATCATCCGAAGGCCGTAGCGAAGGTGCAGCGGGTACAGGGCCATCAGGGTGATGATGGTGGTGCAGTTCGGGTTGGCGATGATGTTCCGGGGATGATGGAAGGCGGCTTCTCCGTTGATTTCCGGCACGACCAGCGGGACGTCCGGCTCCTGACGGAAGGCCGAGGAGTTATCAATCACCACGCATCCCGCCGCTGCGGCGATGGGTGCGTATTCCCGGGAAATGTCGCCGCCTGCCGAGAAGAGCGCCATGTCCACATCTTTGAAGGAGTCTTTCGTGAGTTCCTCCACGGTGAGCATCTGTCCCCGGAAGGCGACCTGTTTACCGGCGGAGCGGCGGGAGGCCAGGAGCTTGAGAGAGGCCAGAGGGAATTCTCGGCTCTCAAGACAGGAAAGAATCTCAACGCCCACCGCTCCGGTGGCGCCCACGATGGCTACTCTGGGGGTCTTCATGTTCAGGTTTCGTATATCCGGCTGTTGGAAACACACCCCTGCCCGCAGGAGACGGGGCACAGGCGTGCGGGCGTGAGTATACCCTGTTTCTCGCGAATATCAAGCTCAAATGAAAGAGAAGCAGGGGAAAATCGCTCCCCTGCTTCTCTGGCGGATGGATTCCTCCGAAGTTCTTCCGATGTTCCTCTGAGGTTCTTCCGAAGTCCCTCCGGGGTTCCTCTAAAGTCCCTCCGGGGTTTCTCTGAAGGCCCTCCGGGGTTCTCCCAAAGTTCCCCGGGAGCCTCCCGAAGTTTCCCCGAAATTCCTCCGAAGAAAGAATCGACGGTTTCGAATCTGCGGCTTAACGCCTCCTTACTTCTTCCGGCTGGAGGCGGTCTTACCGCCGCAGCAACGCTTCGTTGCCTTCTTCTCCGGCGCCAGGGTGCGCACCATGCGCTTCCAGCTCCAATCCCAGCGGGTCAGGGAGGTGAAGCAGGCGGCCAGCAGATCCACGCTGGCCTGGATGTCGACCTTGTGCGCCATCTCGATGCTCTGGTGGACGTTGCGAACGGGGATGGAGATGGCTCCCGTGATGGAGCCTCCGGCGGTGAATTTTTGCAGAGCACCGGCGTCCGTTCCACCGGCGGCCAGCAGCTCCAGCTGGTAGGGGATGTCCTTCTCCTGACACAGGGCGGTCATGTACTTCACCATGCGGGAATCCGTAATCAGCGTGCCGTCATACACCTTGACGGCCGCGCCCTTGCCCAGCACGGTGCACTTGTCGTGGGCGCTGGAGCCGGGAGTATCGAAGGCGATGGTGGTGTCGAGGGCGAAGGCAAAGGTGGGCTGGATGGCCAGTGTGGCGGCCTGGGCACCCCGCAGCCCCACTTCTTCCTGCACGGAGAAGACGGCGTAGAGGTCGTAGTCGGGCTTCCGACCGGCTTCGCGCATGGCACGCAGGGCTTCGATGAGCATGTAACAGCCGCCGCGGTTGTCGATACTCTTGACGTTCAGGCAGTCGCCCATTTCAATCAGATCTCCGATGCGGGTGATGGAGTCGCCGAGGGAGACGTATTTCACCACTTCTTCCCGGGGCATGCCCAAATCAACGACATAGTCCGTCAGGGCGGGCATCTTGGTGCGCTCCTCCGGGGTCATCACGTGGATGGGCTTCACCCCCATGCAGCCGGGCAGGTCTTTCGTGCCGTGTACCACCACGCGCTGGGCGGTCAGCGTCTTGGGGTCAAAGCCGCCGAGCGGGAGGATGCGGATGAACCCGTCCTCGTCGATGTGACGCACGATGAATCCGATTTCATCCATGTGCGCCGCACACATGATGGATTTGTCGGAGTTCTCCCCTTTCACCACGGCGACGATGTTACCGATGTTGTCGACCGAAACCGAATCCACCAGCGGCGTGATTTCCTCGATAATCAGATCGCGAATACCGTATTCGAAACCGGACGCGCCGGTCGCCTCACAGAGCTTCTTGAAAAGTTGAGTGTTCATCTGGGACGCGATGATACGACTTTCCTGCCCGGAAAGCAAGTGCAATGTGGTTATTCTGACAGAGATTGACGCCTGCGTCAGAAGCGGCAGCGGAAGCCCACGCGCACCTCATGCCAGCGCATGGAAGAGGCCTTGTAATCCGGCACATCCACGTAGCCGGACTTCGCCTTGGGCTTCGTCGTGGCACCCCGGTACTGATAGGCTACCTCCAGGCTGACGTGGGGGGAGAGCTGAAAGCCGAATCCGGCATATCCGGCGTAGCCAAAGCCGGCGGAGGTGCCGTCCTGATCCCCGTCCTCCCACCAGTCCCGGAAGCCGTAGTCCACCGAGAGGTTCTGGACATCCAACCCGCACTTTGCCCCCAGGCTCAGGGTGACGTAGCGCCCCAGCGGTTGTGTGAAGCGGTAACCGGCCATCAGGGTGATATCCGTTCGGTCGTAGCTGTCCGTGAAAGGCCAGTAATGCCTGCCGTCTGACACCCAGTAGTGGTGGTCGTCCCCGCCCCCGGCGACACCCAGAGAAAGCGTCACGGCCTGGCGCGGGGTGAAGTAGAAGGCGCCTTCCACTTCGCAGCCGAACATGTCCGTCTCGTACTTGCTGGACGGTGCGGCGCTGAAGCCGTAGGCCGCATGCACATCCACCGTGTAGGCGTGGGGATTCCGGTAGCGGGGAAGTGTGGAGTAGTCCACCTCCTGCATCGGAGCCGGAGTGGGGTTCTGTCCGCTGGCCACAGCCGAAACTGCCATGACCGCCGTCGCAATGAGAGTACAGGTCTTCATCAGAATCAAAAAGGGGGTTACTCGAGTGTCAGCATAGGCTCTGCTCCCCACAAAGTCAAGCCCAAAGACCTGTGGATATCGGTTCCGGGGACACGTTTTTCCGAAAATGCACCATTCCCCGAAAGATTCCCCGAAAGATTCCCCGAAAGATTCCCCGAGAGATTTCCCGAAAGGTCTGTTTCTGAAAAGTTATCTGTTTCCGGGAAGCACGATTTCTCCGTGGAGCGGGTACAGGAACGCGATAGGGGCTTGACTTTTATTTTTTCCTCCTGTATGTCCTATTCGGCGGGAGTGATTTTCTCCTGCTTCCAACATCATCAAACGACCCTCGTACAGAAAAATGAAAAGAATCAAGACAGCCATGTTTCTCCTGCTGGCAGCGGGACTCTGCTTCTCCCCCGCCCTGGCGGATGGCCCTCGGGATCAAGCCTGTCAGGCCGTTTACCACGCGGCGTGCTCCGGGGAGGAGGCGCTGAAACAGCACTTGTCCACAGGAGCTCATGTGGACACCCGGGACGACGACGGGGAAACACCCCTGATGAAGGCCGCCGACCACGGTGTCGCCTCTGCGGTGGAGGCTCTGCTCCGCGCCGGAGCCGACCCCAATGCCCGCGATGAGGACGGCGAGACGCCTCTCATGATGGCGGCCGATGAAGGCAACATCGCTGTGGTGAAGCTGTTGCTGGCGGCCGGAGCCGACGTCCACGCCCGCGATGAGGACGGCGAGACGGCTCTCTCCAAGGCGCAGGAAGAACACCGCACCGAGATTGTCGCCCTGCTCCGCCGGGCCGGTGCCAGGTGAGGCCCGTCCGCCCCTGTCCCCGGATACTCTGACGCACCGGCGGTTCAGATCCATTGACAACCCCAGCGGTTAAAATACGTTGACGCCCCCGGCGGTTCAGATACTCTGACACCTCCCGGTGGTTCAGCTCCGAAGCAGGCGAGCTTCGCAGGACGGTTTACCTTCCCCGAGCTCTCCTGCGACGGAGTTTTTTCTTTTGCCCTTCGTCCCCGCTCCTGCCTTCATCACCTCTTCTGCGCCAGCCTTCCTTTCTTCCCTCCGCCCACTTCCTGCTCACCCCTTCCCCCTCTGCCCTCTGCTCATCTCCTGCGCGCCCCTTCCCCCTCTGCCCTTCGCTCATCTCCTGCTCACCCCTTCCCCCTCCGCCCTTTGCCTATCTCCAGCGCCCCCTTCCCTTTTTCCCCGGGGGGGTATCGGCGACCGAGCCTTCAAGACAGGTAGAACTCCTCCGACCTTCTCTTTCCGACGCCCCGGGAAACGGGCAGTCCTATCTTCTTGACCCTTCCTTTTTCTCCATGCTATACCCTGTTGACGGAGGGGAGCCATCCGCTCATGTTCCCTCCTCCTACATACAGAAAAACAACTCGAAGAAAGAAAGGAACCCAAATGAAAATCACCAACATGACCCTGTCCCTCCTGCTGACCGCAGGACTCCTCGCCCCGCTCGCTCAGGCCGGGCAGAAAGACGACGCCTGCAAGGCCGTGCTCAATGCGGCCAACTCCGGCGAAAACGCTCTGAAACAGCATCTGGCTTCCGGAGCCGATGTCAACTCGCGGGATGACGACGGAGAAACGCCGCTGATGAGGGCGGCCGACGACGGCCACACCGCCATCGTGGAAACTCTGCTCAAATCCGGAGCCGATGTCAATGCCATCGACGAGGATGGCGAAACAGCTCTCATGATGGCTGCCGAAGAGGGGCATGCCCAGATTGTGAAGCTCCTCCTGGATGCCGGGGCCAACACCAATGCCAGGGATGAGGACGGCGAAACCGCCCTCCAGAAGGCACTGGACGACAACCATGCCGAAGTGGCGGACATGCTCCGCAAAGCCGGTGCCAAATAAGCCCGGCGGCGGCGCTGCCGATGATACGATGCAGTATTGACGCCTCCGGCCCCGGCGTGTAGAATGAGCGGCATGAAGAATCTGATTATTCTGCTGCTCCTCACGCTGGGGCTTTCTCTGGCTCAGGCGGCGCCGCTGAAGGTGGCCAGTCTGCACCCTCTGCTGAGCGAGATGGCGTCCGAGGTGGGGGGCGACAGAATCAAGGTGGTCAATCTCTTTCCCGAAAACGGGGAGCTGCATGCCTTCGAACCCAGCAGCGCCGAATTGTCCGCCGCTGCGGGTGCCCGGCTCCTTCTGGCCTGCGGCAAGGGCGTTGAGCCCTACCTGGGAGATCTGAGCCAGTCTCTCTCCCGCAAGACCCGTCTGCTGGAGCTCGGGAAGGGGCTCCCGGATGTCAACGTGCCGGGCAGTGAGTAGACGGATCCTCACTGGTGGAACAATCCGGAAAACATGAAACGAGCCTCCCGAACGCTGCTGACAGCCCTTTCCGAGGTCGATCCGGGCGGCGTGGAGTACTACAGCGCACGCCAGCGGAACAACTCCGAGAGCATGGACAAGCTCACGCGCATGGGCAAGCTCCTTCTCAGCCGAATTCCCCGGGAGAAGCGCGTTCTTGTCACGAGCCATGCCGCCATGTGCCATTTCTGCGAGGCTTTCGGATTCACCCCCATCGCCGTGCACGGCGTGGCTCGGGAGAGCGAGGGGGACACGGCTTCGCTGGCTGCTCTGCTGACGCAACTGCGGCAAAAGCAGGTCGCCTGTCTCTTCAGCGAAGTCAATGAACCTTCCAAAGCGCTGGAGGTCATCGCCAGAGAGCTGGGCATCGCCTGTCGCCCGCTGGTGATGGACGGCATCTACCCGCGCATGAGAACCTACGACCGCATCTTCATGTACAACGTGGGAATCATCCTCTCCGGACTCCGAGGCAAATCCGGCTCCAAGCCGCAGGGGCAGGGTGCGGCTCCACAAACGTCTTCGGCTACGGCTCCGCAGGCATCCCCGGCCACCGCCCCGCAAACGTCCCCGGCCACAGCCCCGCAGACGACCCCGGCCCCAGCTCCGCAGACAACCCCGGCCACAGCTCCGCAGACAACCACGGCCACCGCCCCGCAAACGTCCCCGGCCACAGCTCCGCAGACGTCCCCGCATTCCTGATATCGTCCATGTCTCCCAGGCTCACATGCCTTCTGACGCTGGCGGGGGTTGTTCTCGCCGGGGTTCCGCTTCTGCCCCTGACACAGCCCCGAGTGCCCGGAGAAGATTTTCGTTCTTCGTCCGCCGACGCCCCCCGGCAGGAGACGGCGCAGCCCGTGCACCTCACCCTGCGCTTCACCGGCAGACCCGATACCCTCATCCTCCGCCACGAAGAGGAGGATATCGCCTCCATGCCCCCCGGAACACCCAGCCCGTGGGAAACGGATTTGATGCTTCCCCTTTCCGCTTCCTCCGTGGAGCTGGAAG
>X127_Alpine_Marmot__coassemble_188_pt1 | contig 12933 bp, 10 predicted proteins | sample X127_Alpine_Marmot__metabat2_high_PE_012 | metagenome-assembled genome bin X127_Alpine_Marmot
TGGCTGCTGCCTGGGCCGCCTTCTCATCATTCTCCTCGGCCAGAAGAGCAGCCGCCTCATTCCGCGCCTTGACCCCCTTCGTATAATCGAACCCCCTGCCCCGCTTGTAAGCCTCCTCCTCGGCCTCCTCCGCCGCCCTCTGCTCAGCCGCAGCCGCCTGCTCCGGCGTCAGCTTCTGCCCACTGCGGCGCAAATCCTGCTTCGCCTTCCTCTGCGCCGCTTTCGTATCCGCACGGGAAGCCCCTCCCTCCTCCTGAGAAAAAGCGGAACCGGCCGTTTGAAACAACAAACAGAAAACAAGCAGTGGCAGGAAATACAGGGAGCGCAACATAAACGGAAAAGGGATTACCCCTGCAGTCTAGCACATCCCCCCTTCCCTGTCAAATCATCCTCACGATTTTTTCTGTAGATGTAGATGGCAGAATTAAATGCGACAAGGCAAATGCAAAAAAAGAGTGCCTTCAGCCACGAGTTGAAGTATAGTTAATCCATTCAATAACAAACCCTACTTGATCCCATGTCCAAAGACACCCAGCCCCATACTACATCTTCTCACCGCTCTTTCTAGCAAATTTCCTTCAAAGTCCGTCAGCTTATCGATTTCCTTTTCCGTAAAAGTCTCCTGTCTCCCAGATCGCACGGGAGCTGGGCTTCCATCGCTCTACCATCTATCGCGAGTTAAAGCGGGGGCATGTCATTCATGTAGATTCTCAGCTCAGGAAGTTCTCTACCTACTCTGCTGATCGCGCTCAGGAGGCCTGCGCTCTTGCTCTTTCCTCTCGTGGCCCCGATCTCATGATTGCCTCCTGTCACTCTCTGATTCATCTTCTGCGCTCTCTTATCCTCGACTCTAAAATGTCTCCTTACGCTGCTATTCAAGTTGCTAAACGTAAGCATGATGAGGTGCCTGTCTGTTCCAGAACCCTCTACAATTACATCTATCGCTTCAACTTCCCCACCTCTCCCTCTGATCTTATTCATGGCCCGCGTCGCTCTCGTCGCAAGCCTGTTTCTAAACGGCTTTCTCGCACTAATTTGATGGGCTCGAGTATTGATTCGCGTCCCGCTTCTATCAATGATCGTTCTGAGTTCGGGCATCATGAAATGGACACGGTTGTTGGTTCTGCCGGTTCTAAAGCTGTCCTGCTTGTCCTTACCGAACGTGTCTCTCGATTTGAGCATATCATCCCTATGAAGGACAAGTCTCAAAAGAGTGTTCGTCTTGCGCTCAATCGCTTAAAACGTCACTATGGCGCACGCTTCCCTCTCCTCTTCAAATCCATTACCTGTGATAACGGCTCGGAGTTCCTGGATTCTGCCGCCATCTGTAACTCCTGTCGAAACTCTCAAGCTCGTACTACTACCCTCTATTACGCTCACCCCTACTGCGCTTCCGAACGGGGAAGCAATGAAAATGCAAACCGTCTCATCCGGCGCTTCCTTCCCAAAGGTACAGACTTCTCTTCTTTCTCTCAACGTGATATGGACAGCCTGGCCTATTGGATGAACTGCTACCCTCGCAAGATACACGATGGAAAAGCCGCCTTCCAAATCACCAGACAATTCACCTTTCATTCTAACCCTCTCCATTCCTAACTTCAATTTCTTATCCTCTCGTCGCATTTAACCTTGCAATTCACACACAAAAAGCCGCACCGGGTCATTTCCGGGGCGGCTTTGGAAGATGAGCGGTCTCCCCACGATACGGTTCATGGAGACTGCCCCTGGTGGTATGGCGGGACATGCAGCCCCCCGCGACCCGGTTCAGGCCGCACGGCGCCGACGAAGGGCAAGCCCGGTCAGTGCCAGAAGCGAGAGGATGGCGGTCGAGGGTTCCGGGATGATGGGCAAGGCCAACTTTCCAACGGCATTCACGACCCATCCGTTCGTCAAGAGCTTTCCGCCCTTCTCCTCCGTCAGATTGACGGTCAGCACATTATAGGGCAAGGTTACTTCCTCTGACGTGCCTTTATCCTTATCTTCGTTTATCAGGGTGATTGATCTGCCTGGGGTGTCCATCATGAGATAGGTCAGTTCACTGTCTTTGTAGGTATTGTCGTGGACGTAAATCCCCACCAGAGAGCCATCATCCGCATATTCTGCTCCGTAGAGGGTGATGGAATGTCCCCCAGGCCCGCCGTTAGGATCTTTCAGGCTGAGGGCGACGAGAGAGCCTCCGTTGAGGGCTTCTCTGACAAATTTTCCAAACCCGCCGTAGACGAAATCTTTCCATCCGTCTTTGCTATCAACTGTAGGCGTGCTGCTGAATGCGCCTACGAAATAGGGATTCTCATCCGTGCGCACGGCGTCATAGGTGTTGCCATACCCGAGCCGGGCACAGTAATCCTTCCAGTATCCGCCGGTGTCGGCTTTTACTGCGCCAGACTGTATAGCACTTGCGTGAACACAACCACTGAAGTACCAATACAACCCGGCTTCAACGCTTCCTGACTTGTTCTCCCACGAGGCTACCATGGCGTCAAATACCTTAGATGCTCTCAGGCCGTCTGTGCCGGACGGCACTCCTTCCGGCAGGGGCTGGCCTGTCAGCTGGCTGTAACGGGCCTGCCAGTACTCGATGAGGTCGGATGTCGCCGCAGCCCAGCACATGTTGCCGTCCGCCTCCGAATTCAGTTTACCATCCCCATCAGAATCCACTTTGTTCGAGCCGGTGGCTCCCGCGTCATACTTGTGAGCGAAGGGATATCCTCCCGGTACCGCGGGCGCCCATACTTCCTCATTTGCCCAAATAGCCCCTGCACACAGGGTCAACATTGCTACAACACCTACGATTTTTTTCATGACAGGTATAAGCCTCCCGGGAACCTTAGCAGTTGCGCGGCGGGAAAGCAAACAAATTCTGCTTTCGAGGCTGCATTATCTCAAAATAAAACGCACCGAAGGCCAAAACAGGGGAAAAACACGGGGGTGCTCATTTTCTCATCTCCCCAGCAGCTGAATCAGCGCCTGCCCCGATTCGTAGATGCGACGCGCCGCGTCGACGAAATCCTGCGCGTAACCCAGGGGGGTGATGACGTCAAAACAGCAGAGGATGACGAGCAGGATGAGGATGTTCATCAGCAGGATGACCAGCATGGAGAGCAACATGCCGTTCTCCAGCATGTCGGGTTGCTCGCGGGGGATGACCCAGATGGTCCAGTGCAGATGAAAAAACCACCAGAAGCCGAATCCTGCACAGAACCAGGGCAGGTACGGCTCGAAGGGAAAGAGCAGGTTCCCCAGCCAGAGTGCCAGCATCCAGACCAGCATCCAGAGCGGGACAAAGTAGGGGGAGAGGGCGATGAACAGGTTGTCCGTGTCTGTTTCCACGTAGCCGCCGTCAAAGTCGATGCGGAAGGCCTGCACCTTGCCGAAGCAGAGTTTGGCAGCGAGGGCGTGCGTGAGTTCATGCCCCAGCACGTAGATGTAGATCAGGACGGGTTCGGCAAAGCGGGAGAGTGTCAGCGCCATGAAGGTGCCCGCTCCCAGCAGGGTGAACCAGACGGGTTCGCTCAGCCAGAATCCCGGGTCGCTCACGCGCGGCCCTGCATGGTAGAGCTGCCGCATGAGGGCAAAGACCATGACGACGGACAGCGGCAGGAGCAGGAAGAGGGCTACCGCCAGCCTCAGGACACGCGGCCACCCGCTGATGGGGATGACTGACGGCTCGTCGTCCTCCGCCCGCGACAGGCCTTCTCCCGACAGGGAGGCTCCGGGCATGGCTTGCAGGTACTCGACCCTCAGCTGCATCCTCTTCCACATGGAGAGCGGGGGGTTGGGCAGGTGCACGGCTTCCTCCGGCCGGGCGAGGGGCAGACGCCAGTCGCCGTGTTCCGGCTTCGGCAGGGCGCGGTCTTTCCTGAGCAGGGGGGAGTTTTTTTTCTTCTTCATTCAGCCTGTGCAGGTCGAATATCCTGTATGGACATGGAGAGCGATGCCCGCCCTCTCCAGATGTTTCTCTCGATGGTGAAGGCGATATCCCAGGGGGGATCCGGCAGGGTGACCCGCCCTCCGTTGAAGTAGATGGCGTCGCACTCGCAGGTGCCCTGCCGGAGGCAGAGCCGCAGATGATTGCCCTGCAAATGGCGCGGGGCATCCGTCAGCATCACTTTTCGGCTCATGAAGACGGGCTGCGGGTTGGAGTTGCCGAAGGGTTCCAGCAGTTCGTAGCTGTCCAGCAGCCCCATGGTCAGCTCCGGGAAGGTGACTTCCGCGTCGATGGTCAGCCGGGGTCGCAGTTGATCTTCCGTCGTATGTTCCCGCACGAAGCGGTCAAAGGCCTCGCGGAAGGCGTCAATCATCTCCTCCCGTATCACCAGCCCTGCGGCCATGTCGTGCCCGCCGCCGGAAATGAGCGTTCCCGCGCAGGCGTGGATGGCCTCCACCAGCGAGACGCCCGGCACGGAGCGCCCGGAGCCTTTGCCCACTCCGTGCTCATCCAGCGAGATGATGAACGTCGGCTTGTGGTAGCGGCGCATCAGCAGAGAGGCGACAATTCCTACCACGCCGGGATGCCAGGAGCGGGAGCCCAGCACGATGACATGATCCTTCTCGGGGGAGAAGGAGGTTTCCAGCATCTGCGTGGCCTCCGCGCGTATTTTTTCCTCCTCCTGCTGGCGGGCGCGGTTGTGCGCCTCCAGGCAGTGCGCCAGCTGCTGAGCCCGGGCGGGGTCATGCGTCATCAGGAGCTCCAGTGCATCCAGGGGGGAATCCATCCGCCCGGCTGCATTCAAGCGGGGGCCAATGCGAAAGGAGACGTGGCTGGCACTCGGGGGGCGATTCAATCCCGTTACCTCGTTGAGAGCCTGCAAACCGACGTTGCTTCCCCGCCCCATCACCCGCAGTCCGTAGCGCGTCAGCAGGCGATTCTCCCCCACCAGCGGCACGATGTCCGCCACGGTGGCAATCGCCACGACGTCCAGGTACTCGCGAAGGTCGAAATCCGGCAGGCGGCGACGTTTCAGCATGGCGTGCGCCAGCTTGAAGACGACCCCGGCGCTGCACAGGTAGGTGTAGGGGCTCCCCTCCTCCAGCTTGGCATTCACCACGGCCACTGCCGGGGGACGTCCCCGGGTGCCGGACTCGTGATGATCGAGAATCACCACGTCAATTCCCATGGCGTTGAGCTGCTGCACTTCCTCCACGGAGGATGTGCCGCAGTCCACCGTGATGACGAGATCCGGTCGCTCCCCGCATTGCGTCAGGGCGCGCGCAATGCCCTCATCGCTGAGGCCGTACCCCTCGCGTGTGCGAACAGGGATGAAACAGTCGCAACGGATGCCGTAGGCGGAAAGGATGGCATGCAGCAGGGTCACGGAACTCACGCCATCCACGTCGTAATCCCCGTAGATGCAGACATGTTCCCCCCGCTCTGCCGCCTGAAAAAGACGCTGAACGGCCGACTCCATTTCCCCCAGCTCAAAGGGATCTCCCAGATCCGCCAGACGCGGGCGCAGAAAATGCTCTGCCTGCTCACGTCCGGATATCCCCCTCTGGGCAAGCAATCGTCGCACCAGAAGCGGCAGTTGACGGTTCAGCTCCTCCCCGAAGTCTACGACTCCGTCCGTTGGGCTCAACTCCCAACTGAACTTCATACTCATGACGGCACTCTACCACGACTGCTTCATGGCGTCAAGGTTGAAGTCCCGCAGGCGGGGGACATCCGCCCGCACCGAACGCCCTCAGAGCTTCCCGAAAAGCTCCCTCAAAACCGTCGGAAATCCCCCGCGAAAAGCCCCCCAAAAGACCCCAAAAGTCCCCAAAAGCCCACGGAAGGCCCCGCAGCACCCCCATCAGCCCCGTGCAAAGCTTCTCAGAAGGCCCCGCTCAAAGCTCCCAAAAGCCCCCGGAGCCTTCGCAAACACTCTCGAAAGCCCCCGCAGCACTCCCATCTGGCCCCGTGCAAAGCTTCTCGGAAGCCCCCGCTCAAAGCTCCCCAAAGCCCCCGGAGCCTCCGCAAGCCCCCTCCTTCGAAAGCCTCCGCAGCACTCTCCCCACAGGCCCTGCGCCAGGCCCTTTCTCAAAATCCCTCTGCGGCCAGCAGGGGTGTCACCCACATACTGCCCAGCGCCAGCCAGAGCGGCAGGGTCAGGAAGGAGCAGACCGTCGTCGCCAGCAGAATCTGCGTCCCCAGCTCCGGCCTGCCGCCAAAACGCTTGGCGAGGATAACAGGTATCACCGCGCTCGGGATGGCGCTCTGAATCACCATGATGCGCTTGATGAGCGGGTCGACCGGGAGCAGCCAGGCCAGCAGCAGGATGAGTGCCGGCGCCAGCGCCAGCCTCGCGACCAGGCCCGAGAGGAGCATCCTCGGTTGCCAGCGAAACTGCCGGGTGAGGTCGTACATGGAGCAGCCGAACAGAATCAGGCAAATGGGGGTGGCCACCGCACCAATCATTTCTGCGGCTTTCATGACGGGGGGCTGCGCTACGTAGCTCCCCAGCCCCGTCCATGCGAGAATCAGGGAGAAGCAGACGGCCAGCAAAGGCCCCCGCAGCAGCATTCCCAATTTCAGGTTGCGTGCGCCTCCGCACATCAGGACGACGCCCACGCTCCACACGAAGAGTTCACACCCCATGTTGTGGATGAAGAGGACGCCCATCGTCGGATCCCCCGGAGCCTGGAACACCATCTGGATGATGGGGATGACAAAGAAGGCGTAGTTCTGTACGCCCGCCGTCAGGGTGAAGGTGCGCAGACCCGTTCCGATGCGCAGGCGCAGGGCTTTTGCCACGAGCCACGCCGCGACGACGCCCACCAGCAGTTCCAGGAAACCGCAGCCGATGGCCTGGAGAGAAAAGGAAACCGAGGAGATGGCCGGATTGCTCTCCACCACCATGTACTTCATGATGCTGTGGAAAATCAGGCAGGGATAGCCCACATCCATGGCCAGCTGCATGATGGGTTCATCATGCTCCGGCGCCAGCCCTCCCTTGCGCCGCAGCCAGAAGCCGATGGCAAAAAAGACGTAAACAGGTATTGTAGAGAGAAAGGAATGGAGGACCAGCTCAAACATGACGGGCGCGCATTGTATCACGTCCCCCTGCCCCGTGCAAGCCCCGACGTTCTCGCCCCCCCGCAAGCACGAACTCATCCCTCTTTGTGCCGACCGGGACACCCCCACCACACAAGACTGATCACGCCCTCTCCATGCAGCTCCAGATGTCCCTGCCCCGCAAGCATGGGCACGCCCTCTTCGTGCAGCTCCAGATACCCCTGCTCCGCAGCACGGGCACGCTCTCTTCGTGCAGCCTCAGATTCCCCTGCTCCACAGCCCAGGCACACCCTCTTCGTGCAGCCCCAGATACCCCTGCCCCGCAGGCACGGGCACGCCCTCTTCGTGCAACCTCAGATTCCCCTGCTCCGCAGCACGGGCACGCTCTCTTCGTGCAGCCTCAGATTCCCCTGCTCCGCAGCCCGGGCACGCTCTCTTCGTGCAGCCTCAGATTCCCCTGCTCCACAGCCCAGGTACTCCCTCCGTGCAGCCCCAGATACCCCTGCTCCGCAGCACGGGCACGCCCTCTTCGTGCAGCCCTCAGATACCCCTGCTCCGCAGCACGGGCACGTCCTCCGTGCAACCTCAGATATCCCAGCTCCGCAGCCCGGGCACGTCCTCCGGGCAGCCCTCAGATACCCCTGCTCCGCAGCACGGGCACGCCCTCTTCGTGCAGCCCCGGACGAGGAGAAAAAACGAACGCCTTTCATCATCGGGGGAAACGTTCGTTCTTCCCAGGACAAATTCCACACAGACCTGTTCGACTGTGGGTGAGGTGGATGAAGAGGATACTTTCCGGCAGGGCGTCCTCTTCAAAGCGAGAAAATTCAGCTGCGAAGAATAAAAAAGCCGCCCTCTCGCAGGAGAGGGCGGCCGGTGAGCAAAAGCTCTCAGCAGGGGCTTCAGCTGAACTTGGCGATGAGCGTCTGGCGCTGTGCCTCGAGCTCGGCGGGCAGCTTGTCGCCCACCATGTTGAAGAGCTCCGTCTGGGACTCCAACTCGGCCTGCCACTCGGAGGGAGTGAGAGCCATGTTGGTGTTGAAGGCGGCCTCGTCGTAGCCCTCAAGGCCATCCAGGTCCAGCTCGTTGTAGGCGGGGGAGACACCCAGCTTGGTCTCGACACCGTCCACCTCACCGCGGCAGCGGCGAAGCACCCAGTCGATCACGCGCATGTTGTCGCCGTAGCCGGGCCAGATGAAGTGACCTTCGGCATCCTTACGGAACCAGTTCACGTTGAAGATCTTGGGCAGCTTGCAGGAGCAGGTCTTGGTGCCCATATCCAGCCAGTGCTGCCAGTAATCGCCGACGTTGTAGCCGATGAAGGGCTTCATGGCCATCGGGTCGCGACGCACCTGACCAATCTTGCCGAAGGCGGCAGCGGTCATCTCGGAGCCCATGGTTGCACCCACGTAGACGCCGTGGTTCCAATCGCGGGACTGGAAGACGAGCGGCATCGTGGTGGCGCGGCGGCCGCCGAAGAGGAAGGCGCTGATGGAGACACCCTCGGGGTTGTAGTAATCCGGATCCAGCGTGGGGCACTGGGACGCGGGAGCGGTGAAGCGGCTGTTGGGATGAGCGCACTTGCGGCCGCAGTCGGGCGTCCAGTCGTTGCCCTGCCAGTCGATGGCATGAGCGGGAGCCTCGCCGTCCATGCCTTCCCACCACACGTCGCCATCGTCCGTCAGACCCACGTTTGTGAAGATGACGTTCTTCTTGATGGTGTCCATGGCGATGGGGTTCGTCTTGTAGGAGGTGCCGGGAGCCACGCCGAGGTAGCCGTTCTCGGGGTTGATGGCATGGAAGGTGCCGTCCTCGTGCGGCCAGATCCAGGCGATATCGTCGCCGATGATGCTGGTCTTCCAGCCCTTCTCACGCAGAGCGGGGGGAGGAACAAGCATGGCCAGGTTCGTCTTGCCGCAGGCAGACGGGAAGGCGCCGGTGATGTAGGACTTGCGCCCCTGGGGATCCGTGACGCCCAGGATGAGCATGTGCTCGGCCATCCAGCCGTTCCTGCGGGCGATGTTGGTCGCGATACGCAGAGCCAGGCACTTCTTGCCGAGCAGGGCGTTGCCACCGTAACCGGAGCCGTAGGAGATGATTTCGCCGGTCTCGGGGAAGTGGCAGATGTACTTCTCCTCGTTGTTGCACGGCCAGGTCACATCTTCCTGTCCGGGCTCCAGCGGAGCACCCACAGAGTGCAGGCAGGGGACGAAGTCGCCGTAGCCGTCGCGCTTGGGGTTGCCGCCGCCCTGGGTCTCGTCCTCCAGACGCTTGAGAACCTCAGCGCCCATGATGGTCATGATGCGCATGTTGGTCACAACGTAAGCAGAGTCCGTGATCTCGATGCCGATCTTGGCAAGGGGAGAATCAAGCGGGCCCATGCAGAAAGGAATCACGTACATGGTACGGCCCTTCATGCAGCCATCGAGGAACTTGTTGAGGATGGCCTTCATCTCAGCCGGAGCCTTCCAGTTGTTGGTAGGGCCGGCATCCTCCTGCTTCTCAGAGCAGATGAAGGTACGCTCCTCCACACGCGCCACGTCGGAAGGGGTGGAACGAGCCAGGAAGCAGTTAGGACGCTTCTCGGGGTTCAGGCGAATGAAGGTGCCCTTCTCGACCAGCATGTCGCACAGCTGGGTGTTCTCTTCCTCGGATCCGTCGCACCAGTAGACAGAGTCGGGTTTGCAGAGTTGGCGAACTTGCTCGACCCACTCAGCAGCTTTCTTATGAGTAGTACCAGTGATTTTCATGGTGCCCCCAGAATATCACGCGCGCGCCGGACTTGCAACACGAATTTTAGGGATTTTTCGCCATGTTCCCTCCTGCGTCTCCCCTGAGGGACACCCCCTCCCCGCCATTCCGTCCTGCCGTTCCGTCCCACTGCTCTTTCCCACGCGGTCCCGCTCTGCCCCGTGCCGTTCCACTCTAACCCGTGCCCGCTCCACGCTGCCTCGTGCCGTTCCGCTCTGCCCCGTGCCGTTCCGCTCTGCCCCATGCCGTTCCGCTCTGCCCCATGCCCGTTCCTCTCTGCCCCATGCCGTTCCGCTCTGCCCCATGCCCGCTCCACTCTGCCCCATGCCCGCTCCTCGCTGCCCCGTGCCCGCTCCACGCTGCCCCATGCCCGTCAGGCGGGGAGGAAAACGCCTCCGCGCGGGGCAAGGGAAAAACTGTCCCGGTCGGTCAGCGGAAAAGGGTTGCAGGCTCCCTCCATCTGTGCTACAGTCTTTTCGGTGCGCATGAGAGAGGAGATGTCCAGCAATGAAGACGTAATCTTCAACCGCCAGAATGCCCGGGTGGTCACCAACCGGGACAATCCGGTCAATCTCCAGCGGCGCCATGTCACCCCGGGATGGGTGATCCTGTGGTATCTTCTGGCGCTGGCTTCCGTGTGCCTCTGGTTGCTGAGGCTGCTGGGTGTCGTTTCCCTCTCCGCCTGACGGGCGCGGGGTGCGTGAGAAGGGGCTGCGTCAGGTGATTTTTTGCCTCAGGTTTCCGGCTTCTGCCTCCAGACGGCCACGTGCCCGCCGTGGACGAGGAATTTCCCCTTTCCGTTTTCGTCGATAACCACTTCTTCGGGGACATTTCCCGTCACCTCCGTCCAGACCTGCCCGGCTCGCTCGCGCCCGACTTCCACCTCCTTGTCTCCGTCCTCGCCGTTGGAGATGATGACAACCAGGCCGGAACCCGGGTACTCCGCATCCCCCCGACGCACAAATCCCACGGTATTGGGATGGTCGAAATAGTTGTCCTGCTCCCCGTAGGCCGCCTCACGCCGTGCCTTGAGCAGGGTATCAATCACGCCCCGGTGCAACGCTCCTTCGACGCCCGTCCCGCAGCCGTAATAATCCCCGTAAAAAATGCAGGGATACCCCTCCTTCATCAGCAGAATCAGGGCGTAGGCGGCGGGCTTGAACCAATCCTGCACGGTATCCTCCAGCGACTGCCCCGGCTGGGTGTCGTGATTGTCCACGAAGGTCACGGCCAGGGTGGGATGCTCGCTCACCAGCGTCCCGTGCAGAAGGGTACTCAGGTCGTAATTCCTCCCCTGGCGCGAGGCCTCGGCCAGATTGACGTGCAGCGGCACATCAAACAGATCCACGCGGTAATTCTCCGCCTCCAGATAGTTGTCCATCTCATCCTGATCATCCTTCCAGTACTCGCCCACCGCGTAAAAATCCTCCCCGTGCCGGCTGCGCACGTAGGCGAGGAAATCGCGGATAAAATCCCGGTTGATGTGCTTCACGGCATCGAGGCGGAACCCGTCCAGCCGAAACTCTCCCGCGACCCAGTCGCCCCAGCGCTTCATCTCCTCGATGACTTCGGGATGATGGTAATCAATGTTGGCAAACATGAGGTAATCGTAGTTGCCGTTCTCCCCGTCCACCCTGCGGCTCCAGTCCTTGCCATCCCCCTGAATCTTGAAAATCCCCGACCGGTCGTTCCTGGCGTCGTAGTCCGTTCCGGTGAAGTGGTACCAGTGCCAGACGAAGGGCGAGTACTTCCCGCCCCGGCCGGGGAAGTTGAACCCCGTCCATGCCTCGATTTCGTAGGCATCGGTTATCTCCCGCTCCCGGTCGTGCTCCGCCACCTCCTTCACGTGAAAACTCTCCTTGAAGTCGGCGGCGGCCTTGTGATTCAACACCGCATCCAGATACACCTCCACGTGGTGCCGGTGCAGTGCATCAATCGCCTCCTCCAGCTCCTGACGCGTGCCGTACTTGGTGCGGACGGTGCCTTTCTGGTCGAACTCGCCCAGATCGTAGAGGTCGTAGCATCCGTAGCCGACGTCGTTCTGTCCCTGTCCCTTGTAGGCGGGGGGGAGCCAGACGGCCGTCACCCCGATTTCCTCCAGATGGGGGGCATCCTCCTTCAGTTGCTTCCAGAGGGTGCCGGTGTTGGGAAGATTCCACTCGAAATACTGCATCATCACGCCATTTTTCATAGCGCGCATTCTACATCTCCCCAAAACGCGACGACAAGACAATATGGGAAACTGTTTCTGTCCCCCGGCATCACGACTCCGCCTCCGCCGTTCTCACCCCCTCGAGGAGGCACTCGAGGCTTCGCCCCGGCTCTCTCGCGGTGCCTCACGCTGCCTCCGCCACACCTGCAACAATGCACGACCTCGCCCCGGCCTCCGCAGCGCCGGAGCTTTTCCCGACCTCTCGCCCCTCCGCCGCTCCACGATGCGCTCACGACTTCGCCCGGCCTCCGCAGCGCAGGGATTCTCCCCATCTCACGACGCCTCCGCCACACCTGCAACAATGCACGACCTCGCCCCGGCCTCCGCAGCGCCGGAGCTTCTCCCCATCTCACGACACCCCCAGCTCCGATGCCGCCCCTCGGCACCGGCTCCTCCCCCCCACCTCACGACGCCCCCGAGGCCACCCTCACGATTCCCGCCCTTCTTTCAGGTGCGCCCGAAGGAAGTCCAGCAGATACCCGGGGGTGAGGAGTTCCCGCGTCACAAACTCCTTCCCGTCGGGCAGGTAGAGGACATTGACGGGGACGGAAGTACGTCCCAGCCGCCGGAGCTCCGCGTCGATGGCGGCATTGGGGCGCGTCTTGTCCGCCCGCATCAGCACGACGCCCGCCCGCTCCAGTTCGGCGCAGACCTCCGGCGTGTAGGCCACCTTCTTGTTCGCCTGGCACGTGGCGCACCAGCGAGCCGTGAAATCGACAAAGACGGGGCGACCTTCCGCCAGCGCCCGCTTCATCCCGTCCGGGCTCCAGGTGTTCCACACGGGGTGGGTGCCCGACGCGGCGACAAGCCCGGACGTCTGCCCATCGGCGGCACCCGGAGCAGACACCTCCCCGGTTTCCGACATCGGCATGGAACCCCACACGCCCAGAGCCGCCAGCGCCAGCGCAACCACCCACCCGATGAGGCGCGTGCGGCGGCTGCGATAGAGCGGCCACCAGCGACCGTACACCCAGAA
>X127_Alpine_Marmot__coassemble_204_pt1 | contig 12450 bp, 8 predicted proteins | sample X127_Alpine_Marmot__metabat2_high_PE_012 | metagenome-assembled genome bin X127_Alpine_Marmot
CGGGGAGAGGGCGAATTGAGCCCGCTGCGGAGTCGTCGGGTATGCGGCTGTGCCTGAATGGCCGGATAAGTGGACGGGTAACGTTCAGGGTTCCGGCGTCCAGACGGCGCTGCAGACGTCGCTGGGCATGCGCCAGTCTCCCCTCGGGGAAAGGGCGATGGTACCCACCTTGGGGCCGTCGGGAATGCAGCTGCGCTTGAATTGCTGGGTGAAGAAGCGCCGCACGAAGGTGGCAAGGGTTTTGTCGATGAGTTCTTCCGAGTACTCCCCGGCAAAGGCTGCGAGGGCGAGCGCTTTCATCTTGGACGGGGATGCGCCGTACTTGATGAAGTGGTACAGGAAGAAGTCGTGCAGGTCGTACGGCCCCAGCACGTCCTCGGTTTTCTGCTCGATGGAGCCGTCGTCCGAAGGCGGCAGGAGTTCGGGGCTGACGGGGGTGTCATTGATGTCGCGGAGGATGGCGGCAAGTTCCGTAGGACTCCGGCGGGCGACGTGCTCAATCAGGCAGCGAATGAGGGTTTTGGGGATGGAGCAGTTGACGGCGTACATGCTCATGTGGTCTCCGTTGTAGGTGGACCACCCCAGGGCTATTTCGGACAAATCGCCCGTTCCCACCACCATGCCTCCCGTTTTGTTGGCAAGATTCATGAGGATTTTCGTGCGCTCTCTGGCCTGCACGTTTTCGTAGGTGTTTGTCCGCAGGGACGGGTCGAAGTCCAAATCGCGGAAGTGCAGTAGACAGGCTTCACGGATGTTGACTTCTTTGAAGGTGGCGCCCATCTGGCGGATCATGCCGACGGCGTTGTGATAGGTGCGTCCCGTGGTGCCGAAGCCCGGCATGGTGACGGCCAGGATGTCCGACGCGGGTTTGCCGAGAAGCCGACAGGCACGCGCGCACACCAGCAGCGCCAGCGAGCTGTCCAGCCCTCCCGAGACGCCGATGACGAGGGTGCGGGCACGGGTGTGTGCCATGCGCTTGGCAAGTCCGGCGGACTGGATGCTGAGGATGTCCTCGCAGCGCTAGGCGGCAAGGTCGGGAGGCGGCAGGAAGGGGCGTGCGGGGAGGTAGGCGTGCGAGAGGTCGCACGCTCCGGCCACCGTTCCGATGTTGATGACGCGGGGACGTAAGGTGGGGGCGGACAGTGCCCTGCTGTCCTGAAAGGAGCTTTCACTCATCCGCATGCTTCCCAGTCGTGCCAGATCCAGGTCAGCCAGAATGCGGCTTCCTTCCCGGGCAAAGCGGGGGCTTTCGGCGGCGATGCGCCCGTTGTCCGCTATCAGGCAATGGCCGCTGTACACAACGTCCTGCGAGCTTTCTCCCACCCCGGCGGATGCCAGAAGGTAGGCGGCGACGCAGCGTCCGCTCTGCTGCGCCACCAGCTGGCGACGATAGGCGGCTTTACCGGCCAGTTCGTTGCTGGCGCTGGGGTTGAGGATGACGCGAGCCCCCGCCAGCGCAAGTCGGCTGCTGGGTGGCACGACGCTCCACAGGTCCTCGCAGATTTCCACCCCCATGGTGAGATGTCCCCCGTCGGTGAAGAGCAGATCCGTTCCTATCGGGATGCTGCCGAAGCCGGGGAGTTCCACCTCCTGCACGGGTAATTCACCGGCTGCCCGAAACTGGCGTTTTTCGTAGAATTCGCGATAGTTGGGAAGGACGGACTTGGGGACAAGGCCGTGGATTCGGCCTTCTTTCACCACGGCGGCGACGTTGTAGAGGGCATCCTGCACCACCAGCGGCAGGGAGACAATCAGAGGAATCCGGACGGCGGCTGTTTCCTGACAGAAGCGCGCCAGTCCTTTCAGCGCCGCCTGTTGCAGACGCGGCTGAAAGAAGAGGTCGCCGCAGCTGTAGCCGGTGAGGCATAGTTCGGGAAAAAGGATGACATGCGCCCCCTGCCCTACTCCTCCGTGACCTCCCTCCACCAGCTGTTCGACGTTGAAGTCCACATCGGCCACCCGCACGCGGGGCGACACGGCCGCAAATCTGTAGTATCCGAAAGCACTCATGGCTTGGCACATTCTGCCAGATTATTCGGGAATGTCAATATCAGAAGACGCCGCATGCGCCGGGAGAATCTTCCCCCGGCGCATGCGGTTCAAAAGGCGGGAGAGGCTGATGCCTCACGCGTCGAGAATCGGCATGTCGTCCCCGTCGTTATCATCCCCGCCATGGGCGAGAATGAACTGCAAATCATTGAGATCCAGGCTGGAGGCGAAGCCTTCATCACCCAGCACGTTGGAGACCAGCTGGTTCTTCTGGTGCTGAAGCACCCGGATTTTCTCTTCGACCGAATCGCGGGTGAGCAGACGGTAGGCGATGACCTTGTTCTTCTGCCCGATACGGTGGGTTCGGTCGATGGCCTGACTTTCCACTGCCGGGTTCCACCACGGGTCGTACAGGACGACGTAGGAGGCGGAGGTGAGGTTCAGACCTGCACCACCGGCCTTGAGCGAAAGGAGGAAGACGCTCGGTTCTTTCGTCGTCTGGAAGCGCTCGATTTCCGCCTTTCGATCCTTGGTCTGCCCGGTCAGGTAGTTGAAGGGGCGATTCTCGGCTTCCAGGCGGGCTTTGATGATTTCCAGCATGGATACGAACTGGGAGAACACCAGCACCTTGTGCCCTTCTTCCCGCAGCTGGTCGAGCCGGTAGAAGAGAGCGTTGAGCTTGGCGCTGTCCTCCTTGAGGTATTTGGAATCCACCAGTCCCGGGTGACAGCAGATCTGCCGCAGACGCATGAGTCCCTGGAGGATGGCGAAGGAGTTTTTCTTGACGGACTCGTCCGAATCCACTCCCAGCAGGGCTTTCTGGATGCGCCGCAGCTCTGCCTTGTAGAGCTGTCTCTGGATGCCTTCCATCTTGGCGTAGACTTCCTCTTCCGTGCGGGGAGGCAGATCTTTGGCCACCTGCTGCTTGGTGCGGCGCAGGAGGAAGGGCTTGAGGCGCGCGGCCAGACGGTTCTGGCTCTGGGAGTCCTTTCGCTTGTCAAAGCGCTTCTTGAAGTAGGCTCGGCTGCCGAGCACGCCCGGCATGGCAAAGGCCATCAGCGACCACATATCCAGCAGACGGTTCTCGATGGGCGTACCGGAGAGGACGAGGCGGTTGCTGGCGGTGATTTCGCGGGCGGCCTTGGCGGCCTTGGAGTCCGGGTTCTTGATTTGCTGCCCTTCATCCAGAATGACGGTCAACCACTTGATGGAATTGATCTGGGCGCCGCAGACGCGCAGCTGGGCGTAGTTGATGACGACCATGTCGTAGTTGGCGAGGATGTCCTCCACAACGGCCTGCTCCTTGTTGCGAATGACCAGCACGCGCACGCCGGGTGCGAATTTCTCCGTCTCTCCCGCCCAGACGTCCAGAACGGATTTCGGGCAGACGATGAGGACGGGGGGGATGTCCACCTTCTTGCGCCCCTGCTTGTTGCGCCGGACGTAATCCTCCCGGAGCCAGAGGACGTAGGTGATGGACTGGATGGTCTTACCGAGACCCATATCGTCGGCCAGAATGCCGCCGAAGCCGTTGACGGCCAGGTAGGCCAGGAAATGGAAACCTTCAATCTGGTAGGGTCGGAGGGTCGCCTGCAGGGAGGAGGGCACATCGGGCTTGACGTCAATCTTGATTTCCGCCGTGCGCTCCTTGATGCGCTGCCATGCTTTGGGATCAAAGACTTCGGCTGCCCGGGGATCCGCCAGCTGCAGGGCGTGCATGCGGTGGGTTTCGCCGGAGAGGTCGAAGGGATCGAGCCCCAGTTTGGTGACGGCGTCTCGCTGGGCGTCGTCCAGTTTGATTTCCAGGCGCATCCAGCGTCCGTCATCCATGCGGACATACCCACCGCGTGCGGAGACCAGGGAACGTATCTGTTCCTTGGTAAGGGTCACGCCTTCCACATCAATGACGACACGCAGGTCGAACCAGTCGATTTCCTGATTGACGACCTCGAAGCGGATAGCCGCCGCCACAGGATCATCCAGCAGGGATTTGAGGTTGTCATCCATTTCGATGTGGATACTGTCGGGGATGGCCTTGGCCCACTCGGCAAACTTTTCGGGGAACTGCTTGGTGATGCGGCTCTTGAACGCGGCCAACGGCGCATCATAGGTGAAGTTCATCTCCTCCAGCAACCCGGGGATGGGGTAGAGATAATCGCGGATGAAGCGCAGCAGGGTGCGGTCTTTCACGGGCGTCTGCCCCACCACTTCCCAATCGTCCTTGCCCAGGCGCTCCTTGCGTCGTCCGGGTTCATCCTGCGCCGTTACCTCCAGCAGGACGTGCTCCGTGTCGGCGCTGGTCAGCCCCCGGACAATCTTCATGGAGAAGGTGGGCTTCATCTCGATGTCCACGACGCGCTCCTCCATGCTGGGGGGAAGCGTCGCCCCGATTTTGCGCAGGAACTCCACGCCGTCGAGGCTGTCGATGACCGTCTTGGGGATGGAGTAACGGGGTTCCACCTCCGTGCTCTCCAACCAGCGGGGAGGGCCGGGAAAGACGGTTTCGTCCGACTGATAAAGCTCGACCAGCCCCGGCAGCTGTCGCACCGAGTGGGTGACGTGTACTCCGGCTGCCGTGACAAGCTGGAGGCCGTAACAATCCGGCACGATGGGGTCGTCGATGCAAATCCACTTCAGGGGTTCCTTCACCACCTTGAAGTAACAGTCGTCCAGGTTGACGAGATAGCCCTTGAGCGCGGGTTGATGGAAGAGGCGGTTCATGACCCGGCAGGCCGCTTCCTGATCCAGATCCAGCACGACGAGATCCTCACGTTCGGCATAGTCCCGCAGGACGTTGAGGAGGATGTCCGTCTGCGGATCGGTCTTGAGCGCGCTGCACAGGAACTCCTCCAGCAGGGCATCCAGCTGGGAACGCTCCCGGATGGGCGTCCAGTCATCCTTGTCGCCGTAGCGGAACTCGAAACGGGCTTCGTTGATGGTGGAGACCAGCCGCATGTGCATCGGATGACGCGGCGGCTGCGGCGGGCGCTCGTTGACGCTCTGGATGCGGTCGTACCAGGTGCCGATTTCTTTCTCCCTCTCCCACTCGCTGATATTGTGCTGCACCTTCTCCAGATCCGTCACCACGTTCATGAAGTCCGGGTAGAGAATCCTTTTTTTGGCAAAGGCGTAGGCGATGTAGTTCCAGAACTCGAGGATGTTCCGGGGAGGCGTGGGCCACAGCTCCAGCGCGTCGTAGCTGGAGATTTCCCAGCGGGGGTTGAGGCGCACCAGATCGTGATCATGAATCTCCTGTTCAATGGCAAAGCGGCGGTAGCGCTTCTCCAGCCTCGTCACGAAATCGGCCTCCCGGGAGTCAAGATCGCGCCCGAGCTTGTCCTCCAGCAGGTCGGAGAGAGGAATCTCATTGAGTTCATTGGGGCTTTCCGGCATGTTGGCGCCCCGGTACATGCGCTCCACCATGGTGGCGATGAGGCACGCTCCGGCCACATCCTCCTCCGGCGCGGTGGCAGAGCCATACCAGCGGTTGCCCTGGAGGCGAAGGCTGGTGCGGAAAACGCCTTTCTTCGTTTCCACTCGTCCCTGAATGAAGAGGTGATTGCCGAAAATCTGCGTGACCGCCCCTTCTCTCTGGAGCTTCTCACCCTCATTGCGAACCTCCTCCGAGTAGGCATTGAGGAAGTTGAGTGTCGCGCGGTCTGGATTGAGAGACGAACTTAACATGTGTGACGGAAAGGTTTGTTCAGACAGCCCCGGCGCGAGATCCGGGCATAACACGCGCCGGGATTGCACGGGTGCATGTTGGTATACTATCATAACGGTTCCTGTTTTTCAAGTTCCCCCTGACATTTTTTTGATTTTTTTACCCCGAGTCGCCGGGATACTGACATCAAATAGCCTTGCTTTGCGACAGGAGGGGGGCTACACTGCCGCCCGCCATGGGTCGACTGTTGATTTTCCTGTTCCTGCTGCTGTCTCCGGCCATCGGAGCGGCGCTGCCGACTCAAACGACGCAGGCCGTCATCGGCATCGCGGAGGGATGGGATTCCTCCCGCGTCACCCTGTCTCTGGTGGAGAAGGTGCCCGGCGGGGGGTGGCAACGGGTTCTCGGCCCCATTCCCGGCCGATTGGGGCGCAATGGGCTGGTATGGGGACTGGGGTTGCACCGAAACCCGAGGGGGTGCGTCGTCAAGCAGGAGGGGGACGGGCGCTCTCCCGCCGGTATTTACGCCCTCGGCGGCCTGTGGACGACGAACAGAACCCCGGTGAAACACCACCCCCGGATTCCCGAAATCAGGGTAGGCCCCCGGGATCTCTGGGTGAGCGACCTTTCCCGCCCTGCGCTTTATAACCGCCATGTGAGGCTGGATCATCCGGCCTCCACCCCGTGGGAAAAGCGCGAGCAGATGCGGCAGACGGACTACCCCCACAGCATCAAGCTGCTCATCCGCCACAACACGGAAGAAACGCCCGGGCGCCCCGTGCCGGGAGCGGGTTCCTCCATCTTCTTCCACATCTGGCGCAACGGGGGCAACTCCCCTACCGCAGGCTGCACCAGCATGCCGGAATCCTCCCTCCGGGCGCTCATCGCCCGGCTCGACCCGGCGCGGCACCCGGTTTACATCCTCCTGCCCCGGTCGGAGTATGCCAGACTGCGCCGCGCCTGGCGCCTGCCCTGACAGTCTTTTGATTTGACTTATCAGCACATTTATCGTAGAAGGGCACGAAAGCGTATGCGTTGTCTTTTCCATCTCCCTGTCCTCCTGTCGGCTGCGCTTCTCAGTCTGTACCCCGACGCGGGCGGCGCGACACCTCCTCCCGGGATGGTGATTTCCTCCATCGAGTCGGGGAAGAAGGATATTCCTCAGCCCTACTGGATAGGCGTTTTCGGGTCGCCCCATACGGCGGCGGTCTGTGTCAAACTCCAGACGATTACGTCGATTTCCAAGCACAGCTACCTGATTGACAACAAGATTCCCGTCAAGGAAGTCACTATTGATACGCAAGGCAACCACGCCATCCGCATCTACAGCTTCCATCATCCGGCGGAGGACAAGCTCGAGGAAAAACTCAGCAACACGCGTGCTCTCGCCCGGGAGAAGACATCGGGAGCCTCTGCCCCCCTTCCCGGCAAGAAATACCCCGAGGGGACGTGTAGCCACAATGTCGAATTCCTCGTTGCCGACGGGAAAGTCCTCGACGACCTCTATCAGTCTCTGATTACAGCCTGGGCAACCAACCGGGGCTGTACTTTCCGAACCCCCTGATTCCATCTCCAGACGCCCCCCCGATTCCACTCCCCCGTCCTTCCCCCTGCCCTCCAACTCTCCCCCTTTCACCTGTCTCTATCCCCACCCGACTATCCCCCCCTGACTCTACCCCCTGATTCTTTTTCATCATGAAACACACAACATGCACACTGTTGGGCCTGGGCCTTACCGCTCTGGCACCTCTCGTCTCCGCACAGGAGCAGCAGACGGCTGCCCAGGCGACCACTCCGGCGGCAGCAACTCCGGCTGAAACTCAGCCTGCTCCTCAGGCTGCGGCTCCCGCTGCAGCTCAGCCTGCCCCTCAGGCCGCGGCTCCCGCCAAAGCTCAGCCTGCTCCTCAGGCTGCGGCTCCCGCTGAAGCTCAGCCCGCTCCTCAGGCTGCGGCTCCCGCTGAAGCTCAGCCCGCTCCTCAGGCCGCCGCCCCCGCCGAAGCTCAGCCCGCCCCTCAGGCCGCCGCTCCCGCTGAAGCTCAGCCCGCCCCTCAGACCAGGGAAGATTCCGCCGCTCCCTCCCCGAAGGAAGTGAAGGAGGTTTTCTCCTACCTCGTGGGCTACCGCTTCGGTCAGGAGATGGCCATGCAGGCTTCCACGATTCGCATCGACGACTTCAACAAGGAGCTCTTCTTCAAGGCCATTGAGGACGGTCTGAAGAACACGGTTGATCCGACCATGGAGGACAAGGACGTCGCCGCCTGCATGAATGCCCTGATGGACACCCTGCAGGAGCGCGCCGCGAAGCTTTCCAGCGAGAACCTGAAGAAGGGCGAGGCTTTCCTGAAGGAGAACGCTGCCAGGGAGGGCGTTGTCACCACCAAGTCCGGCTTGCAGTACAAGGTCATCAAGGCCGGAGAGGGACGCAAGTACAATGAGAAGAAGGACGGCAAGAACGCCGTTTGCAGCGTGACGTACGAGGGTCGCCTCATCGACGGCACCGTCTTCGACAAGACCGATACGCCCATCGACATGCCCATCAACCGCGTCGTCCCCGGTTTTTCCGAAGCCCTGAAGCTCATGCCCATCGGCTCCGAGTGGGAGGTGGTCATCCCCGCCTCTCTGGGCTACGGTGAGGAGGGTCCCGGCATCATCGGCAACAATGCCACCCTCATTTTCCGCCTGAAGATGGAGGACATCAAGCCCGGTAAGGGCACGGCCGAGAACCCCATCGAGCTGACGCCGGAGATTCTCCAGCAGCTTCAACAGCAGGGCTTGCAGGAAGTCCCGACCAAGTGAGTTCCGCACGAAGCTTTTTTCTGCTTCAACTCGAGCGGGGGCGGTGATGCCGCCTCCGCTCGCTCTGTCTCGGGACAGGCAGTCCGAAGGATGTCGCCCCCAAATGGAGCTGCCGCCTCCTGATAAAAAACCTTCCTGCGGGAAAACTCTCCCTTTTTGGCTTGAAAGCAGCTCTGCCCCGCGTTAGAATGAAGGGCGATGAAGATTCATTTTTGCGGAGCAGCTGAAACGACGACAGGTTCCCAGCATCTGCTGGAAATAAACGGGAAGAAGATTCTTCTGGACTGCGGGATGTACCAGGGACACCGCAGCGATGAGCTGAGCATCAACCGGGACTTCCCCTACTTCAACCCGGCGGAGGTGGATTGCGTCATCCTCTCCCATGCGCACATCGACCACTCCGGCAACCTGCCGAATCTCGTCAAGAAAGGATTCCGGGGCTTCGTCTACACCACCTACGCCACGCGGGATCTCTGCCAGATCATGCTGGCGGATGCCGCGCGCATTCAGGCGAGCGACGTCAAGTTCCTCAACAAGATGGATAAGCGCAAGGGCGGAAGCGGAGAGGTCGCCGAAGTCATCTACACGGAGCAGGACGCCGAAGCCTGCCTGCGGCGCTTCCTGACCCTGGGCTACGAAATGCCGCTGATGATTCTTCCCGGCATCACACTCACCTTCTACGATGCGGGGCACATTCTCGGCGCGGCTCAGATTGTGCTGGATATCGACGATGAGGAGGACGGGCAGCACAAGCGTCTGCTCTTCTCCGGCGACGTCGGGCGGGGAGACAATGAGCTTCTGCGGGATCCCGTTCCCGTGCCGGACGTGGACATCATGCTGATGGAATGCACCTACGGAGGCCGCCATCACGAAGCCCCCAGCCGCGATGATGAAACCTTCTGCCGCACCATTCGGGATGCCATGAAGCGGGGAGGCAACATCTACATCCCCGCCTTTGCCGTCGAGCGTACCCAGCAGCTCCTCTATCTCCTCAACCGCGCCTACCGCTCCGGGAAACTTCCCTGCTACCCGGTCTACGTCGACAGCCCCATGGCGGTGAGCGCCACGGAGATTTTCCGCATCCACCCCGAGTGCTTCAACAGGGAGGTGTACGACTTCCTCTTCTCCCGGAGCGACCCCTTCGGCTTCGAGCAGCTTCACATGGTGAGAACCATATCCGAGTCTCAGAAACTCAATCAGCTTCGGGAAAAGGCCATCATCATATCCGCCTCCGGCATGTGCGAGGCCGGGCGCATTCTGCACCACCTCAAGAACGGCATCGGACGGGATAACAACACCATCCTCTTCGTCGGTTACTGCGCCCACAACACCCTGGGACGCCGCATCATGGACGGGGCGATGGAAGTCCGCATCCTGGGAGACCTCTACCCTGTGCGGGCCAGGGTGCGCTCGCTGGATTCCTTCTCCGGCCACGCGGATCACGATGAGCTTATCCACTACTTCCGGCAGACGGGGGGCAGTAAGCGCAAGCTCTGGCTTGTTCACGGGGAAAAGAGCTGTTCTTCCGCCATGAAGGCGGCGCTGCTTCCCCTGCACGACGGAGAAATCCACGTGGCACACCTCAACACCACCGTGACATGCTGAACAAGCCCTCAGCAGGACACGCACGGTATCCCCTCCCCACCACAGGCGGGGAGAGTGGCCGTCACATGCAGAAAATACCCTCAGCGGGTCACGCACGGTATCCCCTCCCCACCACAGGCGGGGAGAGTGGCCGTCGCACGCAAAAAATACCCTCAGCAGGTCACGCACGGTATCCCCTCCCCACCACAAACGGGGAGAGTGGTCGTCACATGAAAAAAATGCCCCCGGCAGGTCACGCACGGTATCCCCTCCCCACCACGGGCGGGGAGAGAGGTCGTCGCATCCTGAGCATAGCCTCAGCAGGGCGTGTCCTGTCGATGCTGGCGCTCCTCCTGCTTTTCTCCGCCTGCGGAGACAGGCAGAAGGGGAGCGCGACACCCGAAGCCGCCATGGAGTTTTCGGAATTGCGCTCCACCGATTTTTCGGATTTCAGCGAAGAAGATGAAACTCTTCCCTCCGAAATTCACGGTCTGCTGGAGCACTTCTCCCGCACGGCGGACGCCCGCTACGCGACTCCCGGTCGCAAGCTGACCATGCTGCACCTGGCCTGCATGTTCAAGAAGGCGGAACTTGCCCGCTGTCTGCTGAAGGATGGGGCAGACCCGAACGCGTGCGCGATGAGCCCGGATGAGCAGGGAGTCATGCGACCGGGGGACAGCCCCCTGAGCTTCGCCCTCACGGACTACGGCACCCCGTGCACGGCAGACGTCATCAACCGTCTGACAGATGTGCTGGCAGAAGGGGGCGCCCGGCTCTCCGCCCCCTGTCCCGACGGCATGCCTCTGCTCTGTGCGGCCGCCTTGCGCTGTGAACATCAGGAGGTCTACATCCACCTGTTGCAGAAGGGGGCGGAACCCCGGGATTGCGGCATCCCCGCAGCGTCTCAACCGGCGGCCAGAGGCTGGGAGCGGGCGCTGAAAGCCCTTGCGGACAAGTTCCCGCACCTGCTGAAACAGGGTGGAACCATGCCCCCTCTGCACGCAGCCGCCCTGTTTGTCGGCAGCAGCGGCGACGGGGATTATGTCGCCTGCGCCCGCTTCCTGCTGGAGCAGGGAGTGCCGCCGGACGACACGGACGAAGGGGGAAGGACTCCCCTCTTCTGCGCAGCTGCCCGCCTTGTCCATGCCGGCCCGGACGAAGCGGCGCTGGCAGATGTGACGGACATGCTGGGGCTGCTGCTGGAATACGGAGCGGATGCCTCCCGGGTGTGTCAGGATGAGGAGTACCCCGGTTTTGCGGCCGCCGACTTCATCGCGATGTGCCCTGCGGTGAGGGAAAAACTTCTGGAAAGAGGCGCGAAACTCCCCGCCCCCGTCCTCTCGTTCAGCTCCGGCACGGCGCTTCTGTCAGAAGTCTGCAAGGCCTCCATGCTGCGGGCAGACCGGGCGCTCATCGCCTCCTCCTTCGACACCATCGCGGGCGTTCTCACACCCACTCCTGAAATGGAAAAAGCGGAACTCTACACCGATGCGCTCGCCTGTGCTGTCCGGCTGATGAACAGCGTCGATTCCGGACGCACGGCGGCCGCCATCGAAGCCATGCCCCTGTGGCTCGCCTCCCCGGCAGATGAAGCCCACGCCCCGGCTCGACAGGCCATTCTCAACGCCCTGGCCGAGCTCCCCGAGCTTGTCCTCTCCGAAAACTTCCTCTGCAACATGGCAGAGCGGCTGGCAAACGGCGGACGACACGATGAAGCCGCCCTCTTGATGGAACTGCTGGCTCGCCTGCCGGAGGAGCCTTACGACCTGTCCCGCTACCGCCACAGCCCCATCCCCTCCCTTCGAGCCGGAGCCATCACAGCTCTTCTGAGGCGAGCCGGTCTTCCCGCTCCCCAGGATGGCTCCGTGGCGGAATGGTTGTCGGAACACGGCCTTGCCTGCGACAACGAAGCCCGACGCAAGGGCGTTCTGCTCACCTCGTTGGAAGAATTATGGTTCGGCGACATGAGCAGGGAGAAACAGGAACGGCTCTTCGCCGCCATGGAAGAAATCGGTGCCGAAAAAGCGGCGGAAAAATACCGGGCTCTGGCGGCTTCCCTGCATCAGCCGGAGAAACTCGACGCCATCATGCAGGACGTGGACACCTGGAAATACGAACTTGAGGAAGCCATCGGGCAATACCTCATGAACCATCGCAAGGAGTTCCTGCCGAAGGGAGCGGAAAATACAGATTGACAAGAGTCCGCTTTTTCTCTACATTGACCGACAGGAATGAGTCCGGCACTGACAAGTCTGCTTCTTCTGTCCCTCCTTCCCCCTGCGGGAGAAGCTGCCGCGCCGGATGTCCCGATGCCCCCGGCGGAGACTTCCCGGGGCGTGACTTCCTCGATAAAATCTTCCCCGGCGGCAACTTCCCGGGGCGTGACTTCCTCGATAAAATCCTCCCCGGAGACAACT
>X127_Alpine_Marmot__coassemble_209_pt1 | contig 12218 bp, 12 predicted proteins | sample X127_Alpine_Marmot__metabat2_high_PE_012 | metagenome-assembled genome bin X127_Alpine_Marmot
CTTTTTCCCGGGTTCCAAGGCCATGACGTCCCAGACACCGCGTCTTTGAGAGCGAGCCAGCGACCTTCCTTCTCTCTCTCGCACAGGGAAATCCCCGCGCGGGGGATGGTGCTGGGCGAGTGCGCCACTTCCTTCTCGCGCGCTCAAGGAAATCCCGCGCAGGAAATGGTGATGGGGAAGTGCGCCACTTTCTTCTCTCGCGCGCTCAAGGAAATCCCCGCGCGGGAAATGGTGATGGGCGAGTGCGCCACTTCCTTCTCTCGCGCGCTCAAGAAAAACAGTCAGCGATAGAGAGCTTGAGGGACAGCTCGCTGGCATCCCTCCTGCCCAAACACAAAAGCCCTCCTTCGCGCACGGGCGGAAGGAGGGCTTATCAACCCTTTGGGTAAAGGAAGAAATCAGGCCTCAGTGGAGGGCTTCTCCTCAGCCGGAGTCTCGGCGGCGGCGGGAGCCTCAGCGGCGGGAGCTTCCGCCGTGGCAGGAGCCTCTGCGGGAGCAGCCTCGGTCGTCGTGCCGGAGCCGGTCGTCGTGGCCGGAGCGACGGGAGCGGTCAGCTGGGGAAGGTCGATGATTTCGATGAGTGCCATCGGGGCGCTGTCCGTCTTGCGCTGGCCGAGCTTGACGATGCGGGTGTAGCCGCCCTGGCGCTCCTTCGTGGCCTCTGCCACCTCGCTGAAGAGTCGTGCCACCGCCTTGGGCTGCGGCAGGGTCGCCAGCGCCTGACGGCGGGTGTGAAGCGTGCCTTTCTTGGCAAGGGTGATGAGCTTCTCCACATAGGGGCGCAGAGCCTTGGCCTTGGCCAGTGTGGTGGTGATGCGGCCGTGGGTGATGAGGCTGCATGCCTGATTCGCCAGAAGGGCCTTGCGGTGGGAGGCGGTACGCTGAAGCTTAGCTTTCTTGACTCCGTGTCTCATGATTTTGGTATGGTATGATGGTTGATGTGAAATGGTTTATTCGTCGTCTTCGTCGTCCTCGTCGAAGCCGTAGGTCTCGATGTTGTGCGAGATGAGCGCCTGAAGGTCGGTGGCGCGATTCTCGTCGCCGAAGTCGCGGAGGCGCGAGGAAGGCGCGGGGGAGGCCAGCAGTTTCGGGTCGAACTGCATCCCCAGCGACAGGCCGTGCTGCACGAGCTTCTCCTTGATTTCGTTGAGGGATTTCTTGCCGAAGTTGCGGTACTTGAGCATCTCGCTCTCCGTCTTCATGGCCAGCTGTCCCACCGTGGTGATGTTGGCGTTGTTGAGGCAGTTGGCGGCGCGCACGGAAAGTTCGATTTCGTTGACGCTCATGTTGAGCAGCTTGCGCAGCTGAGCCGTGTAGGCGTCCTGGTCGGCACCGGAGGCCTTGTCGAAGGCGACACGGCGGCTGTCGCTGTCCACAAAGACGTCGAGGTGATGGCGCAGGATGCTGGCGGCCTGCAGCATGGCGTCCGCCGGGCTGACGCGGCCATCCGTCCAGATGTCGAGCACAAGCTTGTCAAACTCGGTCATCTGACCCACACGGGCGTTGTCCACGGCGTACTTGACGCGGGTGACCGGGGAGAAGATGGAGTCGATGGGGATGACGCCGATGGGGCGATCCTTGTCGTTGTTGTCGTCGGCGGTGTAGAAGCCGCGACCCACGTTCACCTCAAAGTCGCAGTCAAAGATGGTGCTCTGGTCGAGGTGGCAGATGACCTGATCTTTGTTGACGACGGTGTACATGTGATCCTCCTGAATGTCACCGGCCGTCACCACGCCCTGCTTGGTGACACGCAGGGAGAGCGTGCGGGGCTCCTTGCCGTGATGGATGAACTTGATTTTCTTGAGGTTGAGGATAATCTCCGTCACATCCTCCACCACGCCGGGGAGGGAGGTGAACTCGTGCTGAGCACCGGCAATGCGGACGCTCGTGATGGCAGCGCCCTCCAGGGAGCTCAGCAGCACGCGGCGCAGGGAGTTGCCCAGCGTGTGGCCGAAGCCCGTCTCGATGGGCTCCGCGATGAAAGTGGTATGGTTGGGATCCTCGGGGTCCTCAATGCGCTTGAGGCTGTTCGGGATCTCGAAATGGGCCAGCTGAATGACCCCCTGCTCTTCGTTCTGTTCTTCGGACATGGTAGGATGGTGACCGGGTTTCCCCTCATGCGGGCTCCGCTTTCATGAAAATGAAGGACCAACGGTCGGTTTGTTGCACCCGCGCGCGGCGGAAGCATACACGCTCCCCCCCGCGATTGCAAGCCTTTTTTGCTCCGCGTGTCATTTCATGTTCGTTTTTCGCCTTATATCGGGATTTTTCGGGCTATTTTTCTTTCACTTTTTCCACCTCTCCGTCGGCGGCTGGCACGTTTTGCGCTTGCGCGTGCGCGCGCCATGGTTAGAATGGGCGAGTCTTTCGTCACGCCATGCAAAGCATCATCCACAGCATCCGCTCTCCCTACCAGAGCATCTCCCGCGAATGGTACGGTACGCCTGTTTTTCCCTCCTTCGACTATCGATTTACCGCGACAGACAAGGGATTGAGATTTGAAGCCATGCGCCTGGCTCCGGCTCTTCTCCATCCCGACGCCCGCCCCGGAAGCTATCAGGAAGAGCTGTGGCGCTACGACACGGCGGAATTCTTCATGGCTCCGATTTCCGGCGGCCCGTACCTGGAGTTCAACCTCAGCCCGAACGGCGCCTGGTGGCAGTGCGCCTTCACGGCTCCCCGGCAGGTGGCGGAGGGGGTATCCCTCCCGGAACCGACAGACATCCGCAGCGTCTGCACCCGCGAAAGGTGGAGCTGCGGCGCCACCCTGCCCCGGGAGGCGCTGGAGGCGCTCGGACTCGAACTGCACGCCTGCCGCCTCGCCGCCTGCGCCATCCTCAACAGCCCGGAGCAAATCTTCCTCACCACAGCCGAGAGGACGGAAGGGGCGCCCGATTTTCATCATCCGTCAGATTGGCCTCTCGCCATCAGGGACTGAGCCGGGCAAAAAAAACGAGAATTCGGATATTCGGGGATTGACCTTGACAGAAGCTGTGTTAATATCCTTTCACGTATGCATGTCGATTTAGAAAAATTCGTGAAGGCAGGCAAGATTCCTGCCGATTTCGCGGCGCGACTTGATAAATTTTCCCCCGGCCGGTACGTCATGCACCCGGAGTGGGGTGTGGGCAAGGTAGAGGCGTGGTCTCTCCCCCGTCAGAAGGTCAAAATCAACTTCGAGCAGAATCCCGCCCATGTGCTGGGGCTCAAGCTGGCCTTCAATCAGTTGACGCCAGTTCCCGAGGATCACTTTCTCATCGCGTGCTACGATGATCCCGCCGAGTGCCGCCGCAAGGCGGAGGACAAGAAGGAGATGCTGGATTTCATCGCCTTCGTGCTGGGTCACAACAAATCTCTCCGCGAAGGCGTGGACGAGATTCTCCCCATGCAGCCGGAGGATCTTGAGCGCTTCCTGAGCGGACGCGTCATCCCCGCCGACAACTGGAAGGCATGGTGGGAGAAAGCCCGCGCCGCCATGCGCGACAATCCCCGTTTCCGCCTGCCCACCAAGCGCGGGGAAGCCATCTGCACCCGCGAGGCAGCCTCCGCCGCCGAAGCTCTTCTGGAGGACTACTCGGACGCCACGACGCTCGAAGCCTGCGTGCGCATCCTCGACCAGGCTCATCTCGACGTGCTGGACGGGGAGTACGACATCGTGGCTCGCCTCGTCAAGGCCATGGAGGACGACATCGAGAAGGATCGCACGGAGCCTCAGCACGTTCTGGAGCTCATCATCATCCGCGACGAGATTCTCGAGACGGTCTCCCGGGGCGAAACCGCACGACGGGAAGCGCTCGATGCCGCGCTCTCCGCTCACGGCGTGAGCAGCTTCACCACGCTGGCAGACAAACTTCAGACCATCACCTCGGAGGAAATTGTCAACTACATCGGGGAGCTCTCCACCTCGCGCCAGCGCTGCGTGTACGATGCCCTGCCCGAAGCCTACCCGGACAACTGGCTGACCTACACGACCAACATCTTCCTCTTCGGCGGCGCCAAAGTCACCGCCCCGGCGGCCGACTTCATCATCGCCAAGGGCGGCAAAGAGCAGCTCTTCTCGGACATCCTCAACGGCATTTCCCGCCAGAACCTCAGCCCGGACGTCCTCATCTGGATCTGCCGTGAGCGCCACGGCGTGGCCAGGGAGGTCGTGGACAAGGCGAAAATGCCGCTGGGCGCCGCCATCATCAGCGCCATTGAGCGCGACAGCGCCGAAGGCGGCCCCAACCGCGCCCTGCGCCTCCGCAACATGCTCATGGACGACAAGGACCTGGCTCCGGATCTCGTCACCGGCATCTCGGAGCTGGAGGCGCGCCCCTTTGCCAAGGCACTTTACGACTCCTCCGTCCTGCCGGATCTGGATCGCAACCTCCTGCTTGCCAACATGATGAAGGTGCATCCCTCCCTGCAGGAAATCGTCCTGACGCGCACACAGCACAAGGAGAAGCAGAGCCTCTACGTCTCCCTGCGCTCCTTCGCCGCCCGCAAGGCGGAGTACGAGGACATCATCAACGTGCGCATTCCCAAGAACAAGCACGATCTGGAAATCACCCGCGCCGAAGGCGACCTGCGCGAGAACGGCGGCTATCAGGACGCCAAGGCCACGCGCCAGGTGCTCATGCGCCGCTCGGAAGAACTCTCCCGCCTGCTGGCTCAGGCCGAGCCCACGGACTTCAGCGGAGCCTCCTGCGAGACCACCGGCATGGGCACACAGGTCACCTTCACCACGGACAAGGGACAGGAGGTTGTCTACACCATCCTCGGCGCCTGGGATTCCATCCCGGAAGAGCGGGTCGTCTCCTACAGCTCCCGACTGGGAAGCAAGCTCATCGGCCACAAGGTCGGCGACACCTTGCGCCTGCCTCTTGAAATCGGCGGAGAGCAGGTCAAGATGACCATCAAAGCCATTGCCCCCGCCCCGGCAGAACTCATCTACCCGGACGGAGAAATCCCGCAATAAGAGACACCGCTTCCCGCCCCGCCGGTTTCGGCGACGGGGACAAGGCGAAAATCGCCCTCTTTCCGGCGCAGGGTTCACAGAACCCTGCGCTTTTTTTGTCGAGCAGAGCAACGCATTTCAAATACTGCGTCCTTCTGAAAACATATAACAAACTCACTGCGAAAGGAATAGCCCGTTCCCCAAAAGTCGATTCCCCTCGCCTTCTCCCTGGAAACGCTCGGACGTTAAGAGCAAGACCCCCACAGCATCAGTCTTTTGAATTCTTCTCCCTTGACAATCGCATTTGAAATGCTGTACACTCCTCAGAGGCGGGAAAATCATTCCCTGCACGCTCACCAGGAGGGAACGTCGCCATACCCTCCCCCTCCTCCGACCTTCATATCATGAAAAGGATTTTCACCTTCTGGGAACCCCGGGAAGCCCTTCCGGGCTACATTCGTCTCTGCATGCAGACATGGGAAAAATACCTCCCGGACTACGAAATCATCACACTGGACTACAGCAACCTGCACCAATACCTCAGCGAAGAAGACATCCGGGAAATTCTCTGCAAGGACATGTCCCTGCCCATGCAATCCGACTGTCTCCGCTGCGCCCTGCTATATCGCCACGGCGGCATCTGGATGGACGCTGACACCATCATCACCAGCTCCACCATCCTTCGGGAAGCGGAACAGGGACAATGCTGCATGATTCAGGACGAGGATGAAAGGACAGATTGCAAAATTTATGGCGCCTTCATCTATGCCCGGGAACCTCAGGCGACATTCCTGAAGCTCTGGAGGAAGGAACTGCCCGCGCGCGTCCAACACTTCCGCCGCCTCTACCCGTGGAAAAAATTCCGCTTTCTCTTCCGAAAAAAATGGAAGGAAATCAGGTATTGGGGCTACTGCGTGAACTCCATCATCGAGCCGCTTGCCAGAACCATGAACCCGGAGCAGCTCTGCCTGCTGAGCAAGAACAAGCTCTGCGCCCTCCCGGAATACGATTCTCCCCTCTTCACCGAGCAGGGAATGGTGGAACGCAAGCTCTACGAGGAATTCTACTTTCACCCCGAAAAGGCGGAGGCTATCCTGCAACAGACCCGGGGCATCATCCTGCTGCACAACAGCTGGACACCCCGGCACTACCGCGAAATGTCCGCCGAAGAATTCCTGAAACAGGACATCCTGCTGGCCGACCTCCTGCGAAAAGTTCTGCAAGCATAAGCCCCCCTCCTCCCCTCCCTCCGTGGCCGGAGGGGGAGCGGGGAGGCAGGCAGCCTACCCGCTTTGCGGAGCAGCACGGCAAGTCAAAGCCTATCGCAAAAAATTGGCTCTTGCCAAAATTATAATTGACTCTTAGGCACCCCCCATGGAATCCACCGGGACAAAGCCGAACAGCCCCCCCACAAGGCGCCCGGCAGGGGCGGAGAGCGCCTGATTGTAATCGGCAGCAAAGCGGTTGTAGCTGCGCGCAATCTGCTCCTGCTGAAAGAGCGTGACCGACATCTGGCTGCACAGTTGCAACAGGTGCTGATTCTCGCGCATCCTGTCCGAATTCTCCAGGGTCTGCACCGAATCGCCCACCACGCGCCGCAGGGCACGCTCAGCGGCACCCATCGACAACATCCTCCCCGCCACCGGAGCTTTGGGCGACGCCGTCAGCGCCCGCTGGGAATCCTCCGTCAGGCGCCGCAAATCGCGCGGCAGCATATCCCCCTGCGGCAAATAGCCGGAGAACACTGCGGCGAAATCACCCAAACATTCATTGCGCTGCCGCGTCGCATGGCTCCATTGAACCCATGCGGACTGCACCTGCCCGTAGAGATGATTCAGGCGGTGGAACACAGCCGTCAGCCAGGCGGCCACAGCTACCAGCAACGCCAGAGGAATGAGGTAGTACTCCATACCCCGCCATTCTCCCCATCTCCCACACCGGAGGCAAGAAAATAGCACCAACTGTTTCCTGCCGCGTATCTCCCCCCGCCCCTCATGGTGCATACAGCAATTCCGAATGCGATGCACACCTCCCCTTCTGATAATCAATCCACAACATCAAAACACTCATCTTTTTTCTCCCCGAAAAGAACCGCCACCATTTTGCCAGGCTTCTCTTCCTGATGGACTTGCTCCTTTTTTGCTGTACATCGCATTCGGAATACCATATACTCGCGGGAACAGTGGGGAAAAACTCATGAAACTTTTTCAGCGTAAACGCGACATCAAAATTCAGGGATACAGAAAACAGAAAGAAGTCTACATCCATCCGAAAGCAAGCCCGCTCAAACTGCGAGTACTGGGCTATGACAACGAAGTGAAAATCATGAGTCGTCACTTCAAGGGTGAGGTATGGGTGCAGGGAGTGGGCAACAGCGTCATCATTGAAGAAGATGTGGAGGTCGCCGGAAAACTCTTCATCGCCGTAGGCTACGGGACACGCCCCTGCTTCAACTGTCGGGTCGTCATCGGCAAAGGCACATACATGGGTTCCGTCACCATCAACCTGTGGGAAGACAGCAGCTCTGTCCTCGTGGGGGAAGACTGCATGTTCTCCACCGACATCGACCTCTGGTGTACGGACGGGCACGCCCTCTGGGGAGAAGACGGCAAGCTCAGACTCGGTCGTGAGGTCCGCATCGGCAAACACGTCTGGGTGGGGAAAGACGTCAAAATCGGCAAAAACTCCATCATTGCCGATGATTGTGTCATCGGGTGGGGAAGCATCGTCGCCGGCCGATTCGAAGAACCCGCCTGCGTGATAGCGGGCGTACCTGCCACCGTGCGCCGGAAAGGCATCCGCTGGGATCGCCCCGCACCCAGTGATGTTCAGGAGAACCGACTTCGCGACCGCTACCCGGATTGGGATCTCCTGCCACCGCCCCCTCTCATCCTCCGCCCCTTTCTGCGCCTCCGCCTCCTCTACCTCAAGCGGGCGATTACCCGCAAAGAAGGCGCGACGAAAGAGCGATATCTCCGCAAAAAGGAACTGCTGGAAATGCGGCTGAACCAGTAAGAGCTTTCCTGCTCCGGCGCTTTGGGATGAACATCGCATTCCGAATGCGATGTTCACTTTGAGCTTTGCTTATCGTTTTTATGTAAGTCGATTAGAGAAAGGAGACAAGAATTGATGTCGAGCTGCGGACAAAATCCGGGCACAGCGCGAGAATGCTCTTTCTCATTCAAAATCAAAAAATAGGATGAGAAAAGAGTTGACATCGCATTCGGAATGCGATATACTGATTCCGTTCACACAGTGAGCATTTCTTCTCCGAGAACCAATCGGAGAGATGTTTTCTGTTTGCTCATCAACAACATTCATCGTATGAAAAAAATTCTCTTTCTTCTGCCCCTGTTGGCAGGTGCGGCATCTGCCGTAACGCTGACGAAGGTTGCAGACATGAGTCAACTGGTGCAGACAGCCACCATGGGCTCGGGCGTATCGGTTTCCACCGAGTGGACCATGCAGGACGGCTCAGCCGTGTACAACTTTTCCAACGGCGGCTTTATCAGTGGCGGTACAGACGCCGCCGCGCTGAATGCCCTGACAACAGCCGGATCCACCATCGTGGTTGCCACCTGGGTAAATCCGACAGCTATAGCGGGCATCCAGTCCTTCTTCGGGTTCGGTGGACAAAGCGACGGCTTCAAGTTCACGACCAACGGGGACGGCGTATCTGTGACGACCAAGGGCGTATACGATACTGGTACCCATAGGACGGACGATTGCCATCTCACGGCAGGAGAATGGACTCTGGTAGCTCTTGCTATGCCCTCCGGCTATTCGGGAACAAATGTACCGGGACGGCTTTTTATCGGGAGTGAAAACGGAGGTTATTTCTCCATGAGCAGTTACGGAAATACGAATGCACCCAGTGGGGATAACATGGCCTACGCCATCGGTTCCGGCAATGCCAACAACGCTCGGGAGGTGTTCTCCGGTATGATGGGAGGCCTGACCATTTTCACCTCCGATGTTGCGGCCAACCAGGTGAATAACGCGGACATCGCCAACGCGATGTCTCGCGTGGTTCCTGAACCGGCAACAGCCACTCTTTCCCTTCTGGCACTGGTCGGGCTGGCAGCTCGCCGCCGCCGCTGACAGGAGTCCTTTCTCCAACCCGTTTCCTTCCGCCGAATCCGCATGGATTCGGCGGAAGTTTTTCAGCCATCGCGGACAGCTGCATCGAGGGCTGGAGAAACATCATGACAGGTCGCTTTAAGGAACCCTCCTGCATCCTCGCCGGAGCGCCTGCCTCCGTGCGCAAGAAAGACATCTGACGAGATACCGCCATGCCGAATGAAGTTCAGACAAACAGACTCCGCGACCGCTACCCGAATGGGAATCGCCCGGCAGCTCGCCGCCGCTGACAGGAGAGCCTCCTCCGCCTCCGGCTGGCCCGGCTGAACTGTCGGACAGCTCATTGCCAGGGGACAAAGAAAGACCGCCTCCAGCGCAAGGCGAAGTTGCACCAAAGACAGTCAGGAGCCTGACAGGGAACAAAGCAGCGCTCTTACTTACCCCGCAGCCACCGGCTCAACCGCCGCACGTACCAGCCCCACCCCGGCCCGTCCTTCCCCTTCAAAATGCGGGCGAGCAGCCGGGCGTCGCGACGACGCAGACAGGTCAAATCTGCGACCTGCACCCCGATGCGCTGCATCAGGGCGCGGAGACGTCGGCTTACCTCCCGCTGACACTCCGGGGGAGCCATGGAGCGAACGCGACGCAGGGCATGGATGGCGTAGCGGAGGAGATTCTCCCTCTGACTCTCCAACATCCCCCGCTCACCGTAAAAACCTTCCAGATACTCCGCCCCCTCGACCATGCGGAAGGAGAGCTCGCGGGCGTGTGCGCTGAGAGAGCCGGAAGAAGCTCTGTAAAGGTAGCCGGTATGAGGAATGCGCGCCACCCGGCGGCAGTAGGGATACAGACAGTAATGAAAGACAGTATCCTCCCCGTACCGGAGATTCTCCGGGAAACGCGCCCCGGACTGCTGCCAGACGTGTCGGGCATAGAGACGCGCACAGGCGTGCTTGGGGAGCTGCCCCACAACAGCAGGCGAAGCCTCCAGACAGCGCACCTTCTGAGACTCCACGGCGTGAACCTCCCTCCACCCATCCCTTCCGACACAAGTCCAACCACTCACCACCACATCGGCCTTCTGCGACTCCGCAGCCTCCAGCATGGCCTGAAGATAATCCGGCTCGAGCGTATCGTCGGCATCGACGAAAGTGATGTAGCGCCCGGTAGCCTGCTCCAAAGCGACATTGCGAGCCGCCGAAGGCCCCGCGTTCTCCTGATGCAGCACCAGCAGACGGGAGTCAGCCTCAGCCGCCGCTCTCAGCAGGGAGAGGCTGTCATCCGCTGACCCGTCGTCCACACAAATCAACTGCCAGTCCTGCAACGACTGCTGCCGCATACTCTGCAAATACTCCGGGAGCCAGGCCGCGGCGTTGTAGACGGGCGTGATGACGCTGAGAGATACGGGAGAGAGGGACATGTTACTCGTTCAGAAGGTGAGAGATTCGCACCAGTCAAGATAGCGGTAGAGGAGGACATGGCCGTAGAAAAGCCAGAGGAAAGCACCGGCAATCAGAGCAGGCCCGAACGGCATGGGTTTCCCTCTCCCCACCCGAGCCGCAACAGCCCAGATGCACCCCATCAGACTCCCCGCCACCAGAGCAAAAAGAACACCCTGCCACCCGCAGAGAGCCCCGATACCCAGCGCCAGCCAGGCATCACCGCTCCCCATCGCCTCGCGGCGCATTTCCAAAGCAGCGCACGTACCGGAAAGACAGTCGCACTCCTCCAGCGGGAGAACCGCACCTCCCGGCAGCTCCACCTGCTCCAGCCGGAAAAGGAGCTTACCCGGAGCAGAAACATACCCCTCGAGCGTCGCCCCCGTCAGCGTCAGAGAGTGACTATCCTCCAGAAAAAGCTCGCTCCAGGAAAAGTGCCGCTCACCCGCCACGAAAGCCAAATCCTCACCCTCCTGGCGAAGCGTCCAAGCCACAGGCTCAGGGAAAACCACCCTTCGACGCCCGAAGAAAAGCCTGCCCAGCAAAGCGACAAAACGAAAGAGAACATACCCGCCCCCCGCGCCGATAAAACTGTAAAGGAGCCCCTCGCCCGCCTCCAGCGTCTGCCCCTCGACCAGCCAGGGAGAAAACACACTCGTCACGCACCCCGCAGCGGCAGCAGCCACCGCCAGCCCCGGCAGAACAAGCATCTGCTCCCAATCGATGCAAAGCAAAGCCAGCATAAGGGAAGCCCAGACGCACAAAAAAACCAGCGTCGCCAGCCCCTCCTCCGAAAAACGCCATGCGAGCAAAGCGAACAGAAGAGACGTCCCCAACTCAACCCACCAGTAGCGCGGCGAAATACGGCATCCGCAACAAGCACTCCGACCGCGCAGCAAAAGCCAGCTCACCAGAGGAATATTGTGATACCAGGGAATAGGCGCCTTACAAACCGGGCAGAACGAACGACGCGGCTCATGAACGCTGAGACCACGCGGAAGGCGATAAATCACAACGTTGAGAAAAGAACCGACACAAGCTCCGAAAAGCGCGAAGCAAAAAGGCAGCAGCCAGGGGGTCTGCAAAGCAACTGCCCGAGTCACATGATCAAACGGCTCCGTCATCCGCCGAGCATCCTAGCACACACTCCCCCCGCCCTGCAAGCCTGCACTTCAAATATTTTCGCAGCAACCGCAGCCCTCCTCCCCCGGCTCCACCCGACCGATGAAAGGCAAATTGCGGTAGCGCCCATCCCAATCCAGCCCGTAACCAACCAGAAAACCGCCAGACGTCTGCAGAGCCACGAAATCCGCCTCCATGGGCACCCGGCGACAACCAGCCTTGTCCACCGCAACAGCAGAAAAAACCGCCGACGCCCCCCTGTCCCGAAAACACTCCGTCACCGCCCGCATCGTCACGCCGGAATCAAGAACATCATCCAGCACCAGCACGCGGCGCCCCCGGCACTCCGGCACCGGACTGAGCCAGCTCAGGCGACCGCACGACTCCATACCCGAACCATAACTGGAAACCCGCACCGTCTCCAGCACATAGCAGGAAGGCAGCAAGCGCAGCAAATCCGCAGCAAACCACATCGCACCATTCAACAAAGCAACCACCAGCACCGGCTCCGACACCCCCACACGGGACAAAATCTCCCCGGCCACCCGACGCACAGCAGCAGCAACCTCCGCCTCAGAAAACACAGGCACAATCCTCATCATGACAACTTGCGACGGCTCACCTTGTACACCTTATCC